>Ga0208695_1000115_pt1 | contig 108509 bp, 94 predicted proteins | sample AD_UKC111_MetaG_FD_184449 | JGI IMG/M metagenome (GOLD analysis project Ga0208695, IMG submission 184449) | Active sludge microbial communities of municipal wastewater-treating anaerobic digesters from Hong Kong - AD_UKC111_MetaG (SPAdes)... | ecosystem: Engineered > Bioreactor > Anaerobic >... | reverse complement strand
ATATGTAGTATTTTTCTACATACAGTATATCGCAAAAACGCCTTGAAGTCCAGTAGTTTCAATAGTTTTGCGAAGTTTTCAAAGATCGATATTACCTGTTTTTAACAGGAGTTATTGCAGTGGAATCAATGCTTACATTTGTTATTTAGTTTTAGAACTTTACAAGAATAATCTTCCTCTAGTATAATTAATATATAGAACGTATGTTCTTGCGGAGGTTATTCTATGAAAGTTTTAATGCGACCAGTTGAAATGATTTTTGTGTCAACTACAGCAGGTAAACTTACACCTATTAAATTTAAGCTACCAACAGATAAAGGTGAAATGATTATCAAAATAGATAAGATAATCAAATCACAAGAAGAAAAAATGTCTGGAAGTAATATAATTACCTATGTCTGTCAAACCAGTGGCAATAAGAGTATTTATAATAACCCAGTTTCTATATTCTGCAAAAGAACATTGTTTAATATTAGGTTTTTTAAGTAATACTTTTAATTCTTCATCCGTATAACATTCTTTCATTTTCTGTTGTGCTTTTAACATTGTAATCTTAACAGGTTTACAATATTTTTGTTCAACCCAATAGTTAACTACTGCTCTAAAATGTCTTAATGTTGTATTTATTGTTTCAGTATTTTTAAGATTGTCTTGAAGGTAAAGGATAAATTCATTTACTGTTTTTTGCGAAACAAATGATATGTCACTATCTTCGCCATAGAATTTAAAGAACTTTACAAAATGGTGTTTGTAACCTTTAATTGTAGCTTGAGATAGGTTCTTAATTTTACAGTTTTGTAGAAAATTATTGAACCCTTGTACCGTTGAAATGGTATCTTGTTTTTGCTGTAATTTGATTCTTTTTGACATAAAAACACATCTCCTTTATATCATTGGATTAGTGTTATCATATTTAAAATCCAGAGTTCCGAAAACGGCAATAAAAAAGGTTGTAACCTTATTGATTACAACCCTTGATGCCGAAGGTCGGACTCGAACCGACATGGTATCGCTACCGCTGGATTTTGAGTCCAGTGCGTCTGCCAATTTCACCACTTCGGCATATTTAACTTGGCGAACTTAACTTCGCTAAGACAGTATACCACCAAGTGAAGAAAAATGCAATGGGTTTTTTAAAATTTTTTTTAAAATTATGCTGAAGATTCGGCAGCAATAGCATTACGTATGGCTTTTATAGTATTTGGCAATAAATCATCGTCGGTAAGGTAGTACTTACCCTTGTAAATACGCTTAAGCCTATCGGAAATTTCCTTCATTTCCGCTTTTGTAAGTATCAAGCTTTGAGCTCTGCAGGCAACAATTATGCTGGACATAAAAACCATAGAGAAGTCTTCGTCGTTGTCATCAAGAAGTACATTTTTAATCTGTTGTTCTGCGTTTTTTCTTTCTTTTTCGTTTGTTATCGGATATCTCTTTAGCGGTATAATGCCAAGAAATCTTTTTTCATCTTCTCTTACAATTCCATTATCAGCAAGTTTATAAAGAATTTCTTTTCTTATATTTGATTTAAATCTAACATAGCCCAATATCCATTTATTTAGTGTTTTTGCTTTTTTTATTTCACTAAATGCTCTGTCAAGTATAACATCTCCTGTAGAAGATTCATCAACAACAAATATTTTTTTGCCCTGATATCCAATCTTTTTTCTTCTTATAAGTTCATATAGAAGTGCTGCCGAGAGCCCGTATCTTTTTAAATAGGTAGCCTTTGCAAAAGTCTTGCCGGTATCACTTTGCAGTGATAATAAAATTATTTTTTCTGCCATGTTAAGCATAAAACCACTCCTGTTAAAGTATGGTATAATTTGAAGCATTATTTTTAAATATTATGTTTCATCATCCTTTTTATCATCTTCTAAAGAGACGGGTTTAACTTTCCGCCTCTTTACAATCGCATCATGCAGTATATACTCTATCTGGCCATTTATTGACCTGAATTCTTCCTCGGCCCACTTGCTTAATTCTTCCCATGTTTTGGGGTTTAGCCTTAGTAGTACAGTTTTTTTCTCTGCCATTTTAATCACAACCTTAATTATGAAGTGTTCCTGTATTAATTACCGGTTGGGTTGAGCGTTCACCGCACAGAACTACCAATAGATTGCTTACCATTGCTGCCTTTCTTTCTTCGTCAAGATCAATAATGCCATCTTCATTAAGCTTATCAAGGGCCATTCTTACCATACCTACAGCACCTTCAACAATTTTTTGTCTTGCGGCAATAATGGCAGATGCCTGCTGACGCTGTAACATTGCTGCGGCAATTTCAGGTGAGTATGCCAAGTGGCTGAGTCTTGCTTCTTCAACAATGACACCGGCTTTTCCCAATCTCTCCTGAAGTTCCTTTTTCAGAGCTTCAGAAACTTCATCGGCACTGCCTCTTAGAGAAATATTGTGATTTTGATCGGTTATATCGTAGGGATACATTCCGGCGATATGCCTGATTGCAGACTCGCTCTGTACTTTAACATAATCAACATAGTTTTCTACATCAAATACTGCCTGGTAAGTATTTTCAACTCTCCACACAACAACTGCAGCAATTTCTATCGGGTTACCGGCTTCGTCATTTACTTTTAACTTTTCACCATTTAGGTTCCTTGAACGAAGGGATATTTTCTTTTTAGTGTAGAATGGGTTTGCATAGTGCCACCCGGACTTTCTAACAGTTCCTTTGTAGTCACCGAACAATATAAGTACAGCTGCTTCGTTTGGTTGGAGTGTAAAAAATCCACATGTAAATATGCACCAAGCTATAAAAAGAATGCCACCAACCACTATTAATGTTATTGAAAGTGGTGAAGAATCTGCGTTGGTCTTTATGATTCCCCAAACTACACCGCCAATAGATGCCAAAAGAATCAATATGTCTACCAAAAACATAAACGGACCTGACATAACCTCTTTATTTTTTTCTTTCATTTTCCTCGCCCCTTTTGATTAATTTATGATATTAAAATGATATCACTTTTATATTATAATTATAACATTATTATATTAAATGTTAAAATGTTGTTTTTGGTCGTTTTTGATTGAAAAGGTGGTATTTTGGCTAAAATTATCAAATTCTTTTCGCATAGCTCCACTATAATTAGTTTATCTTGATATTTCGTAAGATTAACATGAATTATATTTCATACTTGACTAATGATTTTACACAATATACCATTGATTTTATGAATAGAGAATAATGTATATTTGGAAGTAATATTTTAACCATTATTTATTTAGGTATTATGGTACAATTAAAATAATTCAAATTTGGTGGTGTATAAATATGAAGGTAAAGATAAAGCCGACATGGATTGGAATCTTTTTATTGATATCAGTAGAACAGATTATTAAAATAATTATATATAATAACTTTTTTGATAAAAGTTTTGCCATTTTACCTCCCGTATTGTATTTTGAACCAATGTTCAACAGGCATTATTCGTGGTTTAATTCCATGCTTAAAATAAATAACAGTAAAGGGCTGCATATAGCAGTAGTTGCGGTTATGATCATACTAATAGTTTTGTTTTACAGGTTCCTTAACAAAAGGATGGGTAGTGTTAAAATCATTAATATGATGTTTGCTTTTTTATTTTCCGGTGCCATGTGTTCGTTAATTGATAAGGTTTTTTGGGATGGAAGTCTGGATTACATAATGCTCAAAGGATTTTTTACATTTGATTTGAAGGACTTGTATATAGACTTGTTTATATGGCTAATGATATTATCCCTTTTTATTAAAAACGATGCGGTAAAGCAAATTGACGACAAAGCATTATTAAAAGATTTTGTTCGTTATCTGCGAAAAAAATGAATAGCTTGTTTTTATTGTGTAATTTATGATTGACAAAGTGATATGTTTATGACATAATTTAATTAAACATTTTTGTCAAATTTGTTGATTATAATTATTTGATTTTTAAATTATATAAAGTTTTATGTTATTTGGATTGTATGGCGGTAGGGGAGTAACTAATTCCAAAAATAAAAAAAGCATTGATAATTTCCGATAAACTTAATATAATAAAGAAAACTCACAATAGCTTCATCTCTTAATGAGATTGGAGTTTTTTTAATTTTATTATAAATGCTATTTTTTATTAATTTGGGTTAATAAAGTTATAATTTAAACACAATCTAATCATATGGATGACATGTCAGAACAGTAAGATGATCTGGAGGATTAAAAAGTGCATAAAATATTGATAGTGGATGACGATGAATTAATAGCAAACCTTATAGAGCAAAATTTAAAGCTTGAGGGTTTTGATACCAGGGTGTGCCATGATGGGGCCTCAGCACTGGAAATATGCAGTGATTACAAGCCGGATTTGGTTGTGCTCGATGTGATGATGCCGAAACTTGACGGTTTTCATGTATGCAAACGCTTGCAGGGGACAGGGATTGCGGTTATTATGCTGACTGCTAAAAGTGATATATCCGATAAGCTTGTAGGGCTTGAGATGGGGGCTGATGACTATATTATAAAGCCGTTTGACAGCAGGGAGCTTGTTGCTAGAATAAAAGCTGTGATACGCCGCTTTGAAAAGATATCCATGAAGCACACTGATAATGAAAAAAAGACTGATGGCAAAGTTATCAGCATTAACGAGGAAACCAGAATAGCTCTGGCAAATGGAAAGGAACTGGATCTGACTCCCACAGAGTTCGATTTGCTTATGCTTTTTGCTGGCAATGTCCAGAGGGTTTTTACCAGGGAGCAGCTTCTTGACATGGTTTGGGGGTATGATTATCTCGGTGATTCAAGAACTGTGGATATTCATATACAAAGACTTAGAAAAAAGCTTGGAAAGTACAGCGGTTGCATTGAAACTGTTTTTGGAATAGGATACCGATATAAGGAGCCAATAAATGAAACTCAGACTTAAAGTTATATCGATGAACATGTTTATAATTGTTGCAATATTGCTTGTAAGCGGAATTATTGTTATCAGAACCATTGATAACTCTAATTTGTATACCTCATATCAGTACGTTTTAAGCCAAAGTAATTTTACGGAGCAATATCTTGAAGAATACCTTAAGATAAGTGAAAAACCCGATGTTTCACTTGAGCTTAATATAAATTCCCTTGAAGAAAAATTAAGACTGCAGTCAGGTTGTGATGTAAAGATTAAAGACAATAAAAAAGAAGCAGAGAATAAAATGGAAGAAAGTGCTCGTTCAGGCAAAAAGGTGTATTTTATTAATACCGAAGGTTCGAACAGAAAGCTTCTTATGACGTTTCCTATTATGGTAAGAGGCTCCATAATCGGTACGGTAAGTCTGGAATATTCACTTTATCAAGCGGACAATATGAAAAGAAACATTAAAATAACATTGATTATTCTGCTTGTTTTTGCACTATTGGTATCATTTCTTTTGAGCTATATTTTCTCATACAGAATGATCAAGCCTTTGGAGAAGCTTACATTTACCACAAAGGAATACTCAAAGGGTAATTTTAATGAGATAGTCGGGGTAAGTACAGGGGACGAGATTGAGAATTTGGCCAATTCTTTCAACGATATGGGCAAGAATATAAAGTATATGATAGACAAGCTTACTGATGAAAAGCAAAAACAAAAAAAGTTTATCGATAGTGTGACCCATGAAATAAGAACGCCTATTACAAATATAATAGGTTATGCAGATCTATCAGGCAGAGTAAATGAAGAAGAGCAACGAAAAAAATACTATACCTATATAATTGATGAAAGCAAAAGACTTTTAAATATGGTGAATAATCTTTTAGAGCTGTCACAGCTCAATCAATATGAGTTTTCAATTGTAAAGAAGGAGATCGATTTAAAAAGCATCATATTAAAAGTTGTAGAGCTTATGAAGGATAGGGCCGGAAAGTTTGGAATAACAATAGATTGTGAGCTTCAGGATGTTAAAGCCAATGTAGATGAAGAAAAGATCAAGCAGGTTGTAATGAATATTATAGACAACGCAATTAAGTATTCGGAAGGCTCTATTATTGAGATTAAGCTTTGGAAGGAGCAGTATATTTTTATTAGATTTAGGGATAATGGCATAGGAATACCTAAGGCTGATTTGGACAATATTACAGAGCCATTCTATAGAGTTGACAAATCAAGAAGCAGGAAGCTTGGCGGAAGCGGTTTAGGGCTTTCAATATGCATGGAAATTATAAATTCCCATGGCGGAAGACTTGACATTGACAGTCAAGAAGGGGAAGGAACAATCGTTACAATTTCGTTACAACCTTGAAATCCTTTGGAGAAAACTCACTGTTATTATTTAATTATCAACAGTGAAAAGGGGAATGTTTTATGAAAAAGAAAATAACAGTTTTAGTTTCAACAATTTTTCTGTTTACTACTGCTTGCGGGGACATAACATCGGTGCCTAAAATGGAGGTTGGTAAAGTAACTGTCGTGGAAGATAAGAAACTCGCACAATCTGATAATCAGCAAAATATTGATGATGTTATCAGCAAGTATCTTGAGCAGCAATTCGCGTTTAAGGCTATAGACGGTGTGGTTTTTGAAGCCCATGAGCTTTACGGGGTTGAAAAAAAGGATGGTAAAACTTATGCCTATATCTGGAGTGTACAGCAGGAATATAAGTACATTGACGGAAAGTTGGAAAATGGAGCGGGACTTAGTATACCTCTTGTATTAATAATGAGTACTGATGAGAATAACAATTATACCGTTTTGGAATATAAAGCTCCGAAGGATGGCGAACAGTACGCAGCATCAATTAAAGAGATGTTTCCGAAAGAGTACCATGAAAAAATACTTACTAGAACTAATTCGACCGAATTGGAGGAAATTGTAAAACAAAAAGTTCATAATTATTTCATATCGGGATCCAAAACCGATTCTAAAGGTAATGAAGCAAATAACCCTGCTAATACATCAAATCCTATAATCAAGGATGGAGACATTCAAAAAGGAACAGGGACATATACGGGTCTAATAGATAGCAACAGTTTTGAAATGAACCTCGTGAAGTCTTCCGGTGAGTCGGAACCGGCAGCTTTCAGGATTTCCGACACTGTAAGAGAAAGTTTTGAAAAACTGAATTTAAAAAAGGGAGACAGTGTGGAGTTTGAATATACTACCAATGGATACGGTCAAAATGTTCTCATGAGTATAAAAAAGGTATCGGCTTCAGAACTAGGGAAGAATGATACTGATAAAAAAAAAATAATGAATGATTATAAAAAGCTTATCTCAAGCAAAGCAAATATTTCTGAAATCGTAAAATTCATAGACAGCAATATTGAATATTTGTCCGCTTCAGATGCAGTATCAGTGATAGTAGAGTTTGAAAAAGTGCAAAAGGACTACTTATCAAAGCTTGAAGAGAAGTATTATAAAAGCGGCATACAGGAAAAATTTATTAAAGAGTATAGCAATGGCTTTGATATCGATAAAATATATGAAACAAAGGACAATGATCTTAAAAAGTTGCTTGAGGAAACTAAAGCTGCAGGATACCGTGTTGAGACTGCTGAAGGCATGTTTTATCCTATAATAAACTATGAATTTTATAAAAAATATAAACCATATTTGACACTCGATTTGAAATCATATATTGATATAATGGCAACAGAATCAAATAAGGCTCCAGCAAAGGATGCAGCACTTGTAATAGGTTTTGATGAGGTGCTTAAAAGAGCACAAACACAACAGGAATTTATTAATAGGTTTAAGGATTCACTAAAGCAGAATGATGTTAAAGAATTATATAAAAAGTATCTTATATTTTCATTGTTCGGTTCAAATAACACACCGCTTTTCAGTTATGATACAAAGTTAATGCCTGAAAAGACAAGAGCTACATACAAGGAATTTATAAAAAATAATCCTGACAGCGAATTTACGGAAATAATTAAAGGGTTCATGGATGTTGTTGAAAAAAGCAATTACAAACTTACAGATTTGGTAGAAAAATATAGAAATAATCAAATTTAACGTCAAATTCAATTGGGTTGAAATATGGCCTAAAGGGATGAGCTCATAAGCAATAAATATGGGTTTATCCCTTTAAATGTCTTATGAATTATTAATATAGTAAACTGGAAGTTTCTGCAAAAATTTGATCAGACCATATGAAATATTTTCCGTATACTATAGTGATGAAAGATAATTTATAGTGTTGAGCCCAACAAAATAAGGAAGGCGGTTGCTATATGAAAATAGGAATTATTGTACATTCACACACAGGAAATACATTATCGGTTGCACAAAAGATTAAAGAAAGGCTGGTTTCAGGGGGGCATTCTCACTTTCTCCTGTTATGAAGCTTTATTTGTCACAAATATCTTCACTGCAAGGGAAAAAGATAGGTTGTTATGTTACACAGCAGCTTCGATTCAAGTTTATTGGCGGAAGCGGTGCAATAGGGCATATGAAAAAAGCTTGCCAATCTAAAGGCGGCAGCATATACGAAACCGGCATTATAAGCTGGTCCAATAAGCAGCGTGATGCAAATATAGAAGAGCTGGTTCAAAAGTTTAGCAAGGTGTGATATTTCCCATAAATTAGACTTTTGAATGGTTGTTTGTGTTAACCTTGTAGTTATATTTAACGGACATTTTGTTTCTCATAATTTTAATAAATAACTTTACAATTTTAGGATCAAATTGTGAACCGGAGCACTTTTCAAGCTCTTGGAATGCTTCTTCAATAGTCATACTTTTCCTGTACGGACGTTCAGAAACCATTGCATCAAAAGAATCAGCCACACACAGTATTCTTGCACCCAAACTGATGTCTTCTCCTGCAATGCCGTCAGGGTAGCCCTTGCCGTCATAGCGTTCGTGATGGTGAATTACATAGTCTATTAAATTGTTTATACTGGATAAGGGCTGTAAAATGGTTGCACTATTTATAGGATGTTGACGAACCATTTCGTATTCGTCGCTGGTAAAGCGATCAATTTTTTTTAATACATGTTTTGGTAATTCTATTTTCCCTATATCATGCAGAAGGCCTGCATATAATATGGTCCGGATTTCATTAAGCTCTAAATCCATTGCTTCTGCTATCATTACTGCATATGAGGAAACTCTTTCACAATGCCCCAATGTATATTTGTCTTTTGCAACAATTGTACTTAACAGACCTTTAAATACCCCGATCATTTGCTCATCGGACATCATACTTTTATGGATCTGGAGCATAATATCCTGATAAAAATGTACCTTGTCTTCACCCATATTCTTTGACTGGTAAAGAGCCATATTGGCATGGGAAATCAGTTCTTCCATATTGCTTGAAATGCCGGGATATTCGGACAAACCAATTGAAAATGTTATTTTATTCACCAAGCTGTCATTGTAATACTCTTTTTTTATTTTTTCATATTCATCGTATATCCGCTTAGCTTCTTTTTCAAGTGTTTTCAAATCTTTATTCAATACTAAAACCGCAAACTCATCGCCGCCAAACCTGAATATAATATCATCTTTATCCACAATTCTTTTAAGTATTAAGGCAGTATTTTTCAGTATTGTGTCTCCATAGCTGAGACCGTATAAATCATTGTACATTCTAAAGTTATCAATATCTATAAGAATTAATCCAATAGAATGCTTGCTTTTTGATGAGCTTTTCATTTGGTTTTCGAGAGTTTCATGAAAATGCCTTTTGTTAAAAAGATCAGTCAAATCATCAACAATTGCAAGTCTATGCACTTCTCTTCTATGCTTTTCCTGTTTCTCGGAAATAATACCTATAATCAATACACAGACAATTACCATAATATTGGATAATAGACCTACCAAATAAGTGTATTCCTCTGTACTGGAATACTCTAAAAGTATAAAAAAGGAATCCTTAAGGCAAAACAAAATTGATATAATTAGGCCTATAATCCCAAAACGAAAAGCGATATAAACTTCAACAAATCCCTGTGTTTTAGATAAAAAGGCTTTAGTCTCAAGGGAACTGCTTCTCATTGTTATAAATACAATTAAATTAAGCAGCAGGCAGCATATAAACTCAACCTTTCGCAAATTATTAGCAAGGTAGTATTTTTTGAAATTTGTAATATAGTTATTAATATATGACATATATAAGTTAACCTTCCATATTATAGTTGCTTCAATAATTATACAGTTAAATTTGATTTTGGGCAATAGAACTTAAGTCTATTATGGTATTTAATCATGTGTTAAAATAATGTTAAACTGTTCTAATAGAATATAATGGAAATGCGTAAAAATTATATTCAAGAGGATGGAGGTGGATTTAAATGCAAAAAGTGGTGTTTTTAGTTGACATGAATGCATTTTATATAAGTTGTGAGATTATAAGAAATCCATCTCTTGCAGGCAGACCATCTGCTGTAGCCGGTGACCCAAAGAGACGTGCAGGAATCATATTGGCGGCAAACTATGAAGCAAGGGCTTATGGGGTAAAGACAGCCATGGTAATCAAAGATGCCATAAGGCTATGTCCCGATTTGGCTCTAGTACCGCCGGACCACAATTATTATGAAGCAAAATCAAAAGAGGTAATGGAGTTGCTTTCAAGTTATACTCCATTGGTTGAGCAAAACAGCATTGATGAGGCTTATCTTGATATGACGGGTGCAGAGCTGTTATTTGGAAAGCCTGTTGATGCTGCAAACCGGATTATGAATCAAATTAAAAATGAATTAGGGCTCTGGTGTTCTATCGGAATTGCAGAAAATAAGTTTCTTGCAAAAATGGCCTCAGAAATGAAGAAGCCTCTTGGAATAGTAGAATTATGGCATCATGATATTCCTCACAAGCTTTGGTCCCTTCCTGTCAAATCAATGTACGGTGTTGGAGCTAAAACAGCTGAGAAGCTTAATATGCTTGGGATTCAGACTATAGGCCAGCTTGCTCATTATGATAAGAGTTTACTTGTTAAGAAATTCGGCAAGTATGGCAATGAATTGTATGATCGTGCAAACGGACGGGACACTACACCGGTACAACCTCATACCGAGGGGGATATGAAATCCATAGGTAGGTCAACAACCCTTCCCGAGGATATAACTGATATTGAGAGAGCTAAAGTCATCTTGATGGAGCTTTCTGAAGATGTCGGCATGACAGCCAGAAGATTTGGGAAATGCGGTAATACTGTTCAAATCACCATAAAGTATTCCGATTTTGAGTCTGTTACAAGGCAGACCAATATCCAGGAGACGTGTGCCACCAAAGATATTTATAAAGCAGGATGCTATTTGTTGGAGCACAACTGGAACAGTTTTCGTCCAGTCAGGCTTTTGGGAATAAGCCTTTCGGGGTTTGATAAAGACTGTACGGAAGGACAACTTTCCATATTTGATATAGTTGATGATAAGAAATACGATACTCCCAAAAAAGATGAAAGGATTGACAGAGCATTGGATGCTATTAGAAACAGGTATGGTTTTGGTAAGATTGGGCGTGCAGCTCTTATTAGAAATAAAAAACGAGATGTTTGATTTGGGGGTGATAATATTAAAACTAAATATAAAAAGTTAATTATCGGCATACTTGTTATTAGAAGTTGAAACTATTAATATCAATTTAAAAAATACATCCGATTTCAAAATCGGATGTATTTTTTATAGTACTGCAAAACATTATTCCACTGTAACGCTTTTGGCGAGATTACGGGGCTTATCAACGTCACAGCCCTTTTCAATTGCCATATAATAAGCAAAGAGCTGGAGAGGTGTTACAGCTACTATAGGAGCCAACAATGAGTCAACATCGGGTATTGTTATAACCACATCTGCAACATTGTCTATTAAAGAATTATTCTCCTTAGCGATAGCCATTACTACGGCACCTCTTGCCTTAACCTCCCTAATATTGCTGACCATTTTATCTACCAGGTTATCCTGGGTTACAGGGCATATTACCAATGTACCCTTTTCTATAAGTGCAATGGTTCCATGTTTTAATTCACCGCCGGCATATGCCTCGGAATGGATGTATGATATTTCCTTTAGCTTAAGTGAGCCTTCCATTGATAGTGCATAATCAAGGCCTCTTCCAATGAAGAATATACTTTTTGAGTTGTAGTGTTTTGATGCGAATTTTTGTATAGCTTCTTTATTGTTTAATACCTCGTCAACCTTGCTATGAATTTCTTTTAATTGAGAAATATAGCCTTTATAGGAATTCTCATCAAGGCAACCCTTTTTATATGCAAAGTCCAATGCAACAAGATAGAGTGCAGCAAGCTGTGTGTTATATGCTTTAGTTGATGCAACAGCTATTTCCGGACCGGCCCATGTATATAGAACGTAGTCTGATTCTCTTGCAATTGAGCTTCCCACAACATTGACAATGGAAAGTGTTTTTGCACCTCTTTTTTTGGATTCTTTGAGAGCAACTAATGTATCAAGTGTTTCACCCGATTGGCTTATTATAATAACGAGATTTCTGTCGCTTATAAGAGGATCACGATACCTGAACTCAGATGCTATATCAACTTCAACAGGAATTCTTGCGAGTTTTTCAATGATGTATTTTCCTACTACACCTGCGTGATAGGCAGTACCGCATGCTACAATATAAATCTTATCAATATTCTCAAGATCCTCTGAAGTTATGTTTATATTTTCAAGGCTGATTTTGTCATCTATTATTCTTGGCGACAAAGTATCTCTAATAACCTTAGGCTCTTCAAACATTTCTTTCATCATGAAATGCTCATATCCTGATTTCTCTGCTGAAGTTGCATCCCATGTAACATGATATATTTCTTTATTGACTGGGGCACCAAGAATATTGAAAACCTTAACTTCATCCTTTGTTAGACTGACTATTTCCTTATCTTCAAGTATATATATATCCCTTGTGTATTCCAATATTGCAGGGATATCCGATGCTATAAAGTTTTCGTTTTTCCCAAGACCTACTATCAGCGGACTGTCTTTCCTTGCAGCAACAAACTGAGATTCACAGTCGCTGCATATTACTCCTAAAGCGTACGAGCCTTCAATATCATTAACACATTCAATAACAGCTTTAACAAGGTCACCTTTATAGTGATACTCAATGAGGTGAGCCACAACTTCTGTGTCCGTTTCCGATTTGAATTCGTAGCCTTGTGACTGGAGAAATTCTTTGAGTTTAATGTAATTTTCGATGATTCCGTTATGTACAACGGCAAATCTTCCTGATTGGCTCAAATGTGGGTGGGAATTTACATCGTTAGGTTCACCGTGGGTCGCCCATCTTGTATGACCTATTCCCATATTCGCTGAAGGCATATCTTCGTTAAGCTTAGATTCTAAGGCTGAAAGTCTGCCTTTACATTTTACAATGTTGATATGGTTGCTATCGTATGTTGCAACACCTGCTGAGTCATATCCTCTGTATTCAAGTTTTTTAAGGCCATTTATCAATATAGGTGTGGCCTTTTTTTCACCAATATATCCAACTATACCGCACATAATTACTTCTCCTTATAAATGTAGATTTGTTAAAGTTTAACATTTTAATAATATAAATTAATAATACAAAAAAACAATTATGGTGCGGCAAACATGACAAATTAAACAGGCCAATAGACAAAAATCATAAGTATGAATACAGAATAACCATTTGAGACTTATTTTGTCATACAGTCGCCTGTAGTTTTTGTAAAGTCTCTGTTGATCATGGTAGACCAGAAGGTTTCCGCCGAATTTTCGATAACTCACATGCTGATTTGGATTAAAATTTAAATAATCCAAATCTTACATGTGACCTCCTTCTCCTCGTCAGCTGCAACAGCTTTGCAGCCCTGGCGCTTGTTTTTGTGTCTTGAAGAAAAAGACACTTTTATATTCCGTCATTATACTTAACTTTATCAATAGGCATAATGCTATTAATGCTTATTCATGTTTGCCTAAAATTCAATCCCCAATTATCTCATACTATTATCCCAACCTTTCTTCAATAAATTTTACTAATTCGGTGGCTTTTGATGTAATATATTCCTGATTTTTACCTTCTATCATAACCCTTACAAGGGGTTCAGTGCCTGAAGGTCTTATCAAGACTCTGCCTTCACCTTGAAACTCATTCTCAAGATCTTTGCATAAGCGTGCAACAACTTCATCTTCCATGTAGCTGTATTTTTTCTCATTGCATACCTTAGCATTTTTTAAGACTTGAGGGAAAACCTGCATTTGTGATGCCAGCTCAGACATCTTTTTACCTGAGGTTTTGAGTATTTTCAATAGCTGAACAGCTGTGAGGAGACCATCACCTGTTGTGTTATGCTCAATAAGAATAATATGACCTGATTGCTCGCCACCTAGGCAATAACCTTTTGCCAGCATTTCTTCAAGTACATATCTGTCTCCAACCTTTGTTTTGACCAAGTTGATTCCTTTTTCTTTACCCATCATATCCAAACCAAGGTTGCTCATTACAGTGGCAACTATGGTATTGTTGGCAAGTTTACCTTTTTCTTTGAGGTCGATTCCTATAATAGTCATTATTTGGTCACCATCGACAAGATTGCCGTTTTCATCAACAGCAAGAACTCTATCGGCATCACCGTCAAAGGCCAGACCTATATCTGCACCAACCTCTTTGACATATTCCTTAAGCTGCTCCAAATGAGTAGAACCGCAGCCATTATTTATATTTATGCCATTTGGCTCATTATTGATAACAGATACGTCGGCACCAAGTTCAAACAATGCAATAGGTGCAGACCTGTAAGCAGCTCCGTTTGCACAGTCGATTGCAACCTTTATACCTTTTAGATCACAGTCAATTGTGCTTTTAATGTAATTTACATAATCATCCAAAGCAGACTCATTTATACTTTTTATTCCTACTTTTTCGCCGACAGGGCGTGGCAGTTCTTCAGCCTTATCAAGAATTATTGCTTCAATTCTTTCTTCCATTGAGTCAGGAAGCTTATAGCCTTTATTATCAAAGAATTTTATTCCATTAAACTCATAGGGGTTGTGCGATGCGGATATGACAACTCCTGCATCAGCTTTATAAAGTCTTGTAAGGTAAGCTATAGCAGGTGTAGGAATTATACCGACACATATTGCTTCTGCACCAACGGAACAAATACCTGCAACCAGTGCAGATTCCAGCATGTCGCCGGATATTCTCGTATCCATACCAACAAGTATCTTTGGTATATGTTTAGTCTCTGCAGTTAGTACATATGCACCTGCCTGCCCAAGATTATATGCTAGATCAGCTGTAAGTTCAAGGTTAGCTATTCCTCTAACTCCATCTGTTCCAAAAAGTCTTCCCATTCTAAAATGACCCCTCTCAAATTATTTTAACTGTCAAATTATGAAACAACATTAAAAATAACTAATATCGATATTAAAGCGAATAATCCTTTTTTAAGCATTAACGCTTTCGTTACAAAAATACCAGAAATTAGTTGATTATTGATTACATAGTTTATTTTCATTATAACTTGTAATCACGTAATAACACAATATAATTTTTATTAAATTTATATACACATTCTTCTAATACATCAAAATCAGTATAAATTTAGCATTTGTCTAAACAAACAATGAACGGTTAATATAATATTATTCAAAATATATGAAAAGTTTCCTAGTACTTTGGTTTGTATTTGCGAATAACTTCTTCAGCAATTCGTATTCCATCCACAGCAGCACTTACAATACCTCCTGCATATCCGGCACCTTCTCCGGCAGGATAAAGTCCGGTAAAGCCAATTGCCTCAAATGTGTCTGACCTAAGGATCCTAACAGGCGAGGATGTCCGAGTTTCAACACCTGTGAGTATTGCATCTTTTAAACCGAAGCCTTTTATTTTTTTGTCAAATATGCTTATAGACTCTTTCATTGGGGTTGTAATAAATTCAGGAAGACATAAGTTTATATCGCTTAAGGTGGTATTTCCGGTATAACTTGGTTTTACACTTCCAAAGCCTTTTGAGGCACACCCTTTCATGAAATCACCCAAAAGCTGAACAGGTGCGGAATAATTGCTACCGGCTACTTCATAGGCAAGTTTTTCCCATCTTCTCTGGAAATACATACCCGCTAATGGATGGGAGTCTCCAAAATCACCGGGCTCAACAGAAACAACCAATGCACTGTTGGCATTTTCACGATCACGCTTATATTCGCTCATACCGTTTGTCACTATGGACTCAGGCTCTGAGGCTGAGGCGACTACAACACCGCCGGGGCACATGCAGAATGAATAAACTGTTCGGTTGCCGATTTTATGAAAAATTTGGTAATCTGCAGGCCCTAGCTTCGGTATTACATTAGGTGTGCCAAACTGAGCCATATTGATGATTTCCTGAGGGTGCTCTATTCGAACACCGATTGAAAACGGCTTTTGAATAAACTGAATATTTTTATCAAGCAGCATTTGGAATGTGTCTCTCGCACTATGACCTATGGATAGTATCAGTATGTTTGTATCGATTGTGTTAGCGTTGTTGTATTTAATTCCACGTACTGCATTGCCTTTAAAGTCTATGTCTGTGAGCTTTGAGTTAAAAAGTACGGTTCCACCAAGCTCTTCAATCCTTTTACGTATGTTTTTTACTACACATTTAAGAACATCAGTGCCTATGTGAGGTTTGTTTTTATATAGTATTTCTTCATGGGCACCGTTTTTATAAAACTCTTCTAAAACTTTGTTGCATCTTCGGTCATTTATTCTTGTTGTAAGCTTTCCGTCAGAGAATGTTCCTGCTCCTCCTTCACCGAACTGAACATTTGTTTCGGTAGATAATTTATTCTCATTCCAGAAAAGGTTGACCAACTCGGTTCGTTTTTCCACACATTCTCCACGTTCAATAACAATGGGCTTAAAACCGTTCTGGGCCAAAACAAGAGCAGCAAACATACCGGCAGGGCCAAAGCCCACAATTACCGGTTTTTTATCTAAAGGAATATTACCTTGTAGAAGCGGGGGAGAAGGTGTTTCATCAAGCACAGAAATATCATTATTGGCAGTGAATTTTATTTTGGAGTGAGTTTCTGCCATAACTGTATAAACAAGGGTTATATTGGGTTTTCGTCTTGCATCGATTGACTCTTTAATTATTTTAATGCTTTTTATATCATCTGTTCCAACCTTTATTTTTTTTGCTGTCTGCTGTTTTATATATTCTATATCATCATCAACTGATGTACGTATATTTTTTATAATTAGTTTCATGCAGGCTCCTCAATAATTTCATCTTCTTGTACTTGAACTTCTATTTCATATTTGCCGGCTGCAACAACATTTGCCGGGAGACTAAGCCTTAAGGGAACCTTGTATATTCCTGCAGGTTTGTCTGCAAGTTCTATAATATTTATACTGGGGTTTAAACTGTTAATGTCAATTTTTGCAAGGTCTGCAGCTTTTCCCTTTAGACTTATGTGTATACCATTCGGTACAATTGAATATCTTGGCGATTCAATGTTACCGGGATAAATAACTGTTATATTTTCTTTTGAAACAGTTAAGTCTTTTTGACCTTCTTTTTCAATAATGACATATATATTAACATCAGTGCCGTTGTCAACAGTACTAATATCTTTCGGAAGAATCAGATTGCTCTTTATGGTATTGCTTGAAGTCATGCCGTTAATGTTTACAGGTTCAGCCTTTATTTCAGATATATTTGCTAAAACATCGGCGGGACCTGTAACAAGTACTTTATCAGGAACCGCCTGAAGATCTGAGTATACATAATTTTTAGCCGGGGTTCCTTTAACGCTTGGAATAACTTTTACCTCTTTAGCAACTTCAATCTGAATTGTGACTGTTACATTTCCTGTAACACTGCTGCTTATATCTTCACCTTTATCATTATAAAATTTGCATTCCTTTTCAATAGTAAGTTTTTTATCGAGATTATTAATATCGACATCAGCCTTTACAGAGGCTATCGATTTTATTATAGATTCACTGCCATCAACGGAAACGGTGTCGGGTACAACTTTGGTGTTGATTAATTGATAGCCTTTCTTTACTGTACCGCTTGTTTTTATGCCCACCTTAAAATACTTTTGAATTATTTTTTCAAGGTTTAGTGTGACTGTTTCGGGTTCCATACTTTCAATGGTAATTTCTGGATTGTTTGATACTACTTTTATTTTAAGCTCCTTGTCATTAACAGACTTGATTTCCGACAGGTCTATTGTAGCTTTAAAGTCATACTGACGCATAGCCTCCAGCTTGTCTTTTCTTCCTCTGACGGTGAGTCGTACTGTAGAAGGAATATCAGTGTCTTTCAACTCTATTTTCTTATTGTTCAATGAACTTTTGTTCAGCAATTCAAGAGGAACACTAATGCTGGTTGGATATATAGGGTTGGAATTTTTATCCACCACATTGTACCATAAAATAATTGCAAATATTATTGATATGATTTTAACGGTAATATCTTTTTTCAATAGTTCGTTCACTTGCTTTTCACCTTCCATAAACTCAGCTTCTTAGTCGGTGTGGTATCATCCAAAAGGTTTTTATTTAGTGCTTTTCTTAAAGTGTCCGGAGTAAGATTTCTTGTAAGCCCACCATTCAATGCGAATGACACCTTGCCTGTTTCTTCTGATACAACAACGGATATGGAATCGGATACTTCTGTTATCCCCATTGCTGCTCTGTGTCTTGTGCCTAGCTCCTTGCTGAGATTGGGGTTATCTGTCAGAGGCAGAAAGCAGGATGCAGACTTGATCTTATGGTCGCGTATAACTAAAGCACCGTCATGAAGCGGTGTATTCGGTACAAATATATTTATTATAAGCTCAGCAGATATGTTTGAGTCTAACTGTATTCCTGAATTTATTATTTCTCCTAATTTAGTATTGCGTTCAATTACTATGAGAGCACCTGTGCTGGTTTTTGAGAGCTCAGTTACGGCCTTTACTATTTCCTCAATCATGGCAGTTGTATGTATGCGGGTATTGCTTTCTTCAAAATTAAAAATATCGCTGAATTTGCTTCTTCCAATTGTCTCAAGACCTCTTCGCAGCTCCGGCTGGAAAAGAACAACAACAGCAATAGCTGTTATCTGTATGGCACTTGTTAAAATATAATTTACAGTATCCAGCCTGAGAATCTTACTCAAATAGGAAACTATAGCAATAAAAAGAAGTCCTTTTATCAGCTGCCAGGCACGAGTCTCCTTTACAAGAAATATTACTTTATATATAACGTATGCTACTATACCTACGTCAACTATTGCCCTAATAACATCAAAAGGGCTTTCAAAGCCTATATAATTAACTATGTTGTTTAAAAGACCATGGATGTCAAAATCAAAGATACCAGGCAAAAACTCCACATCCTTATAAAAGTATAATCAAAATGTAATATTAATAATTTTAATATAGATTATACAATTTTTTTGTTCAATTTGTAAGGTTATTTCATGTTGCAACACAAATTTCATATTTCTGTAACATTAATGAAATATTCGTTTAAAATGTTTTGTTGAAAAAATGTTGTGTAATTGATATATGCTGTTAGTATCACTAAATATTACCTAATGGTGAAAATATATTACTTGATAAAATATCAGGATTAACAAAAAAGATTTGAAATCCTTGAAAACTATGAAACTCTTGAAGCAGACAGGTGATTAAAGATAAAAAATTAATAAAAAAATTTATTCTAGGACAATTAAAAAATAAAGCTTGTAATACAAATGGATTATTATTGAAGTTAAAAAAATAAAATGATATGATATGAGCATAGTAATATTACTTTGTAAAATATGTTGTGCAATAATCATTTTATGATTTTAATTGATGCAAAACGTTTTCCTTGATTCATATACTACGAAATATTTGTTTTTATTTTGCATATTCATATGATTCAACTGCATTTGTTAATGTGAAAACTTTTTTACAGCAAATGTTGTTGAAAGATAGATAGTATAATAACCAGCAATGATAAATTTGATGAATGGGGTTGGTGGATTATGGGGAAGATAGCCTTTACTCAATCAAGATCAGGCAAGGGATGCAAAATATACGAAGTTGTAGAAGATCTTAGTGGATGTAAAGATGGAGAAAAAAATATTAAGATGGCTGAGGAAATAAAGAAGAAATGTGAAGGCAAAACCGCTGCTCAAATCAAAGAAATACTTGAAAAGGATGTTAAGGGAATCGAAAAGCTATCACAAGCAGAGATGGATGAATTAGTTGCTGATTTAGCACATACTGTGGGGATAAGTGGAATTGCCGAAGACTCCAGGGAAAAAATTAATGAAATAAATCAGTTGATTCAGGATGCTGCAACCAAAAGAACGCTAGAAATTCTTGAAAGCCAATCACAGACAGCGGCAGGTCCATGCTTATCGGTAATATATGATCCTTTAACAGGAAAAATTGCATATGGGCAGAATTTTAAAACATCGGCAACAGGAAAAGAACAATATTATAAATGGTTAGAAAACGATGCAGATCCATTAATTAAAGATTTAGTATCTGAGTATAAAACTAAGATAGATAATGGAGAAATAATTTTATCGGAATTTGCTGATTTTAGATTAGCAGCTCATTCTGAAATTGTAGCTCTAGATGAGATATTAAAGCATAGAAGATCGTTAGGGCTACCTGTGGATAAAACAACACTGTCAGAATTATTTTTGCACAATGTTGATTTAACAAAAGCATTTAAAACTGGTAATATAATACCTAAAATAAGATGTGAGCATTGTCGATATTTAACAGATGGTATCAATATTTTGAATCATAATTAGATTAATAAAATTGGAGGTTAGTATGATAAAGATGAATATCAATGATCTATATACAGATACAGATGTCTATACCGGTGAGAATATATTTTATTTGGACAGCGATTTAGAAAAACCATACAATGGAGTAGTAGTGGATTATTTTAAAGGAGTATTATCTTGGGAATTTGAAGTGAAAGATGGTTTTAGGACTGGGATTGAAAGAAAGTATTATGATACCGGGGAGTTAATGGAGGAAAACATGATGGATCATAATACTATAGACGGGATAGCAAAAGAGTTTTATAAAAATGGCAATATAAAAAGCATTAGTATTGTCATACGTAATGTATTCATTGATACTGTTTGTTATGATGAATCAGGAAACATGATCGGTAAAACATCGATGGATGAAAGTGATATTAGTTATTCTCTAATTAAAAACAAAATTGATGAATATAGAAAAAAATATAAGGATTACCTTAATACACATATTTAAGATATTTACTTGCAATGTTCTTTAGATTAATAAGTGTATCCATAGGGGTGGGGTTTATATGTGACATTTTATAATTTGGATAAAATCTTGTTAAATGCAGGGGAATATCACGGGAAATAGTTGAAAGCCATTTAGAGAGCTCTTCTATTTCATGTGTTGAATCATTGAGGCCGGGAATAATAAGGGTAGTTATTTCAACATGACAGTGTTTTGAAGCTAATTCAACCGATTCCATTACATTTTCGAGGACGGCACTACATATATCCTTATAAAAACCGGCAGTAAATGCTTTTACGTCTATATTCATGGCATCTATAAATGGAAGAATATCTAAAAGAGGTTTATGGGATATAAAACCATTAGTTACAAGCACATTGAATAAACCTTTCTTTTTAGCCAGTTGGCATGTATCATAAACAAACTCATACCATATTGAAGGCTCATTGTATGTATATGCAATACCGATATTTCCACTATTTTTTAAAGATAAAGCTTTTTTTACAAGAGCCATAGGAGTTATTTCTACGGTTTCTGCATCTCGATGAGCTATTGTCCAGTTTTGACAAAAAGAACATTTTAGATTGCAGCCGAAAGTGCCGGCGGATAATATTTTTGAACCGGGGTGAAACCTGTTTAATGGCTTCTTTTCAATTGGATCGAGAGCTAAAGATGTGATTTTGCCGAAATTTAAAGAAAAAAGCTCACCTCCAATATTTTTTCTGGCTCTGCATGCTCCTGTCATTTCCGGCTTAATAATACAATTATGAGGGCATAAAAAGCAGTGAACCTTTGCTTCTTCTATTTTGTTGTAGTATCTTGCCTGCTTACCGTTATCATTGCTCATTGTGTCGAATAACCTCAAACCTTTCAATTGAAAAATCCCATTTTGGGTCTATTCCTGCTTTCCTGAGGGCGATGGATACTTGCTCATATGGCGTATTCACTCCTTCCAAATTGGGAAGAAGAAGTCCCGACCTACTGCCAGAACGAACAATAACCCCATATCTTATAACATCCAATTCTTCTATTGAATCTACAGGCTCCGGCTCTTTAAGGACATCGACACTATATGTCAGGCTATCTAGCTCGCTTTCATCCACTTTATCAAACCTGGGGTCATGAGTACCAGAGCTGATTGCATTTTGGATAATTTCTAGTGCGATGTTAGGCATTGTTGGAGAAATGGTTCCAATACACCCCCGAAGCTCACCGGCTTTTTTGATGGATACAAATGTACCTGCAGAAGAACGGAGCATTTCATCCGGTAATCCATCAGGAACATCTAAAATTCTACCTTCACGAATATATGTTTCAAGAGCATTTTTGGCTAAAGCGACATAAGGGTCCATATTGTAATTCTCCTTTTTTAAGTAAGTCTTTAAATAAGTCCTTGAAATAATTTTTAATTATTCAATCCGAGCTGAATTTTGCAACACAATATCCTATACCGAAAGGAGCTTCATAAGAATATACCTGGGGTTTTAACCCAGAGCCTTCCAAAGCTCCGAACAAAATGACAAAGGAACGCAAGCCACATTCGGCAGCGTCTTCACAGAGCTTTTCATCAATATTAAGGATGTCATTATACTTTGAAGCACGGATGCTCTCTACCAGCAAGTTGTCGAATTTGCTTCCGCTAGGACTTGAGCCGTATGGCGAATTGTTGTTGACGCGATGAGAAAGATCACCGCTAGCAACAAAAACCACCCTCTCATCGCAATCTTTTACTGCAGAGGATATGCATTTGCCGAATCTATGAAGCATATCCAATGTAAATCCTGCAATGGATATATGAACAACAGAAAAACCCTGAATTTCCTTATTAATGAAGTATAAAGGAACCAGAGCACCGTGGTCTAACTCATTGCTTAACCCATATTTGTCAAGGATATGCTTGTCCAGCCCTCCTGAATCTATGCCTTCTTTAGTGGCATTATGAATAATCTTATCTAAAAGCTCTAAATTGTTTTTGAATTCAAATTTTATATCTTTTCGCCCAAACTTTGCAAAGCTACCGGATAGAATTCTATCGGTGGATAAATAAAGATAATCTCGAAAATATGGTCCGTGGGGTGTCGTAATTATAATGGTTGTAGGATTATCCAGCCTTATCTCACCGGCAGCTTTTTTAAATGAATTTAATGTCAAAATTGCATTGTTTTCGTCACCCTTTCCGATCTCAGGTATCAAAACCGGTGGGTGAGGGAATATATAGGAGCTTATGATGCTGCCCATTGTTTAGTATCCTCCTGCTGTAAGTAATGGAGTAATAACTAATGCTACTGACGTTATAAAGAAGAATGCCAACGTTATTAATGCTACCATTCTAATTGTTTTTTTACTCACCAAAATCACCACACTTATATTATTTGATTCTTTATATGGATTATATTCTTCCATACTTTTATTCTATATAATTTTATTATATATCAAATATTAATTTTTTCAAATTGTGTTTTTAAATTGCCGTAGTAAAGTTTCTATGGTAAAGTTATTAAAGGATTGCTTTATCTATTAAATGCGTTATTACTCTTATTCTTATTTTTTGCGACTGATAAATGTAAAAGATAAATGGTATTTAATATAGATTGATGCATATAAATTACAATAAATAAAGGGATGGGCATGGTTTTAAAAGGATTTAGGTTCGGGCTTATACTTCAGTTTGCAATTGGTCCGGTTTGTATATACATATTTAACACTGCTACTAATGGAGGGATTTTTCCGGCAGAAGCTGCTGTTCTTGGTGCCGTATTAATGGATGCTATATATGTGACCCTTGCGATTTTGGGTGTTGGGTCGCTTCTGGAAAAAGATAGAGTTAAAAAGGGCATGAAGTATTTTGGCACGATAATTCTGGTTTACTTTGGGCTTGGAACTATTCTAGGGACTTTCGATATAAAAATAATACCTACCGTAGCTGGGAACAGCAATTTATATGACACATCCAATGCGTTTATAACCAGTTTTATTTTAACTGCCTCAAGTCCTTTATCGATACTGTTCTGGTCGGGTGTTTTTGCTACCAAGTTATCAAGTGAAGGCTTTAGCAAAAAGGAAATGAAGCTTTTCGGTGTTGGTGCGGTCATGGCGACATTTGTTTTTTTAAGCATATTTGCCGTAATTGTCAGCTTGCTTCATCCGATGATGAATGAGACTGTGGTAGATGTGTTGAATGTTATTGTAGGTATAATAATCATAGGGTTTGGTATCAGGATGCTAATGAAGAAAGTGTAGCATCAAACAAGTGGAGGGAAAAATATATGTATTTTGTGCTGGCTATTGTTCTTTTGGGCGTTTTAGCACTTGTGTATATGTGGTTTGAAGCCGGAAATCTTAAATTAAAAAGAATAAAGTTTACAAGAAGTAAAAAAGGGCTTAAAATCATTCATCTTACCGATATTCATATAAATTTGCTTAGAGTGAAGCCGTATAAAGTAAAAAATATAATTAAAAAAGAATCGCCTGATTTTATATTAATGTCAGGTGATTATATTACAAGGAAATCCGATATTCCCAAGTTTATAAATTTTTTAAATGAAATAAAGTGCGACAACAAAATATATATGTGTTTCGGAAACCATGATTATGAAGCTTTTTTGAAAGATAAAAGCGGTGGACTCGACAGATTTATGAAGGAAGTTGAGAAGCAGGGAGTCACTATTTTGCATGATGATTCGGATGTTTTTGTTAAGAGAGGAGTTAAGTACAACATAATTGGCATTACAGACTATAGAAGGGGAGCACATGATATTGACAAGGCATTAAAAAATTGTGCAGAGGATGGTAAGCTTAATATTGCCATTACTCATAATCCGGATGTAGTTCTTGAAATGCCCAAAGGAAAAATTGATTATCTTTTTTGTGGCCACTTCCATGGAGGTCAGATTTGGATGCCTTTTGATCTGGAGTTTAGGGTTTTAAGAAAGGAAAAACTTTGCAAAATGGGAATTAAGAGGGGACATCACAGGTTAAATGGAGTTGATGTTTATATAAGCAATGGCATTGGGAATGTTTTATTTCCACTAAGATTTTTATCAAGACCGGAGATAACGGTGCTGGAAGTTTAAAGTTGATGTTAGTGGTCAGAAATCAGAAACCAGAATTTAGGATTCAGAATATTTCTAATACTTAGGCTCTGAATCCTAAATTCTATGTTTTGCTTGTTTAAGTTTGTTTTAACTCAACTATTTAAGGCGTGCTTCTAATTTCTTCTTTTCTTCCTCATATCCTGGTTTGCCTAAAAGTGCAAACATGTTCTTTTTATATTCTTCAACTCCAGGCTGGTTGAATGGGTTTACTCCTAATAGGTAACCGCTTATGCCGCAAGCCTTTTCAAAGAAATAAACGAGGTTTCCGAAGCAGAATTCATTTAGCTCGGGAACTGTGATGATGAGGTTGGGAACTCCACCGTCAGTGTGAGCTAAAAGTGTCCCTTCCATTGCCTTTTTGTTTACAAAATCTACATCCTTGCCTGTAAGGAAATTAAGGCCGTCAACATTGAGGGGATCTTCCTTAATTATAAGGCCTTTCTTTGGTTTTTCTACATTTATAACCGTTTCAAAAATGTTTCTTAGGCCGTCCTGGATATATTGTCCCATTGAATGGAGGTCGGTAGAAAAATCAACTCCCGCAGGGAAGATACCCTTCTGGTCCTTACCTTCACTTTCTCCGTAAAGCTGCTTCCACCATTCGGTCATATAGTGAAGTGAAGGTTCATAATTTACCAATATTTCAATTGTTTTATTCTTGTTATAAAGTGCATTTCTTACAGCAGCGTATTTATAACAATCATTTTCCATTACGTTTGTGTTTTTATACAGTTCATAAGCAGCGGCAGCACCGGCCATTATTTCATCGATGTTGATACCTGCAACAGCGATGGGTAAAAGTCCAACTGCTGTGAGAACCGAGAATCTTCCTCCAACATCGTCAGGAACAACAAATGTTTCATATTTTTCATCGGTAGCAAGCTTCTTTAATGCACCCTTAGCTTTGTCGGTTGTTGCATAAATTCTTTTTCTAGCTTCATCCTTGCCATATTTCTTTTCCATGTATTCCTTGAAAATTCTGAAAGCTATGGCAGGTTCTGTAGTTGTACCGGATTTTGATATTACATTAACTGAAATTTCTTTTCCGTCAATTAGCTCAAGAAGATCAGATATGTATGTTGAGCTGATATTGTTACCTACGAAATATATTTCAGGAGTCTTTCTCTTAGATTTTGGCAAATTGTTGTAAAATGAATGGGAAAGGACATCTATTGCAGCTTTTGCACCTAAGTATGAACCGCCTATGCCTATAACAATAAGTGCGTCGGAGTCAGATTTGATCTTTTCTGCAGCAGCTTTTATCCTTGAAAACTCTTCCTTATCATAATTAAGTGGGAGATCAACCCAACCTAGAAAGTCATTTCCTGCTCCTGTTTTGTTGTGAAGCATATCATGTGCAGATTGCACAAATGGGATAAGGTTTTTAACCTCGCTTTCGTTAATGAAGCCCAGTGCTTTTGAATAATCGAATTGAATTTTTTGCATTTTTAAACCTCCTATGAATTTTTATTAATTTCTCATTGATGAAATTTTATATGTATAAATTAAAGTTTACCTATAGTTTTGAGCAATTTATTTAGCATTATAACAAAATCAAGGGACAAAGTCCAACGTATATTGAAATAATGTTGTAGGTGCACAGGAAAATTACAATGTAATTTGCTGTGCACCCATAATATTAGTATATTTTGCATTAATTATTCTCTAAGCTGTGCATTGAGAACATTTTTAAGGCCATCGAGTATCTTAGCCATTGTCTTAGATACTTCCTCATCGGTAAGGGTCCTGTCATCAGCCCTGAAGCTGATTGAGTAGGCAACGCTCTTCATTCCTTCAGGAACCTGCTTTCCTTTATATACATCGAATAATTTATACTTTTCAAGTATTTTGCCTGATCTTTGCTTAATGATATCCTCAATCTGTTTAACAAGCACTTCATCCTTTACAAGCATTGCTATGTCCCTTGTTACGGCAGGGAACTTAGGTAAAGGCTTATGGCTTGCCTTGAATGAGGCATTATTAACAAGTTGTTCTACATGTATAACACCTATATAAGTCCTTTCGGGTGCTTCAAAATTCTCTGCAACTTCAGGGTGTATTTCTCCGATTAATCCTGCTGATTTTCCGTTTATCAGGAGCTCTGCTGTTCTTCCGGGATGACAAGCCGAGCAATCATTTTTAGGTGCAAACTCGAACTTTGTAATACCAAGGGAAGAGAGAAGCTCTTCTACAATGCCCTTTAAATCATAAAAATCGGTATTTCCATACATGCCTATTGTAAGAATGGGCTTTTCAATAGGAAGCTCGGTAATCGGCAAGCTTTGAGGAAGGTATATTGTTGAAAGCTCAAAAAGCCTTGCTTCCTCTATTCTTCTGTTGTAGTTTGTGCTTATGACTTCCAGCATTTCCGGAATAGTTGTTGTACGCATTATACTGTAATCTTCACCAAGGGGATTTGTTATTACAACTGCTTTTCTCCGATCGCTATCCGGTGGAAGTTTAATTTTATCCCAGACCTTGGGGCTTGTGAAGGAGTAAGTATAAATCTCGGAAAGCCCGCATGCTATCATTGTGTTTTTTATAACATCTTCAACCTTCTGCTTGAATGTCTTTTTACCTAAGGTAGCTTCTTTACCGGAAAGCAGGGTAGGGGTTATGTTATTGTAGTCGTAGAATCTTGCAACTTCCTCAGACACGTCGGCTTCACTTTCAACATCCGGCCTGAAGCTTGGAACTGTGAGAGTCATAGTGCTTTCATCAACACCAAATTCCAGGTTTTTGAAAAGATTAATCATGTAAGGAGTATCTATGTTTGTTCCCAAAAATTTATTGATTTTTTCAGGATTTAATGGAAGCTTTCTAACCTCGGGCTTTTTCACATAGCAATCGATTATGCCTTTGCATACGGTTCCCGCACCTAACATTTCAACCAATTGTGCGGCTCTGTCAAGGGCTGTTATAACATTTTCAACATCCAGGCCCTTTTCAAAACGAGAAGATGCTTCTGTTCTAAGTCCCAGCTTTTTAGCTGTAAGCCTTACAGAGATTCCGTGAAAATTGGCAGACTCGAAAAGAATGCTTTTTGTGTTTTCGTCTACTTCCGAATTTGCACCACCCATTACGCCGGCAACAGCAACAGGCTTTTTGCCGTCTGCTATAACCAGCATTGATGAATCAAGGTTTCTTTCATTGTCGTCCAATGTTTTCATCACTTCGCCGTCAACTGCTCTTCTTACTATGATCTTTTTGTCTTCCAGCTTTTCAAGATCGAATGCATGCATTGGCTGGCCAAGCTCTAACATAACATAGTTTGTGATATCGACTATATTGTTTATGGATCTGACACCTGCTGCTTTTAACCTGTCTCTAAGCCATTTAGGTGACGGTCCTATTTTAACATCTTTTACAATTCTTGCTGCGTATCTTGGACAGAGGTCAGGGTCTTTTATTTCAACAGATGCATATCGGTGAGCATCGTCGCCTTCTTCCTTTACTGTGATTTCGGGTTTTTTAAATTTAGTTCCAAGGGTTACTGCAGATTCTCTCGCCAATCCGACGATGCTGAAACAGTCGGGTCTGTTTGAGGTGATTTCAAACTCAACAGTTGTTTCATTAATGCCAAGAACTTCTTTTATGTCCTTACCTAGTGGAAGGTCTTTTGGAAGTATGAATATTCCATCTTCTGCAGCTTCAGGAAAATCTTCCTTTGTGAGATTGAGTTCACCTATTGAACACATCATTCCGTAGGACTCAACTCCCCTTAATTTTCCTTTTGATATTTTTTTATCTCCGGGAAGTGTGGCTCCCACTAGGGCTACAGGAATGTAGTCTCCCTCTTTTATATTTTGGGCTCCTGTAACAACCTGTATAACTTCATTTCCCACATCAACCTTGGTAACCTGCAATTTATCGGCATCGGGATGCTTTTCTATGGATAGGATTTTTCCTACAACAACATTTGTGATATCCTCGCCTGCAACTTCTATGCCTTCAACCTTCGAACCCGAAAGGGTAAGAGCATTTGCATATTCCTTCGGGGTTACATTTATATCAACATAATCTTTTAACCAACTAAGAGGTGCTTTCATTTTTATGTCTCCTTTCTACCATCAATTTGAAACTCTAAAACTGATTTAAAAATCTAACATCATTTTCATAAAACAATCTTAAATCATCTATGTTAAACCTGCCCATTGCGGTTCTTTCGACTCCTATACCGAAAGCAAATCCGCTATAAACATTAGGATCTATGTCACATCTTTCTAAAACCTTAGGATGCACCATTCCTGCACCTAAAACCTCAATCCAACCTTCGTTTTTGCATATTCTGCATCCGCTTCCGCCGCAGGACCAGCAGGACACGTCAACTTCCGCACTGGGCTCTGTAAATGGGAAGTGGTGGGGTCTTAAACGTATTTTTGTCTGCTCGCCGAAAAGGCTTTTTGCAAAGACCTGTAATGTACCTATTAGATCTCCCATTGTAACTCCCTTGTCAACAACAAGACCTTCTATCTGATGGAATATAGGGGAGTGGGTAGCATCAACGGCATCTGAGCGGTATACTCTGCCGGGGCTCAATATCTTAATGGGAGGCTTCTTATTTTCCATTACCCTTATTTGTACAGGTGATGTTTGGGGCCTTAAAACAATTTGTTCATTGATATAAAATGTATCCTGAGTATCCCTTGCAGGATGGCCTTTGGGGATATTCAGAGCTTCAAAGGCGTAATAATCCAATTCAACTTCAGGACCTTCAGCTATTTCATAGCCCATTCCTATAAATATGTCTTTTATTTCATCGGTAACAAGGCTTAAAGGATGTTTTTTGCCAAGATTCCTGCGTTTTCCCGGGATGGTAACATCAATAACTTCGCTCTGGAGCTTTTGAGCTCTTTCTTTTCTAATGAGTTCCGAGTTTGTTTCATCAATTTTATTTTCAATAAATGCTCTTACTTCATTGGCAAGCTGGCCTATTATGGGGCGTTCTTCGGCGGAAAGTGCTCCCATGCCTCTTAAAACACCGGTCAGCTCACCTTTTTTTCCTAAATATTTAACCCTGAGAGCTTCAAGATCTTGAATAGATTGAACATTTGAAAGCTCCTTATCCGCTTGATCTTTGATTTTATTTAGTTGGTCTCTCATTTTTTATACTCCTCCTTATAACAGATTGTTAATCTGTGTTATATCTTTACCATGTCTTAACATAAAAAGTCTGAACATAAAAAAACCCTCATCCCAAAAAGGGACGAAGGTATTCTCCGCGGTACCACCCAAGTTTTCACCATATATAAAGGTAAACACTCATTACTTTAACGGGTTTGCTCCGGCATCTCCTACTTTTAGGAATAAAACACAGCTTTCAAAGTAATATTCCTCAGTTCAAAGATGCAGCTCCAGAGGGAACTTCAACGATTAGTCTCATAGAGATACTTTCAGCCGCCGATATCTCCTCTCTTTAATCGACCTTCTTCGTCTACTCTTCTCTATCATAGCTTTTGACAATTTCCAATATTATAGCACAGACTCTCAAAACATGCAATGGAAAATAATGTTTTTATAGGATAATTTCTATATGATATAATTTAACACGGCTAGATTTTATTGAATTAATTTTATTGACGGAATAGAATTAATTACAAAATTCGGGGTAAATATATAATGAAGTTTTGATGCCTGAGAGATATTGTACTTACTGATGGTAGCAGTATTTCTTAGTCATTGATGTATTTAATCATTACTATATAATAACGGGAATGGAGCAAAGATTATGAAGGATTTTATTTTTATATCGGATTTTGACGGTACTTTAACCGATGAGGATTTCTACTACATTGTTATGAAAAAATTTCTAGGTGATACTGGCAAGAAGATTTATAAAGATTGGATCAATGAAGAAATGACAGTGTTTGAGTTCCTCCGGAAAATATTCGGATCCATTAATGCAAGTGAAGAGGAAGTAATAAAAGCTGTAATGGATATAAAATTCGATACATATGCAAAGGATTTTATAGACAGCGTTAAAGAGGCAAACGGTGATTTCATGATACTTAGTGCAGGCTGTGGCTATTACATACACAAGCTTCTTGAGCATTTGAACATGACGGATATAAAAGTTATATCCAATAATGGTGTTTATGAGGACGGTAAAATAGTTATGACTGCCGATAAAAACAGTCCGTTCTACTCTGAGACTTACGGTATAGATAAGGCTTTGGTTGTGGAGCACTATAAGAGCATTTATCCTAAAGTATACTTTGCAGGTGACAGCGAGCCCGATTTTAGGGCGGCCAAAAAAGCCGACTTTGTCTTTGCAAGAGGGCACCTGCAGAAAATGATTCGCGACTCGGGAGTAAATTATGTTGATGTAGAAAACTTTAATGAAATTGGAGCTTATTTAAATAAAATAGGAGTGATTAAATATGAAGGCAGGAAATAACAGGATAACCATACCTGCAATTCTGGAAGTAGGAAAGGGGAACCTGGCGTATATAGGTGCACTTATTGAGAAGTCGGGATTTTCCAATATAGTTATGTTTTTAGGTAAGGGCATAAATGATATGTTTGGAGAAAAAATACGACAATCATTTAAATTCCAGTCTACTAAAATCATTAAAACAATAGAAAATGATGATATAGATATAAACAATATTGTTAAAACTGCTTTTTCAATACCGGCCGAGACTGATGTAATCGTTGGAATCGGTGGGGGAAAGGCCCTTGACGTTGCAAAATACTGCTGTTTTTTAAAGAAACTTCCTTTTATCAGTGTGCCTACTTCGGCATCAAATGATGGTTTTTCCAGCTCCAGTTGTTCGCTTATTGTTGAAGGCAAGCGTACAACTGTAAATGCAGTTATGCCCTATGGAATTGTTATTGATATAGATGTAATAAAGGAAGCACCTGAAAAGTATATTTTTTCCGGAATTGGGGATTTGGTTTCAAAGATTACTGCCGTATATGATTGGGAGTTCGAGGAAAAGAACGGAAAAGGAAAAGTGGATGACTTTGCGGTTATGATTGCGAAGAAGTCGGTCAACAGTTTTGTGAGAACTGAGTTTAAAAGTATCAGGGAAGACTTTTTCATTAAGGAACTTGTAGATTCTCTCACAATGAGCGGTATTGCGGTAGAAATTGCACAGACATCGGCACCTGCAAGTGGAAGTGAACACCTTATTTCTCATGCTTTGGATAAGATTCTTGATGTTCCCAAGCTTCACGGGCTTCAGGTCGGAGTGGCTACTTACTTGATGGCTAAAGTTCAAGAGCACCGTTATGAAAGGGTAACTAAAGTGTTTAAAGATACAGGCTTTTTTGAGCATGTAAAAACTCATGAAATAAAAGCAAGTGATCTTGAAGCGGCTATTGATTTGGCACCGTCCATAAAGCCAAACAGATATACATATATACATTTGGATGAATACAGGCAAAAAGCAAAAGAATTGATTCGGGATGATGAAATTTTAAAAAGCATATTAGTGTATTAATTACTCAATAAGGATTAGGAATGAAATAAGTATGAATTAGGATTTATGATAATGATTAAGAATAGAAGAAAGCTAATAAATAAAGCTGCTGAAACTAAAGTGAAAATTCAGCAGCTTTTATTTTTATAATTATAATAATGCATTAAAGATATTTAAAACATTTAGGACTTTGACTTAATAAAGGCACGTGCATTATCTATTGACTTCTGCACACTTTCTTTTGCCGGCCCACCGGGAAGCTTTCTTTCAGAAACACACTTTTTAAGGCTGATTTCTTCATAAATGTCATCCTGTATGGATTCTGAAAACTTTTTAAACTCATCCATTGTAAGCTCATCAATTGATTTATTGTTTTGAATGCAGTAAAGCACCATTTTACCTATAATCTCATGTGCAGTTCTGAAAGGTATGCCCTTTTTAACAAGGTAGTCTGCTATATCTGTAGCATTGGTAAACCCTCCCTGTGCAGCTTTTAACATGTTGTCTTTTTTTACCCTTATTGTTGCAAGCATATTTGTAAAAACATTAAGGCACATTTTTACGGTATCAATGCTGTCGAATATTCCTTCCTTATCTTCCTGCATATCCTTGTTATATGCTAGAGGAAGGGATTTCATCACTGTCAGTATGGATACAAGGCTTCCGTAAACCCTTCCTGTCTTACCCCTCACCAGCTCGGCAACATCAGGGTTCTTTTTCTGCGGCATTATACTGCTTCCTGTGCTATACGCATCGTCCATTTCTATGAAACCGAACTCATATGATGACCATAGAATAAGCTCTTCGGAAAATCTGCTCAAATGCATCATTATTATGGACAGGCATGACGCCAACTCAATAACAAAATCCCTGTCGCTTACTGCGTCAAGGCTGTTTTCAGTAATGGAGTCAAATCCCAGTTCTCGTGCAACCATAGCCCTATCAAGAGGGTATGTGGTTCCGGCTAGGGCACCCGAACCTAAAGGCATCACGTTAGTCCTTTTATAGCAGTCATTTAGCCTTTCAACATCCCTTTTGAACATCTGGAAGTAAGCCATCATATGGTGTGCAAATGTTATAGGCTGTGCACGCTGAAGATGAGTATAACCTGGCATAATTGTATCTAAATTTTCTTCAGCAATCTTTATAATGGTGTTTAAAAGTCCGATAAGCAAGCTATTCAACTGATCTATTTCACTTTTTATATACATCCTTATGTCAAGGGCAACCTGATCATTTCTGCTTCTTCCGGTATGTAGCTTCTTACCGACATCACCGATTCTTTCAATTAGAATTTTCTCAATATTCATATGAATATCTTCAGCATCTGTTTCAAATTCGATTTGCCCTTTTTCAATATCGTCCAATATTTGACGAAGAGTTTTTTGTATAAGTTCAGAGTCTTGAGGTGGTATAATACCACAACTGCCAAGCATTTTGGCGTGGGAAATACTTCCTTCTATATCCTGCTTATACATTCTGCTGTCAAACCTTATTGACGAATGAAAGTCGTCAACAATCTTGTCGGTATTTTTTTGGAATCTACCGCCCCATAGCTTAGGCATTTGTATTTCACTCCTATGATTTAAATTGGCTAATTTAATGAAGTATGAATTATTACTTCACTATTAGCTTTTTTTCTTGGATTTGGAACTGCTTTTTTTAGCTCCAGTACTTTTGGAAGAAGTCTTAGAAGAGCTTTTTGCAGTTGCTTTACTGCTTTTTGCCTTATCCTTGCTCTTCTCAGAGGACTTTGATGTACTTTTTGATTCTTTTGATTTTTTGCCGTCATTTTCAGCATTTTGCTTCATCAAAGCACTTACTTTCATAGGAAGACCAAAGAGATTGATAAATCCTTCAGCATCTTTCTGGTTATATACCTCATCCCTGCCGAAAGTTGAAAGCTCTTCGCTGTATAATGAATATGGCGATTTTGCACCGGCAGGCATGCAGTTACCTTTATATAGCTTCAAACGTACTGTTCCGGTAACATTTTCCTGAGTCTTGTCAACAAATGCCGACAGAGCTTCTCTCAATGGAGTATACCATTGTCCGAAGTAAACCAACTCTGCGAATCTTTGAGAAACAATATCCTTATAATGGAGAGTATCCCTATCTAAGCATAATAACTCAAGCTCTCTGTGTGCAGCATAGAGAATGGTTCCGCCTGGAGTTTCATATACGCCTCTTGATTTCATTCCAACCAAACGGTTTTCTACCATATCTACGATACCGATACCGTTTTCACCGCCGATTTTGTTAAGTACTTCAATGAGCTCTACGGGTTTGTATTTTACTCCGTTAACCTTTAACGGAATACCTTTTTCAAAGTATATTTCAACATAAGTAGGCTTATCGGGAGCCTTTTCAGGTGAAACCATGAGCTTTAACAGTTTGTCGTATTGAGGTTCGTTCCAGGGATCTTCAAGATCCTGACCTTCATGGCTTAAGTGCCACAGGTTTCTATCCATACTGTAATTGTCTTTTTTGGAAACAGGGATTGGAATATTCCTTTCTAAAGCATAGTCAATGGCATCTTCTCTTGATCTGATATCCCAAATTCTCCATGGTGCTATTATTTTAAGATGGGGTGCCAATGCTTTTACTGTAAGCTCAAATCTTACCTGGTCGTTACCTTTGCCGGTCGCACCGTGAGCAATAGCTGTAGCACCTTCTTTCTGTGCTATTTCAATCATTCTTTTTGCTATTACCGGTCTTGCAAATGATGTTCCGAGAAGGTACTTACCTTCATATACGGCATTTGCTTTAATTGTGGGGAAAATAAAATCCGTAACGAATTCTTCTTTTAAATCTTCGATATAGATTTTGCTGGCACCTGTCTTAATTGCTTTTTCATTAAGTGGATCAAGCTCTTCGCCTTGACCTACATCAGCAGCCATAGCAATAACTTCATAATCATAGTTTTCTTTAAGCCATGGTATAATAATTGATGTATCTAATCCGCCTGAATAAGCGAGAATAACCTTTTCCTTCTTGCTCATACCAAATCCTCCTCTTATATGTTACAATGTATTTATTATTTTAATGTTTAATATTATACAATAGACTGTATAAATATGCAATAAATCATAGGATTTATTCAAAAGGAGTTGTTTTTTTTGATTATTATGGGGATTGACCCTGGAGTTGCAATAACGGGATATGGTATAGTAAAATATGAAGGGAACAAATTTTCGGTTATTGACTACGGTGCTGCAACAACAGAAGCAAATGTAGTACTTCCCAAAAGGCTTCTTAAGTTGAACGGTATGCTGGAGGATTTGATTATTAAATATAAACCTGATTTTGTTGCTGTGGAAGAATTGTTTTTTAATAAGAATATAAAAACGGCATTAACTGTCGGTCATGGCAGGGGAGTTGCACTTCTTGCGGCGGCAAGGCTTGGAGTGGAAGTTTTTGAATACACACCCCTTCAGGTAAAGCAAGCTGTAGCAGGATATGGACGTGCCGATAAATCCCAGGTACAGCAAATGGTAAAGGTTATATTAAATCTTGACGGTATACCCAAGCCTGACGATGTAGCAGATGCATTGGCTGTAGCTATTTGTCACGGTCATTCTTATAATGTTCTAAGCAGATTGTAAATATAGGTTGTAAATATATTTATGCATGTTTGGTGTAGTTTATAAAAATCAATTGATTTTGAAAGGGAAAAAGATGATTGCATATATTAAGGGAAAAATAGAGAATAAAGGAAACGATTATTTGATTATTGATGTAAACGGAATAGGCTATAGGGTAAATACATCCCTTACTACCATAGAGAATGCAGGTGCCGTAGGCGACGAGGTTAAGGTATATACCCACCTTTATGTGAGAGAAGATATCATGAGCCTATATGGTTTTAAAACAAGGGAAGAGCTGAATATGTTCGAGATGCTGATATCTGTTTCGGGTGTAGGACCTAAGGCTGCTTTATCGGTGATTTCATCCGTATCTGTTACAAAGTTTGGTCTGGCTGTTATAACAGATGATGTCAAAGCTCTTACAAAAGCACCGGGTATAGGCAACAAAATGGCTCAGAGAATAATTCTGGAATTGAAAGATAAGATAAAGAAGGAGCAGTTGGTACAAACAAATGATGATGGCATTGGAACAAAAGACGGTATAAGCGATAACTCAAGGGTTGGAGAAGCTATAAGTGCACTTATCGTGCTGGGTTATACTCCATTAGAAGCGAGTAAAGCCGTAAATTCGGTATATTCGGAGGATATGGATTTGGAATCCATAGTGAAAAATGCGTTAAAGGGGCTTATGAGATAATTGCTTTTGGTACATTATCATAATTTGTATATGTTAAGTTATTGCAGAATTTCTCTTTATTGTAAAACTTTATTGTAAACTAATGGATAGAGGAGATATATAAATGGAAGAGGAACGTATGGTTAGTTGCAAGTCATGTAGTGAAGATTATGACGAAGCAGGCTTAAGACCGAGGAAACTTCAAGAATATATTGGACAGAATAAGGTTAAGGAGAATCTTAAGGTTTTTATAGAGGCTTCCAAGCAGAGAAATGAGGCGCTGGATCATGTCCTTTTATATGGCCCGCCAGGTCTTGGCAAAACAACACTTGCCGGAATAATTGCATCTGAGTTGGGAGTCAATATCAGGATAACATCAGGCCCGGCTATTGAAAAACCCGGTGATTTGGCGGCAATCCTAACCAACCTTGGAAATTTCGATGTTCTTTTTATAGATGAAATTCACAGAATCAATAGAAGCGTAGAAGAGATTTTATATCCTGCAATGGAGGATTATGCACTGGATATAATAATCGGAAAGGGTCCGAGTGCCCGCTCCATAAGACTTGATTTACCCAAGTTTACTCTCATAGGTGCCACAACAAGGGCAGGGCTTTTAACTTCGCCGCTTAGGGATAGGTTTGGTGTTATAAACAGACTTGAGATGTATACTGTTGACGAGCTAATGCAGATAGTAAAGAGATCAGCTGGAATACTTGGAATGGGTATCGATGAAGACGGGGCGAGAGAAATAGCTTCAAGATCAAGAGGAACACCGAGGATAGCAAACAGGATATTAAAAAGGGTCAGAGATTTTGCTCAGGTTAAGGCAGATGGCTATATAAGCAGGGATGTGGCAAAGATGGGTCTTGATGCATTGGAGATTGACCCCATTGGATTGGATGGAGTTGATAGAAATATGCTTCTTACAATCATAAAGAAGTTCGGAGGAGGACCGGTGGGGCTTGATACCCTTGCTGCATCAATAGGTGAAGAAGCAAATACAATAGAGGATGTTTATGAGCCGTACTTATTGCAGCTTGGATTTATAAATAAAACCCCAAGAGGAAGAATGGCAACCAAGCTTGCTTATGATCACTTTGGAATTAAGGAATGAGGGATTTAAATGAAATTGTTACTGCACATGTGTTGTGCACCGTGTTCGGTGTATCCGATAAGTGTTATAAGAGATGAGAATATTGAATTTGAGGGGTTATTTTATAATCCAAACATACATCCTATAGAAGAATTTAACAGAAGAAAAGAAAATGTGGGCATATTGTCACGTATTTTAAATTTTTCTGTGGCATATTCGGATGATTTTATGCAGCAGGAGTGGGAAGCATTTAAAGGAAATGACGAAGAAAGGTGTTTTTTCTGTTACAGTACAAGGCTTTACAAGGTAGCTTCTTATGCTGCTGAAAATGGGTTTGACAGCTTTACAACTACTCTTTTGGTAAGTCCGTATCAAAAGCATGATATTATAAAGGAAATTTCTCAAAAGGCAGCACAAAAATATGGCGTAGATTTTTATTATAGGGACTTCAGGCCGGGTTTCAGGCAAGGTCAACAGCAGGCTAAGGAAATAGGACTTTACAGACAAAAGTTCTGTGGGTGCATAATATCCTATGAGGAAGCTAAAAGCAGAGCAAAATAACAAACGCTTTACATTAAATTTGCCATAAATCACGACAATTTTTTTTCTTTTTAAAATTATGTCGTGATTTTTTACGTTAGTATTACAAATTCATTTCAATAGGGTTTCAGGTCTTAAAATGTCCATTCAAGTGTTATATAATATATTATGAAGTAATATCACTACATACAACAATAGTTTTAATGTGTTTTTGTTTATAAAAATTGTTATATTTTACATAAAAATATCTGAATAGTTTGAAAAGTGCGTAATCATTCTGTCAAATGGCACTTTGTAAAATATTATATGCAATATATACATTTTAAACTATGGTTTAAGAGCTATTGGATACCGATAAATATAATGATATACAAAAGAGTAATCAAATGAGGTGTTAATAATGAGAAAAATTGGAGCAGTTTTGCTATCATCTGCAATTTCCATTGCGATGGTAACGACTTCCTTTTCTGCTGACACTGGATTGACGAGTGGGAAAACTGTAAATAATACTCAAAATAATATAAGCATTAGAGTAAACGGAACAGCAGTCAAATCTGACGTATCACCTGTAATTGTAAATGATAGGACACTTGTGCCTGCCAGGGCGATTTTTGAACAACTAGGTGCTCAGATAACATGGGACGGAAAAACCAGGCAGGTTGGTGTGGCTTTAGGAGAGTATAAAATACTTCTCACAATAGATAACAAAAAAGCATTGGTAAACGATAAAAATGTAGAGATGGATGTACCTGCACAAATTTTAAACAACCGTACCCTTATTCCTTTAAGATTTGTCGGTGAACAGCTCAATATGAAAGTATCATGGAATGCAGCTGAAAAGCTTGTTACAGTTGATTATAAAAAAGATGGGGATGTAATGGCCGAGCTTGACGACATAATATATACATCTGAAGGCAAAAATGATAAGGTCACTTTACATATTACAAACTGTTCGGATTATAATGTGTTTAAGATAGAGGATCCGGATAAAAATAGGATAGTAGTTGATTTACCAAATACATATATGGCAATAAAAGATAAAATAAACATTAAGTCTGAACAGATAAAAGCTGTGAGATATTCTCAGTTTGAAGAAAAGGTTGTAAGGGTTGTTTTGGATGTAAATAGTAAATCCCAGTATAAGGTGGAACAGCAGCCTGACAAGTTGGTAGTAAGTATTCTCGGAACAAGTATTTCCGGAAGAGGTGATTTAGACAGGGAAGATATGCCGACTCCTTTGCAAACGCCTACCCCAACACCAACGTTAAAACCGACAAATACACCGATTCCGACACCTACTCATACCCCGAGTGCTACTGAAAAGCCATCCGGCAGTCCTAGTCCTACAAATTCATCATCTCAAGCTTTAGGAGATTCAGGTAATATAGATATTAAGTTTTCTTTGGAAGACAACAAGGAAATGGTAATGATAGGTGCAGAAAGCTTCCAGGGATATACTGTTGCAAGGTATACCGATCCTGACAGAATAGCTGTTGATATACCCAATGCAAAAACAAGTAAGGATCAACAGACAATAAATGTTAACGGCAAGTACATAAAAAAGATTCGCTATGCAATGTTTGATGAAAAGACAGCAAGGGTGGTTTTAGATGTTTCAGGACAGGTTCAATTCAAATGTGATGTGGAAGATGGCAAGCTGGTTGTAAGAGTGGATCCTCCAATATTTAAAAATGTAGTATACGACAATATGGGAGACAGGGTAGGCTTGACAATTAAGGGAGCAACTCTTACTGAGGGTGGCGAAAACTTAAAGAAGCATTATACAGGTACTTATAGCGAGAATGATATGGTTTATACAATAACTTTTCCATCCGGAAAGGCCAATCTTGATACGGGGATAATGTATATAGACGACAAGTATCTAAAGAGCATTGAAATAAAAAAAGATAGCTCCAAGAATACTACAAGTATTATATTTACTGCTAATGAAAAATTTGTTTATAATGTATTTTCAAGGGCTAGTCTCAATGATACGGCCATCACAATATTAAAGCCTGCATTACCGGGGGAAAAGCTTATAGTTATTGATCCCGGTCATGGAGGTAGCGAACCTGGAGCAGAAAGCTTCGGAACAAAGGAAAAGACTTTTAATCTGGATATCTCCATGAGGTTGGACAAGCTTTTAAAGCAAGCAGGAATAAGATCTTACATAATAAGAGAAGAGGATATATATGTAGGTTTGTATGAGAGGGCGTATATCGCTAATGATTTAAATGCCACATTGTTTTTGAGTATACATAACAATGCTTATTATTCAGCAACAAAGGGTACCGAGACTCTTTATTACCCTAATCGTTCCAATAGCAAAGGATTTACCAGTAAAAGGTTTGCACAGATTATACAGGATAACCTTATAAGTACGTTAAAAACTACAAACAGGGGACTTGTTGAGAGGCCCAATCTAGTAGTATTAAAAGCTACAAAGATGCCTGCAGCACTTGCAGAAATAGCTTTTATGACCAATAAGGATGATTTTGCATTGCTTCAGAGTGAGAGCTTCAGGCAAAAAACAGCAGAAGCCTTATATAAAGCCATTGTTCAAAGCTTTAACGAGATTGGCTAAATTAAGATAGTGACAAAATAATAAGATGCAATATAAGCACTTCTTATATAAAGTTTAATTTATATAGAAGAAGTGCTTTTTATTTTGCTCTGCTAAACGTAAGATTAATAACGTATTTAATTCAGTTTGGATTGTAAAAACAAAACCTCTGTATGATTTACAGAGGCTTTATCTGGCGCGCCTAGCACGACTCGAACGTGCGACCAACCGCTTAGAAGGCGGTTGCTCTATCCACTGAGCTACAGGCGCATATTAAATTTCCAAAGCGGGTGATGGGAATCGAACCCACGCAATCAGCTTGGAAGGCTGAGGTTCTACCATTGAACTACACCCGCACATTCTTAAAATGTACTTCGTTCACCGACCTTTAACATTATACAAGGCCCATAAAAAATTGTCAATATAAAAAATAAAAAAATTTAATATTCATTGACACATTGATTATCGTATGATATTGTATTAATGTACTAGTTAATATAGTACACTTAATACAATCAAAGAGTGATGAGTATGATAAAAATTGATGCAAGAAGCAGTAAACCCATATATGAGCAAATTATTGACGGTATAAAGGAAAATATCATCAAAGGTGTTTTAAACCCGGGTGACAGGATTCCTTCTATTCGTGAGTTGTCTAAAATTATAAGTGCCAATCCTAATACTGTGAGCAAGGCGTATCTTGAATTGGAGAGGCAGAAGGTTATAGAAACATTCACCGGAAAGGGTACTTTTGTCTCTAAAGACTATCAAGCAATTACCGATAGTGAACGAATTGAGGCTTTAAGAAAGAGTCTTAAAGATGCTGTAGTTGAAGCTCATTATCTGGGTATTGAGAAGGAAGAGCTTATTAATATGGTTATTGGAATTTATACTGAGATTGAAAGGAAGTGAAAAAAGCTTGGTTGAATTAAAAGGTGTCTATAAAAGCATTGAGGGAAATTCCATACTGAAGGATATAAACCTCAAGCTGGAAAAGGGAAGTATTTTCTATACATTGGGTTACTTAAATAAACCGGGTTCATATGGACTTGGAGAAACTTTGATACGCTGCCTGATTTACATTGTATTGATTGCAATTGTATTTTTCATGTCAGTGCATATATTTAAAAAAAGCAGATATGAAAAGTTGGGGCATATAGCCACTGTGAGCGGTATGGAGAAGTTTTATCAAGGAGTTATATCATATTCTATAAGCTTTCTTGTGTTTGTGCTTGTATTGGTGATAGAAGGCAATATAAGAATTGATTGGGCAGTCCTGTTTTGCATAATTATACCGATACTGTTGTATTTTTTACTTGGCAGGATTATCGGAAGATACAACAGCCGTATGAGTTAGGAAGAGCGGGTAACGGAAATACAAAAATTGCCGAAATGATATTCCAATTCGGACTTACACCAGACGATGCAGGTAATTATGAGAACAATCCTGTGGAAATAGCTTTAAGATACAGTAAAATTGATACTGCCATTTACTTGATAAATAAAGGAGTAAAACCCGAGGGCCTTGGCTATTGTTCTATTTTACTATTTAGATTCTCAAATATCCGAAAAAAAGAAGTTGGAACTGATAGATGCAGTGATTAAAAGCAATCCCGATATGGATCAAAATGAGTGGGGAGTTGTTCTGGCATTTGCTGCTGATACGGGAGATATTACTCTCGTGGATAAAATACTTGAAAAGTGTGAACCAATGATTGTCAATGCAGGCCTTAAAACGTGGCTTACATATAATACACCTTTTAATATAATACCCAAATTTGACAGAAAAATGTTGGATTATCTCTTTTCAAAGGGAGCGGAGCCGAAAAGCCGAGAAGCATATGAAGCACTTATTTATGCATTGAGAGGACTTGACATTGAGATGGTAAAATACTTTCTGGATAAAGGTGTTCCTGTGAATGATTTAAGCAGAATGAATGTACTGACTGAAGCAGTCCGGATAGGTAATCTTGAAATAGTAAAGCTTCTTATTGAAGGAGGTGCAGATGTCAACAGAAATAGAGTAGCAAAATTTTTTGGATATGATTTAAATTTTGAAGGATTTTGACTTAGCCAATATATAGAAATTTTGATAAGAAAAGAGTGTTGCTCGACTTAAATAGCTTTGCAACACTCTTAATTATTTCACATTATTATTTAATAAGTATAATTGAATTTCAAAGCTATCATGATAACATCGCTCATATTGATTGAACCGTCTTTATTTATATCACATTTTTCAATGTAATTGCCGGAACCTCTTGTTGCATTGAAGCATGTAGCTAAAAGAATAACATCTGCCATATTAACGGATCTGTCTCCATTAACATCTTCTACCACTCTATTGCTTGACTGTGTTGGAGTAGGAGTAGGAATTGAAGTAGGAGTTGGAGTAGGTGATGATGGAGTGTATTTCAAAGGATTTGGGAAGTTTCCTGTTAAGTGGAGCAAAATCATCATTCTCAAGCTGTTTCCATAGTAAGACCAGGGTGAAGAATAATCATCCTTTGTCTTTAATGTTTCATTGTACATTTCTTTAGCAAAACCGGCATCAAAACCTGTCATGGCACCTGAAGCTATACAAGATACAAAGGTTGACGTATAGTTGTTGCTTATCTTGTTACCGGATACTGTATAACCGTCACCAATATTTGATATACCATTATTTTTAAAGAATTTGGTCATAGCATCACAAATGGATTTTGCCTGTGGTGTTCCATACCAGCTGTAATCTATCGCAATTCTCCATGGAGTACGAATAGCATCATATTTGAAGTCGTATCCCTGACCGCTAGCCGGTGTACCTTGTGCCGTACACCAGTCGGGAACCAATCCTGTATTGCTGTTTCTGCACTTGTCGAGTATTTCATAGCATTTATCTGCAACTTTAAGCCAATTCTGATCTCCTGTAAACTCAGCATAAACCCTGTAATAACCGGGTGCGAAGTATGAAGGATTTGTTACGTTTGAGCCTCCCCACATGTCCCCAGGCTTTAAAACATATGTACCCGGTTCAACTTCTTTATTCATCATATTATTTATAAGTGCTTTAGCATCTGCTTCGTAAGAATTGCCCCATTTTTTTGTTGCAAATATAAGGGCTATAGCCATATCTTCTTCTGCGTCAGTAGCTGCACCACTGCCACCTGTACCAACAAAGTTTCCGTTTGCATCAACTTGCCAGCCCATAAGACCGTTGGAGTTGAAATGTGCTTTTGCATATCTCCAAAGGCCGTCAAATGTGGTTCTGTCATCAAAGTAAACAGCAAGAATCATACCGTAACCTATACCTTCCGATACGGTATCATAGCTGTCGGATGAGCCTCTTTGAACTCTAAGGTTTCCACCTGCACCGTTTGATGTTACACGGGCAGCTTTCCACTGATTGTATTCATTGAGAAGCATTTCGTTGGCTTGTGCCTGGTTATCGGCCTGAGAACTTAAACCGGCAGTATAAGTTACATTATAAGGAAATGATAAATCTGCTGCATTGCTGACATTAACAGTAACAATTGAAGATACTATTAATGTGCAAATTAAGAAAAATAAACCTAACTTTTTCATTTTAAATGATTTCCCCTTTCAAAATTCAATTTAATCTAATCTACACTCCAAATAAAATAAAATTAATATTGTACACAAATATACTTAAACCTCGTATGTTAAAAGTGATTATAAATCACATTTAACATGATAAATAAGCTTTGGCTTATTTATGACTATCTTTTTACACCTCCTACTCTGAATAAATAAAATAAAAAATAATTATGTTAAAATCATCACGCTTATCCACATTTAAGTAATTGTGTTAGCATAATAAATAATGATTTTAACTTAAAAGCGGGCTTACAAAGCTTAATGATTACTTTGCATGTTAAGGAGTGTACATTAACATAACCCGTCTCTTAATCTTTATAATATCCTTATATTTGTTAATAATACCATAAATAGTTTATAAATGGAACAGAATAAAGTGCAATACACGTAACAGTGGAGAATGCAGATTTATTAGAAAGAATACAGCATAAATAGTTAATTGCATAAAATGGATGTATTTGAAGTATATTTTAGAATAATATACTTTAACAAATAAATCAGCGGATTTAAGTACTGCAAATTCGTGCCTTTCATAATTAATAAATATAAGTTATGTAAATATTCACTTTAAATAACTATAGTACCTATTAGGTAATGTATAGATTTATCATTTTGTATAAATTAATTTTATCATAAAAAATATAAGGACAAAACCATTAAATGAAAAAATGTTAAACATTATTCCATTTTGAATATGGATTTTTGGTTAAACTAGAGTTATAATACTTTGACTCGCCTGTTACCTCTTTGCCGATCCACTTTGGAATAGAGAACTGCTGATTTTCACTATCTAATTCTATTTCGGCAACAACAAGTCCTTCATTTTCTCCATGGAACTCATCTATTTCCCAAACAAATCCTTCATAACTCACTTTATATCTGTGCTTTTCAATTATGGGCTTTGTGCATAGAGTTTCCAACATTTCCTCCGCATCATTGAGCGGTATTTCATATTCGTATTCTGCTCTTTTTATTCCTATATGGGGTCCTTTTATTGTGATGTAGCCTTTAGAGCCTGCTATTCTTACTCTAACAACCTTTCCGTTGCCCGAGCATATGTAGCCTTGCTTGTAAAGTACACCTTCAGAATCATTTTTGTAGTCGGTACCTTTTAAAAGAAACTTTCTTTCTATCTCACTGCCCATAATGTCACACCTTTCATAAAGCTCATCATCAATAATCCAACATTTAGATTTAGCAAACTTGTTAAAAAATTGTTATAGATTAAAAATGATTATATTTATATCATAAATAATATTTATTTATTCCCAAAATGATAAAAAAATACCCGTGCATTCTATTTGAGAAGGGAGAATGCAACGGGACATAGGGGAGTAACTAGTTAATAATTACTCGTGTATAATATATAATATATTTAAAAAAAAATAAATACTTTTTTTAAAAAATGCAGAAAACGACAAGAATTTCACCAAAATGCAACAGATTGTATTGATTTTTACTATGATTTTGGGAAGGAGCAACAGTTTGTTAATACAGATAAAGGGAAAATTGATATCTTTAGGAAATTCTAAAAGGCGTTAATAGTAGGTCATATCTATGTGTACTAAGTAAGTTGACTCTAGTTGGATGAATAAATTGTTATTAATTAACAAACAACCGATTGATTTCTTCTTAAGATACTATTATTAATTGATGTCACTTTTGTACTTCATAATACAAATTTATCTTTTTGTATACTGTAAAATACTGCTGAAGCTTTTGCTGCTTTTTTGATAAATCTAAAAACAATACTGATTAACAAAGCGAATGAATCCACAAGATAACTAAATTAAGTCAATTTTCGTTTTGATAACATTTGTTACAAAAATAATAGTACGATTAATGAAAACTTTTTACAAAGATATTATATCATCAAATAATATATATTGCTATAGTATTTTTTATACCATATCAAAAAATATTATCTTTATTTTTTGACTTTATCATCTATATAAATTAAAATAATAGTTGTTTTAAGATGCGTATACCAATTTCAAAGACAATGTATTAAATATGATTAATAGTGTATTTAATGAAAATATTAAAAACACTTTGATATTAAAAATACTTTGCAATTTAATATATTTAGGTAGGAGACTGGTTATGAGAGTAGAAGCAGATTGCATTCCCTGTTATCTGAAACAGGGGATATCGACATTAAGGATAGCGGGAATCCCGGATAGAGAAATAAGCAAAATAATAAACAGCGTACTTGGAATTGTTGGTGAATTGAGTTTGGATGGAATACCCGGATACAATTCTACAATTGTTCTAAAGAAGATATATGACATTATAGGTATTGCCGATCCATATAAAGAAGCGAAGATTAAGTGGAATAAATATGCATTGGGGCAATACGGATTGTTCCGCAAGCTCGTGGAAGAATCGGAAGACAGACTGCATAAAGCGTTTAAAATTGCAGTAGCTGGAAATATTATCGATATGGGAATCACTCCTGATTTTGATGTTGATTTGGCCATGAATGAAATCACAGACAGGGAATTTGATTTGGATGATTATACCGAGCTTAGGACTATGCTTGATGGAGCCAAAAATATTATGATTATTGGTGATAATAGTGGAGAAATAGTATTTGATATGGTTCTTGTGGAGGAATTTAAGAGGCTTGGACTTAATGTAGTGTATTCTGTTAAGGGAGGTCCCATGTTAAATGATTCTACAATGGAGGATGCAGAACAGGTAGGATTGACCTCTATCTGCGAGGTAGTGGATACAGGTAATGATTTGTTGGGAGTTGTATTTGAAAAGAGCTCGCCAAAGTTTATAGAAGCTTTTGAAAAGGCAGATATCATTATATCCAAAGGACAAGCTAATTTTGAGTCTCTTGAGGGTGACAAAAGAGCTGGAGATAAGACATTCTTTGTTTTAAGAGCTAAATGCCCTTTAGTTGCTAAATGCCTTGGTGTAAATTTTGGGGATATTGTTTTAAAGAGAAACAGGAGTTGATGGATTTGAATTCCAAAATTAGGGATGAAAATACAGATAAGCTTTTTGAGGCCATATTGTTGTTGAAGAATGTAGATGAATGCTACAGTTTTTTCGAGGATTTATGTACAATATCTGAGATTAAAGCACTGGCTCAGAGGCTGGAAGTAGCCAAGATGTTGAAGAATGGGATAACATATACCGAAATAGCCGAGAAAACAGGAGCCAGTACCGCTACAATCAGCAGAGTTAACAGGTGTTTGAATTATGGTGCGGACGGTTATTCCATGATCATTGAAAGGCTTGAAAAACAGGTATAAAACTACAAATAATATATATTAATATTCTTTTTGCTTGATTAAATTCAATTATTCAGGTATTATAACATTATACATCGAAGTATATGTGAGTAATTATTTAGTGATATTGAGGGTTGGTATATGTTCAAGAAGCTGTTTATAAGCCTTATATTATTATCGGCATTGACTACCGATGGGGTTGTTGTTTTTCCGGCAGCCTATTATGACATGCTTGTTTTTATTGACAGCCGATCCAATGTATTGGATGCATTAGATGAAGCACAACCAATATCACCAAAGTGTGACTCTGAAGGCATTGCATATGGTGATGCAGAAAATTATACTTTGATGGATAATGGATTTAATATCAGGTATAGTGCTGAATTTGATTTTAGAGATCCTTTTTGCAAAAAAGGTTTATTTTGCGGAACTGAAATATATTCTATAAAAGATAATTTAGCGGAAGAAATAACAGATTTACAATACACTTTTGTAATATCGGGTTATAAAAATAAAAGTCTCGTCATTAATTATACCGACTCATCACCGCCTATTTGCCATACAGTATGATTATGCTATGTGCATCTCGCATATCGTTTTTTTAACAACAATTTAAATTAATATTTAAGTATTTTTTAGCAGTACCAATCATAGCAGCTATGGAGTGATTTTATGCTATACCTTATTGTTATTGTTTTAGGAGCGGTTTTAGGAATGCTTGCTAAAGGCAGGATTTCCAATGTTCTTGAGCTTAAGATTGAAAAATTATGGCTTCTTTTGATAGCCGTATTTATTCAAATTGCAATAAGAGGGTTAGCATTAAAAGGATTGGTTGATGCTGCAAAGTATAGTCTGATAACCCAGGGAATTTCATTTTTTCTCTTGCTGATAGTGCTATGGTATAACAAGCGGCTATTGGGAGTGTTGGTTATTGGTTTAGGCAGTCTTGCCAATATGTTGGTCATGATGCTTAATGGAGGCTTAATGCCAATAAGCGGTCAATTACTTAAAGAATATGAAACTTTCTCATGGGGGATGGAGCTTTTAAATAACGGCTCCGATGGCAGGCATATACTTATAAATGAAGGCACAAAGCTTACTATATTGTCTGATATTATTAAGATGCCTCCGTTTTTGGGATGGCTTATGCCTATTGTAAGCATTGGTGATTTAATTATAGCAGTTGGAATTTTTTTGCTGGTATTTTTTGCAGTTAAAGGTTCTAAAGTTAATTGATGATAATAGTTAAATGATTATATTTGTTAAATTGGAAAGGATGATATCTTTATGATAAAAAATCTTATAGAAAAGGTTATTGGCAGTTACAGTGATAGGGAGCTTAAAAGAATTCAGCCCATAATTGATGAAATAAATGAAATTGAGCCTGATATAAAAGCATTGACAGATGAACAGTTAAGGGCAAAAACATTTGAATTTAAAGAAAAAATTGCAAAAGGAGAAGCGACTTTAGACGATATATTGCCGGAAGCTTTTGCAGTTGTAAGGGAAGCGTCTGTGAGAGTTCTTGGAATGAGACACTTTGATGTGCAGTTAATTGGTGGTGTTGTTTTACATCAGGGTAGAATTGCCGAAATGAAAACCGGTGAAGGTAAGACGCTTGTTGCAACTCTTCCCGTTTATTTGAATGCACTTGAGGGCAAAGGAGTCCATGTTGTTACGGTCAACGATTATCTTGCAAGACGTGACAGTGAGTGGATGGGAAAAATATACAGATTTTTAGGGCTCACTGTTGGTTTGATTGTACATGATATGGATAATAACGAAAGAAGAAAGGCCTATAGCTGTGATATCACATACGGAACCAATAATGAGTTCGGATTTGATTACCTCAGGGACAATATGGTTATTTACAAGGAAGAGAAGGTGCAGAGAGATCTTCATTATGCCATAGTGGACGAGGTGGACAGTATTTTAGTTGACGAAGCAAGAACTCCGCTTATAATATCGGGTGCAGGAGACAAGTCAACAGACCTCTATAAAAGGGCAAACTCATTTGTTTCACGTCTTAAAGCCAAGGTGTTTACACAAACTGATGATAAGCAACAATATGATGATATTGAAGAGGATTATATAGTTGATGAAAAGGCTCATACAGCCAACTTGACTGCAAATGGTGTTAAAAAAGCAGAGCAGTACTTTATGCTTGACAACCTGTCGGATCCTGAAAATTTAACTATTTCCCATCATATAAATCAGGCACTCAAAGCTCATGGTCTCATGAAAATAGATAGGGATTATGTTGTAAAAGATGGCGAAATAATTATCGTTGATGAATTTACAGGCCGTCTCATGTATGGAAGAAGGTATAGTGACGGTTTACATCAGGCTATAGAAGCCAAGGAAGGTGTAAAGGTAGAAAGAGAAAGCAAAACACTTGCTACTATAACTTTCCAGAATTACTTCAGAATGTATAAAAAGCTTTCAGGTATGACCGGTACTGCACAGACAGAAGAACAGGAGTTTAGAGACATTTACAAGCTTGATGTAATAGTTATTCCTACAAACAAGCCATTAAGAAGGAAGGATTACCCCGATTGCGTATACAAAACCGAAGTCGGTAAGTTTAATGCAGTTATAAATGATGTTGTAGAGTGTAATAAGAGAGGGCAGCCGGTATTGATCGGTACTATTTCCATTGAGAAATCCGAGCTATTAAGCAGCATGCTTAGAAAACGCGGAATAAAGCACGAAGTATTAAATGCAAAGTACCACGAACGAGAAGCAGAAATCATTGCTCAGGCAGGTAGAAAAGGTGCTGTTACAATAGCTACAAACATGGCCGGTAGAGGTACCGACATTATGTTAGGCGGTAATGCCGAATACATGGCAAAGCAGGAAATGAGAAAGCAGGGTTTTGATGAGGAGCTTATAAGCCAATCCACAAGCTATAGCGAGACAAAGGATGAGGTAATTTTAAATGCCAGAAAGACATTTCGTGAGCTTAATGAAAAGTTTAAGAAACAGATAGAAAAAGAGAGAGAAGAAGTGTATGAAGCGGGCGGACTTTTCATAATGGGTACTGAGAGGCATGAATCTAGGCGTATTGACAACCAGTTGCGCGGTCGTGCCGGCCGTCAGGGAGATATTGGTGCTTCCAGATTTTATATATCACTGGAAGATGATCTAATGAGGCTTTTTGGTACCGATAGGATAAAAGGTATTGTCGATGCTTTAGGTCTTGAGGAAGATCAGCCCATAGAGCATAAAATGCTATCAAATGCAATTGAAAATGCACAAAAAAGGGTAGAAGGAAAGAATTACCAGATTAGAAAGCATGTTTTGCAGTATGACGATGTTATGAATAAACAGAGAGAAGTTATATATGGACAAAGAAGCCAGGTATTAAATGGAGAAAATCTTAAAGATAATTATATGAAAATGATTGAAAGCCTGGCTGAGAGCGTAGTTAAGCTGTATTGTACAGAAACGCCTCATCCTGACTTATGGGATTGGGAAGCTATAGACAGCTATTTGGCAAGCGGATTCCTTTCAAAGGGTGAAATAAAGCCTACTAAAGAAGAAATGGAAAGAATGGTTAAGGAAGATGTATACGATAAAATAGTTGAGCTTATAACAAAGAGGTATGAAAGCAAAGAACAAGATCTTGGATCTGAGCTCATGCGTGAATTGGAAAGGGTAATACTTTTAAGGGTTGTCGATCAGAAATGGATGGATCATATAGATGCTATGGAGCAGTTAAAGCATGGAATAGGTCTTCGTGCATTCGGTCAAAGAGACCCTGTTGTGGAATATAAGTTCGAAGGCTTTGAAATGTTTGAGGAAATGATTAAGAACATTCAGGAAGACGCATTAAGGCTGATATTGAATACACATATTGAAAAAGATCAAAATGTTGAGAGGGAAAGGGTAGCAGAGCCGACAACTGCCAGCCATGGCGATGAACCTAAAAGGGCTGTTTCAAAAGGAGCAAAGGTTGGAGCTAATGATCCGTGTCCATGTGGAAGCGGCAAGAAATATAAAAAGTGCTGCGGCAGAAGTTAGGAAATGATGGCATAGCAAAAATTAAAAGATGTATCATATGGGTGTTGTCCATATGATACATCTTTACTTATAGATTGGGGAGAAATAAATGAACTATACTGAAGCTTTGGATTATATTCACGGAACTTTGAAATTTGGAGTAAAATTAGGGCTTGAAAATATAACTGAACTTCTTCGATTAATGGGAGATCCTCATAAGAATTTAAAATTTGTCCATGTAGCAGGGACTAACGGTAAAGGATCGACTGTAGCATTTATTAGCAGTATCCTTATGGAATCCGGTTATAAAACAGGCATATATACATCGCCATATTTGGAAAGGTTTACTGAAAGAATAAAAATAGGCAGTGAAGAAATATCGGAAAATGATGTAGCACGAATAACGGCGTTTGTTAAGGAAAAGGTTCAAGAGCTTATTAAAAATGGAGGCAATCACCCGACAGAGTTTGAAATTGTTACAGCAATCGCATTTCAGTATTTTTTTGAGAAGAATTGTGATATAGTCGTATTGGAAGTAGGGCTTGGAGGCAGGTTTGATTCGACAAATGTGATTGATTGTCCCTTAGCTGCAGTTATAACAACAATAAGCTATGATCATATGAATATATTGGGCAATACATTGGAAAAAATCGCTTATGAAAAGGCAGGAATTATAAAGGAAAATACTGATGTTGTATTATATCCACAGACTGATGAAGTCTTACAAGTTTTTGAAAGGGTGTGTTGTGACAAAAAATCAAGACTTAAAAAGATACTATTCTCTGACTTTGAGATTCTTGAATCAAGCATATGGGGAAGCAGTTTTTTGCATAAAAAATATGGAATGTATAAAATACGTATTCCAGGTGAGCAACAAGTTGCAAATGCAGTAACGGCAATTGAAACCGTTAAAATTCTAAAAGAAAAAGGTTTTGACAGAATAAGTGAAGCCGCTATTGACAGCGGACTTATGAAGGCTGTGTGGCCTGGCAGGTTGGAGATGGTATGTAAAGATCCTGTTTTTTTGATAGATGGTGCACATAATAGCGAGGGGGCTCAAGCCCTTGCAGGCAATCTTAAGAAATATTTCCCAGGAAAGAGAATTATTATTATTATTGGGGTGTTAAAGGACAAGGATTACAAATCCATAATAGAGCCATTAATACCAATTGCATCTGAGTTTATTGCCGTGAAGCCTCAAAATGATAGAGGTATGGAAAGCAGGGATTTGGCTATAATATTAAGAGACTATTGTAATAATGTCAGTGTGAGTGATACAATTGAAGAAGCTATAGGTACTAGCATTAAAAAGGTTACTAAAGACGGCATAATTTGTGCTTATGGGTCATTATATTATATTGGGGAAATAAGGAAGTACTTTAGCATCAAAAAGTAATAGCCGATTTATTATGTATATAATTGATTGGATTTTATGTATATATACTATTGCTGTAAACGTACAGGAAGGGAGGGAATGAATTGATTGATTTAAAGCAGGAGCTTGAAGACTATGCCCATATTGATGCTGAGACATTAGGGTATAAAGACGGGATTGTCCCGGATAATGTAAGGAACGCTGTAAACCTTTATAATAAAGCTTTAGACAGTATTAGAGCTAAAAGCGAAGATATGGCCATAATAGAGCTAAAGAAATCTATATCGTTAACTCCTGAATTCTACCAGGCTATGGATTTGCTGGGGATTTGTTATCTATACATCAATGATTATAATAATGCCAGGTCGGTTTATGAGAAACTTATAGAATTAAAAGGAAATAATGTTAAAACAACACGGTTGCATAAATTTATGAAAGATATGGAAGCATCTTCTTCAAAAAAGGAGATAAAAATTTCTACTTATAATAACACTTCTAAAAATACTTCCGTCAATGAAGAAAATGCAAAGATTAAAAATAATCGCAGAAGTATAACCGGAAGGTTTACTTTGCCGAACGGTAATTTAATTAAATACATATGCTGTGGGCTGGTAGGTGCAATTATTGTATTATTGTGCAGTATACCGGCTTATTTAAATAAGACGGACTCTTCTCCGGTAAATACTGTTGATGAACAGGCGGAAATCATCAGTGAATTGAATACACAAGTAGCAGAACTGAAAAATAGTCTTTCCAGTCTAAGGCAGGATTATGATACATTAAAAAACAATAACGACCTTCTTGAGAAAGAGCTTGATTATAACAAAAATTTGAAGAAGCTCGATGAAGCCGAAATATTGGCAAACTCAAAGAATTATGAAGCTGCTGCGGATATATTGGTTCTTATGAAAGATGTAAAGTTTAATGATGAAGATAAGCAAAAATATGACAAACTTTTCCAGGAGGTTGTTCCAAAAGCTGCGAATGCTGTTTATAACCAGGGTTATAGTCTTTGCAACAGCAGAAAATATAACGAGGCTATTGAAAAACTCAATAAAGTAAGACTCTATGGTGATCAGTGGCCGTTCATGGATAGTGCATTATATAAGTTAGGTGTAGCATATAAGGGTATTAACAATACTAAGGAAGCACTCGAAATATTTCAAACTGTGGTAAACTCATATCCAAAAAGCCAGTTAGCCTATTATGCAAAGGCAAGAATAAATGAAATTACAAATCAATCAAATTAAGCATTTATCATGTAAAAATAATATAATATATAAGAGATTAATTTTCTGGATTGATATAAAGTGAATAATGTTAATAAAATTAGTAGGATGTATAATTTGGTTCTAAGCGGTGGCGGCGTAAAGGGTATTGCATTTTCGGGTGCTTATGAAGTAGCTGAGAAAAATGGTTATACCTTTGGAAACATAGCAGGAGTGTCGGCTGGAGCTATTGCGGGGTCACTTATTGCTGCAGGGTATAAAGCATATGAATTAAAGGAGTTACTGGCGAGCCTTGATTTTGGAAGAATAAGAATGGAGGATATTCCTAAATTGGTTGCGGCTGTTGCTGATTTTCAGGAATGGAGAAGTCAGAACAGAAATGTAAATAGTTCTGTGATAGATTTTTTAAGCAGGAGTCCTCGAGGAGCAGCACAAAACGATTACGAAAGTGATAATCCGGATATCAACTTTAGGGGAAATATTATAAAGAACATTTCTCTTTACAGTAAAGAGGGGTGCCTTTTTGACGGTGATTATCTTGAAGAATGGATATATAATAATCTGTCGAAGAAGGGCATAAAAACATTTGGAGATTTGAGAGGCGGAATAGTTGACAGTTGCAATCCCAATGGTTATAAAGCAAGGTTCCTGGCAGTTGATGCCACAAGGCGAAAGGCCCTGGTTTTGCCTGATGATATAGAGTTTTACGGGATTAATCCCGATAAGCTGGAGGTTGCAAGGGCAATCAGGATGAGTGCAAGTGTTCCTTTTGCTTTTAAATCTGTTGAAATATCTGTTGGAAGCGGTAGAAACAAGAAAAATTACAACATTGTTGATGGTGGAGTTTTTGATAATTATCCTATATGGATGGTGGGGGATGACAATAAGTTAAAAACTATGGGGTTTAGCCTTGATGGAGATGAGAAAAAGAAGTTTTTCAGTTTGGATACTCCTTTAAATATTCTGAAATCTTTAATTTCTGCAGTTCATGATATAGGTATTCCAAAAGCAAAAAACTATGAAAATAAGTTTTTGGTTAAAATAGCTACGGGAAATGTTTCGAGTCTTGATTTCAACTTGTCGGAAGATGATAAAGAATATTTGTATAATCAAGGAAAAAGTGCCGCAGCAGTGTTAATCGGAAGGTTAGAATTTAGTGCGAGATTAAGGTATGCAAGGTATAGGCGGTATCCATTCAGGTGATTTAATGAATTTTTATATTAGTGAATTAAATTAGGAAATATTAGAATATTCTAGGATTCGGATAGGCAAATATAAAAACTCCTTTATTTTTTATGATTTTTATATTATTATAATAAGTAACTTTAAAATATAAAATACTGCTGTAATGAGTATGCTTATTATATAAGCATATATGATCAAAATTAGGGGGAATAATATGTTATACGAAAGTACAAGAGGAGGTCTTAAGTCTATACTATCTGCACAGGCTATTAAAATGGGTATTGCACCTGACGGAGGGTTGTTTGTTCCAAGTACCCCGGTTAAGCTTAGTTCTGAGGAAATATATAGTTTGGCTAATATGAGTTATCAGGAAAGGGCTGTTTTCATTCTTAAGCATTTTCTTGACGATTATTCAATAGATGAACTTAAACAATGTGTAAATTCTGCATATACAAAAGAAAAGTTCGGTACAGATGATGTAGCTCCTGTTGTAAAGCTGAATGAAAATGTTCATGTGCTTGAATTGTGGCATGGGCCTACTTGTGCATTCAAAGATATGGCACTTCAGATTTTGCCGCATTTTATGGTTAAGGCAGTTGAAAAAACAGGTGAGACTGGCGAGACGGTTATTCTTGTTGCTACATCCGGTGATACGGGTAAAGCGGCATTAGAAGGATTTAAAGATGTTGACGGTACGAGAGTAATTGTGTTTTTTCCCGATGGTGGTGTGAGTGACGTTCAGAAGATGCAAATGATAACTCAGGATGGGAAAAACACATATTCCATAGGTGTTCAAGGAAATTTTGACGATGCCCAAAATGGCGTTAAAGCTATATTTACTGATAAAGACATGAATGAAAGGATGGAGAAGAGCGGTTATAAGTTTTCTTCTGCCAACTCAATAAACTGGGGAAGGCTTGTGCCACAAATTGTTTACTATTTTTCCTCTTATGCAGATCTTTTAAAGAGAAATGAAATTGAAGCAGGAGAGAAAGTAAATTTTGTTGTTCCAACAGGTAATTTCGGAAATATTTTGGCGGCATACTATGCAATGGAAATGGGACTTCCTGTTAACAGATTGATATGTGCGTCAAATGAGAATAATGTACTCACAGACTTTATAAATACGGGAGTGTATGACAGGAAAAGAGAGTTTAAAAAGACATGTTCGCCTTCTATGGATATTTTAATATCAAGTAATCTTGAAAGATTGTTGTATGAAATAACGGAACACAGCTCATGGTTGGTAAATGAATGGATGAAATCATTAAAGGATGATGGCATCTACACAGTTGACCCCGATACCAAGAAGAAAATTTCAAAATACTTTTGGGGTGGATTTTCAAGTGAAAAAGATACATTAATAACTATAGAAAGTATTTACAAAGAATATAATTACGTTGTTGATACCCATACTGCAGTTGGAATAGATGTTTATGACAAGTATGTCATATCTACAGGTGATATGACAAAAACGGTTATTGTCTCAACTGCAAGTCCGTTCAAATTTAACGACAGTGTTGTGAAAGCCATTTTCGGTGAAGAAATCATAGCAGGCAAGAGTGAATTTGAATTATTGGAAATACTCGCTAATAGGTGTGATCTTTCTATTCCGGCTGGGCTTAAAGATCTCGATAAGAGAGAGGTAAAGCATAAAACCGTTTGTGCAAAGGAAAAAATGAAAGAGGAAGTAGAGTCGATACTAAAAATTTAAAGCAACAAAAAACTTTTCTATAAGGATTAAAGAAATAATATAAAAAAATATAGATTGAATATAGATAGTTAATAATAAAAAGAGGCTGTCTTTTAAGACATCTTCTTTTATTTTTTATAATTAAGAATATCCTTAAGAATATCTTTAAAATTAAATTGACCTATTGAAATTGCTTCATTATTGTGTTATTATGATTACACCGTAGAAAAACAAATGTGCGTCTATTAAGGACGGTGACGAAATGTATGAATAAGGATTCAACGTATTTACTGGTTGATACTTCAGTACTTCCTGAGATTTTTTCCAAGGTGATTGAGGTTAAACAGATACTTGGCAAAGGAAAGATAAAATCTGTTAATGACGCTGTAAAAGAGGTTGGAATTAGCAGAAGTGCATTTTATAAGTATAAAGACTATGTTTTCCCTTTTTATGAGATTTCAAGGGGCAGAGTTATGACATTGTTATTTGTAGTAGAAGATTTATCGGGGATTTTGTCAAGTATAATTAATCAGATTGCATTAGCTAAAGCTAATATATTAACAATCAATCAAAATATACCGATTAACGGTCTTGCAGATGTTACAATATCTATTGAGACAGCCGGTATGATTAGGGATATCAAAGAATTAATGGAAGAGATTGGTAAAATAGAAGGGGTTCGTCGTCTGGAAATCCTTGCTAGAGAGTAATAGGAGGTTTATATGATTTATGTTGCAGTTTTAGGATATGGAGTAGTTGGATCGGGGGTTGTGGAAGTCATAAAGAAAAACAGGCTCAGTATAAGCCAAAGAGCCGGTGAAGAAATATGTGTAAAAAAGATACTTGATATACGTGACTTTCCTGACAGTCCCGACAGAGAACTATTGACAAAGAATTCTGATGATGTATTTAATGATGAATCAATTAGCGTTGTAGTGGAAACAATAGGCGGTAAAGGCGTTGCTTATGAGTTTACCAAAAAGGCTATATCCAAAGGAAAGCATGTTATAACATCCAACAAGGAATTGGTTGCAGCTCATGGACCTGAGCTTCTTAAGATGGCTGCTGAAAATAATGTTCATTATCTTTTTGAGGCTAGTGTTGGAGGTGGTATTCCAATTATAAGACCTTTGAATAACTGTCTTGCTGCCAATGAGATAAATGCAATTACCGGTATATTAAACGGTACCACTAATTATATCCTTACCCAGATGAACAGGCATGGTAAGGATTTTGAAACAGCTTTGAAGGAGGCACAGCAAAAAGGTTATGCTGAAGCAGACCCGACAGCAGATATTGAAGGGCATGATGCATGCAGAAAAATAGCAATTTTATCCTCTATTGCTTATAATGAATATGTGGATTATAGTAAAATTTGTACTGAGGGAATAACAAAGATTACACTTGCCGACATGCATTATGCAGATATATCGGGCTCAGTTATAAAGCTCGTTGGAAGAAGTGAAAAGGTAGAAGGAAAAATATATGCATCAGTTGCTCCTGCGTTTATAAATAAAAGTCATCCCCTTGCAAATGTAGAAGATGTATTTAATGCAATTGTTGTAAAAGGAAATGCTTTGGGAGATGCAATGTTTTATGGCAGAGGAGCAGGAAAATTGCCTACTGCCAGTGCAGTTGTTGCAGATATAATTGATGTTGTAAAGCATAAGGAAAACGACGGAAAAGAATTATGGAACGTAAGTGAAGATGAAAACATATTGGATTCCAATTTAATGGAAACACGTTTCTATATAAGGATAAAGGTAACATCCCGTGACGAGGCTGAGGAACTTGTTAAAACGACATTTGGTCAGGTAGAATGGTTACCTTCTGAAGTGAGAGCAGCAAAAGAGGAATTGGCATTTATTTGCCAAAAAGAGGCTGAAGGAGCAATAAAGGAAAAGGTAAAGAGATTAACTGATAACTCCTGTATAAAAGAAGTTGCCGGTTTTATTAGAGTTTTGGAAAATTAGAAGTTTGGAATGATAAAGAATCTAGGAGGAAAATAAATGAAAGTTTGTAAGTTTGGTGGAACATCTCTGGCATCAGCCGAACAAATAATGAAAGTATGCGATATAATAACATCTGACCCCGAAAGAAAGCTTGCTGTTGTTTCAGCTCCAGGCAAACGTTCTAAGGAAGATACAAAGGTTACCGATTTGCTTATCAGTTGTGCAGAGAAATATATAAAAACAGGCGAGGCAGTTAATGAGATGAATGCCGTTATCGCAAGATTTGATGATATAGCTAAAGGATTGGGTTTGGACGACAGCATAACTGAAGTTATCGCAGATGATCTTAAAAAACGCTTATCTGGTCCTGTAACTCATGAAGGCATGTTTATGGATCTTTTGAAGGCTGCCGGAGAGGATAACTCGGCAAAGGTGGTTGCTGCATACTTAAAAAGCAAGGGCTATGATGCAAAGTATGTAAATCCAAAAGATGCAGGTCTTTTCTTAAGTGATGAGTTCGGAAATGCAAGGGTTTTGCCTGAATCCTTCGATAATTTGAAAGCACTTAACGATTATAAGGGAATCATTATATTCCCAGGATTTTTCGGCTATTCTAAAGCCGGAGATGTGGTAACATTCCCGAGAGGCGGTTCCGACATAACAGGTTCTATTTTGGCAGCTGCTGTAGGTGCAGATGTTTATGAGAACTTTACCGATGTTGACTCGGTATTTGCTGCAAACCCCAATATTGTACCTGATGCAAAAGCAATAAGCGTGTTTACGTACAGGGAAATGAGGGAATTATCCTATGCAGGATTTTCGGTGCTTCATGAAGAAACTCTTGAGCCTGTCTATAGAAAAGGCATTCCTGTGTGCATAAAGAATACAAACAATCCGGGTGCACCGGGGACAATGATTGTCAAAGAGAGAAGCGTAGACAGTGAGCATGTTGCAGGTATAGCTGGAGATGTAGGGTTTAGCACTCTATACATAAGCAAATACATGATGAACAGGGAAGTGGGATTTGGTCGCAAAGTCCTTCAAATATTGGAGGAACAAGGGCTATCATATGAACATGTTCCTTCAGGAATTGATAACATGTCTGTTGTTTTAAGGACTAAAGAGTTCACCAAAGAAAAGGAAAAGCTGGTAGTGGATCGAATTAAAAATGAATTGGCAGTTGATGATATTGAGATTGTACCGAATCTCGCACTTGTTATGGTAGTGGGTGAAGGTATGAGAAATACCGTCGGTTTGGCAGCAAGAGCAACAAATGCCTTGTCAAAAGCCGGAGTAAACATAGAGATGATAAACCAGGGTTCATCTGAGGTTAGCATGATGTTCGGTGTTAGATCAAGTGATTGTGAAGTGGCTATAAAGGTATTGTACAAAGAGTTTTTTAATTAAGGGTATTTGTAAATAAATTAAATATGAAAATAGAAAAATACATCCTCCTAAATGGTGGGGGATGTATTTTATTTTTCAATCAATAATGGCCAAGTTCTATATTACCAAGTTTTATATAATAGGCATTAAAAAAGCTCGATATTACTCGAGCTTTATGCTAGAATCTTTTTAATTATCTGATTTACAATCTTTCCATCAGCTCTACCTTTAACTTTTGGCAATACAGCTTGCATAACCTTGCCAATTTCTTTTATTGATGAAGCACCTGTTTCTTGAATTGTCTCTTTGACAATATTCTCAAGTTCTTCTTCGGAAAGCTGTTCAGGTAGATATTTCATTAAAACATCTATTTCAGTCTTAAGATTATCGATAAGATCCTGTCTGCCACTTTTCTCGAATTCAGAAAGGGAATCTCTTCTCTTTTTGACTTCTTTGCCAATAACATCAATTATACTATCATCATCAAGGGTGATTTTACAGTCTTTTTCCACTTGAAGTATTGCTGATCTTACCATCTGGATAGCATTTTTCTTAAGAGTGTCCTTTTCCCTCATGGCAGTTTTCATATCTTCAAGCAGTTTTTCCTTAAGGGACATAAGATAGCCTCCTATTTAATGGCTTATTTAAATTTTCTTTTTCTTGCAGCCTCGGATTTTTTCTTTCTCTTAACACTAGGCTTTTCGTAATGCTCCCTTTTCCTGATTTCAGATAATACGCCAGCTTTTGCGCATTGTCTTTTAAACCGCTTAAGAGCACTTTCTAGGGATTCGTTTTCCTTAACCCTTACTTCAGACATGCATTTCCCTCCCTCCGATGGTAGCAATTGTGCCAAGAATAAGCTTTTATCACTATTCTGTCTATTTATGGGAATAAGACAAAGTGAAGCACATATTATATTATATCTTAACTACCAAAATAAAGTCAATAGAAATTTAGTACTAAACCGGCCCTATTTCAAGGAATTGTGGCTTTTTTTGACCTTGTAGTAAATTTCTATAAAACCAATTAACATAAATTATTTATAATACCAACAGACAAAGATTGGTATTAACAGTACATAACATTATATATAATATTTAAGAAAATTACAATAAGTTTGGCCCTAAATTTTTTCCACCAATCAAATGATAGTGCAAATGGAAGACTGTTTGGCCTCCGTCTGCACCGCAGTTATTTATTAATCTGAAGCCGCTGTCCTTTATTCCTAGATCCGCTGCTATTTTTTGTGCTGCCATGTGAATGTCTATCAAATAAGATGAGTTGCTTTCATTGACTTCCAATATATTTGGTATATGCTGCTTTGGTACAATCAAAACATGAACAGGAGCTACCGGGTTTATATCTTTAAAAGCATAAACTTTGTCGTCTTCATAAACTGCTGTTGAAGGAATTTCTTTATTTATAATTTTACAAAATATACAATCGCTCATATTAGTGCCCTCCTGTAATTTTATTTAATTAATTATGCTATATTAAACACGTTTAGTTATTAATCGTACTTAATAAATTAGGGGTATGTTAAAGAAATAACTTCCCCATATATCTTTTTTGAGGGGAAGATATTCCTTAATTATTCTTTAATCTGTGATTCAATTACTTTTATGCTGTGTTCCAATGCATCTTTTATTTTAGATGTATCCTTACCGCCTGCTTGTGCCATATCCGGGCGTCCGCCGCCGCCACCGCCTGCTATTTTAGCGGTTTCCTTTATGATATTTCCGCAGTGGATACCTTTTGAAAGACAATCCTTTGTTGCTGTGACAACAAAGTTTACCTTGCCCTCATAATTAGATGCTATTACAACAACGCCCGAACCAATCTTGTTTTTAAGCATATCGGAAGTGTTTCTGAGTCCTTCCATATCAAGGCCTTCGTACTTAGCTGTTATAACCTTTACTCCCTTAACATCAACTGCATTTGAAAGTATATCGTCGATTGAGCCTGATACAAGCTTGCTTCTAAGCTGTTCGATTTCCTTGTGTGCGACTTTTATTTCATTTGACAATACTTCAACTTTTTTTATGCAGTCGGCAGGATTGGATTTTAATGCTGAAGCAACTTCGTTTAAAAGCTTTTCTTTCTGGGCATAGTATTGAATTGCACCTAAACCTGTAAGTGCTTCAATTCTCCTTACGCCGGCCGCAACACCGCTTTCACTGACTATTTTTATAAGTGATGCCTGAGATGTCATGGAAAGGTGAGTACCTCCGCATAATTCCATGCTGTAATCACCGATCTTAACCACTCTTACAGTACTGCCGTACTTTTCGCCAAAAAGTGCTGTGGCACCTAATTTCTTCGCTTCATCAAGACTCATTTCTGTTGCAGTTACGGGAAGGTTTTCAAGTATTTTTTCATTTACTTCATTTTCAATTCTCTCCAGTTCTTCATCGGTAACAGGTGAGAAATGTGAGAAGTCGAATCTCAATCTGGTGGGCTCTACCAGTGAACCGGCCTGGTTTACATGGCTTCCCAACACATTTCTGAGAGCCTTTTGCAATAAATGGGTAACAGTGTGGTTTCGAGCTGTTGCCATTCTGCTTGCCGAATCAACCTTTGCAGTTACAATTGATCCTTTTTCCAATAGACCCTTCTCTACAACTCCAATATGAAGGAACTTTCCATCTGCTGTCTTTTTACAATCGTTAACCTTGAATACTGCATTTTTCGATTGCAGGTAACCTGTATCACCTGCCTGACCGCCACTTTCACCGTAGAAGGCAGTTTTATCAAGGATTATAACTGCTTCATCACCCTCTTGAATGTTGTCAACCAATTGGCCGTCCTTCACAATGTAAATGACATTGGAATCGCATTCTAGATTTGTGTATCCCACAAACTCAGTTTTAATTGCCTTATCAAGTGTTGAATAGATGCTTTCATCCCATCCGGCACCGTCTTTGTTACCTAATGCATTTTGAGCTGCTTCTCTTTGTTTTTTCATCTCAGCCTTAAATTCATCTTCATTTACGGTAAAACCGTTTTCTTCTGCAATCTCACGTGTAAGATCAAAGGGGAAACCGAATGTGTCGTGGAGCTTAAATGCCTTATCACCTGAAAGTACTTTTTCACCTTTTGATTTTAATTCATCTATAAAACCATTTAATATTATAAGTCCCTGGTCGATGGTATGCTGGAATTTTTCCTCTTCTATCTTTATTACCTTCTGAATATATTCGGCTTTGTCAAGAAGCTCGGGATATGCTTCCTTTGACTCGTTTATTACTACCATTGCAAGTTTATAGAGGAATTGGCCTTCAATTCCAAGAAGCTTACCATGCCGTGCAGCCCTTCTTAAGAGCCTTCTAAGTACGTAACCCCTTCCTTCGTTAGATGGTATAACGCCGTCCGAAACCATCATAGTTGTGCTTCTTATATGGTCGGTAATAACCCTTATGGATATATCTGATTTACTGTTGTCACCGTATTTGACTCCAGCAATGCTGCATACATTGTTAAGAACATTTCTAACAGTATCTACCTCAAAAAGGTTATTTACATCCTGCATGATGCAAGCAAGCCTTTCAAGACCCATTCCTGTGTCGATATTGGGATTTTTCAGCCTGGTATAATTACCTTCATCGTCCCTGTTAAACTGTGTGAAAACCAGGTTCCAAAACTCTATATATCTGTCGCAGTCGCATCCTACTTTACAATCGGGACTGCCGCAACCTTTATCTTCACCTCTGTCAAAATATATTTCAGAGCATGGACCGCAAGGGCCTGTACCGATTTCCCAGAAATTATCCTTTTTACCCATGCGGACTATTCTTTCTGCAGGTATGCCGACGTTTTTGTTCCATATTTCAAAGGCCTCATCGTCATCCTCATAAATTGATACCCAAAGTCTTTCTACAGGTATCTTCAAATCTTCCGTAACAAACTCCCAGGCCCATGGAATAGCTTCATTTTTAAAATAGTCTCCAAAGGAAAAATTACCTAACATTTCAAAGAAAGTTCCATGTCTGGCAGTCTTTCCTACGTTTTCAATATCAGGTGTTCTGATACATTTTTGGCAGGTAGTTACTCTTTTTCTGGGAGGCTCTTCTTTTCCTGTAAAGTAGGGCTTTAAAGGAGCCATACCTGAATTTATAAGTAAGAGACTTGCATCATTCTGAGGAACAAGTGAAAAGCTGGGGAGACGTAAATGCCCTTTGCTTTCAAAAAAACTTAAATATCTTTCTCGCAGCTCATTTAGACCTAATTTTTGCATTATTATTCTTCCTCTCAAGTTCTTAGATTAGGAATTATTAATGAATTACTTCCTTGTTTATATATTACTTGTTTATATATTATTAAATATATAAAAGATGGACATTAGTGTCAAGACTGACGAGAAATTATACTATTGCTTCAACAGACCTTTTTAAAATAACTTTAATAATTGCAAATATGGGGACGGAAACAAGCATTCCTATGATGCCGAAAAATTTACCGCCTATAAGTACAACAATAATGGTTGTTAGTGGATGAAGGCCAAGTTTTCCTTCTATTATTTTGGGTGATATGAAAGCATTATCGATTTGTTGAACCAAAGAGAATATAACAATGGTCCAAAGTGCTTTCAAAGGGGATTCGACTAAAGCCAATGCAACGGCCGGCAGGCATCCTAAGAAAGGCCCGAAGTAAGGTATGATGTTTGCTATTCCACCGATTAGGCCAAGTATGAGGGGATACTTGGAATTGATAATAAGAAGTCCTAATGCTTCTAATATTCCCACAATAAGTGCAGTAAGAAGCTGACCCTGTATAAAATTAGATAAAATCTCATTAATTTCCCGTCCGGTATTGATTAGACCATTACGCCATTTTCTTGGGACAAGGGAAAGGAATCCGTCCCTGAAGGATTTGGAGTCCTTTATGAAATAGTATGCAATAATAAGGGACAGTGTAAGGTCAAAGAATATAGTAACTGCTTTCATAGTAGTATTTAAGCTCTTTGTAAGAGTGCTCATAATGAAGTCCTGTAATTTGTTTGAAACATTCTGGATCTCATTGAGTATTGCATTTTTTATTTCAGGTGACCATTTACTTGATCTAATATTGGATATGTAGTTGTTGAATATTTTTTGATATTTACCGGTAAACTCGGGTAATTTGTCCATAATATCCTTTGCATTGGCAATAAGCTCGGGAACAATAAATATTGTTGTAACAATTATTACCGAGGTTAGAACGATATAAATCAATATTATGCTTAATGAACGGGGTATTTTTTTGGTTTCAAGCTTCAATACTATGGGTTTTAGGGTATAAGCAATTATAATGGCAATGAAAAAAGGAATTATGATATCTATAATATTATCAATATTCTTTATTATGAACAAGCATATCAAAATCAATAATATTATTAGAACTATGAATATCAATATTTTTCTTTTAGAATGCATTATACTCCACCTTATATATTTACCGGACTGTAAAATTAAGGCACATATAAGGCACATATATAAATTCACAGTCCGGCATAATCTCATAATTATAATAAATATGTTATTGCTCTTAATCTTACATTTAGCAGAAGTCAAATGTAAAAGATTAAGAGTATTTATTATGGTATAAAAATTTTGATTACCTGAATAAATCTACCAAATCGCCTAAAGCATGAGTTGTCCTTCGAACCATATTTCTTCCGGTTCTCATCATACGTCTTCTGCTTCTAGGGTTCATCAAATCTGCACTTTTCATCATTCCAATGGATGCACCGATTACGCTGCCTACTAACAATCCTTTTGTAAAACCGCCTCTCATATTTTCACCTCTTTTCATAACTTTCATTAGGAAGCAGCTTTTTTATAAGACCGCCGCCTGTATTTTGCATTTCGTCTATTGCCTCATTATCAACCAATATGTTTTCTTCGCTAAACTCAACCTTGCCGAATAACGGGATTATGTTTCTGCCCTGCATAATGTCGTAAACGAGGCAGTTAGAAATCTCAAGACCTTCAATGGTCCCTGTTTTATAATCAAATAGTATATCTTTAACAGTTCCGAAATCTTCACCTGACTTTGAGTATATTCTCAAACCGATCAGTTTGCCTTTTTTACCTAAGTTATCATTTGCTTCTAGATCCCTAATCTTTTTGGTACATGATAAGTCATTTATAATTACAGCATCTTTACCCATACTTAAGAGATCTTCAAGCAGTATTGCTTTCTTACCGATATGGCATCCGGTTTGTTCAAGCAAGATGGCTCTAACTTTTTTGTATTTAGGGAAGAAAAGCAAATCACATACAGAGCCTATTCTCTTTCCGCTATCAACACATATTACAGGTAATCCCAATACCTCGCTATATCTTTCCAAAATGCCCTCCTGCATAAAAATCAATATTAAATTTTATTTATTTCTTATTATTTCAATGTTTATATAAAAAAATTCATTATAAAGGATTTGACTAGAATTGCATTTTTATATAATATTATATAAATAATCTTTAATTTTAATAAATTATTATAATGAAATAAGGATATTAAAATACATATATTAATTACGTTATTAATCTTATATTTATCATCTGATAAATGTATAAAATTAATGGTATTTAATAAAGCTTTATATAAGCTTGGTGTTTTTTGTAAATATTAATGAAATAAAGATGTTGAGGGAGCGATAAAATGTATAGCTTGTATGAAAAGTTAGGAATAAGGGTTCCTACAGTGTTGATGCCTGCAAAAGAGTATGATATGGAAAAATGGGCGGTAGTTGCCTGTGATCAGTATTCGTCACAGCCTGAATACTGGCAAAAAGCTGAACAAATTGTAGGAGATAGCCCGTCTACATTGAAGCTGATTCTTCCGGAGGTATATCTGGGAAAAGCTGAAGAGGTCGAAAAAATTAGCGAAATAAATAAAAATATGATTGAATATGTTAAAAATGGTGTATTGCAGGAGCAGAAGCCGGGTTTTATACTTGTAGATAGAAAAACATCTCATACCGATTCAAGAAAAGGTCTAATTGTTCTTTTGGATCTGGAAAAGTATAATTACAATGAAGGGTCCCAATCCTTAATAAGAGCTACAGAACGTACTGATGTCAACAGACTTCCACCGAGAATAAAAATAAGGCAAAATGCGAGTTTGGAGCTGCCCCATATAATGGTGCTTATAGATGATCCTGGCAGAACTGTTATTGAGCCTTTATTCGATATGACAGATAAATTTACATGCATTTACGACTTCGAATTGATGCTTGGAGGAGGTCATATCAAGGGATATAAAATAGAAGACGAAGATATTATTCGTAATATTTTAAGTTCTATAGAAAAGCTTGCTGATCCGGAAGGATTTAAAAAGAGATATGGAGTAGGAGATGAAAAGGGCATACTATTGTTTGCAGTTGGAGATGGAAATCATTCACTTGCTTCGGCAAAAGCACATTGGGATAATGTTAAAAAATCCCTTCCTGAAGATGAAAAGGAACTTCATCCTGCAAGGTTTGCGTTGGTAGAACTGGTCAATGTTCATGATGATGGCCTTAAGTTTGAGCCTATTCACAGAGTAGTATTTAATATTGAACTCAATGATTTTGTCAGTAAAATGCAAAGTTTTTACGGAGAATCTGCAAAGATAGAGATTGAAAGGTTCAGTTCAAAGGAAGAAATGAAAGAAAAGATTTCAGGCATTGAGAATGAAAAAGGGGTCCATTATCTTCCTCTTATAGCGGGTACATGCTTTGCCATAATAAAAGTTGAATGCCCTAAGTGTAATCTGGAGGTTGGTACACTGCAGCTATTTCTCGATCAACTGATTGTTGATGATAAGAATGTGGAAGTTGACTATATACACGGAGAAGATGTTGTTGATTCTCTAGGCGGCAAAAATGGAAATATAGGGTTTTATCTGCCTGTAATGGACAAAAATGATCTTTATAAGACTGTTATATTGGATGGGGTTCTTCCTAAGAAAACATTTTCCATGGGAGAAGCTGAAGAGAAACGTTTTTATCTTGAGTGCAGAAAGATAGTTAAATAATTCCTGACTTGAAAAATATATTTGTTGGAGGCAATGCCATGCATGATAAGTTGAGTGTAATAAAAGAGACCGCAGAATTTATCAGTTCTAAATTAACCGTAAAACCGGAGATTGCTATAATATTGGGCTCGGGCTTAGGACCTCTGGCAGAACGGATACAGGAAAGACAGGAGATTGAATATACCGACATACCCAATTTTCCTGTTACAACGGTGGAAGGCCATGCTGGCAAATTGATTGCGGGCTCCCTTGGAGGTAAGAAGGTACTGGCTCTAAAGGGAAGGTTTCACTATTATGAGGGATACGATATTTCGCAGGTAGTTTTCTCTGTAAGGGTATTAAAGCAAATGGGCATTAACAATATAATAGTCACCAACGCAGCTGGAGGGATAAATAAAAGCTTTAAACCCGGGGACATAATGGTTATTACAGATCATATAGGTTTGTTTGCTCCTTCGGCACTAAGAGGTCCAAATATTGATGAGTTTGGTCCGAGATTTCCCGATATGTCAAATGCATACGACAGAGAATATATTGAATTGGTGGAAAAGGTTGGAGGAGAGCTGGGGATAGACATAAAAAAAGGTGTTTATGCCTATGCAAAGGGACCAATGTTTGAAACTCCGGCAGAGATAGTTGCACTTAGAGCATTAGGTGCCGATGCTGTTGGAATGTCTACGGTACCGGAGGTTGTTACTGCAGTACATTCGGGTATGAAGGTTTTAGGAATATCATGTATAACAAATATGGCTGCAGGAATATTAAACCAGAAGTTGAATCATGAGGAAGTAATACAGACAACAAGAGATGTGGAAAATAAATTTGTTTCATTAGTCATAAAGGTTATCGAATATATGAAAGATATTTGAGGTGTTGTTGTGGAAAAGGAAATTCTTACAATGGAAGAAGCGGCCGAGCTTTTTAGTGTAAGTGTTAAGACTTTTATAAAGCTTCTAAAAGAGGAAAAGGTACCTGCAAGAAAAATAGGCAGAGAATGGAGATTTAGCAGGCAGGCACTTATTAACTGGCTGTCTGTTGGAGATTCACAGCAATATTCTGCAAGTGAAGGAGAGGCAAAGGACTTTTTTAATGATATTGCTACAAAATGGGAAGAATTTAGACAGGATTATTATGATGAATCTATCAGGAATAAGTTGATTGATCTTAAAATAATAAATAGTAATATGCTTGTTGTAGATCTTGGTGCAGGTGACGGATATATTTCGAGAGAGGTAGCAAAGATTGCTAAAAAGGTAATCGCCGTGGATATTTCCGGAGAAATGCTAAAGGAACTCAAAAGGAAAGCAGGCGATGAGGGAATAAAAAATATCAAGACTGTTGAAGGTGACGGTCTTGACGTTCCTGTACCTGATGCATATGGGGATGTGGTATGTGCAAGTATGTATCTGCATCATATTTCCGAACCTGAGCTGGCAATAAAAGAGATGAAGAGAATTTTAAAGCCCGGTGGAAAGGTATTTTTAGCAGATTACAACGAGCATTCGGATAAGGAATTGATGGAAAAAATGCACGATGTATGGCAGGGATTTAGTGAAGAAGATTTAAGAATGTGGTTTAAAGCTTGCGGGTTTAAGAAAATTAAAATTGAAAAGCTTGCCGGCCGCACCAGAAAATCCGGTAAATCCTTACCAGGTCCGGGGATTTTTATTTTAACTGCTGAGAAATAATATTTATGGAGGTCTTAAGATGGGTAAGGTACTGGTTTGTGGCTCTATAGCATATGATAATATAATGAATTTTCCAGGGCTTTTCAGTGAACAAATATTGCCTGATAAGATTCATAACTTAAATGTAAGCTTTCTTGTAAAGGGTATGAAAAGGGTAAGGGGCGGAACGGCCCCAAATATCGCCTACAGCCTTGCACTATTAGGTGAAAAGCCTATGATTTTAGGTACTGCAGGTAAGGATTTCTTTGAATATAGAGATTGGCTTAACAAAAATGGTGTTGATACCAGTTATATAAAAATAGTTGAAGATGATTATACGGCAACCTGTTATATTACAACAGATGTAAAGAATAATCAAATAACCGGATTTTATCCGGGTGCCATGGCTCAAGATCCAAAATTATCATTAAAAGATTTGGATTTGACAGGCGTATCTCTTGTATTAATAGCACCTACGGAGCCTGAAGCCATGATTAAATGGGTAGAGGAATGCCAGAAGCTTGGAGTATCATATATATATGATCCTGGAATGCAAATACCCAGGCTAACTTCTGAGGAACTCACAAGAGGTATTATGGGAGCAAAGATTGCAATATTTAATGAGTACGAATATGAGCTTATGAAGGAAAAAACCGGCCTTTCAAAGGATGAAATTTTAAATAGTGTCGATTTATTGATAGTAACATTAGGTGATAAAGGAGCATTGATCTGCGGCAGGAATCAAGCGGTTCAGGTGGGTGTTGCAAAGACTGTGAAAGTCGTTGATCCAACAGGAGCCGGTGATGCTTTCAGAGCAGGTCTCATAAAAGGATATCTTGAAGGAGCTTCACTTGAGAAGATGGGAAGGTACGCAAGTATATCCGCTGTTTATGCCGTTGAGCATAAAGGTGCCACGGAGCATTTTTATACAATTGATGAGTATAAAGCAAGATACAGGGAAAACTATGGAGAAATATAGGTGTTGAGTAATTTTTTGAATGGTTATTTGGGTTTTCTTAAATATAAAACTATATTATAAGGATTATAAGGGATATGAATATGAACATTTTATTGAAAAATATAGGTATTATTACGGGTGATATGAATAATCCTCATATAGAAGAAGGCTTTGTTGGCATAAAGGATGGCATTATCGATTTTGTTTGTTCCGTGGATGAGATACAGCCTGAATTTAAGGCACAGAAAATCATAGACGGCAAAAACAAACTGGTTATGCCGGGACTTATAAATACCCATACTCATTCAAGCATGACAATCATGAGAAACTATGCCAACGACCTGCCACTGCAAGAATGGCTTTTTAACAATATTTTTCCTATTGAGGCTCGCATGACGGGTGAGGACACATATTGGGGAACAATGCTTGGAATAGCCGAAATGATTAAGACAGGTACAACTACTTTTACAGATATGTATCTGGATATGAATGAGGTTGCAAGGGCGGTCGAGCAATCTGGCATAAGAGCAAACCTGTCCATAAGTCCTATAAAGTTCAATGTAGGAGAAGGCAATAGGTTTATTGATGAAGTGGATAAGGTTTATGAATTTTACAAAAATTGGCATAATAAAAATAACGGAATGATTATAGTAAGCCTTGAGGTTCACTCAACTTACCTTTTTAGTAAGGAATGGCTGGAAAAGTCTGCAGAGATTGCGAAAGATTTAGGAATAGGCATTCAGATACATATACAGGAAACAAAGAGGGAGCTTCAGGAGTCACTTGAAAAGTATGGCATGACTCCTTCGAGGATGTGCCTGGATACCGGTATATTTGATGTTCCTGTAATAGCAGCACATTGTGTACATCTGACAGATGAGGATATGGATATATTGAAAGAAAAAAATGTTAGTGTAGCACACAATCCTACAAGCAATTTAAAGTTAGGCAGTGGAATTGCACCTATTTCAAGCCTTTTAGAGCGTGGAATAAATGTTACTATTGGAACCGACGGGGCTGCTAGCAATAACAATTTAAATATGTTTGAGGAAATGCATATAGCGGCACTGTTGCATAAGGGTTATAAAAACGAACCCGCTCTATTAAGTGCAAGGGAAACCATAGCTATGGCAACATCAAACGGGGCTGATGCAAATGGACTTAAAGGGGTTACGGGTGTTATCAAAAAGGGGATGAAAGCAGACCTTATAATCATTGATATGGATAAACCTCACCTATGTCCTGTGAATGACCCTATAGCAGCTGTGGTATACTCGGTTCAGGGATCCGATGTTGAAACAAGTATAATAGACGGCAAAATAGTTATGGAGAACAGGGTTCTTACTACCATAGATGAGGAGCTTGTAAAGAGCAAAGTTAGAGAAATAGCAAAAAGATTGATTTAAACCTAATAGGTTTAAATCAACCTTTTAATAAAGAATATCATCGAAAACGCATGGTATAAGCTTTTTGAAATCTTCTAATAGCGGAATAGTGAGCTCTCTCATTTGAGGATGAGCGGATATTGGAGTTCTAAGCTTAAAGAAATGTCTCCATTCTCTTAAATTCATTGTAACTACTATTTCGGTTTTGACGGAAGTAGGCAGCACCGATCTTGCAATTTGAGGAGTTGCTCCTAATTCGATCATTTTCATATAATGCTTTTCGGCATTTTCCATTGCCATAGTCCATTCGCTGATAATGGCATTAATGACATCCGGTGGCAAGTCCTTCATCTTTGTATCTAAATGAATAGCACTTGCAATATCTACCACATTGATTTCGTTGTTGAACTTATCCTTGCTATAATTACAGTATCGGGTGCTTTCCTGACCGTAGGAAGCTATTCTGTGCCTTACAATCTCGTGGGATACTCCTCTGTCGCATATGAATCTAACGGTAATGGCATTGTGCTCAATCATTGCTTCGTGACCGTTTTTTATAAGATTTGATACAAAATTCCTTGCAGAATCGGGAGTAATCTTGTCTTCACTTTTGTAGCATGTTCTACCCACCTTTTCAATTTGCTGCAACAATTCATCGCCATTGATTTCCGATTCGATTTTATAGCTTGGTTTAATGATTTGCATAAAAAAGCTCCTTTAGATAAATTTATAAACAAAATTATGAGTACTTTAGCGGAATTTTGCGATAGATAAATGTAAAAGATTACCGCATTAAAAATAAGAGATTACTGTTTATATTTCTTTAAATTATAATATACATTTTTCATGGTGTAAAGCTATTGAAACAGTGTATTGATATGATTGGTTATTCCAGAAATATGTAAAAATTTGTTGCATTAAATACGTTATTAATCTCGTATTTAGCAGAATATAAATGTGAAAGATTAATCGTATTTAATATAAATCAAAATGACTATTTATACTATTGAATAAATAAAAGATTTACAGTAAAATCTACATTGGAAATAACAAAATATTTAGTAAAAAATGAGAAATATCTACATATAAAAGGTGATTTTATGAAGGCAATAGTAAACGTAGATTTGAATTGGGGCATTGGTTGTGACGGAGAACTTCTTGTTAGAATTCCTGAAGATATGAGGTTTTTTAAAGACACAACTCTTGGAAAAATAGTAGTTATGGGGAGAGAAACTTTTGAAGCTTTGCCCGACGGTTTGCCTCTTATTGATAGAACCAATATTGTCCTTAGCAGAAATAAAGATTATAATCCAAAGGGTGCCATTAAATGCAGTTCAATTTTCGATCTAAATCTTAAATTAGGTCAATATAACATTGATGATGTTTTTATAATTGGTGGTGAATCGGTATACAAGCAGCTTTTGCCATTTTGCACCGAGGCTTATGTAACAAAGGTTCATGCGGAATTTGATGCAAACAAGTTTTTCGTTAATCTGGATTTGGATGAAAATTGGGAACTGTTTGAAGATAGTGAAATCAAGACATATAATGATATAGAATTTAAGTTTTGTAAATACATTAATATAGTTTTTACATAAAAAAGTAGAATTGGGATTTTGCAAATCTAATAATTTAATATAATAAAGACATAAAAATACTTGACACACGAGTGAATATTTTGGTATAATCACTTAGAAAAATAAAGAAGAAGTTGTCCGCTTCTCACCTTACAGATTTTTATTTGTAGGGTTAATAGTGAAAGTTAATCGGTAAGTCTAACTTAGCTAGAAAAGCGGATCATTGTGGTCTGCTTTTATTGTTTTTGCCGAGTATAATCTATTCGTAAAATCTATTTTGGAGGTGTGTGGTTATTAGCAAAGAAGAATTAATGATAAATGAGGAAATCAGGGATAAAGAGGTCAGACTGATTGATAGTGATGGTACTATGCTCGGAATTGTTTCTTCAAAAGAAGCTCAGAAGATTGCAAACTCGAAGAACCTTGATTTGGTAAAGATTGCTCCCCAAGCCGTTCCGCCTGTCTGCAAGATAATGGACTATGGCAAGTATATGTTTGAGCTTGCAAAGAGGGATAAGGAAGCAAGAAAAAATCAAAAGGTTATAAGCGTTAAGGAAGTTAGGCTTTCAGCATCTATCGAAGAGCATGATTTTAACTTTAAAGTAAAGAATGCATGTAAGTTTTTGAAAGATGGAGATAAAGTTAAAGTTAGTGTGAAATTCCGAGGCAGAGAAATGAATTACACCTCATTAGGCGAAGAAGTACTCGGTAAATTTGCTGAAGCGGTCAAAGATTTAGCCATTGTTGAAAGAAAGCCTAAGCTTGAAGGTAAAAGTATGATTATGATACTTAACCCAAAGCAGTAATATAGGATTTAAGGAGGAAAAATAAAAATGCCTAAGATTAAGACTCACAGCTCTTCTAAGAAGAGATTTAGTTTGACTGGGACTGGTAAGGTTAAGAGAGCTAAAGCTTTTAAGCGCCATATTTTGAACAAAAAAACTACTAAGAGAAAGAGGAACTTAAGGAAATCAGCAATTGCATCACCTGCTAATGCAGCAACAGTTAAAATGTTGATTCCATATAAGTAAAAGGAGGTTTAATCAATGTCAAGAGTAAAAGGTGCGGTTAGAACCCGTGCAAGACATAAAAAAGTTCTCAAACTGGCAAAAGGATATTTTGGAGCAAAAAGCAAGCTCTATAGATTAGCCAATCAGGCTGTCATGAAGTCCCTTGTATATGCATACAGGGATAGAAGAGCAAAGAAGAGAGATTTCAGGAAGCTCTGGATCTCAAGAATAAATGCAGCTGCTAGAGTAAATGGATTAAGCTATAGCAAGTTTATGAATGGAATTAAAAAGTCAGGAATTTCTTTAAATAGAAAAGTACTCGCTGATATGGCTGTAAATGATGCTCAAGCATTTGCTCAATTAGCAGAAAAAGTAAAGAGTGCAGTTAAATAATTAATTTAACAGTTACTATGGAATTTTAAATAATAGGCTCGCAAGAGCCTTTTAATGTTATATTATATAAAATAACTTCCGCTATAAATTTCGCTAAATAGAGGAAGTTATTTCTTTAAAACAACAAAAAATTAAATAAACCGAGGGTTTATATGGATATAATAACAAGTAATCAGAATTTGCTTATAAAGGAAATAAAAGGTTTAGAGCTAAGAAAGAATAGAGAGGAAAAAGGGCTTTTTATTGCAGAAGGACTAAGGTTTGTTGAGGAATCTGTAAAAGAAAAGGCTCTCATAGATAAAATAGTTGTTTCCAATACTTTTTTAGAAGGCAAATCGGCAATGGATATTATGGATAGGATCCGTAATATGGGATTACCCTGCTATGTGGTATCGGACAAGATTTTTAAGGAGATATCGGATACACAGACACCCCAGGGTATATTAGCTGTTATAAAGAAGAAGGATGCTTTAATTGGTGATATAATTAAGAGCAGCAATAAAATAGTTATGCTCGAGTCTTTACAGGATCCCGGCAATATGGGTACAATAATAAGAACAGCTGATGCTGCCGGAATGACAGGCATAATTTTGTCCAAGGGATGTGTTGATGTTTATAACCGCAAAGTCCTTAGATCAACAATGGGATCTATTTTTCATTTGCCCATACACCGAACTGATGATTTTATTGGTACAATAAAAGAATTAAAAGCAAAAGGAATTAAAGTTTATGCTTCGCATCTTGAAGGAAGCATAAACTACTATGATATTGATGAATGTCAGAATACAGCAGTAATAATAGGTAACGAGGCAAACGGAATAAGTGATGAAGCAGCAATGGCGGCAGATTGCTTGATCAAGATACCTATGCCGGGAAAGGCTGAATCCCTTAATGCATCTGTGGCTGCAGGTATATTGATGTATGAGATTTTAAGGAAATCTACTACGACTCCTCCTGTAGTTTAAAATCGCCAATTCTCTTCATAACTTCGTTAGAAACCCATGAGGCAATTGCAATTTTAATTATATCCCATGGTAGAAACACCAGAAAACCCGATACAAGTAAGCCAGCCACATCCACACTTGCACCGCTTATAAACTTTGTGTGCAATATGAGGTAAGCTACACCTAATGTATAACAGCCTATAATACCTGCAAATGAAGATATAAAAAGCTTGGTAATTGTGATGCCTCTAGAATCGAAAAATTCCCTTATTTTGCCGGTAATAAAAGCAGCAACTGCAAAACCTAAAATATACCCGAATGAAGGTTTAAAAATATAGCTTGGGCCTCCTCCGCCTGTGAAAACCGGAAAGCCTGCAAGACCGATTGCTATGTAAACCAGTTGGGAAAGCAATCCTAGTTTTGAACCAAGCAATAAACCCGACAGAATAACAAAGAAAATTTGAAGTGTAAACGGTACCGGTATCAGGGGAAATTGAATTTTGATAAAGGCACCTATACATGTTAAAACAGCGAACATTGAAACTAATACCATTTTATTTACTTTACTCAAACTAAAACCTCCAATTGTTAACTAAAATTAAAATTCTGGTTAACAATTATTATAGGAGTTATCTTTGAAATTGTCAACAAGTATAAAAACTATTTTAGTTGTTCATTTGCGATTTTCTTATTGGATTTATTAGGACATGCCACCGTAAATAGTCCGCCAAAGCCTATGCAGGAGTAAAATGTAATTATTCTCCATAAAAGCATTGCAGTAAATACCGAATCCCCTTGGAAGTAAAATTGGAAAAAGGTATATGAGCTTATCTCGGCACCGCCTGCTGCACCGGGGAGTGGAATTATTGATATTACTGTAGCTATGAACACTGCTGCAGCAAAAAGTTCGAAATAACTCGACGAGCCGCCACCAAATGCTTTATATATCAAGCATGGTATGGAAAAAAAGAAGGATAGCTGAATCATAGTCAGAATAAACAGCTTGATAAGAAGCTTCGGGTTTTTCTTTAAAAGGTGAGCATTATCATGAAACTTAGACAATGAGTTTTCAAGTTTTTTTTCAGCCTCAACCTCGTCACCTTTGATGATTTTTATTTTTTTTAATACCTTAAATATAAATTTCAGTATTTTTTCGGTTAGGGTTCTATTATAGGAGAACAACATGGATATTGCAATCATTGAAGCATGGACTGCAAATCCTAAAACGGTAAAGGGAAATAAAAAAGGAATCCTTGCACTGAAGTCTTTATATGTAAATAAAATTATCCCTAACGAGTATATTGTTATTACAGACTGAAATGCAACAAATTTTAACATTACTATTGAGCTTGCATTCCCGGAATCAATTCCGTTTTTCATCATATAAACAACCTGTGCTGGTTGTCCGCCTGTCTGAAAAGGTGTTATTGAGTTAAAAAACTGTCCAACCATTGTATATGAAAAAGAATGACGAATCTTATCCCTAATGCCGTGAAAAGCTGAAATTACATGAAGAGACAGGGACTCAAAAAACCAATATAAAAACATGCAAAAAAGGGATAGAATTATCCAGAGTGAATCAAGCTGGATAATTTGCTGCAATAAAGTATCGATGCTCTGAGTTGAAAAAACAACAACAAATGGTACTGCAAGGGATATAATTATTATTATGAGATTAAAAATGTTTTTTTTCACGAATATACCTCTTCTAGTTGTTTATTATAGGCTTCAAATGCTATAAAGCTGCATTTGGACTCTCACTTTGCTTTTTTGTGATAACACTGTCGTAAAAAGATTTCCACATGGACAGCACATTCTCCTCTGAATAAAATTGATGACCTTTCCAGGATTGGTTTTCCCAATAAGACCTTATCTCAATATCGGCATTCATAGTCTGTATTATTTCGGTAAATTCATTTACATTGTTGCCTTTTTGATAATAATCAAAGAAAACATCGGGATAAATATCAAGATCCCTTAATAAAACAGGCAATTTGCAGTTAAATGCCTCAAGAATTGTCATTGGGAACAATTCACTGTATGAAGGAAGAAATAAGACATTGGCCATATTGTATAGTTCATTCATTTGTTCTCTGTCCAATATGCCTGGAAATTGAACATTTGGAGGCGGATCATCTACTATCTTTTTAAGCTCTTTATAACCTGCGGTTATGCGTCCGAAGGAAAAGCCGCCTGCCCAGATAAAACGTATATCCTTAAGATTTTCCGCTGTTTTTATAAAATCCATTACACCTTTTCTGGTCTGAACTTGACCGACGCCTAGCACTACAAACTCATTTTCTCCAATACCGTATTTCTTTCTGATCTCCAGCTTTTTATCAGATGGCATCGGATAAAAGTTCTTAATAGATACAAAATTGGGGATGTATGTTATTTTACTATCATCAACACCATAATTTTTAAGAAGCTTAATAAAATAAGGATTAACTGTTACAAGATAATCCATTTTTTTATAGAATGATATAATATACTTATAAAATATTTTTTTTATCGGTGCAGGAAACTCAAGGCTTCCATCAACGGTTTCAGGAAGTAGGTGAACATAACCTACATTAACCCCCTTAAATTTTGCAATTGAAGAAAGTAAATAAAATTGTGGATCAAAAGTATGGTAATGCATTATATCAGCCAGTTTAAGTTTATTGGTAACAACTTCATATCGATCTCCAAGGCCCTTTCTTACCAACTCCACCTGCTCAAGGTAAGCAGAACCCACTCCCTGTCCTTTGACTTTATCAGCAGAAGAGAGCATATTTATCAAATACATTTTTTGAATTCTCCTTTTAAAATAATATGATTATCATTGTGCACCGCTTCTGGGTATCTTAATACTGAAACTCTTAATTTTTTTTCGTAGATTATAACCGCTTTTCCTAACCTTTTTGTGATTTTGTATTACTTCATTATACAGGTTTTCTATATTTTTCCCAAACTCTTCTGATGAGAAAAGCTCTACAGTCCGTCTGGCATTTTTAGCATAACTCCTTGCCAGCTTTTTATCCGTCAACACCTCTATAATTATCTCGGCAAGTTCATTTTCATATCTAAATATCCTGCCGTTTTTATTGTTTTTTATGATTCCGTCTATGTTTCTGTCATATCTAGCTATTATCGGCACATCCGATGCCATGGCTTCTATTAATGTAAGTCCTTGGGTCTCAGTGATGGAGCAGCTTATAAACACATCACCAAGTCTGTAGAACATTCCGATTTTATCCCAGGGCTGAACCCCGGTAAATATAACGGATTTTTCAATCCCAAGCTCGCATGCTAATTCCTTAAGATCATCCGTAGCCTGGCCGTCTCCGACAATAAGAAATTTAACATTGGGTATCTTTTTTATTATTTCAGGCATCTGTCTTAATGCCATATCAATACTCTTTTCTTTATCTATTCTTCCAACAAACAGCATTACAGGGTCATCTTTTTTTATTCCAAGAATTTCCTTCAAAGCTGCCAAATCATTTTTAGAATAATTGCTTTCACTAAACCTATCAAGATTTATTCCTGTAGGTATTATTTTAATGGGACTTTTTACCCCATACTCATATAGTATATCATAAGTCTTTTTAGATGGTGCGATAACAGCATTGCAAGCATTACAGAAATTACGGCTCAGAATTTTTACTATATCATCGGTAGTTTTTTTAAATTTATTTTTGGAAATGTAGTGTACATAATCTTTCCAAAGGGTATGGTAAGTATGAACTAACGGTATTCCAAGCTGCTTGGACATGATTGTACCGAATATGCCAAGAGAGAACTCCGATTGGGTATGGATAATATCAAGCTTTAACCGCTTTACTCCCTTTGCCGCCCTATTGGAATAAAACAAACCGACCCTTCTGGATTTATAGAAAATAAATGCCATGCTTGGCAATCTGAACACGCCAGGACGTTTCTTTGTAATACTTGGGTTCGAAATAGTAAATATATATACGTTATGGCCTCTTTTTTTTAGTTCGTCTGACAACATATCTATTGATGTAACAACGCCGCTTACATCCGGGTGATATGTATCGGTGAATATTCCAATGTTCATTAAATTACCTCTCTTCAGTAAAAATCTGATCTTTAAGAATGTACCTCACATTAACTCCCGTAATATCATCTGTATTTTAAACCTTCCAATAAAAATATATACCATCTAGTTAGATATTATACAACAGTAGAAAAATTAGTACAATAATGTTTGGTTAATATTACAAAACAAAAAGGCTTCGACATTAAATTACTTAAGTGTATAAAATTGTTACTTAAGTGTATAGAAATGGACTAACCGGACATTGGGCGTGTAAAAAAATAACTTCCCATATGCTATGTGAACTTTTACTCACACTCGCATATGGGAAGTTATAAGTCAAAATGACTATGCTATTACGGGAGCATTGTTGAACCCATAAGGTACTTGTCGCATTCCCTTGCTGCTCCTCTGCCTTCATTTATTGCCCAAACAACGAGGCTCTGACCTCTTCTCATATCACCTGCAGCAAATACACCTTTAATGTTGGTTTCGAACTTACCATACTCTGCTTTGGCATTTGAACGCTGGTCCTTTTCAACTCCAAGTGAGCTTAAAACAGTGTCTTCCGGTCCTAAAAATCCCATGGCAAGTAGTACGAGATCCGCAGGCCATACTTTTTCAGTTCCGGGAATTTCTACGGGAATGAAACGACCGCTGTCATCCTTTTTCCATTCAACATTAACTGTATGAACCTCTTTAACATTACCTGAATCATCCGATACAAATTTCTTTGTTGTAATACAGTACTGACGTGGATCTTTCCCATAAAGAGCGATAGCTTCTTCCTGACCGTAATCAACCTTTAGAACCTTGGGCCATTCAGGCCATGGATTGTTAGGCTGCCTTTCCTTTGGAGGCTCAGGCATGATTTCAAACTGAACTACACTTTTACATCCGTGGCGGATTGAAGTAGCTACACAGTCGGTACCGGTATCGCCACCGCCTATTATAATTACATTTTTGTCCTTGGCAGAGATATAACTACCGTCTTCCAATTTTGAATCAAGAAGGCTTTTTGTGTTGGCACGCAAAAACTCCATTGCAAAATGAATTCCTTTTAAATTACGGCCCTCAACAGGAAGGTCTCGAGGTTTGGTTGCACCGCCGCATAAAACAACTGCATCAAAATCTTTTAGTAGCTTTTCTGCAGGATAATTTACACCAACTTCCGTATTGGTTACAAAATTTATACCTTCAGCAGCCATTAAATCTACACGGCGTTGAACTACACTTTTATCAAGCTTCATATTGGGTATGCCATACATCAAAAGTCCGCCTATTCTGTCAGCACGCTCAAAAACTGTTACAGTATGTCCTGCCTTGTTTAGTTGGTCGGCACATGCAAGCCCGGAAGGACCCGAACCTACAACTGCAACTTTTTTACCTGTGCGTTTTTTAGGTGGATTTGGCACTATCCAGCCTTCCTCGAATGCACGGTCTATTATTGTGCATTCGTTATTTTTTATAGTAACCTGAGGATCATTTATACCAACAGTACAAGACCCTTCACAGGGAGCAGGGCATACACGCCCTGTAAACTCCGGGAAGTTGTTTGTTTTTAATAATCTTGCTAAGGCATCCTTCCAACGTCCTTTGTATATAAGATCGTTCCACTCAGGGATAAGGTTGTTTATCGGGCATCCGGAGGCCATACCGTTTAAAAGTAACCCGGTATGACAGAAAGGAATACCACAATCCATACATCTTGCACCCTGAATACGTTGTGCTTCTTCCGGCAGGTGAAGATGAAATTCATTCCAGTCATTTATTCTTTCAAGAGGACTGCGATCAGGGGGCAGCTCTCTCTTATATTCCATAAATCCAGTAGGTTTACCCATAATATTTCCTCCATATAATCAACTTTAAATTATATATGATTTCTAACATCTTTAATTACCGCCGATTCGGGCTGTATCACGGAAGTTAGCTTCAAATGCGGACATAAGAGCCTCATCACCGGTAAGTCCGCTTTGCTGTGCTTTTTTAATAGCGGATATCATTCGCTTATAGTCCTTAGGAATTACCTTGACAAACTTTGACAGAGAATTGTTCCAGTCATCCAGTATGTTCTTGGCATGTGTGCTTCCGGTGTATTCAACATGTTTCTGTATCATTGTTTTAAGCTCAATGATATCTTCAGTATCAACAACCGGCTGAAGCTCAACCATTTCCTTGTTGCATCTCTTTGATTCAAAGTCGCCGTCCGTATCATATACATAAGCTACACCGCCTGACATACCGGCAGCAAAGTTGCGGCCTGTTTGACCAAGAATAACAACTCTTCCTCCGGTCATATACTCACACCCATGATCTCCTACGCCTTCTACAACTGCATGAACACCGCTGTTTCGAACACAGAAGCGTTCGCCTGCCACACCTCTTATATAGGCTTCTCCGCTGGTAGCACCATAGAAAGCAACGTTACCGATAATAATATTTTCTTCCGGTGCAAAAGTTGATTCCTTTGGAGGGTAAACAATGAGTTTACCGCCGGAAAGACCTTTACCGATATAGTCGTTTGAATCTCCCTCAAGAATCATTGTCATACCCTTTGGAACAAATGCACCAAAGCTTTGACCTGCAGAACCCTTGAAATTCAAAGTTATAGTATCTTCAGGAAGTCCGCTTCCACCATACTTTCTGGTTACTTCACTTCCCACAATTGTTCCTACAACACGGTTGATATTCTTAATAGGGACGCTTGCGTTAACCTTTTCGCCCTTTTCAATGGCAGGCTTGCAAAGGTCCAGAAGGACTTTTTTATCAAGGGATTTATCTAATTCATGATCCTGTGAAATCTGGCAATAGCGGCCATAATCAGCTGGTACCTCGGGCTGATATAGTATAGCGGAATAATCAACGCCTTTTGCCTTCCAGTGATCTACTGCATTGGCCATCTCAAGCATATCACTTCTTCCGATCATCTCGTTTATTGTTCTAAAGCCCAATTGAGCCATAATTTCTCGCATTTCCTGTGCTATAAAGTGCATGAAATTTACTAAATGCTGGGGATCACCCTTGAATTTTTTCCTAAGCTCAGGATTTTGTGTTGCAACACCTACAGGACATGTATCAAGGTTGCAAACCCTCATCATAACACAGCCTAATACTACCAATGGGGCAGTAGCAAAACCATATTCCTCTGCTCCTAATAGTGCTGCAATAACAACATCACGGCCTGTCATAAGCTTTCCGTCTGTTTCAACAATTACTCTGCTTCTTAAATTGTTAAGAAGTAATGTTTGATGAGCTTCAGCCAGACCAAGCTCCCATGGAAGACCTGCATGCCTTATGCTCGTTCTTGGGGAAGCACCTGTACCTCCGTCATATCCGCTTATTAATATAACATCGGCTCTACCTTTTGCAACACCTGCTGCAATTGTTCCTACACCTACTTCGGAAACAAGCTTGACATTTATACGAGCATTCTCATTTGCATTTTTTAAATCATGAATTAGTTCTGCCAAGTCTTCGATGGAATATATATCATGGTGGGGTGGCGGTGATATAAGTCCCACACCTGGGGTTGAATGCCTTGTGTGAGCTACCCATGGATAAACTTTACGTCCCGGGAGCTGACCGCCTTCTCCAGGCTTTGCACCTTGTGCCATCTTAATTTGTATTTCCTGTGCGTTAACCAGATATTCACTGGTAACCCCAAATCTTCCTGATGCAACCTGCTTTATAGCACTGCATTTGGAATCACCGTTTGGCAGTGGCTTAAATCTTGATACATCTTCTCCGCCTTCACCGGTATTGCTTTTACCGCCTATTCTGTTCATTGCTATGGCTATTGCCTCATGAGCTTCCTGACTTATGGAACCATAGGACATGGCACCGGTTTTAAAGCGTCTGCATATTGATTCTACCGACTCAACCTCTTCAATAGGAATTGGGTTGTTTGAAAACTTGAAATTCATTAAACCTCTTAAAGTACAGAGCTTTTGACTCTGATCATTCAATAATTTGGAATATTCTTTAAATGTCGAATAATCTCCGGTACGGCAAGCTTTTTGTAATGCATAAATGGTTTCAGGATTGTACATATGATACTCGCCGTTTTTACGCCATTGGTATTGGCCTTCACTTTCTAACACATCATCATCAACCGCACGTTCAGAGAAGGCTGCCATATGGCGAAGTACCGCCTCTTTTGCAATTTCATCAAGACCTATACCTTCTATTCTTGAAGGAGTCCATGTAAAGTATTTATCTATGACTTCTTTTTTAAGACCTATAGATTCAAATATTTGGGCACCCTGATAACTCTGTATGGTTGATATACCCATTTTTGACAATACCTTCACAACGCCCTTTGTTAATGACTTAATATAATTTTTGATCGCTGCTTTATGGTCTAAATTTTCTATCATACCCTGATGAATCATATCATCAATTGTTTCAAATGCCAGGTATGGGTTTATAGCAGATGCACCATAGCCCAATAACAGAGCGATATGATGAACTTCCCTAGGCTCGCCTGATTCAATAACTATACTTAATTGTGTTCTTGTTTCCTGGCGAATAAGGTGATGATGAAGTCCCGATACTGCTAAAAGTGCGGGAATTGGTGCATAATTTCTGTCTAAGCCTCTATCTGAGAGTATGAGAATATTTGCACCTTCACTAAAAGCTTTATCAGCTTCCTCAAAAAGAGCATCCATGGCTTTCCTAAGACCTTCGCCACCCTCGGAAACCTTGAACAATATTGGTAATGTAACGGCTTTAAATCCAGGCTCTTTAATATTACGCAGTTTTTCAAGCTCTTTATTGTCAATTATCGGAGTATTGAGCTTTAATTGACGGCAGCTTTCAGGAGTAGGATCCACCAGATTTCCCTCAGAACCCATATAAGTTTCCGTACCTGTAACTATTTCTTCACGAAGTGCATCAATTGGAGGATTTGTAACCTGTGCAAACAATTGCTTGAAGTAATTGTACAATAGCTGGGGCTTATCTGATAATACAGCTAATGGAGAATCGATTCCCATGGCTCCAACAGATTCAACTCCGTCCCTTACCATTGGCAAAAGAACTGTACGCAGATCTTCATAGCTGTAACCAAAAGCTTTCTGACGTTGTGTTACAGTTTGATGATCAGGCTCAATAACAGATTTGGGATCAGGGAGATTATCCAATGTTACAATGTATTTATCAAGCCATTCTCTGTATGGTTTTTCGCTTACAATTTTTTCTTTTAATTCGGCATCATTTATTATTTTACCGGCTTCCATATCTATAAGAAGCATTCTTCCGGGGTGGAGACGTTCTTTAGCAAGTATGTTCTCCGGAGGAATTTCAAGAACACCTACCTCAGAAGATAAAATTACCATATCATCTTTTGTTATATAATATCTTGCAGGCCTTAAACCGTTTCTATCCAGTACTGCACCAACCATTTTACCGTCTGTAAATGAAATGGCAGCAGGGCCGTCCCAAGGCTCAATAAGGCATGAATGATATTCATAGAAAGCTTTTTTCTTGTCATCCATGCTTTCGTTTTTCGACCATGGCTCAGGTATCATCATCATTACTGCATGAGGAATGGAGCGTCCTGAAAGTGTAAGAAACTCCAGGCAGTTGTCAAATATTGCAGAGTCACTGCCGTCCTCATTTATTATTGGGAATATTTTAGATATGTCATCACCGAATTTATCGGTTTTTATAACCGATTGTCTTGCATGCATCCAGTTGACATTACCTCTTAATGTATTAATTTCACCGTTATGCATAATATACCTGTTAGGATGTGCTCTTTCCCAGCTTGGGAATGTATTTGTGCTGTAACGGGAGTGGACAAGTGCCATTGCCGTATCAACACTATCGTTGCTAAGATCTTTATAAAACTCTCCAACCTGATGTGCTGTGAGCATTCCCTTATAAACAATAGTTCTGCAGGATAAACTTGCTATATAGAAAAATTCATTGTTGTCCTTTTCAGCATATCGAATATTTTTTTCAGCTAATTTTCTTATTACATAAAGCTTTCTCTCAAATGCCAGGTCGTCTTTCAAATCAGGGCTTTTGCCTATGAAAACCTGACGAATAAAAGGCATGCATGCTTTAGCTGTGCTGCCAAGAGAAGAATCATCGATTGGAACAGTTCTCCAACCTAATAAAGTCTGACCCTCGGACTTTATTATTTCTTCCATTTTTTTCTCACACTTATCACGTTCATTGGCGTCGGGCGGCAAAAACACCATTCCCACACCATAATATCCGTACTCAGGAAGATCGATTCCCGACAATAATAATTCATTTTTTAAAAAGGTATGAGGTATCTGTATCAAAATACCAGCCCCGTCGCCAGTATTAGGTTCGGAACCTGAGCCACCACGATGTGTCAGGTTTTTGAGTATAGTTAAAGCCTGCCCAACAATTTTATTGGACCTTTTACCTTTAACATTTACTACAAATCCAATACCACAAGCATCTTTTTCATACAGAGGGTCATACAGACCCTGCTTTGGAGGTAAACCATTTTTCATAATCATCCTAAAGCAACCTTTCTAAATTTATTAATTTGATTTCTTTCCATCATGTAAAGAGTAAATATAATGTTACAGTAGTAGATATACCATAAACTAAAATTAATATTACATAAATATACTATAAACTATAACTAATATTACATGATGTTGATTCAAAATGCAACTTTTTTGCAGGAATGCTGCAAAAAAACTTTTAATTGATTTCATTATAACATGAAAATATAGCATAAACAATAGGGAGGTTATAAAAATATGAAAGAATTATTAAAAAAACTTGCAAAATATATCCTTATTAAGAACGCGTGTTCTATAGTGCTGTATTTACTTTGTATAACAATTATAGTATTATTAAATTATGTCAGTATATTCTTTTTAGCTATTTTTTAGCAGTTTTTTAATTAGCCGGTCTGGAGGTATTGATAATTTTATTATCAAGGTGATTTATGAAAAAAAGAATTATAGCTCTTCTAAAAATATCAATATGTACAATATTTATAATATATTTTTATTCTAAATGTGTTTATAGTGCAGGGTGGCCATACCAGCCGGATATTGCAGGTGCACGTATTAAGTCTTCTCCTGTTGATGAGGGAATTGCCAGCGATTGTTTTGATGGAAATATAAATACATATATACGTACAGCCAATGTGAATCCTGCATGGGTTCAGATAGAGTATCCCGAAAGGGTTGAAATCAGCAATGCAAAAGTATCATTAGGAAAGCCGGGCTATTATGATACGGTATATGAATGGTGGCTTGAATGTGCCGACAGCCAGGTCGATATGGACAACAAAGACAATTCATATCGATTGGTGGTATCTAAAAAAAACACAACGATTGACAGTGTATGGGATGAAATGGAGCTATCCGAGCCTTTGACCAGAAAAATATGGAAATTTACTGTGAAGGCAATTGGAGAGGAATCGGTACATATACCGGAGCTGCAATTATGGTCGGATTATCAGGGCATCAATCTTGATTTGATGAGTTTTATTAAATCGAAAGATATTAAAGTACAGGTTGACAATTCTATTGATAATTATGTTAATATTGTTTTTAACGGAAATCCTACAACGTTTTATACAGGGAAAAGCAATCCGACAAATATTGTTGTAGATTTGGGAGATTTATCGGTAATGATAAATAGAATCAGGTTCTTCGTCGGTAAAGAAAAGGACAGTCAGGAGACGGACAGGCTTGTTTTGGAAGCAGCTGATTCCATAAATGACCTTAACTCCAAATCAGGAACATATAAGCTTGTGTATGCAAAAGGAATGGATTTGAATTTTAACAACCATGCAAATATAATACTTTCGATACCTTTGAAAAAAAGATTTTGGAGATTTCATGCCAACAGGGTAGATTCCAAACAGCCTCCAAATATATCACAGATTGAGCTTTGGGCAGATAAAAGATACTGCGACTATCCGCCTTCTGCACCTGCACATCTTAAAATAACAGAGAGAAAAGAAAATTACGCGGTTTTGGAATGGTCGAGTGTAAAAGACGCTACAGGTAATGTAATTTATCAGGTTTTTAGGGATAACAAACTTATTGCAACAACATCAGATTGTAAATATAAGGATATGGGGTTGACTCCTCAAAATTCATATTTATACAATATTAAAGCATATAACATTCTTAGGAAATTATCCGAACAGAGTCCATTAGCTGAGGCTTTGCCTGTTGCTGTTCAGAATGACATAATACCTGCTACAATAGCACCAACTGAAATAGAAAGTGTAGTTACAACGCCCATACAATTAACTGATGATGAGCCTGAGGTTACCGATAGCGGTAAAATCCTAAGCACAATAGAGGCAAAACCGACCGCTGCTGTGACTGAAGAAAATGATGATGCTGAAATTGAAGACAATTATAAAGAAGGCGGAATAACATTAAAAGTTAAAATTGTATTGTCCATATTCGTTATAATTATAGGATTTTTAGGTTGGTTTATAATGGCTACAATGAAAATGAGGAAAAAAATTCATATTGACCGAAAAAAGCGAGAAGCGGAACTTGATACTATAAAGCAACTTCTGATGGAGGAAAAGACCGACCATGTTATTGATTTGCTGGAAAAAAAGGATGATCATAGAAAGTAAAGAATGGGTTAAGATTCGGAATTAAAAGTAAGAATTTGGAAGTGAGAGTTAAAATAAAGGATTCAGTATTTATGGACTTATATACTGAATCCTTTATTTTATTCGTCAAAAATCATATCTCTTATAAATTTGACCTTAATCTTTTTGCTCTTTAATTCTTTAGCAAGGAGCAAATAATCAATATTTTCAGGGTTACTGACAAACTCTTTCAAATCAGCATCCTTTATGTGGTCTAAAGGACTTTTTTTGTGATCGTCATAAACACGATACGGCTCGCTCAATTGTGCTCTTCTTAAGTCATCAGGACTATTCTTGCGATAGAAGAACGATCTGTCAACACCGGAATAATTTGCTAAAATATCAACTAAAATTGGTGATGGGCTTTCGTCATTTCCTTTTTCCATATCTTCATAGACCGAAGGATCTATTTTTCTTTTGGTTTTAAGAAAAATGTCATCGGTAATTTCCTTATATGATTTATTGCCTCTTATCATCTTAAGGTTTGAGCCTTCAAAAGTCAGATTTTTATCCTTTTTTATATAGCCGATTTCCTTTAATAACTCTTCTAGAGTCATATTTAGAGCACGAGCTATCTTATCCAATGACTCTACTGTTGGAACGATTTCCTTCCCTGTTCTTGGATCTGTTTCTTCAAGATTTTTAATGTAAGTATGACTAAGGCCGCATCTTTCTGAAAATTCTCTTAATGAGAAACCGGCACTTTGCCTTCTAGTTTTAATTAAATTACTTAAATGCCCCATCTAATCACTCCAGAAATTATTAATACTATATTGTGCTTTAAGATTCTAGGAAATTATAGCGTATACTTCATTTATGCTTCACACGACAATAATCAATGTCGCAAAGCAAGCAACTTTGTTGTTTAATATGAATCAAAATATATTATACAAAAAGAAATTGAAATAGCAAATAGTATTTTGAAATTTTATAATGTGATTTTAAACAAAAAAATTTGTTGCTATAATTATATTATAGTATTGTAAAGCTTGATTAACAATAGTTATTTTTAAAAATTTTTAAATTGTTTGATTCTTAGTATATTATATACCCGGTTGTTCATCATTTATAACATCACCAATGTTGCAAAATCATTTCATGATTTTGTATAATGCTTTAGTATAGTAATTTTGCTCTACTAAATGTAAGATTAATAACATATTTAATATGGTATATTAAATTAATTTATGTAAATCATAAAAATGGAGGATAAAATGAAAAAGGTAATATTGGTGCGGGTTGGGGAAATAATTTTAAAAGGCTTAAACAGGCCTGTATTTGAAGAAAAGCTTGTGAGCAATATAAAGAAATCCATTGGAAGTTTGGGAAAAATAACTGTTATAAGATCCCAGGCCAGGATATATGTTGAGCCCCATGAAGATGAATATGATTATGAGGAAGCATTAAAAAGGCTTACTAGGGTATTCGGCATTGTTTCGGTGAGTCCTGTTTTGAAAATTGAATCGGATTTTGATGTTATTAAGGAACAATCAGTTAAGATGGTTAAGGAGCTTATAGAAAAGTATGGTTATAGTTCGTTTAAGGTAGAAGCCAAGAGAGGTAATAAAAAGTTTCCTATGCAGTCACCGGAAATAAGCAGGGAATTAGGTTCCTATATATGGGAAAATAATCAGCAGTTAAAGGTTGATGTAAACAATCCGGATTTTATTTTTTATGTTGAAGTCCGTGAGAACACATATATATATTCTGAAATAATTCCTGCCCATGGGGGTATGCCAATCGGTACAAACGGGAAGGCCATGCTTCTTCTTTCGGGAGGAATTGACAGTCCGGTGGCAGGCTGGATGATAGCAAAACGTGGTGTTGAAATAGAAGCTGTACATTTTTACAGTTATCCGTATACAAGTGAAAGAGCAAAAGACAAGGTTATCGAATTGGCAAAAATTCTTGCATCATATTGCGGTCAGATTAAATTGCATGTTGTTCCTTTCACCGATATACAGCTTGAGATTAATGACAAGTGTCCCGAGGATGAACTTACTATTATCATGAGAAGAGTCATGATGCAAATTGCTGAAAGAATTGCCGTTTCGTCAGGAGCCATGGCACTCGTTACGGGAGAAAGCGTTGGACAGGTGGCAAGTCAAACAATACAAAGTTTGGCTGTAACAAATATTGTAGTGGACATGCCTGTATTCAGACCGCTTATTGGAATGGATAAAAATGAGGTTATTGAACGAGCAAGAAAGATAGGAACATTTGAGACATCCATACTTCCTTATGAAGATTGCTGTACTGTTTTTGTTGCAAAGCATCCAAAGACAAAACCAAAGCTGGAAAAAATATTAAAGTCGGAACAGCTTTTGGATATAGATGGACTGGTTGAAAAGGCTATAGCCGATACGGAAATTATAAGAATTACAGTATAAATGAATGATAACTGAATAATTATTATTAGGAGGTTTGATAAAATATAATATTGCGGGATATGACGAATGTTTAAAAAATATAATTATAAAGATGATAAAGTAAAAGTTATTCTGATTGCCATTTCTATCATAATAGTATGTATTTCTATTTTCGCAGCATTTGTATTAAAAGATAATAGAATATACTCGGGTATTTATATTGATGGGGTTGATGTATCCGGTCTTGAAATCAATATGGCGATAGAGAAATTGAACGATGCCATTGACAGGATGATACCCATTAAGAAAGAAGTTATTGAATATGATGGCAATGTGTGGGAGTATTCTTTTGAGAATTTGGGTATTGGATTTAATACTGAGGAAGCTGTTAAAAAGGCATACGATATCGGTAGAAGCGGTAATATATTTTATAGGTTGTATAGCATCATAAAAACCAGAATAAATAAGCATAAAATATATTTAGAAGTGTATTTTGATAGAGATTTGATGTTAGAAGCACTGAAAAATATAAAGCAACAGGTTGATAGACAGGAAAAAAATGCAGAAGTCCGGTTTCTTGACAATAAGATTTCATTTGTAAAACATGAAACAGGCAAAAGATTGAATATAAACAAAAATTTAGATAATTGGACAGCCAAATTGCATTATAAGGATTTTAAAACATTGTGTTTGATTGTTGATGAAATAGAGCCTGAAATAAAAGAATCGGATATAAAACATATAGAAAGTATAATAGGAAAATTCTCAACAAAGTTTAATCAAGGAGATGCAGACAGAAGTTACAATATAAAACTTGCAAGCAGCAAAATAAATGGTATACTGTTAATGCCAGGACAGGAATTCTCTATGAATAAATCGTTAGGGCCCAGGACATCTGAAAACGGATATAAGGAAGCACCTGTTATTTTAAAGAATGAACTTGTTAAATCTACTGGCGGCGGTGTATGTCAGGTAACCACTACGCTTTATAATGCTGTTTTGCTTTCAAAGTTAAAGATAGTGGAAAGACAGCATCATTCCATGCCTTTAGGATATGTTGAGATGGGGCGTGATGCTACCATAGCTGAAAATTATATTGATTTCAAGTTCAGAAACAGCAATGGCTATCCCATAGCCATATTCTCCTCGGTAAAGGACAATGTAATAAGTGTCTATATCCTTGGGAAACACAGGGAAGCGGGAATGAATGTTGTTTTAAAATCGCAGGTTGTTGAAAAATATGAACCTCAGGGAGAGGAAATTGAATACTCGGATGAAATTCCTGAGAATGAGCGGATAGTTGTCCGAGAGCCAAAGAATGGATATAAGGTTTTATTGTATAGAGAGACTTATAGTGTTGATGGTGTTCTTTTATTAAGAGAAAAAATATCTGAAGATATTTATGCACCTGTTAAGGCAAAGGTTAAGGTCGGAAGAAAAATTACATAAGAAATGCCATTATTTAAGGTATAGGTGAGGAAGAATGGAGATAGGAAAATTACCGAACAGCATTTTGAAGGAAATTGTATTGGGGAAGTTGAATAATAATAGAAAAGAAGTACTGCTTAGGCCTGGGATTGGTGAAGACTGTTGTGCTGTTGACTTTGGAGAATATGCTTGTATTCTTACAACTGATCCCATAACCGGGGCTGTTAATCAAGTGGGTAAAATAGCTGTAAATGTTGCATGCAATGATATCGCTTCATCAGGAGCAGAGCCTATTGGGCTTCTAATTACATTACTTGCACCTCCAAAGACAACTGAACGTGATATAGAGATGATAATGACATCAATTTGTGATACGGCAAATGAGCTTAATGTAGAGATTATAGGGGGGCATACTGAAATTACTGCTGCAGTAAGTCAGGTTGTCATAATAAGTGCGGCTGTTGCAAAAATACTTAAAGATAAATTGGTGACTACAGCGGGTGCAAAACCTGGTGATGATATTATAATGACAAAGTCGGCAGGAATTGAAGGGACTGCAATAATTGCATGTGATCATGAGGATTTAATAAAGAATGTAATGACAAAAGATCAAATAAAGAGAGCAAAAGGTTTTGTAAACAAAATAAGTGTAGTTAAAGAAGGTATAATTGCCGGAAAGTTTGGTGTTAATTCCATGCATGATGTTACCGAAGGGGGGATACTTGGAGCTCTTTGGGAAATAGGAGAGGCATCGGGAGTAGGTGTGGAAGTATACAAAGACTTGATACCTGTTGAAAAAGAGACTGCTGTGATTTGCAATCACCTTAATTTAAACCCGTTAAAATTGATTTCAAGCGGGAGTATGGTTATTACATGCAATGATGGAAGAGCTCTGGTAAATGAACTGAATAAGAATGGTATTGATGCGGCACTGATAGGAAAGGTTACAAAGGAAATGAATCGAGTATTATATGTTGGGAATAAAGTAGAGGTAATTAATGAACCAGAATCTGATGAGTTGTTTAAAATTATTTAATATTATTTAGAAAAAATTTATATTTAAAAAGAAATATCATGAAATCAAAAGAAATATCATGTAAAAGTGGTTGTAAAATTTCAAATACTTATTTATAATAAATATATAAGAAACAAAGGAGTTCTTTTAGCGGTATGTTAGGAGTTTGAAGTAATATAAATAATAGTAATATAAATAATTATGTAATTTTATAGTCTGGTGTAACATATAATAAAACATATATAAGACATATTAAGTGTGGTAGATAACAAGCAAATACATAAATGACGATTGACAGTGTACCAAATTTAATTTTACTAAGTAATATGCAGTTTTTTAATTTAGCAATAATACGTTAATAAAATAGTTGATTGTTTAAAGTTTTTATGTAATAATAATCTACAATACTAAATTATTATTAATGCAGTTCTTTAAATCAATATTTGTGTAAAGTATTTAATGCTTTTGCTAAATATTTTCTAGGTTCATAAGTACGGTTTATTCTTGTGATTATACAAGTATAAATATTTTTGATCTTGTTTGTTTTAATAACTATAAATTTGGATATTTATTTTTCAAAGATGCAATTTTTCTACTTTTATTTATAAAACATCAACAGCCATTTTTGAATTTACATAAGAGAAGTAATTGGTCTGTTGTAGTGTTGCAGTATCGGATTTTATTGGGCGGTAGATTATTGTAATATATTGCCAGTGATTATTTGGGGAGGTCTATCATGTTTGATAAAAGCAATCCGAGTATCGATGAGATTCTCTTAGAAAAGGGCCTTTTGAATATCGAGCAGCTTAAAAAGGTTTGGGGTATTCAGAGAGAAACAGGTAAAAAAATTGAAGATATACTTTTGGAACTCCAATTAGTCACTCAAAGTGATTTGGTAAATGCCAATGCATCTATGATGGAGATGGATTATGTAGATCTTTCGAATTTCGATTTTAGTGATTATAGCATTCCTACTCTTATCACTGAAAGTATGGCGACAAGATATTGCATGATACCCATTGAAAAGAATGGAGACACTCTAATTGTAGCAATGAAGGATCCTACAGATATATTTGCTACAGACGATGTTAGGCTTGCGACAGGACTTGAAATTAAACCGGTGTTTGCCGATGCAAGTCATATCGAAAAACTCATTTCTAAAATATTTGTTAAAAGAATGAATCAATCCAATAATGAAAAAGCTGATCAGGAAAACGATAAAGATACAGCAAAAGCTTTAACTGATGTAAATGGTCAAATAGAAAGTGATTTAAATGATTCTAATGATATATATAATTCTTATGAAAGTGTAAAAGCTGAGACTGCTGCTACTGCTACGACTATTCCTGAAATACCTAACAACCATGATTATGATGGTTTTTTGCAGTACAGCAATGAGTACATGTCTAATGAGAAAATAGAGTATAATTTCGATGATGATACAAATTCAAATAATTCTGTACTTTCAGATAATACTGATATTGAATTTGATACAAATCCCAATTTAAATTTTAATAAAAATATAAGCATAAATGATAGAGCTTATGCTAATGATAGCCAGTTTGCGGCTGAGAATGCCGGAGCGGGATTTTTGGATAATGATAGCGAATACAAACCGTCATTATTCAAAGAAAGACTTGGGAAGCAACTTGTCAGAGCTGGTGTTATTACTCAGGCACAGCTTGATACTGCTCTGGATATCCAGACCAGATCTGGGAAAAGACTTGGAGAAATCCTTGCAAAAGAAGGATATATCCAAAAGAAGGTTCTGTATGAGTTCCTTGAGAAACAGATGGGAATACCTCATGTTGATCTGGAATCTACTGTTATACCCGATGAAATAATTGGGATTGTTGAAGAAAGTATTGCAAGAAGACACAAATTAGTGCCTATCGAAAAGGATAACAATATTCTTAAAGTAGCAATGAGTGACCCTATGAACATATTTTCTGTAGATGATTTAAGGCTTGCTACAGGGATGGAGATAATGCCTCTTTTGGCAGATGAGGAGCAAATTGTCGCAATACTAAACGATTATTATGATAGAGTAGCAAAGATTGCTTCTGTTGAGTCTTCTGAGAAAAAACCGGATTCTAAAGAATCACCGAAAGGTGTATTGGATTTAGAAGAAGAAATGAAGAAGGTTACGGAAGAAATAAACGTTGAAATAAATGAAGAACAAGAGCAAGAAGATGAAATTATTGAGATAAGTGATGTTGAAAATGCTCCTATTGTACGTATGGTTAATATCGTATTCAACAAAGCTGTTGCGAGTCATGCCAGTGATATACATATAGAACCGTATGAAGACTGTGTTATGATAAGGTTCAGGGTTGACGGACAGTTGCTTGAAATAATGAAATATGATAAGAAGGTGCTTCCGTCACTTGTTGCCAGAATAAAAATTATAAGCGGTCTTAATATAGCAGAGAAGCGTATACCTCAGGATGGAAGAATCTCAATGAAAATTGACAACTCTGCATATGATATGCGTGTATCCGTTCTTCCCACAATGTTTGGTGAAAAGATAGTTATAAGAATTGCAGATAAAGAAGGTTTCAATGTATCTAAAAAAGATCTTGGCTTCTTTGAAGATGATTTGGAGAAATTTGATAGTATTTTATCACATCCCCATGGGGTTGTGCTTGTAACGGGTCCTACAGGAAGTGGTAAGTCTACTACATTATATACAGCTTTAAAAGAGTTATGCAAACCAAACGTAAACATTATGACTGTAGAGGATCCGGTGGAATCGACCGTTAGAGGTGTTAATCAGGTCCAGGTTAATGTTAAAGCAGGTCTTACTTTTGCAGCAGCTTTAAGGTCATTCTTAAGACAGGACCCTGACATTATAATGGTAGGAGAGATTCGTGACAGTGAAACAGCCGAAATCGCCATTAGGGCAGCTATAACAGGTCACCTTGTTTTAAGTACGCTTCATACTAATGATGCACCAAGTACTGTAACAAGATTGATAGATATGGGAATCGAGCCATTTCTTGCATCATCTTCCATTGTAGGCGTCATAGCCCAGAGGCTTGTTAGGAGATTATGCACCGAGTGCAAACAAGAATACACTCCTACATTGACTGACAGGCAAGCATTAGGTATTGGTGAAGATGAGGAAGTAAAGATTTATACCAAAAAGGGTTGTCCGAAGTGTAACAACACCGGGTATAGAGGAAGAATAGCAATATATGAAATAATGACTATAAATAATGAGATAAGAGAACTTATATCAAAGAATGTTACTTCGGATACAATAAAAGCTGCGGCAATTAAGAATGGCATGAAAACATTGAGAGCCAACTGTGCTAGACTTGTATTATCCGGTATTACAACGGTGGATGAAATGATCCGTGTTACTTATTCTAAAGAGTAGAATGTGAGGATGAGAAAAGATGAACCTGAATTATTTGCTTCAACAGACAGTTATAAATAATGCATCTGACCTTCATTTATGTACCGGGGTATCACCGGTTATAAGAATATATGGAGATCTGATTTATCTGAATGAACCAGTTCTTACAGCTCAGGATTGTGAAAGAATGGCTAAGCAGTGTCTTTCAAGTGATTTATTTAATACCCTTGTAGAGACAGGTGAAGTTGATGCATCATATTCACTTCCTGGCATAGCAAGATTCAGGATAAATATATTCAGACAAAGAGGCAGTTATGCTATAGCAGCAAGAACAATTCCTACTGAAATTCCTAAAATCGAAGACCTTGGTTTGCCTGAAATAACTGCCGAACTGGCAATGAAGCAAAGAGGGCTTGTATTGCTTACAGGACCTACAGGAAGCGGTAAGTCAACAACTCTTGCTGCAATGATTGATTATATAAACAATAGAAAGAAATGTCATATAATTACCATAGAGGATCCCATAGAGTTTTTACATAAACACAATAGAAGCATTATCAACCAAAGAGAAATTGGCGGTGATACAAAATCTTATTCAAATGCGATGAGAGCTGTATTAAGAGAAGACCCTGATGTTATACTTATAGGTGAGATGCGTGACCAGGAAACAATAGCTACAGCACTTACAGCAGCAGAAACAGGTCATCTTGTGTTATCGACACTACATACAGTAGGATCAGCAAAAACTATTGACAGAATAATTGACGTGTTTCCGCCGTATCAACAGTCTCAGGTGAGAAGTCAGCTTTCCACAGTACTTATGGGTATAATATCTCAGCAACTTATAAAAAGAGCTGATGGAAGAGGACGTTTGCTTGCTACAGAAGTTATGACATGGACTCCCGCTATAGCTAACCTGATACGTGAGTCGCGTACACCACAAATCAATACATGTATTCATACAGGATCACAATTTGGTATGCATTCAATGGATTCATGTGTCGCTAACCTTTATAGATCAAAGCTAATAGATTTTGAAAGTGCTTGTCAGTATGCACTTGATATAGATAATTTAAAGAAACTGCTCTCAACATAATTATTGCGAATTTAATCAGTTTAGATGGCTTTTTACAAAAAAACATGATATAATATGAGTTACTATGATGTAATTTTGGGTATATAGCATTAAAGGGAATACTAAGCTCTTCTAAATCTGATTTATATAATGAGGTGCATAAGATGGCATTGCAATTGTTCTCGAGTGATTTTATGACTATCGATATAGGGTTCAGGTACATAAAAATAATCCAGCTCAGAAAAAAGAAAAACAATGATTTGATGGTAATCAACTATGGCATAGGTGATACGCCAAAAGGCTGTATTAAGAATGGTGCTATTAAGGATAAGGCCAAAGTTGTTTCTGAGATAAAAAGGGTTATCAATGAGCATGATTTAAGTGCTAGGGAGGCTAAGATAGTTGTATCCGGTACCAATATCATTACAAGAATAATTATGGTTGATAAGGTTGAGGAAAAGGAAGTTGATAAAAAGGTATGGTCTGAAATACATAACTTTCTCCCTATTAAGTTTGACGAGCATCGAGTTGATTACAAATTGCTTGATGTTGTGAATGATAATGGTAAGGAGAAAATGAGGGTATTTGTAACTGCAGTTGCTAAGAATATTATAGACAGTTACATAGAGATATTGAAGGATCTCAAGTTAAAGCCGGTTTCAGTTGACATTCCGGCAAACAGCATATCGAAATTCTTTCAAAAGGATATAGAATTTAAAGAAACTGATATATTATCGAGGAAACAAAGGTTTCCCAAAACTTCAACAAACACTGTAGCAGTTATCGATCTTGGATCAGAAACCACAATAGTTAATATTCTAAAGAATAAAATTCCGGAGTTCAACAGAGTTATTCTTTTAGGCAGCAGCAACATAGATCAGGTTATCATAGACCATCTTGCTTTAAATATGAAAGATGCTGACAAAGCTGAAAGATATAAAAAAATGTATGGGATGGTTCTCTTTAGAGATCCCAACAATGATTTAGAATGGCAGTGCAGTGAATGTGCAAGAAAAATAATTGGTGAAATAACAAAGAATATAAAAATGTGCTTCAATTTTTATATAGATAGATGTGCAGGAGAGCAAATAAGCAAAATATTCCTCGTAGGAGGAGGCTCAAAGCTTAAAGGTATAAGGGATTATTTCGAAGAAGCCTTCGGTATACCTACATACCCTATAAACTATGTTGATGTCAGAGGAATTGAGTTTGCTCCTGAGCTAAATATTGAAAAGATAAATTATCTAATAAATGCCATAGGGATAGCATTATAAATAAGAAGTCAGTTTGGGGGTTCAGTAAATGCCGTTATATACTTATCGGGTAAAAAATGAATCAGGAAAGATTTTCACTGGTGAGGCAAAGGTTGAAAGAGAGTCGGACCTTTCAACGATGCTTATTGAAAGAGGCTATCAAGTAATAGAGATCAAAGAAAAAAATGCTTTTACCGATATTACTCAGATAAAAATATTTCAGAAAAGAATAACTGTAAAAGATTTGGCGATTTTTGCAAGACAGTTTGCAATCATACTCGAAGCGGGAATACCCATAGCAGCGTGTTTGGATATATTAAAAGAGCAAACTGCAAACCCTACATTGAAGAGGATTATATCCGATATTGGAGATGATATAAAAAGAGGTATTTCATTATCTGCTTCTATGAGAAAGCAATCCGATGTTTTTCCAGGTATTTTTGTGACGATGGTGGAGGCAGGCGAGGTTAGCGGTCAGTTGGACAAGGTCTTTAGCAGGCTGGCTGAGCAAATGGAAAAGCAGTATAAGTTAAATCAAAAGATAAAAAGTGCCATGACATACCCTATCATAGTAATTGTAATAGCAGTTATAGTTGTAATAATATTAATGGCTTTCGTTGTACCTTCATTTACATCTGCATTGGGAGATTTTGGTGTTGAGATGCCGATATTTACAAAGATATTGATTGCTGTAAGTGGATTCTTCCAGTCTTACTGGTGGGCTGTATTTTTAGCGATAGGTGGTTTAGTTGTATTCATAAGTCAGTATACAAAAACTAAAAATGGTCAGAGATTATTAGGTAGTCTGGCAATTAAGCTGCCGGTAATCAAAATAGTAGTAAAAAATACAATAACAGCAAGATTTACGAGAACTCTCGGGACTCTTATATCAAGTGGTGTAATGCTTATACAGTCGATGGAAGTAGTTCAAAACGTTATTGGAAATGCAATTATTTCAGAAGCCTTTGAGGAAGTTATAGCAGAAATAAAGAAGGGAAGAGGTTTGAGCCAACCCCTTGCATCAATGAAGTATTTTCCACCAATGGTTATGTCAATGATCAAGGTAGGAGAAGAGTCAGGAGATCTCGATTTTACATTAAATAAATGTGCTGATTTTTATGACGAAGAGGTTGAAACTTCATTGAAGATGCTCACTGATTTTATCAACCCGGCCATTATAATGGTTCTTGCAGTATTAGTAGGCTTTATAGTATTAAGCGTTCTATACCCGATGCTTTCAATATATCAAAATATTGAATAAAATTGGGATGAAAAATGTCCATAAATAAACCAAAATGAAAGGGGGTGGACGATAAACAATGTTTAGTGGTTTATCGGAAGGACAAAGTGGTAAAATCAATCTAACCAAAATCAGAGGGGGAAAAGTTATGAAAAAAATGTTAAAGAGTAAAAAAGGTTTTTCATTAATCGAGCTTTTGATAGTTGTTGCTATATTGGCAATCCTTGCTGCAATCAGTATCAACTTATTTGGTGGCGTTTTAAACAGACAGAAGGATAAATCAGACTTAGCTGCTGCAAGTTATTTGCAGAAAGCATTACAGACTTACATAGCCGAAACAGATGACAATGATTTATCTAAAATAGGAGGAAGTAATGCACCTACAGTTGCAGAAAAATTGTCACAAGGTGTAGAAATTGATGGTGTAAAATATGGACCTTATCTAAATTCAAAAGATTTAAAACTTAGCAAGGCTAAAGGATTTAAAGTAACTATAGATAAATCTAATCAGGTAGTTACTGTTGTACCTGATCCTACAAAAGAAACTAGCATAACTATTAGTTAATAAAACTTATATCGCCCTGGCTAAGCCAGGGCGATATCCTAAAAGGTGTGATGATATGAGTTTGAGGTTTATTTTAAAAAAGAAGAATGGAATAACACTTATTGAAGTTTTGTTATATGTTACTTTATTGTGTATTGTATTGCCTATGATATCTACTATGCTGATGCATGGTTTTGATGCGTATAAATCAAATTATAGATATATTGAACAACAAGATATAGTAACAAATGCAATCCAATTGATGAGAAAGGATATTGAAAGTGCTAAGACAATAGTATTTGGTTCAAGCAATAAAGAGATTACTCTAAAATTTTTAAATAAGGGCGATAGGACTTGGAAGTTTGATAGTAATGATAATACTTTAAAGGTAAATGGTACTGTTGTTGTAAAAAATATTGATGTTTCAAAGAGCAGCTTTGAAAAGCAATATGATATTTCAGATCTTGAGAAAGGTTATGATCAAATAAACTTACAAGATGTAAACATCTTGAAAAAAGGTTATGTAATACTTACTATAAAACCAATTGAAACAAATGACAAAAAGTTTCAAAACAGAAATTTTACGGATTCGATAATTACAGAGCTATCTGTTAGATATAAAGAAATACAGTTGAATTCATAAAGGGGGAAATAGTGTGAAAGATATTAACTTACTACCAGATGATATTAGACAACCGCAAGAACCAATAAAAACTGAAAAATCAGGTGTATCTACGGTTAAGGTTGTTACTCTTGTAATAGCTATTATAGCTTTAGTTGGGGTTTCTCTTGTTTTACCGAAGATTTATATTGTAATGCAAAATACAAGACTAGAAATGATAAATAATAACATTGAAAGCGATAAATTTATTGAAGTAAAATCTGTTAATGCTGATATAGCAAACATTAAAAGAGAAGTAGAAAAGAAGAATAGTATAGTAATCGATATAGATAGTAAAAGTATTTCGGTTAATCAAATTGTTAATTATATAAATAATTCCGTAACAAAAGGATGTACTATAGAATCGGTAAAGATGAATGAAAATAATATAGTAATTGAAGGAAACGCAATTGACCCTTTAAAAGCTACTGAATTTGCATCATATGTTTCGAGAATAGAATATTTACAAATTACTGAATCTTTAGTCGAGTCAAAGGATGATAATTATAGGTTCAAGTATGCATTTACAATTACAAGAAAGGACGGAATATAGCATGAACATAGGTAAAAGGGAAATAAAATTACTTGTAGTTCTAGGTGTATTAATATACGGATTTATATTTTATACTGTTTTTGTAAATAGCTACATACCTCAAATAAATGAAGTAAATTCCAAGTTATCTGAGGCAAAAGAAAAGGAAAAAGCTTTAGAAAAGGACTTGGAGAATATAGAGCAAAAGAAAAGTGAGCTTAATACAAAAAGAGTATTGAGTGAAAGAATAGGTAATTATGTACCAAACAGTAGTGACATGTATGATCCATTATCTTATATGATAAAACTTCAGAAACTAACTGGTAATAAGCTATATGATATAAAAATTAATCAGCCTGAAGAAATTATAGCAGCTACTAATGAAAATAATAATGATAACAGTAGCAATGTTGAACAAGTGAAGTCAGAAATTGATGATACTGGACTTGGAGAAGAAGTTAGTTTACCAACGAATACAAATACCGGTCCTAAGTATTATTCTATTGCGGTAAATTTTAAATCAGATCTGGCATATAATGAAATTATTGAACTACTATCTTATATAGAAGGTGGTTCAAGGAGGATTAAGGTCTCTGAATTTAATATTGAAGAGAAAAAGGAAAACAAGGACGCAGCAACTCCTGCCAAAGCAACTCCTGCTGCAAATCAAGCTGGCAGTGGTACAGTTCCAATAGGAAAGATATATAGAGTAACAGGAACTATTAAACTGTATACGCAGAATATAGAGGAAGCAAATAAGTTGTTCAACTCCAGTAAAAATAGATATAATGAATATAATGACAGTCCTTTGGTATATACAATTTCGTCAAATACAAATATAGGGATAACAAATAACACTAGTACTGCTGTTGCCACCAACGGCAGTACTTCTTCACAAAGTGACACTGTTACGGTACCAGATTTTACATTAACTCAGACAGGCTATTTTACTGCAGGTAATAACTTTGAAGTTGAGGGTACCGATAAATCAAGTGAGTTTTTCATGTATAAAACTTCTGGAAGGACTGATGTGCAACTTACTTTAAATAAGAATACATATAGCATGATAATTACTTATGCTGTTGGAAAGAGTAAGACTATAACGGGCAGTATACCAAGCAGAGATTTGAATGCAAGTTTGAAGGTAGATGTTGGTGATGCAAAAGAAAATGAAAAGATAAAAGTTACTTACAAGATTATAAATAATTCGCCTCATAAACTTCGATTGAGTATTTTTGATCCTGGAGGAAGAATTAAGGTACTTGATAGATCAGGTTCTACGATTAAAGGAAATAGTCAAAAAGAAAAAGTAAGTATAAATTAAGGGTGATGTTATGAGAAAACTGATAAGAAGTAGAATGGGGTTTACAATTGTTGAATTGATTATCTCTGTTACATTGATGGCGATAATTACTGTTCCACTGATGGCTGGTTTTGCTAATGTAGCTATGATGAATAAATTAACTAGAAATCAAATTGAGATAAACGCTGTGGCAAAGCAGGTTGAACAGGAAGTAATTGACAGTCTCAAAAAAGGTGGAGATGCCAAGACCATATATGGGGCAGATGTAAATTTAAAATCACCTAATGTAACAGATGTAAAAGTTGGTGATGGAAGTACAGAAAATAAAAATTTTAAGTATGATTCGAAGTTTGTTAGTACTTCAGGTAGCATTAATGAATATGACATTATATTGTACCAGAAAAAAGGAGCAGACTTTGTTAAAGTGCTGTCGTTTAAAGTATATGTATCAATTAGTTAGAAAGTTAATTAACGATTTACTGCAATAGTGGGGGGGGATTAAGATGAATAGTATCATAAGAATAATGCGTACAAAAAAAGGTATGGCTTTACCTAGTGTAATAGTCGTTAGTACACTTTTATTAATGATGATGGTTCCACTATTAAACTTGTCAATACAACAATTGAAGATAAGTAAAAGTCAGTCTGTTATAGGTTATTCATATCTTGCAAGTGGTTCAAGTACAGAAATTGCAATGGATTTAGTAAAGAATTATGTCCAAACAAAATCTTATTTATCTAAATATAGTTCAGATACAGCGACGTATGTGGAAGAGGTTAGAAAAGATATATTTAACTTAGTAAAGGCTAAACTTAGTACCAGTATAAAAGTAGATAATGCCAATTCTGCAAAAAGTGAACTAAAGAACGTTTATACGGTTGGATATAAGCCTGAAGGGAATAAGATAAGAGTTACCCTTGGTTTGGTCATAGGTTCTACATATAAAAAAGGAATAAACACATCAACTGCTACTGATGTATATTCGCAGGTTGTTATTGAGATTGAGAATAATAAGAATTATTTCAGGCCTGCAGCAATAAATGCTATAGGGGATATTTATATAAAAAATTCAAATGCGATTATTAATGGTGATGTTAAGGTTGTAGGTACTGCACCTAACAAAACCTCTATGTTTGAGCAGTATACCTATGGTGGTATTTATGCTGTTGGCTCAGGCAGTCTAACAATTAATGGAAGTGCATTTGTAAGAGCTTTTATACGATGTGGAAATACAACTAACATTGCAGCAGATAATTTTACAATTGATATTAAGAATAATGCTATAGCCCAGTGTATTCAAGTTTTTGGAAAAAAGGATTATGTTTTAGTACGTAAGGATGCATATACCTTTGATGATGTTGAAATGAATGGATTAGATTCTGTGATAGCAATAAACAGAAATTTTTTTGGATTATCTAAAGGATTAAGTGCAATGGATCAACATCATGATGCTTCAAGTGCAATTGTTAACAGTGCGGTAATTCATCATCCAGATGAAACTTCTATTGTAGATGCTATGAAATCCAAGATAATAATCAATGGAAATGTTATGATTAATGGAGGAACCTTCTTGATTGATCCGGAAACAGGGACATTAAAGTATCCTTCTAACCCAGAAAATCCAAATGGAGATCCACAGATAGAAGATGCATCTTGTGCATGGGATGATATAGATGAGATTGCTACCTATAAGAACTATGAAATTGGAGGGAAAAACTTCCATGCTTTAAATAATAAACAGGATTCATGGATTTCAGAACAATATCGTAAAGATAGAGCCTTTGGATATAGCAATTACTTTCAGGTGTTTCCTACTGATGAATTACAGATTTCTACATGGTTTAATAAGTTTAAAACAAATAATGAACCATTCAGTATTAGTTCAACTGGTTATAACACTAATAATATAAAAAAAATAAAGGGTTTTTGTAATTATGAGATTGCGGCAAATGGTAAAATGTATTTTATGGATATCAATACACTGCCTGTTGGTAGCGAATCTGATATTGACATGGCGGATAAAACATTGCTTGATCAATCAAAAGTTGGGTTTGAAAACTCATTATATTATTTGAAAGCGTCTGAAAGACAAAATTATATTACTGGACCTAGCAATTGGGATAGTCTTTGGAATTTTGATACGGGTTATAAGGGATATTATGATAATGTAATAAGTTGGTTAGAGAATCTAAAAGTACCGCTTTTGCAGATTACTGAAGACTTTGTAAAAAGAGAGTATAAGTATTCTGCTGGTGTAATAGATAATTCATTGCAAATTGAATCTTCTACAGGGGATAGTTATTTTAAATACATAGGTAATGAATTAATGAAATGTGATAAAGGAAATACTGATAGGGTTATAACTAGTGCAGAATTGCCGATTAATGAAACTAGTGGTAATTATGAAGTTCCAACATTAGATAGTTCAAAGTACTACATTATTGTAATCAATGATGCAGATCCAAGGACATTAGTTATAAAAGGTACTTTAAATGGTATAGTTTATACAACAGGAAAAGTTATAATGTCTGAAGGGTCCATCTTGAACGGATTTATTATTGCAGCAGGCAAAGGTATGGGCGGGACAGGATCAGCAATAGATAATATGCCATATACTTATATAAATAGTGATACGGACAATAACATTAGTGAACTTGATAATGGGAACTATGCAGCTGTAGTTTTTGAAGAAGGTGCTACTGCTGCTACAGCTCCTCAAGTAAATTTTGATTTTGCAAAAAATGGAGATCAAATTGATATTGAAGAGTCATTAAATATTTTATTAAGTAAATTTAGTGATATAGATTATTTTTCGACTTTGGAAAACATATTTAAATAAATAACGGGGTGGAATTATGAAAAAAAACTTAAGAATTGTTTTAGCTTTAATTATTACATCTATACTGGTACTCAATACTGGATGCAGTATGCCATCCTTTTTGGGGGGAAGTGATGAGCCGGATGAAGTTGAAGAAAATAATGTAACCATTGAGAACTCAACTGTTACAAAGAAAGTAAAGAAATTGGTTTCTGATTACTTTACAAAAGCTTTTTCTCAGCCAATAGAAAAATATAGTAATACTGGTACAATACCGGATGATCTAAAAGAATTTATTGCCAAGCGTACCATTACCGAAGGTGCTGATAATCCTGAAATAGGTATACATTTACCAAGACATATTGAGTTAAATGGAATGGTTGTTGTTGATTATCAGTTGATAAATGCAATTAAGGATAAGGATATAGAAACTACTTATATTGGAAAAAGTGGAGATGAGTTATTATACTATACAAAAATGCAGTTAATGGTGAAATGTTTACCGGAATCAGATTTTTATTTAGCATATAAACAGAATCCAAATACAAAGATTTATGAAAAGCAGCAAGTAGCTATAGATGAAAATAAATTTGATTATTTCAGAGTTATTGTAAGTTATGATGTTAATGTGATAAAAGAAGGTAATGATTATAAAATTAAGAGGGTGACTGAGGCAAGTACTAGGCCTGGATTCAAAAATAGAGTATTGCTCGTAAACAATGAATTTGTTGAGAGGTTCCCATACATTAATATTGATAAATCCTCTGATGGCAAAGAGTATATCAATAAGGAGGATGGGGAAAGATTTGAGTCTGAGTTAAAAATTATTGAAAAGTTTTTTACTAATTTTAAAGAAATTGATAGTGAAAGAATGAATTTATTAAAAAACAAGTGGAATTTAAGTCAGAATGATTTTACGAAGTATATTAAAGATATATTAAAGATCCATATCGATAAAGATAAAAAGGAATTAATTGTGATTGATGATAAGTATAAGACTAATTTCAACATAGATTCATTTCCTTTAAAAGACGGTATGAGTAAAATTTTAAAAGTCACTAATTTTGAAATTATACCACATCCCGCATATACAAAAAAACAAAGCAAGTATATGGTTAAATTTGAAGCAAGTGTAGAAATGTCAATTGGCATAATAGGTCAGCAAAATAAGTATAGATACGATTATTTTGTAGAGATGAATAATGACTTAAAGTCTCCAAAGATAAAAAGTATTTATTTAAATGGTGTTACAAGTATGGGTTCACAGATTGTTGATAAATAATAATTAATATGAATTGGGCAGTTTAATAACTACTCTAAATGCATATCAAAACCTTCCACCTGATAAATTATAGGTATTAATCAGATGGAAGGTTTTTTGTGAGGTAGATTTGTGAATGGTAAAATATAATTGACAGTTTTCGGTCAATAAGATTTTACGATTTTTACAAGTATCTGTAAATAACCATATCAGAACACTGGAAGTTCATATCTATAAAATAGTCATATCAGATAATA
>Ga0208695_1000113_pt1 | contig 109726 bp, 94 predicted proteins | sample AD_UKC111_MetaG_FD_184449 | JGI IMG/M metagenome (GOLD analysis project Ga0208695, IMG submission 184449) | Active sludge microbial communities of municipal wastewater-treating anaerobic digesters from Hong Kong - AD_UKC111_MetaG (SPAdes)... | ecosystem: Engineered > Bioreactor > Anaerobic >... | reverse complement strand
CTCTTGACAAATCCGGAGATACGGCTAACTTTGCTAATCGGATGATGAATGAAAACAACGAAAATATTAAACAAGAAGTTCTATATTCTTTTGAAAAATCTGTCCAAGTTATAGGGGGTTAAGACAAATGTTAATATATCGTGTTGATAAAGATCTACCCATAGATTGGGGAAAATATTCTTATGCCAGCTCCGATAATTTAATTACAGATTATGACATAAGTACAAACAATAATTTAGTAAAGACCTGGGCAGGCTTAATGGCAGGTTATACCCATAAATTAGGTGTACAGACATATTACCATAAAGAGGGCATTGATTCAAATATTGTGACCAAAAGATTCATTCATTTTTTGCTCCTCCAAAATATGTTGATACTCTAACATTTAGAATACTAATTAAAAACGACACAATGATGTTGTATGAATGAATCCTGATAATTTGAACTCTTTGCCTTCAGAAATGAATTAGACTTTTGTCCTTAAGCTCCATGAGCATTTAGGCCTATGAAATATTAATAAAATGTATTTCATGGGTAAAATATTGTATCCCATTTCAAATCCTTGTGCTTACCCAAAAGACACCCCCAATTGGTCTTGTAAGTGTCTGATTATTATCGGGGAACGAAAACTATTAAATTTAAAATATATTTGGATTTTTTAAAAAATTGTTTTTACTTTGTGTCATAATCAACCCTGATGGAGACATCAGCCGCCTCTAGGTTACGATCTAGGGGTTTTTTTATGAAAAGGATAAGCTTTTTAATAGACGGGTTCAATCTTTATCATTCGATAAAGGATTTGGAAAGAATACATGGGATAAAAGCAAAGTGGCTTAACTTATATTCCTTGTGCAAGTCATATCTTTATCTGTTTGGTAAGGATGCTGTACTTCAAGATATTTACTACTTTTCAGCATATCCAAATCATTTATCTCTCTCTAGACCCGATACAATAGCTAGACATAAAGATTTTATAACCTGTATTGAAGACTTAGGAATAAAGGTAGTATTAGGTAGATTTAAAGAGAAGAAGGTTTTCTGTGATAATTGTAAAACTGTAATAAACAAACACGAGGAAAAAGAAACTGATGTAGCAATTGCTGTCAAGGTCATAGAATTATTTCATCTGGATTCTTGTGATATTCAAGTTATTGTTTCAGGAGATACGGATCTTGCTCCAGCTATACGAACTTCATTAGCACTATTCCCAAAGAAGCAGATTTGTTTTGCATTCCCATTTAATAGAAAAATGAAAGAGTTAGCCGCCCTTTCAACATTACCTTCATTCTCAATTGGTAGAATGAACTATCAAACACATAGCCTTCCTGATCCTTATGTATTAAAAGACGGAAATAAAATTTTCAAACCCACCTCTTGGTAAGAGGTAATACTCATAAAAATATTTCAGCTGCGCCCCAATCCTGGCACCAAACTGGCACCGAGCCGAACGTTAAAAAATTGCCCAGTGGGCAATTTTAGCGAAGGAGTCAGACTGCCGCGGTGGCAAAATAAGAAAAATCTGAAATATTCGATTGTTCTATCTTCTTGATAGTGTGAGTGTCAGAGCGAGTGCGAGAAAAAAGAGCGAGGTGCTCGCTCCCGCTCTCACTCTCGCTCTTTTTTATGTGGGCCCAGCTGGGATCGAACCAGCGACCCCCTGATTATGAGTCAGGTGCTCTAACCGTCTGAGCTATGGGCCCGGTCTGGCTGCCAGCTGCAGGGAGCCTGGTGCCGGGGAAAAGCCATAAAACTCAGGCCACCCAATAACCAGCACCCAGCAACTAACTATGAAACGGACTGCAATATTAACAATTTGTTGTAAATAATCCAAAACCCTTTCTTATATACTTTTTTTGAATCTCATTCCCTTTTCATATATGGATACCTGAAATCCGTAGCAGGGATAAGCGTCTCCTTGATGGTCCTGGGATTTACCCACCTAAGCAGGTTCAGATGACTGCCGGCCTTGTCGTTGGTTCCTGATGCCCTGGCACCTCCGAAAGGCTGCTGACCAACCATGGCGCCGGTAGGCTTGTCATTTATGTAAAAATTGCCTGCCGAATACCTCAACGCCCTGCACGCCTTTATCATCGCATATTTGTCGCGACTGAAAACTGATCCGGTAAGACCATATGGCGATGTCTCATCACAGAGCCTTAACGTCTCATCATATTTATCGTCGTCATAAACATATATTGTCATCAACGGACCAAATATCTCCTCTTCCATCGTGATAAAATGAGGATTGCCGGTTACAAGTACAGTCGGCTCAACGAACCAGCCCCTTGTCCTGTCGCCACTGCCTCCTGCAATAATCTCAACTTCAGGGGATCCTTTTGCCATTTCTATATACGCCATAATCCTGTTATAGGCAGGCTCATCAATCACTGCATTAACAAAATTGTCAAGATCAGCAACATCTCCCATCTTAATTTCTGAAATCATCCTCAGAATATGTGTTTTTGTCTCTTCCCATATTGAGTAAGGGATGTATGCTCTTGATGCAGCAGAACATTTCTGTCCCTGGTATTCGAAAGAACCTCTTATTATTGCGGTCGCAAGGGAAAGTGGATCTGCAGAATTATGAGCAAAAATGAAATCCTTTCCACCCGTCTCTCCTACTATTCTCGGATATGATTTATATGTACCCAGATACTCCGAGACCTGTTTCCAGATTGAATTGAATGTTGCATTCGAGCCTGTGAAATGTACTCCTGCAAGATGCTTGTGTTTCAGGACAACCCTGCTGATCAGCGGTCCTGATCCCGGAACGAAATTAATGACTCCTGCAGGCATACCGGCTTCCTCAAAGATCTTCATCAGATAATAATTTGAAAGAAGAGAAGCAGTTGCCGGTTTCCATACCGTCGTATTGCCCATGAGGGCTACACTTGCATTAAGGTTGGCTGCTATGGCCGTGAAGTTGAAGGGAGTGATCGTAAATACAAATCCTTCGAGCGGCCTGTATTCAAGTCTGTTAATGGTCTCTGCTTCAGATTTTGGCTGCTCCATGTAAATCAGGGAAGCAAAATAATTGTTGAAACGCAGATAATCTATAACCTCGCAGGCAGAATCAATTTCAGCCTGGAAAAGGTTTTTTCCCTGACCCAGCATTGTGGCTGCATTAAGTATGAACCTGTATTTTTTGGATATCAGCTCAGCTGCTTTTGCCATGATTGATGCCCTTTCCATCCAGGCAAGATTCATCCATTCGCATTTTGCAGCGAGAGCCGCATCGATAGCCATCGAAACCTCCTTTTCAGAAGCCATATGATAAGTGGCAAGGACATGATTGTGGTCAGAAGGATTGGCTATCTTACCTGTGTTTCCTGTCCTGACCTCCCTCCCTCCTATTACAAGCGGAATATCAACAATTGTATTATTCTGCCTGGCAAGCTCTGCCTCAATCATTTCCCTTTCCCTGCTTCCCGGAAGGTACGACAGCACAGGTTCGTTTCCCGGTTCTGCAAAATTGAAAATCGCATTATTCATAATGTTTTGTTATATAACGTTTTAAATATCATCTGACACTCCTCTGCCAACACTAACAATTCAGCTGTAAGTTTTGTTCTGATTATACTGTAACCTAAAATATTCGACTCAATGGAATATAAAAATGATTTTTATTGTCTTGTAAATACATAAAGGTTACAGGATGACAATACAGCCATGGTTAATCTCAGGTTTAACCTGCAGCCGGCAATCAGTACCTTGCAACATACACAAATTCAAATAATGAACACATTTAAATTCATACTCAGTCTTTCAATGACAATAGTCATGCTCCTGCTCATGGATCCGCGCTCATTTTATGGTCTTGGTTTCCATGAATGGGCAGGCCTGACATTAGGTGCTGCTTTCATCCTCCATAAGATCCTGAACTGGAACTGGATAAAAAAAGTGACAATGGGATTTTTCGGAAGATGCAAACCGAGAGTGAGGATAAATTATGTTCTCGATGTTTTTCTGCTTGCCGGGATAATCCTAATTATATTAAGCGGCATTGCCATAGCAAGGACCATCGATTTCTCGTGGCTCAACCTTGGGGGTTCGAGGATGTTCTGGAGAATCATGCACACAAGCTCAAGCTTTATTACCCTTGCATTATTCGGAATACACCTGGGTTTGCATTGGAAATGGGTGCTTATTCGGTTAAGAATTAAAAAATTACAAAATGGTGAAGAAGATTAGTTTTTCAATACTGGCATTGGCTATCCTGGCAACAGGAATATATGCCTTCGCAAGGACAAATTACTGGGAACGCAGCGTGAGGATATTCAGTTATGATCCAGAGGCTGGCCTTAACGCGAGGGAAGGCCATGCTCGGGGTGGCATCGAAGGAAGGAGAATACCTGGTGAGAGGAGCGGATCCGGCAGGCCCGATTTCAGTCAGCTCCCCGATAGTGTCAGGGCAAGGGTTGAAGCCGCCCGGGAACTTCCGGAATCCGGCAGGGTAAATTTTCGCGACTCACTCCGAAGACAATCTTTGGGCAGGACCAGGATCGAAGGCGGCAGGCCTCCTTTAGAGGGAGGTTTCCGGGACGGTTCCGGAAGGGGAAGAGGTGAATTCCCAGCTGGAAAAAGCATAAACCTCAGAAATGTAAAATGGTTCCTGGCAGTGTTTGCAATGTTTACAGTAATCGCAATTTATCTTGATAAGGCAATCTGCCTTATCCGGCGGAAAAATAAAAACTCCGACTGCCCCGGGAAATCTTAATTAAGGCTCTTTAAATTTGAAAGGGCATCCGGAACTGCCTTAAGGACGCCTGCCACTATGGAACAGGTTTCAAGTTCACTGCAATCACCGCAGGTGTTGTACCCTTTTGCCTGAACGCATTTCCGTATCTCACACATGCCGCAGTGGCTGAATTTAATGCCTTCTTCCCTGCACCCTGTACAGTTTATCGTTCCCCATGTTATTCCGGGTACGTTGAATTCTTTGCTCCACTTTTCCGCAGTTATTTTACGAAGTTGATCATCATCTGCAATTGTTGCTTTTCTTGCATCACAGTCTGCACAGTTTATTCCGCAACAGGCGATAAGCTTTTCCATATTTCCGAATATTAGGTTTGTCACTGTATTTGGTCTGCCATTGTCAAAACAATGTCTGACGTGTTTTTAATCAACTTTACTTCCTCAATATAAACTTTTTATCGGGAAGAATATAGTTTGGATGCAAAATCTTTTTCAGACATGAAAAAAACTATCGAGTTGTTTACCCTTTTTCAGCCGGTAATGATAGAAAGATAGTATAAGTGCCACCGGAAGTGCTGAAACAGCAGCAATAAGCGACCATCTGAGATCCGTCATTCCATGATAATAATTGTCAAGAACCAGCTCGGTCAAAATTGTCAATCCTGCAAGGATTATCAGCGCTGCGGCTATTATGTTGAATCCTTTGAAGCGGGCTTTTTTACAGAGCAATACGATCAACCACGCGGCAAATGATGATGATATAGCAAGCGGCAGGCCTACGGGAAAGAACCAGTCAGGCCCTGTATCAATCAGGTCAAATGCCAGGAGTGTCGAAAGAACAATAACCATCAGCCCTGAAAAAAACAAAAACATTCTGGTTCTCGCGAATAGTATCAAAGTCAGTGTTAACCAAAGGGCAAGGACTGATACATCGGAATAAAGCGACCAGTCGGGTTTCCTGCTTATCAGAAGGTCGACAATTGTGCAGACAGCTATTGAGGAAAAGGCTATTATACCGCCCAGTTCCCATAAATGCTTCCTGTTTTCTTTCTTGTTAAAAGCAATAATATCCGAAGGATTGTCTCCCTGAACATTTACCGGGGAATTCTTATCGCCGGGCGATTTACCGCAAAGGGGACATACCTCAATGCCGTCCTCAAGCTCAACACCACAACTGATACAAGTATTCATGCCATATGATTTTAATTGTTATTCAGAATTTTAACATGTATCCCGTCTTTGATGAAATGACCAAGAATGAGCCGCTCAAGTTCACGGGAACGGCTGATATTTGAAAAACAGACAACCAGCTTATCCTTATACGAAATTACTCCGGCGCTAACTTTTACTGAAGTATTGGGCGGGGGAGGAATCAGGTTAAAATAGTCTATCAGATCTTCCATTTCCGAAGGAAGAGATACTGAACCAAGATTTGTGAAAGTACCTGTCAGCCGTTTAGAGCCAAGGCCTTTATAGATTGCCGCAATTGCCATCTTCTTTATAAAGAGGGGAAGGATTCTTACAAGGAAAAGCTTCTCATAACTTACATTTGATGACAAAAACCTCGAAATCTGTTTAATATCACTGCTAAGCTGCAACTGATGATGGACCGCCCTGAGTATTTCATCAAATGTGAATGTTCCAAGTCTCAGGTCTATTTCCGGCATCACAAACAGTGAAAAATTACGCATTGTCCTGGCAGGCAGTTTGTTTCTCATATTGACGGGGACCTGAACCCTAAGCACTTTTCTTATCTTTTTCCTGCTGTTTTTCCTGGAGGATACGAATATTTCCTGTAAGGAATAATGATAAACCGAGACAAAATACTCAGTAAGTGATACTTTATAACGCCGGGAGACATTTAACATCTCTTTCACGCTTACCTCGGCATTGATGGTCCTCAGCCTTGGCTTTTCATTAAGCCTGAAAGGAAGATGCCATGCCTTTAAAAGTTTTTCAGGGGCCGGAAGCTTCTGGAAGAATTTATTATAACCATCCTCGTATTCCTCTTCGGTTATCTCTGTTTCGGGAAGCATAATGTCGCCGGTCTCACTGATCTGCTTCCCTGCAATCTTAAAATAAGTGTAAAGGAGAGATTTGAGATATTCCATGGCACCACTGCCATCAGTCAGAATATGAATAAACTCGACCGAGATTCTCTTTCCCTTTGCCAGGATCCGGTAGAGGACTTCATTTTTTCTTCCTGTTGCAAAAGCTCTACAGGGAATTTCTTCTTCAGCCTGTATCCTTGGCGGGAGATCGTTTAACTCAAGGAAATGCCAGAAAAATCCACTGCCGAGCGATACGCTGAAATACGGAAACCGCCGTGAAGTAATCTCAACAGCTTCCTTTAATGACTGATATCTTACAGGTTCCTTAAGAACTGCAGTGAGCCGGAATACCAGTGTCAGGTCTTTTGACATGATAGCCGGGAAAAGTTTCGCGGCATTATCAAGCTTCAGCCATTTCTTGTCGTGAATTGATTTTCTTTCTATGGTTTTATGTTATTTGTTTTTCAAAATTAATCGGGTTGCTTTGAATGGTTTTTAAAGAAAGACCAGATTACTTCGCTGGCATCGATATCCCTGGATGTTCTTCCGATTACCGCTTCGGGTTTATACTGGATCCCCCCGGGCCAGGTATGTCCGCCGCCTTTTATTTCATAAAGAACCACGTCTGTTCCCTTTAGCCCGTTCCCATAGTATTTCCTTGTCACCCTTGTGCCATCGCGTGGGTCCCTGTCGGGTTCTTCACTTACGATGGGTGTGACGGAGCATTTATTCCGGGAAACCCAGAATTCTATTGATTTTTCTGTGGACAATATTTTGCCTAATTTAACCTTGCCACGACGTATATAGATTTCGCCGCCATCAAAGGGGACAAGCGGGTCATCAACATTATTAATTGCCAGCACTGACACAGGATCTGTGGGTGAACATCCCGGATATAGCATAAGGGGAATATTGCCGTCTACAGGAGCTATAGCAGTAATTTTATCTGACAACTCACAGGCCAGGCGGTATGACATTATTGCCCCGTTTGATATTCCTGTCACAAAAATCCTGGAAGGATCTGCGTTGTAATGGCCGGTCATATAATCAATCAGAGCGGAAATAAAGCCTACATCATCTATTTCATTTCTGAAGGCCCTGTCATTTGCCTCCTCATCAGTCCTGCCGTCGTTCCAGCTCATCCCGATTCCATCGGGATAGACAACTATGAATTTCTCTCTTGCTGCAAGCTTTTCAAATCCCCTGCGAGTCAGTATCACCATACTCTTGCCGTTAATGCCTCTACCATGCAAGGCAATTACAACGGGCATCCTCAGGGATGCGTTATCTACAGAAGGCTTATAGATCATGAACCTTCGTTTCAGCCCGTCATGAATCAAAACATCTCTCTGGTCCCTTGCAGCAGGTGCAAGGAATGAAATAAGAGCGATTCCGGCCAGAAATACAGCAAATGCAGGCAATCTTGATTTCTTTTTTGATCTCAACCAGGCTGTTTTCATCAATAAATGAATTATACCCCTGCCTTGCAAAGGTTATGTAGGGCCGGAATGATTGTCTATACAATCTTCATATTAACAGGATCCCAGCTTATTATCTTTTTCTGGAAATAGCTGTCGTTGCAGGCAAGCGTCGGGGCTGCTGCTCTGAATCCGAATTCCGGACCTTCCACAACAGGCTTGTTTTCCCTTACACCTGCAAAGAAATTCTTAAAATGCTCAAGGTGCTCATCATAGCCTTCAGGTGCAACATAATTTACTTCGGGTTTTACTGGTCTTTTCCTGTCATCAGCAGACCATTTCTGGTCATACTGTTTCATAAGTTCCTCCTGCATTGCTTTCGGATAAGTGTCAAATGCATCCCAGCCACCTATTCCCGGAGCTTTCGACATTATACTGTTTGTTATTTTGAAACCATTGTCAAGCATTTCAATTACACCCTCGCTGCCGATGAAACGTGTTATTCCCTTGTCGCCCTGGCCGCTAACGAAGTTTACTCTCAGCATAACCTGGAATTCGGGATGTTCCTTCGTTTCGGGATAATGCATAATGGCGGTCATTATATCGGGAACATCACGTCCGTCTTTCCAGTAGCACAGTTGACCTGATGCAAAGATGGTCTTTGGTCCGACTGAGTCTGTCATCAGATGTATACCTGAAAGAAGGTGAACGAAAAGGTCGCCCGCGACTCCGGTTCCAAAATCACGGTAATTCCTCCACCAGAAGAATTTCTTCGGATCCCAGGCCATCCTGGTCATTCCTTCCACATAGCGGTCCCAGTCAACAGTTTGTGGTGAACCGTCTGCAGGCATTGTATACTCCCATGCTCCAAGAGCATCCTGCCTGTCGAATGATGCCTCTATGCAGTTAAGCTTACCTATTGATCCGGCTTTAAACAGTTCCTTTGCCTTGGCATATACTATGCTGCTTACCCTCTGGCTGCCAACCTGCATTGTCTTCCCTGTCTTCTTCTGTGCCGCAATGACCTCCAGTCCCTGGCTTATTTTGTGTACTACAGGTTTTTCACAATAGACAGCCTTGCCGGAATTAAGTGCATCAATCGTGATCCTCGAATGCCAGTTGTCGCTTGTAGCAATAATCACTGCATCAATGTCCTTTCTGTCAATCAGTTCACGGTAATCCTGAGTCGTATAGACATTGTTGCCATATTTCTCCCTGACCCTGGCAAGCCTGCCCTTGTAAAGATCACAGGCTGCAACGAGTTCAACTCCCGGCACCCTTAATGCTGAGTCGGTGTCTACATTGCCCATAATCCCCATACCGATTGTGGCAATTCTGATCCTGTCGTTGGGGCTTACCGGGAATATCCTGTTAAAAGCCCTTGATTCGGTATTCTCCGAACCTATTACCTTCACCTGACCGGCAGCGAGCAAAAGGGATGCTCCGCCAATCTGCCTGATGAATTTTCTGCGTGATGAATGTGTTGTCATGGTCTTTAAGTTATTGGTTTAGAATTAATTTTGTCTGGTACGGCGTCCGTTGGACGTGGTGCGAGGGCTGACATTCGGCATGCGGTATGTTTGATTATATATCACGTGCCGCCTACCTCGGGCCCCGTGCCATTTATTATTTTCCATTGTTTTTCGTTTTAAACACCTTGTATGAATGTGGTTTAAGTGTTATTTCAAAGCTTCTCTGGGGTGCTGGCCTGATTTTCCCGAAAGGTATTGCCGGCAGAATCGTCCCCTGATCTGATTCTCCCGTAAGGAGATCTTCAATTGATGTAACAGGCTGGTCAGCCACAATTTTCACGGTAACCGGTTCATTGAGGAACGATTCAACAATGAATGTCCCGTTATCATAGCAAAACAGGCTAACCTGCGACGGACCTTCAAGCCTGATGCTGAAGTCCTGTGAAATGACAGCACGTATCCTGTTCAGAGCTTCCTGGGGAAGCTGGTAGAGATCGGAAAAATTCTCAGGAATAGTCAGCACATATAAGTATCCTTTTGAATACTGTGCCCTGTGAAGTACAGGCCATCCTGAAGCGCCCTTTATTGCCGAAACTTCCTCCCACGAATCATTTGTCAGATAAGTAATCTGCGGAATGAGGATCTCCTGCGGAGCTTTTACTATTCTCCCCCACCCCGCCTTGAAATCAGTCACAAGCGCTTTACGGTCAGTATATTTCAGCTCGACAATATCCTCTATCCCTTTGCCCTGCAGTTCCCTGAGCAATCCTGAAGTTATCATTACATTTTTGCCTGCCAGCAGGCGTTCCTTTATCTTCTGAACTATCTGAGGGTCAAATTTTGCCGATTCGGTAAGCAGTATCATTTTACCTTCAGTCGGAAATGCCGGTGAAATGTCCATAGGTATTCCGATCATCCCGAGGTAATTCTGAAGGAAGTCCTCCCCTGTTGCATTATATGGCCTGTAGCTCATCACTCCCACCGGTTTCCCAAGCTGACCGAGGAATTTGTCGACCTGCTCGAAAGTCACTCCTGCAACTCTTGCTATCGTTGATGGATAAATTGTTTTCCCGTCAGCGATTTTATATGGTTTCATCATTGCATCGAAATCAAAACTTGTCTGGTTTCCCTGCCATGGGGCCCTTGTTCCAAGTCTTAGAGGCGATTGAAGCTGCCTGTAATCGAACATTGTTATTTCAGGGGCTTTGGCAAATAAAGTAAGCCAGAACTGTTCTGCATACCGGTCCATATAAAACGCACCTCCCGAATCGACCCATCCGCCACCGTTGCGGCCGGGGGCGATATTTTCAAAATATCTTACAATAAGATAACTTTCATATTGCTGGAGATGCTGATCGGAAGTCACAGCATCGCGGGTTTCAGTACCGGAATAAATCCCGTCGAACATTTTCGGTTCGGCGTCAAGGTTGAAGCCAAGTCCCTGAAAATGCTCATACCAATTCGGGTATTTGATTACAATTTTAACCTTGGGATTAACAGCCTTGGCGGGATTTATTATCAGATCGCGGGCTGCTTCGGTCATGAGCCTTAGACGAAAATCGGTCCAGCTCATTTCTCCTTTTGCCTTGATGCACATGTCGCATTTGCAGCTTGTAAAGAAGAAATCATCGAGGATGAACTCATCGAAATGCTTTGCAGTATATTCGGCTATCTCCTTTGCCTTCTTCCTGTGCTCGGGATTTGTATAACAGAAAGTCTCAAAGTTGTTGCTTTCATCAATGGTATAAGTGATCCCTCCTGCAACCTTAAGACCTTTTGATTTGAAAAATTTAATCGCTGACTCAAGGGTTTTTTCATCAACAATCAGTTTATCGCGGTGAGTTTCCAGATAAATCTTGTCAATCTTCACCTGCCGGCTTATCAGGTCCCAGGTCTCCTGAAGTTTTTTCTGGTCGGCCATATCGCGAACCTCATAAGCCCGCGCATAGACCGATACAGTGAAGTTGTTGTAATAGGGAGGCTGTTGCGAATACAGATACGGAAACAGTAAAATAAGAACAAGAACAAAAAGGATTTTTTTCATGTATAAAGAATATTAAGGTAACAGAATTTTGATGATTAAATGTACATGAAAAATCTCGATTGACACACAGGCGAATAAAAATCCCGTCCGTGTTTGTGTGGCTCCTGCGTGTTCGTGACACATTCGTATGTTGGAGCAAATATTTTCCTACATTATGTACAAAACATGCGGACCGGACGTACACAAAGATACAGTTTTCTGTGGCGTTTTTAATGGCAGGCGCAATCAGGCAGTAAAGGAATATTCTACCCTGCCCCCCTCTTTGAGTTCTCTGCTTCACCTCCGATCCCTCCTGAGGGAGGTAAAATCGTGTATGTTGGTTTTTCAGCCCCTCTTCAGGGGGGATGGGGGGCAAAACACATAGGTGTGATATGGGTAAAACAAAATAATGACTAATATTGCAGTGATAAATCCTTACGTAACTCATTCATGACCAGATTCCTTATCCGGTCCATTCTGTCCCTGTCAGTGATTCCGGTTCTTCTTCCGGAATGTACCGCGGATAATTCACCTGAGACAGGTAAGGAAAGCAGGGTATTCAATTTTATTGTGACTGATCCGCAAAAACAGCAAATTAACTCAAGCCGGGGTGAACAGTACGAAATAACCGATCCTCTTCCCCGACTTGAATATAATGGAAGGGATTACACTATTGACAGGTTTGAGATAAGGGGAGACAACACCCTTAATTTCGAAAGAAAAGGGTTCGGGGTCAATATGGGCGATAAAATTCTTCTGTATAATCCTTACAACCAAACGGAAAGGAAATATGAAGAATTTAAGCTCCTTGCAATGGTATACGATTATACATATATCGAGAACAGCATTGCAACCGGATTATTGAGGGCAGCCGGTCTCTGGCCCGTTTTGAGTTTTTTCACCGAAGTCAGGCTAAACGGTCATACACAGGGCCTTTACCATTTTATCGAGGATCCTGTTGAATATTATATTGAAAAGGAAAACTCTTCCTGTGTTATCCGACGCGGATATGATCATGTTATCAAATCGTTCAGTATTAATCCCGGCCGGATACAGAATGCCGGATATTATAAAGAAAGGTTCAGAAAGATTTACAATATCCTTCCTGATTACTCCGGATCTCAGATGTTCGACACTCTTTCATCGTATCTCGATCTTAATCAGTATTTTACAAAACTGAGCGTGGATCTGCTCCTGAAAAACGGTGACTATACCGATGAGACTTTCTTTTATTGCAAGATGAAGAACGGAAAGCAGATATTCGGTGTTTTTCCCTGGGACTATGATGACCTCTTTTCTGATGAGCCCCACGAAATAGGCAACTGGTGGGCAACCGGAACAGTATTTGGATCGAGGGAATATTACAGTATGGAAGATGTTGTCGCCGATGTCGGCAGCAGGCTGCTGTTTTCAATAGAAGATGATCTAGACTATAAAATCGCAAAGGATGAGTTCCTCTACCACGAATATCTCCTTACCCTGAGGTCTGTCATGGTAAAAATCGACATTGATAAGATCGATAATATTTTTGATAAAACCCTTGAGGATATTGGCCCGTTTTATGAAAATGATTCAATTATAGCCCAGTCGAAGTATGACGTGCATCAGACCACACAAAGCTTGTTCCTGGCAAATCTGGCTCAGAAAAGGCAGATGCTGAAAGAACGCAGGAACTGGATAACCGGGGAAATTGAAAAACAACTGGCAGAAAAATGACTATGGAGAAACGAATACTGATTTTATTTTTTATTCCCGTTATATTAATAGCAGGGTGCGGTAAGAATGAGGACCCTCTTCCGGAACAGCCGCCGGAAGGAAGCATAAACCTTTCTGAACTGACAACAAAAACCGATTTTTATCTTCCTTTTGCAATCGTAAATAATAAGAATAATATAAGTGCAGCGGTGCTGAACGGAGAGGTGATCCCGTTTTCTTCAGGAGATTTCATAAAATTTGAAGAAACCGGTTTCCATGAGCTGGTACTGAAATATAATGACCAGGGCAAACCAGATGAAACCATACTGTTCACCACAAAGGTAAAAGAAAGGGAAGCTGCCGAGTGGGGCATAAGGGAATGGATTCCCGAACCATTCGAAAATGTTTTTCCTGCTGGTGCGGAAATTGAAGGGATCTATCCGCGCCACTATTCCGACACAACGGACATCCCTTTTATTTTCTGTGTGAAAGAATCCGGGATTATCAAACCTGCCTATTGTAAAGGAATAAGTTCATCGACCGGAACGGTTTTCAATATTAAACAGGGTGCCGGGTCTGTAGTTTTAAATTCTGCTTCAATAACCAGTCAGGAACATTTTACTATCGGGAGCAGGCAGTTTATCGCATCTCTGACGAAAATACCGGGAGCGCCCGTTGAACTAAAAGGTACAATAAACAGCCGTGTTGTGATCCCGGCGAATGCCCTTGTAAGAATAAATGCCAACCTTGATATTCTGGCGTCCGGATCGCTTGTAATAAATGAAGGCGCCCTGGTCCTTGTTGACGAAGCCGTCGATATTAATATCAGCGGCCCCTTAACATTTGCAGGCAGTTCCGACAATCCCATACTTGTTACATGCAGCCGCCGGGGTGGTTACTGGGGTGGTTTCATAACCCGCGTTGCGACCGGGACAGTCAGGGCACAACATACCATTTTCTGCCGCAGCGGCTACCATAATACTTCAGGATATTCCTGGGGTCATGCGGGCCGTCAGGCATTATTTTATACCGAGAACAGCACTCTTGATCTGGACCATTGCTATATCACCGATCATACAGGCCAGATATTCTATCCTGTTAATTCTTCTCTTAATCTGACCAATATCCTCGTACAGAGAGCAAAAACAGGCGGACAGGTAAATTATTCCAGCCTTATCCTTAAAAATTCAATTTTCACTGATTTTCCGGATGACACCCCCGTGTACAAGGATGATGACAATGACGCACTTTATCTGAGCGCTTCAGATGCCCAGATCGAGAATACTTTTTTCATGTATGCAAAAGATGACGGACTCGATTCAGGAAATACCGAGGGAGGCACCATAACACTTGCAAACTGCCGGTTTGAAGCCTGCTTCCACGAAGGAGCCGCTCTTTCTAGCGGTAACAATGCAGTAAAAAAGCACACATTCACGAACTGCATATTTACAAATTGCGGTCAGGGTCTTGAACTTGGTTTCAGTTCGCCAAATCACCTTGTTGTTGCTGATAATTGCCAGTTTCTTAAAAACGGGGTTGGCATCAGGTATGGTGATAATTACGAATGGGCTGAAGTCGAAGGAAAAATGATAATAAGGAATTCCTTCTCCCTCAATAACGACAGGGATGTGTGGAATATGGTACGGATGACATGGAGCCCGGTACTTGAAAATATCACATTCGAGAATACTGTGGTTTCGAAACCATGCCCGCAGTATCCCGGATTGCCGGTATTGGTCAGGTGAACAGGGAAAAGCTGTCTCTTAATTAACCTGAACCCGGGTACCGGTCATTTCAAGAATTATTTTTCCGGCATCGGAACAGTCAGCCTCATTAATATCAAAGATTACAGCACCGGCAAGGCCCCATTTTTCCTTTACCTTGTCAAGCAAGGTGCGGCGGGTTGTAAGGATAATATTGCATTGCGAACCTTTAAGAAGCCTTGCAATGCTCCCTGCCCATCCTTCATCGCGAAGCTCAAGAAAGCCTACCTCGTCAATTATTGCAATGCCGTTTTCAGGTAATTCCAGGCCTGACAATATCCTTATTCCTTCATCAAGTCCGTTCTTACAGATAGTGAACTTTCCCACTCTTTCATTTCCGCAGCCTGCATTCTGTCGTAAAAATGGCACCTGATCACCTGTTAATATATTAACAATATCGTACCCGGTTTTATCGTCAGTGTCCTTTACCTTCCTTGATATTATTCCTCCGGCGGTGATACCTTCTTCTCTGAGGAGACCTGAAAGCTTTTCGGCAAAAGTTGTCTTTCCTCCACCAACAGGGCCCGTTATGATGAATATCTTCCTTTGTGAAGATGGCATGTTTTTTATTTCTTCCAGCCGTTTTTCAGCCATGGAAATCACCGTGTGAAAAACAGATACCGGATTCCTGACAAGGCTTTTCAGATCAGGAATGGCTGCAATGAAATCAGGCAGGCTTTCAGCCGACAGTTCAAGTGCCAGAGGAAGATTTTTAAAATATGTCGCCGAAAAGAAATTCCTTATCGCAGGATTATAGAGTTCTGTTCCTATTACAGTAAATCCCAGGACAACCACCGCGGCCCTGAAATTCATCTGAATCCCGGTAATGATCCCCGATTTCAGTGAATGATCTCCGCTTTGAGCCTCTGTAAAAACAAAAGCTGTAACTAGTGTCAACACAACGAAAAATAACCAGAACCCGGGTTTTGAAAGCCGGCGGAAAGCTCTCTTGTAACGGAAGGACCACAGTATTATGAGCCCTGAAATGAAGGAGCTCCAGTAAGGCCAGGCCGTTTTGTTCAGTATGATAAAGGAAAAAATCATAAGTATTATATCAGCCGCCAGCCATGCAACTGAATGTTTAAATGTGCCAGATGGTTGATTTTTATTTCGGGTGGCTGCGCCGGCCGATGCTGTTGAAGCCTCCGGTGCCGGTTGATAAATAAGGCGGTTCCCTGCAATCATGCCGATGGCACCCGATAATAGTCCAAACAATGCGAACAATACCAGCAGGGCTATTATCGGAAGCCAGACTATGTCTGTCTGAATATTCAGTTGCTTTTGTGCCATCTTTAAAAGGCTCGAATAAACAAGAGCGATATCTGATCCGTACATTATCAGATAGTTCGCAATCTTCTGAAACAGGTTCCACGACATTGCCAGCATAGACCCTGCAAGATAGCCAGCCAGGCTCCTCCCAAAGACAAAAACTGAAAGCTCCAGCAGAAGCGATTCCGTGAAAATGGCTATCATCGGACCAAAGATCACAGCGCTGGGCGACAGGGTCTTCATAAGTGCACAGATCAGACCTGCCCTCCAGAAAAGGCCCTTGTCGGTCCAGACGTAGCTTATGGATATCAGGATTATAATTCCAATTGCAGTCAGTATGTTACCCCCAAATGGCACCCTCAGATTATGGAGGAAACTTCCCAGCACGATCTCTGAAGCAGCCCATAAAGTGCCAGCAATGGAAGCCTTTATCCATTTTTCACTGAGCCTGTGTTTCATTGCCGTTGATGATACATATTTTCTTCGCTGCAGAATATTCAAAAAGATGGTAACCCGTGCCTCCTTCTCCGGCAAGATCGAAAAGCAGATCAGGCCTGATAATTTCAACAGCGCCAACAATGGTTACCTTTCTGGCGAACAGGATATCAGGTATTATGTTGCATGATGGTCCTGCAATTACAACCCGGGCTTCCGGATCAACGACTGAAAGAAGGTCATCAATTGTCCTGTTGACGATGGTCTGACCGGTTATTATCACGATACCTGCCTGAGGAAGGACATTTTTATATTCCTCTGCAGGTCTGTAATAAACCTTCTGATCGGCCGTAAGGCATTTCTCATTTTTTTCCAGTACAGCCAATCTGCAGCCAGCCAGGGAAATTTTCCTGATATAAGACTGAAATCCCCCGACGACTGCTACATAATCCCCGGGCTTGAATTCAATCATCTGAACAGGATCACAGTCCTCAACAATGTTGTAGTTTCCTGTCTTTATTATTCGCGAGGAAATGGCACTCAGTACAGCCGTTTTCAGGGAAGATATCAAACCTGAGTCTTTTTTAGCCTGTAGAACACCGCTGACTTTGTGTCCTTTAATTTTAAGGGGGGTGAAATCACCAAAGTCTCTCCTGCCATTTGCACATACCGGGAGATCGTCACACAAAGTAGCAGAAGTGCCGCAGGAACCGTCAGACAAACGGACTGCCGTAAGGTATGGCCCGATCTTTACATCATCGATGGTCAGGCCATCCATGGTTCCGGGATACTCTCTTTTAATAAGCCCGACTGTCTCTTCAAATATCATTTTTTTGAGACTTGAATTTTATCTATCCGGTTACCGTCAATATCCACAATTTCAATTATATAATCCCTGTAAGTGAACTTATCGCCAATCCGGGGAATTTTATCAATATGTTCCAGGACAAATCCTGCAACAGTTGTATAATCAATGTTCTCCAGGTCAGTGATATGGTTTTCGAATACATTGTCGAGTATCTCAACAGGTGCATCACCGCTGATAAGGAACGATTTGTCATCTCGTACAAAGATATCAGGTTCGGGTATTACGCCTTCTTCAGGAAGGCTCCCTATCAGATTTTCAAGAATATCATAAAGGGTGATTATCCCTTCAAGGATCCCGTACTCGTTTACAACAACACAGAAATTGACATTTTCCTTTTTGAAGAGATTGAGGACTTTCGGGGCGTCGGCGCTTTCGGGTATGAACAGGGGCTGTGAGATAAGCCGTGAAATGTCGGGAACTGATTCATTTAAACATCCTGCAAGATAATCCCGTACATTGAGTATCCCCTGGAAATTGTCGAGATTTTCGCGGCAGCAGACCAGTCTGGTGTGTCTCGAATTAAGTATCATTTCCTTCAGCCGTGCAGGCGGCAGGTTTATGTCAATCCATTCGACTTCCATCCTGTGCGTCATAATATGCTTCGCCCGTTTATCGGCAAAATAAAACAGCTTCTGATGGATAAGGTTCTGGTCCTTTTCAATAATTCCCTCCGACGATGCCGTCTTGAGAAGTTGCCTCAGGTCAGCCTCCGTAAGATGCTGTAACTGCTTCTTAATCCCGAGCATCCGGTCGACGACGGAAGTGGATAAAGAAAGAAACCTTACAACAGGGTAAAAAACTATGCTGAACCAGCGTATCACCGGAGCAGTGGCAACAGCAATTCTCTCGGGATTGTTTAGAGATATTGTTTTGGGGACAAGTTCGCCGATGACTATTGAAAAATAGGTTATCAGGATGACAGTAACTGCAAGTGAAATCTGGGCGGCAGATCCTGTGCTCATCCCAAGATTAAGGAAAAGCGGAGCAATGTCATCAGCGATACCCAGACCACCATACAAACCTGTCACTATGCCGATCAGTGTTATGCCTGTCTGAATAGCTGAAAGGAAATTCTCAGAGTTCCTTAACAGATCGAGAGCAGCTGAGGCGCCTTTGCTGCCCTGGCTTTTCAGGATCTCCAGCCTGGACCTTCTGCAAGAAACAAGAGCAATTTCAGAAAGCGAGAAAAATCCGTTCAGGAGGATCAGGATTGTTATTACAATTATTTCCATACACGTATAGCCTCCATCCCTGAGGGCAATCAATTATGGTTCATATTGATGATGTAAATATATGGCATTTAATGCTACTTTTGCCAACTCATTATTCTGTGATGGACAATTTTATCAAGAATCCGATGTTCCGCTATCTGCTTGTACTGGGAGTTTGCGCAAATGCGGGTCTTCAGGGTTGGACTGCTCTTTTTACAAACTATGCAAAGGAAGTCGTCGGAGTGAATGGTTTTCAGATTGGCCTGTCGCAGGGGATACGGGAGATCCCCGGATTTCTGTCGTTTGCAGCGGTGTACCTTCTTCTTTTCATGAGGGAGCATCGTCTGTCGGCCTGGTCGGTGGTACTGCTGGGACTGGGGGTCGTCATAACAGGGATATTCACATCATTTGGCGGGCTTCTGATTTCAACTTTCATAATGTCAGTCGGGTTTCATTTCTTCGAAACCACAAACAAATCCCTGACTGTCCAGTATTTCAGTACCTCTGAATCGCCGGTTGTCTTTGCGAGGCTCAGGGGCTATGGCGCCCTTGCCAATATAATTGTAGGATTTGTCATCTGGATTTTATCCTTCGTCCTGCCATATCTCTGGACCTTCATGATTCTTGGTGTCTTTATAGCGGCATCCGGGCTAAGAATGCTGTTCTCCAATCCAGTTAAACAGGATGTTCCCCATCAAAATAAAAAACTGATATTCAGAAAAAAGTACTGGTTGTTTTATGTTCTTAATTTCCTTGCGGGTACAAGAAGACAGATTTTTACAGTATTTGCAATATTTCTGCTTGTTGAAAGATATAATCTTGGGCTAAGGACCGTCACCGGAATATATGTCATCACATATGCCCTGACATATCTTTTTAATCCGCAGATCTCAAAGGCTTTGAATAAATACGGTGAAAGGGTGGTACTGTCTCTCGAAAGCGCCAGCCTGATAATACTGTTCCTTGGCTATGCCTTCATAAACAATGTATGGATTGCAGCATTCCTTTTCATTCTCGACAGTATCTTCTTCAATTTCTCAATAGGACTTAATACATATCTTCAGAAGACTGCCGATCCCGAAGATCTGGGATCCTCAACAGCAGTAGGATTTACAATAAATCATATTTCTGCGGTTATCATCCCTGTCTTCGGAGGCTTTCTGTGGATGCTTAACTGGCGACTTCCCTTTATCGTGGGTACGGGATTCAGTGTTTTGTCGCTCCTCTTCACGCAAAGGATATCAACCAGCCATCATCCGCGGAAAAACACTGCTGATGAGTTGATTAAAACAGCTGTGGCGGATTAGGCAGGATGTATTATTCACCGGGCGTCCCTGAATATGTTTTACCCCCCCTAAAGATTGGCTAAGAAAGCGGATAGTCTAAAAAAGGGACGCAAAGCAAAAATAAAATTGTCTCTTATTGTTGAAAATCATTTCAATAATTTTCAGAAATTTATCCTTTGCGTTTATCAAAGGAAGTTTATCTAAAAGACATAAGCCATGAAAAACGAAAACCGCCGCGAATTTCTTAAAAAAAGTATTGTCGGGATATCGGGCGCTGCCCTTATCCCCGGAACTGCAAACGGGTACAACATCCCGTCACTGCCTTATCCGTTCTCCCCGGAATTGCCCGTAAGGACACTTGGGAGGACTGGCATTAAAACGCCTCTTTTGAGCTTCGGAACCTCCGGTGCACTCGATACAGGCTTCATAAGGACAGCCTATGAGTCGGGAATTAAGATGTTCTTTTCCGCAACATATTACGGCGAAGGGAACAACGAAATCATTGTCGGGCAGGGACTAAAAGGCCTTCCGCGCGATTCATTCATCGTTGGTACCGCCGTCCCTGCCGATGATATTGACGGCCGTACAGGAAAAATAAAGGACACGTTCAACACCGACGCCTATATAAAGAAAGCAGAGGGCAGCCTGAAGCGTTTCGGACTCGATTATGTCGATTTCTTTTTGTTTCCCTTTGCCGGTAAGCGGGAAACGGTCATGAACGATAATATTATTAAAGCCCTCGAGCAGCTTAAAAAACAGGGAAAAACACGTTTTCTGGGTATTGCCTCGCACGGAGATACAGAAGAGGCTTTACAAGCTGCCGTTGATGCCCGGATATATGATGTTGCAATGATCTCGTACAATTATAAGATCAAAAACATTGATTCGCTTAATTCTGCAGTTGCAAATGCAGTTAAGTCGGGAATGGGAATTGTCGCGATGAAATCTACAGCAGGAGTATACCGCGAGAAGGGTGGCAGCCAGCCCGATTCGAATGCCATCCTGAAATGGGTGCTTCAGAATGAGAATATCGCATCAATAGTTTCGGGGATGACCACCCTTGAACAACTTCAGAAAAATATCGCGATGCTAAAAAATATAAAACTTTCGGAGCAGGAACTAAAGGAGCTGACCCTTGCTTCCGCAGATTCAGATACCGGCCTTTACTGCCAGCAATGCAGAAAATGTCTGCCGCAATGTCCACAGAATCTTGACATTCCTGCAATTATGAGAAGCTATATGTATGCATACGGTTACAGGAACATTCCTCAGGCCTGGCATACTCTGGCCGATACCGGGGTTTCTGAGGCCACCTGCTCAAGCTGTTCCACGTGCAAAATAAAATGCAGTTCCGGATTCGACATAAAGAAGAAAATACTTGATATTTCGAGATTGAAGGATGTTCCGCGGGATCTTATCCTCTCATAGGAACCACCGGTTAAAACATGAAATCCACGGATCGGTTTTCTGATCCGTGGATTTTGTTTCTGGTTCCCGGCCTTATGAGCGGGACATAAGATACGGCATTGCAATTTGATGCCGTTGTCCTGAATTTGCTACTCAGAAGCTTTCGGCCTGAAAAGCTCGTCCAGTGTTATACCGATTGCAATTTCGTGGCTGTTGAAGACATTGAGTTCAACTGCCGTGGCCATATTGAAGTTATATGAAAAGCTAAGGCCTTTTGCAATTTTCCCTCCCAGTCCGAAACCCAATATAGACGGGTCCCTGAAAGAAAGGCTTGCCCAGAGATTGTCCTGGTAGATCACCCTTGCCGAGATTCCGACCTGGTTCTTGATATACTTCCCTCCTCTTATGTATGCCAGCGGATTAACGGCCCATCTTTCGTCGAACCTGTAAAGATATGCGGCATGGACCTGATAATTTGCAAGGGGTTTATATGTAACATCGACATCCTCGTACTTTGCATCCCCGAAATTTATGTTGGCGAACATGACTCCGGCCTCGATGTCTTTAAAGATATACACGGCCGAAAAGTCGGACATGAATTTCATCTTTGACCTCACATCGTCCCTGATCATTACCGGATCGAGATTGTATTTCGGATCATTGTAATAATCAGTGAAATTGATTTTATTGTTATAAATGCCGGCCGACAGGGCCAATAGTACCCGATGTTCGCCTGACACTCTAAGGTTATAGGAATAGGTGCCCATAAGATATAGCTGGTCGTAGATGCCGGCTCTGTCGTATATCAGCTTACCCCCGTAAGCTGCATTGGCCATTAACAAGTCGCTGTACGAAAGACGAAAGGTTCGCGGTCCTCCTTCAATGCCGCTCCAGTCGCTACGGTATCCGGCAACAAGGTTGCCCGGGTTAAAGTGGCCTGCATAGGATGGCGAAAGAGAATACCTGTCGAGGTAATAGTTCTCTGAGAGTGGCATTTGCTGGGCTGCAAGAACTGCCGAAACGAGAACAAAAGCAATTGATATTATTATTTGTTTCATATTCTGTAATCTCATTTTATCTGACAATATTTACGGTTCCGGTTATTGTTCCTGAGTTACCAGTTTTAATTATAAAATAGTAAGCAGCCGAAGGCAGTTTAACCCCGCCTGATGTGCCGTCCCATTCGTTATGATAATCTGGTGAGGAGAAAACAAGCTTACCCCAGCGGTTATAAACCTTTACACTGCAGGTCCCGTATGTTTCAAGATTGGGGATCTCCCAGAGATCATTGAATCCGTCATTATTCGGGGTGAAAAGGTACATGATATTACTGTGGGTTGAAATGACCTCAACAGAGATCGTCGCTTCTGCTTCCAGATAATTATCATCCCCTGGCTGATATGCCTTTATCACTGCATTACCCCTGGCTTTTCCCTCGAGGGTGCTTCCGGTTACTCCTGCAATATCCGGATCTTCACTTTCAAAACTTACAGTAAGCCCGGAAGTAGATGTTGCTGCAAGCTCAAAGGTCTCATCAACAAGTATACTTTGCGGATAAGCTGTAAATGTGATGGTCTGAGGGATTTTTGTTATTTTCAGAACCCCGGAAACATATGAAAATTCATAATTATTGTCTTCTCCGCCGGCAACAGTAATCTCATAATCGCCTACCGGAGAATCGTGACCGGCAATTGTTGATGCCACAGGCAAAACATCAATCACCGACTGGTCCTCTCCATAAACAAAACCTGTCATCGACAGTGTAAGCTCAGGATTCGCTGAAATGAATGCTTTTGTTTTGTTATCTGCCTTAACAGTTAACATGGCTTTTGTCACAGTAAAGTTAACAACAACATCGGCAGCTTCATTGAAGTTATTGTCGCCAGGCTGTGAGGCTGTTATTTCAGTTGTTCCTGCTCCTCTGATTATCAACATTCCATCAGAGATCACGGCAATATCCTCATTCCCGCTCAAATAGGTCACCGGCAGGCCCGAGGTGGAAGTAGCGCCAAGGCTGAACGGCAGGGTGCCGTATGGGACAGGACCGGGTTCACTGAAATTTATTGTCTGTCCGGCCTTCTCTACAATGATTGTCCTGACCACATTTACAGCGGCTTCATAGTTTTCATTACCTTCCTGTACTGCCGTAATATCAGCCGAACCGGCTCCGGTGATCTGAAGGAAACTGCCTGATACAGCAATAACTGCATCATCACTGGTAGTATAAGAAACCGGCAGGCCGGATGAGGCAAATGCTCCCGGATTAAAATCGTGATCACCATATACATATGTCTCCGGTTGTACAAAGGTTATTGTCTGGGGGGCTTTTCGTACAATGAGTGTCTGATTTACCGAGGGTGCCGCATTGTAATTCGAATTGCCCGGCTGACTGGCAGTGATTACTGCTGTTCCGGCTCCTGTTATCTGAATAAGATTGCCATTGACCAGAGCTACTGAAGTATTGCTGCTCGAATAAACCAGGCCCAGGCCGGATGATGAGGCTGCTGACGGATTGAATGGCAGATCCCCGAAAACATGTTCGGGCATTGCTCCAAAAGTGATGCTCTGATCAGCTTTTATTACAACCAGGGTCTGCTGTACCTGGGCAGCTTCATTATAATTTTCATTACCAGACTGCGATGCAGTTATTATCGTGCTCCCTGCGCCAGTCACATGGATCATTCCTCCAGTGATCAAGGCCACATCGGGGTTGCTGCTTGTATAAGATACAGCCAGACCTGATGTTGAAACGGCCAGGGGATCAATATCAGGAGAGCCATAAGACACCTGGGAAAGGGGGCCGAAAGTTATTGTCTGGCCTGCTTTGGCAACAACAAGAGTCTGCTGTACGTCTGGTGCCGGTTCATAATTTGTATCGCCTGGCTGTGATGCTGTTATCACGGCACTACCAGCACCTGTGATTACAATTGATCCGCCCGAGACGGTTGCCACTGCCGGGTTGCTGCTCGAATATGTAACAGGCAGCCCTGATGATGAAATTGCTGAAGCAACAGGATCAGGGCCTCCGTATACTGCGCCCGGGAATGGAGGGAAAGTAATTGCCTGGGATGATCTTTTCACGATGAGCGTTTGAGTGACCTGAGGAGCTGCATTGTAATTGGCATTCCCCGGCTGCGATGCTGTGATAACAGCGTTGCCGGCACCGGAAATATGGATGATGCCTCCCGTAACAGTGGCAACATGGGGATCGCTGCTCACGTATTCGACAGGCAGCCCCGATGAAGAAGTGGCGGTAAGACTAAAATCCGGATCACCATAGATATGTTCAGATATTGAACTGAACGATATTGATTGGCCAGCCTTGTGCACGGTAAGCTGACGCTGAACTGCAGGGGCCGGATTATAATCATCATTCCCTGCCTGGTTTGCGGTTATCATCGCTATGCCTGCACCGGTGATATGGATCATACTCCCTGAAACAACAGCAACGGATGGATTTGATGATGTATATGTAACCTCAAGGGAAGAACTTGAAGTTGCTCCCGGGTTGAGGTCAGGATCTCCGTATGTAACTTCAGGTAATGCACTGAATGTGATAGTCTGGCTTCCCTTGTTAACTGTAAGGAGCTGACCGACAGGGATGGCAGCATTGTAATTTGAATTGCCTTCCTGTATGGCGGTTATCGTCGTTGTACCAGCTGCAACAGGGTTAACAAGGTTTCCGTTTATTGTGGCTACGGCCGGATTGCTGCTTGTATACGTTATTGCAAGTCCCGACGATGCCGTGGCACCAGGATCAAAATCTGCATCAGTGACAAGTTTTGATGGAATTGGAGCAAAAGTAATTGCCTGGCTGCCTTTCCCGACAGTCAGCAACGATGTTACATTGTTTGCCGGATTATACAGGTTGTTCCCGTCCTGTGTTGCTGTAATAACAGCAGTGCCGGCACCGGTGATATGAATGTTTCCTGCAACGATTACAGCGACCTGGTTGTTGTCGCTGGAATAACTTACCGGAAGCCCTGATGAACTTGTTGCCCCAGGAGCAAAATCGGTATCTCCATAGGTTTTTGACGGTAAAGCCGCAAAAGTGATACTCTGGTTTGCTTTATTTACCGTGAGAGTCCTTATATATCTGGCTGGGGCATAAGTACCATTCCCGATTTGCTGGGCAGTAATCTCTGATGTTCCGGTCGAATTGGCTGTAAGCATTGAGCCAGTAATAGATCCCACAGTGGTATTTGAACTGGTAAAAGAGACTGGCAATCCGCTGGAAGCTGTGGCTGTAAGGCTTAAAGGAGAATCACCATAAGTCATTGACGGGATGGCCGGGAATGTAATAGTCTGTATTAGGAAATTTACAGGCTGATCAACAAATGACGGTAAGAGTCCGCCCGATTCGGAGGCGACATCTCCCTGTGTATAGGAAATCAGCACTGTCTCTGTCCCTGTCAGTGCTGTTGCCAGCATAACAAAAATTGTGTAAGGGTCACCGGGCTTTAGTGATACAGAGTTGATCGTCACGGGGGAACCGTTGACTTTTACAACGAATTGCGATTGCTTTCCGGTCGGATCAGCCATAGGCTTGTCAAACTGCACCTCTATGTTCCCGCTTTTTGCCGCAAGAATGAAATTTGGAACACCCGGAGGGTTGACATTCACTGTGATTGTGCACGACGGGGAATCCCCGGTATTATCGTGGATGTAAAAATTGAAATTTCCTGCCCCGTTTCCGGTTCCCTCATTGGCTAAATATATCAGGTTGAGGTTCGGATCGGTGATTGCTGCAGGAACAGATGAGATCTCAGGTCCTTTCACGCCACCATTATACTGGTAGAGAGTTCCCTGTGAAGGCAGTGATGTAACAAAAGCTGTTTTTGCACTGGCGTCACCGCCAGTATACTGAAGTTTTACAACCCTTTCCTCGTTCTGCTCCATCCACACTGTCTGAGGCACCGCTGCAAGAGGAGGATTGGGACTGGTAGTGAACCTGTTTATCTCAGACCATGTTGTCCCTGTTGAATTTGTTGCAAACACGGCCCAGTAATATGTGGTATTCAGGGTAAGCCCTGCAATGTCGTAACTTGTGTTTGTACCGGCATTATAGTCGGTCGAACTGCTGATATCAGAATTCCTTGAAATTTTCAGGATATAATTTGACGCGTTACTTGCCGGTGACCATTGAAAAGTTTGCGCTGAACCGATAACACCATTTTTGGCAGGGCTTATAAGCTTGGGAATTCCCGGTTCAGGCAGGGTCATGTTCTTTGTAAGGTATATGCCATCATAGGCAGCAGCCTGATTAACCGTATATGTCGCTCCTGAAGGAGAAAACAATATAGCCTGTTCCGATGCTACCGCGGAAGAGTTATGGTAAGAATACTGAACACCATCCGACCCGCTTGAATTTTCAAGCCCTATTGTGGCTGAACTTCCGTGCGACCTGTCGGACGTATTGTCGATTATGCTCCGGTACTGGATCTGGATATTATTTGATCCTTCATAAAGGATGACTGAAAATGTACCCATGAGCACAGTGCTGGAAAAAAATCCCATATTTGTCCACTGTATGATGCATTTTCTGTTCGGCGCCGCACCAATGGTTGTATATAGGATCTTACCTGAAGGATCTATTACAATATCGTCCCAGAATGCGGCAATATAGTTATTTGGTGAGCTGGCCGACGGGATCGGGTCCTCTGTATAGTCATTCGATCCCGTACCAAACATTACAAGACCATTCGATGTAACATAGAACTGGCTGTAATTGTTACCGTAATAGTTAAAATTAAAACCAAGGTTAAATGGTCCCCAGGAACCATCATCATAGTATCCCTCGTGAACAACATTTCCAAGGTAGGTGGTTTCAGGAGGCTGGGCAAAAGAAAGACCACCCGTAAAAAGCAGAAGCAATAAAATCAAATAAGTGTTTTTCATAAAGTCAGGTTTCAAAGTTTATTTTTCCACAAGTACTTTTTTACCGGTAAAAGAACTTATACTGTTCACTATATTTATCCCTTCGGGTATGGATGTAAGATTTTCTGAGTGTATATATATTACGGCTTCACTTTTCAGGTATTTCTTCCATTCCGAAAGATCGGCTGAATAGTCCTGCACATTTTCCGGGATTATATTTATTTCATCGAAAATTACAGATCCTGGTTTGGTAAGCAGATACAGATGAATTTCATCAAAAGAGGCTTTCTTTATTTCCGCGGTTATTAACCGAAGAGGATTCTCATTATCAGGCAGTATAAGAACTTTTGCCGTTGGGTTATTGTTGATTATCTCCGAACTTTTACCTGATACAAGAGGATCGACGATTACAAGTTTGTTAATCTGGCCCCAGCCTATCAGCGAGGTGGAACAAAATAAAAGACATAATAAAATGCCTGTTCTGAAGGAACTACATAAAGCACACATAATTAATAAATTAATAAATTAATATTCATTACAGAATGCATATAATAATAACAGATTACTGTCAGCGACTTTAATCAGCATCAAAAACATAAATATTTAACAGTATTTTGTTTTGCGACAGATTCAAGTTACTTTCAGGACAAAATAACAGCATTTTGATAAAAATATTTTACCAAAATGCTGTTTTATGAATAAATATTATGATTTGCTACCCAGAAAGATGCTGCCTGACGGGTAATGAACGAAGAAATGTCCTATTCAGGGATAATTTTGTTCTTTTTAAGCCATATTAAACAAAGGCCGGGCCATGATGATTCAGTGCCTCCTTTGCGGGCAAGCCCGTAACCATGGCCACCTTTTTGAAATATATGCAATTCGGCGATGACTTTGTTCCTGACAAGTGCTTCAAAATAGTTGATACTGTTTATGACAGGCACAGCATTGTCGTCGCCTGAATGAACAAGAAATGCAGGAGGCGTTTCAGCATTAACCTGTTTTTCGTTTGAGAAACGAAAGACATTTTTCTCAGTCGGGACCGAACCGATCAGGTTGTCCCTGGATCCCCTGTGTGTATAAGTGGTATCCATCGTTATGACGGGGTAAATAAGCAAAGAAAAGTCAGGTCTGGCACTGGTATTGTCTTTCACCTCGTATACCTTGTCGGCATAGTGTGTCGATAAGGTGGATGCAAGGTGTCCGCCGGCTGAGAATCCAATAACTCCGATTTTTTTCGGATCTATCTTCCATTTGGCGGCGTTTCTGCGGATGACCCTCATGGCTTCCTGGGCATCCTGCAGAGGCCCTATTGTTTTATCAACCATTATCCTGTCGGAGGGAAGCCTGTATTTCAGGATAATCCCGGCTATGCCGTTTTCGTTAAGCCATTCCGCGATGGCATTTCCCTCGTGGTCAAAGGCCAGGGTTCCATATCCCCCCCCAGGGCATATCAGCACTGCCGCCCCGTTTGCTAAAGCAGGATCGGGAAGAAATACTGTAAGATCGGGCGTTACAACGTTATTGGCACGTGTCACCCTGCCATCAGTCGTGATAATGTTTTCGACATAGGCCGGATCGTTTTTAGATCCCGGAATCCCATCCGGCCATAATTTTATTACCTGAGGCTGGGCAAATGAATCGATTGCCATCAAACATGTAATTAAAATTGTAACAAATGATACTTTTTTCATAATAAGCTGCATTAATTTCCTTACTTTTCCCATGGTACCTTTGGCGACTTGTAAAAATTGATCCCCATTATATCAAACCATTCCTCATGTTTTGCCAGGCGGTATTTATATTCATCCCAGCTCCTGAGACCGGCCGGGGTCCAGCCTATTTCAGCAATGCCCGCAATTCTGGGGAACATCAGAAACTCAATATCATCGAGCTTTGTAATAGTTTCAGCCCACATAGGTGCTTCGACACCGATTACGTTCTCTTTCGTAATTCCGGGAATATAGGTCGCGGGATCCCAGTTATAGCAGTCATCAACTTCAATATAGGCAGCCCAGTGAAGACCTATTGGTGTTGATTCGTTATACTGCATATCTATATAGGCTTTTTTGGCCGGCGACATAAGTATCTTTGCTCCCTGTGCAGTTGCTTTTGTGGCATTTTCCACGCTCGCCCAGCACTGTGCAACTGAATTCGGTTTAAGGGTTGAAAGTGCAATTTCGTCCCAGCCAATGACCTTTTTTCCGTATCTGGCTACAATATCCTGTACTCTGTTAATGAAAGGAATGTAATCCTCAACCTTTGTGGCATGCGATTCATCTCCTCCTATATGAAAAAACGGACCGGGTGTCAGCGCCGAAATTTCCCTCACAACATCATCGATGAATTTATAGGTGATTTCCTTCTTTGTGCACAGGGAGCTGAATCCGACTTCTGTTCCGGTATACAGATTTGTGGCTTTCCCGTTACAGTTCAACTCGGGATATGATGAAAGGGCTGCATTTGTGTGGCCGGGCATGTCTATTTCCGGAACTATTGTGATGTAACGGTCGGCAGCAAATTTAACTATATCGGAATATTGTTCCTGTGTATAAAAACCGCCCTTGCCCCCTCCTACCTGTGTGCTGCCACCATGTGCCGTGAGATTTGGCCATGATTTGATCTCAATTCTCCAGCCCTGGTCGTCAGAAAGGTGAAGGTGGAATGTATTGATCTTGTAAAAAGCAAGGTATTCAATCACCTGTTTTACATCCTCAACCCCGAAGAAATGGCGTGAGACGTCCAGCATCATCGACCTGTACGAATATTCAGGATAATCAGTTATGGTACCGCCAGGGATAATGAACTTACCTGGGTTCCCTGAATCAGTATCTTTCAACGTTATCTGCCTTATGGTCTGAACGCCCCTGAAGAGCCCGGCAGGTTTTGCAGCTGACAGTTTCACCAGTTGCTTTGTGATTGTAAGTGAATAGCCTTCCTCTCCCAGATTCTGGTCAGCATCTGACAGAGTAAGAAATATGCTTCCTTTCTCTGGCTCCGACTTTGCTTCATTTACGGCAATTGCAAGTCCGGTTATGGCATTAAGTTTTGAGGCAAGGTACTGCCCGGTCTTTAAAATTTCATCCGATCCTGCATCAACAAGGATGGCAGTATTGGCATTAAGCTTAAAAGCTTCCCCTGCACCGGTTACGTTAACCGGCCTGGGAATGATGGCTGTCGTTGTCAGATCTGCAGGTACCCTGGATTTGCAGGAAGCGGGGATGATCATTGCAGCTGCTATCATCAAAAATATCATTCTGAAGTTTTTCATGTCTTTTTGTGTTTATTCATTTATTCAGCGGATTATCGGCTTTTTTATTAAACTCCTCCTGCAGGTCTTCAACCGTGTTGTTTTCCTTCAGGTACTTAATAAGAGTGGCAAGCTGCCCGGCTTCACTTTCGAGCAGAAGCTGCCCGAGTTTCACATCTGGCTGGGCAAAATCGCTTGCATAATGGTTGGGGTAATCGGCAAACCACCAGATACCGGTATAGCCGAACGGCATTTTGCCGAGTCTGCCCTGTGTAAGACCTGATTCGGTCTTTATTGCATCCTTGTCGACAAGATCAGGTCTGATTACCGACATCATCGATGTCTCTTCCTCTCCGGCATGGCCGTCGATTTTTGCCTTTTTAAGTGCTTTGATTTCCGGACCGTTTACCGGATCATTTCCGTCCCGGAATAAAACAACAATATAATCCTTCCGGCTTGCCAGCTGCGACTGGCAGAAATATTGAAGAAAGCTTGTGTTGCCGCCATGTCCGTTCTTTATGATTATTTTTTTCAATCCGTTCCTTGAAAGCTCTTTGCAGGTCTCTTCAAGCATCTGCCACAAAAGATCATTGCTGTAGGCAATAGTTCCCGGCTGATGCCTTGCTTCAAAGATCTGGCTCATGTAGTAAGGAGGAAACACCACGGCATATTCTTTCTGAGCTGCCCTGAACGCCACTTCCCTTGCTTCAAACATGTCTGTACCAAGAGGCAGCTGTGGACCGTGCTTTTCAATAACTCCCATCGGAATCACGCAAACGCCTCCGGCGAGTTCGACCGCCTTTTTAAACTTGGGCGATGTCAGCTCTTCCATTTTGAACGGAAGGTTTTCAGGGTTTGCCTGCTGTGACATTAAGCTGACAGCCGGAATGAAAAAGGCCAGGATAAAAAACATTTTTTTCATAAAATGATTATTAAGATTAATTATTACGTTTATTCAATGTTGGCCAGCCTGTATGGCCGTATATCTATTTTGCTCCAGACACCTCCGGTGATATAGGGTTCACTCTTCAAACATTCATCAAGAGCCCGCCTGTCGGGAAATTCATAGACAATCATCGATCCTATCATTTTCCCGTCATCATCAAGAATTGCACCTCCAAGGATAAATTCACCTTTTCTTTTAAGCCTGGCAATATTTTCAAGATGTGCGGGACGTACTTTCATTCTTCTGCCGGGCGCATCCCGATCAGTGCCATCAAAAGCCACAAGAAGGAATTGCATAAACTATATTTTCATGTTAGGACAATCTTTCAAATTTAGTCAAATATAGTTGTTTTCAGAGTCACTAATCATTGATTATATTTGCTATGCGGATAACCGGACTGCCATGGAGAGTTTAAAGTCGTTTTTGAATCCAATCCGTTTTTTCAGGGATCTTAAAAGAAAAGATCACAAGCCTTCATTCGGAGCACTTGACATACTCAAATATATTGGCCCCGGGTTACTTGTGACCGTCGGGTTCACTGATCCCGGAAACTGGGCCGCAAACATTGCCACAGGTTCGTCGTACGGATATACGCTTCTCTGGATCGTAACCTTATCGACGATAATGCTGGTCCTCCTTCAGCATAATGTGGCGCATCTGGGTATTGTCTCAGGCCTTTGCCTTGCCGAAGCCGCAACAATTCATATCAGACCATCTGTTTCCAGGCCCATTCTTTATTTTGCCATCCTGGCATCTGTGGCAACTTCACTTGCAGAGATACTGGGCGGGGCTATAGCCCTTGAAATGCTTTTCGACATCCCGCTGAAAATCGGAGCCTTCCTCATAACAGTATTTGTCCTGATAATGATTTTCACTCATTCATATCAGAAGATTGAAAAGTGGATAATTGGTTTTGTTTCAATAATCGGAATCTCGTTTTTATATGAGATCTTCCTTGTTGATGTCGACTGGGCAGAAGCAGGCATTTCATGGATAAAACCTTCAATACCCGACGGTTCGATGCTTCTTCTCATGAGTGTTCTCGGAGCTGTCGTAATGCCGCATAACCTGTTTCTTCACTCTGAGGTGATACAGAGCCGGCAGTGGAACCTTCAGGATGACAGCATTATAAGGAAGCAGCTGAAATATGAATTTGCCGATACACTGTTTTCGATGGTAATAGGCTGGGCCATAAACAGTTCCATGATAATTCTTGCTGCCGCAACTTTCTTCAGCAACAGGATCCAGGTTACTGAACTGCAGCAGGCTGAAAGTCTATTAAGGCCTTTGCTCGGAAACAACGCTTCAGTTGTTTTTGCACTGGCTTTGCTGTTCTCCGGCATATCGTCCTCCATTACATCAGCGATGGCCGGAGGTTCAATTGTTTCAGGAATATCAGGAGAACCTTATGATATAAGGGATAATCATTCGAGGTGGGGAGTGATAATCTCCCTTATCGGAGCTCTTATCATTATTTTCTTCATAGGTGATCCTTTCAAAGGATTGCTCTATTCCCAGGTTTTCCTGAGTATTCAGCTCCCTTTCACGGTTGGCATCCAGATATATCTGACCTCATCGCGAAAAGTAATGGGAAAATATGCCAACACCCGATTTATGAGAATTTTGCTGCTTATTATTGCGGTATTTGTTGCATACCTGAATTTCAGACTTCTTTTTTCGCTGATAATAAATTAAAGACAAACAAAATGACAGAGGTAAACCGGAAAAAGTACAGAACAGGGGTCGTGCTGAGCGGAGGCGGAGCAAGGGGTTTTGCTCATCTTGGGGTTCTCAGGGCCCTAAATGAGGCTGGAATCTATCCGGAAATAATTTCCGGCACCAGCGCCGGGGCCCTTGTGGGCGTGCTCTATGCCGACGGCTATTCTCCCGATGAGATTCTTCTTATGATGAACGCTTCCAGCACCCTGCATTATGTAAGGCCGACAGTGCCCAGAGAGGGTCTCCTTCAGATTTCGGGCATAGAAAAAATACTGCAGGACAACCTGAGGGCAAGGAAATTTGAAAATCTTAAGCGGCCTCTCTTTGTAACAGCAACAGATCTTAACCGCGGCAGGGCAGTCTATTTTTCGGAAGGGGAACTATTAAGACCTGTTATTGCATCTGCCAGCATTCCTGTTCTTTTTAAACCAGTTATAATAGATAATACAACCTACGTCGACGGCGGAGTGATGGATAATCTTCCTGTAAAACCGATCGAGGACCTCTGCCAATTCCTTGTAGGATCATATGTAAATCCCGTTGGCAGGGAAGAAACCGTAACAAGCCTTGTCCAGATAGCAGAACGTGCTTTTATGCTGAATATGTCAAAGGAACTTGACCATAAGATACATAAGTTTGACCTGTTTATCGCCCCGCAGGAACTTAAGAATTACAAAATCCTTGATCCTGAAAAGGCTGTTGAGGTCTTTGAAATAGGCTATAAGGAAACCCGCAGAAAACTGAGCGACCCTGGCAATCAAAAGACCATAGAGGCAATGTTGAATAAGGAGAAGTCCACTCCCTGATCATGAGCCATCTGCCCTCCTGCCTGCACAACAATCCTTTTGTGCACCTCCGGGAGAATGTATCAAAATGGGATCGATTTGTTTGTTACTGCTTTGCGTCATTTGTGTAATCCACTGTATTCCTTTGTGGTTCAAAAACATATGCCTCACCAGAAAGGGACACAAAGGACAGCGCTAATGGGTGCTCAAAGGACTTTTGAAACAGCCTCTTAAGTAAGATAGTGCATATCGGCTTTTCAGCCACCTTTAAAGGGGGTTGGGGGGCAAAAGCAAAGAATCGAAGTAAAACAAACGGATCGGAACAAAACGAAAGATCCTGATAAAGTTTTATCAGAAACAACCTGATCCGTCCCAGCAATGAGTGCAGAGCCTTTCCTTTGGTAATCCTATTGCCTCAACAAGATCATCAAGCCGCTGATACATGAGACTGTCGAGATTCAATGTCTCGGCGATCTTTTCCACCATCCTGAGGTGCTTTTCGGAATCAGGGTCTGAATATTCAGAAAGATCGTCAATATCTCCTTCCAGCTGATAAACAGCTTTTCGCCCGGCAAGTTCCATCGGGGTTCTCGATTGAGAGAAATTCAGGAACTGGCAGGGGTAAAGCAGCGGCGGACAGGCTATTCGCATATGGACTTCGGCTGCTCCCGATTTACGCAGATCTATGGTGTTGTCTTTCAATTGTGTGCCCCGTACTATGCTGTCGTCAAGGAAAACCATCCTTTTCCCTTCAATGACTGCCCTGTTCGGAATAAGTTTCATTTTAGCCACAAGATCCCTCATCTCCTGGTTTTGTGGCATAAAGCTTCTTGGCCATGTAGGAGTGTATTTCGAATATGCACGTTTATATGGAATGCCCTTTTCGTTGCTGTAACCAATGGCATGTCCTACACCCGAATCAGGAATCCCGCAGACAAGATCAGCTTCGACATTATCCCTTCTAGCCAGTGCAGCACCGCAACGGTTACGGCATTCATCAACGTTAATACCTTCATAATATGATGGCGGATATCCGTAATAAACCCACAGGAAGGCACATATCTGCATTTTCTCACCAGGATCCCTAAGCCTTGTATATCCTTCAGGTGTTATTTTCACTATTTCGCCCGGGCCCAGGAAATAATCTGTCTCATATCCGGTATTGGGAAAAGCACATGTTTCAACCGCAACGGCGCAGGAACCTTCTTTTCTTCCTATTACCACGGGCGTTCTTCCAAGCTTGTCCCTCGCTGCAAAAATCCCATCTTCGGTTAGTATAAGGATTGAGCACGAACCTTTGATATTTTCAAACACATTTTCTATGCCGGATACAAAATCTTCCTTTTCACATATTAGATTGGCTACGACCTCCGTAGGATTTATGTTTCCCTCAAAATTCTCGGTAAAGTGATATTTTTTTTCAAGAAATCTTTTTTCCAGGTCCTCAAGGTTCAGAAGCCTGCTTACAGTTACTATGGCAAAGCGTCCGAGATGTGAGTTGAAAAGAATGGGTTGCGGGTCGGTATCGCTGATTATTCCCATTCCTGAATTGCCTTTGAACGTGTTCAGGTCATCTTCAAATTTATTCCTGAAATATGAGTTTTCGATGCTGTGTATGCTCCGCCTGAAACCCTTGCCTGGAACAATAAAAACCATTCCTGCCCTTTTTGTTCCAAGGTGGGAATGATAGTCTGTACCGAAGAAAACATCCTCAACACAACCGGATTTTGAAACCACTCCGAAAAAACCACTCATGGTATTGAATATTAGTCATTTAGATTTACAAAGAATGTTGGCAAATTTAATCATTGAATCTGATTTATTAATAATTTCAATGATATTATTATTTTTGCATTATTATTTATTTTAAATACAGGCAAATAAATGGCAGACACAAACACATTTACTCCGGTAGAGCAACCAAAGAAAAAGAGTGCGCCGATTGCAATGATCTTTACAACCGTTATTCTGGCAGCAGCTTTGATCTTTCTGGTTGTAATGTATTTCGACCAGAAAAACAAAATGGTTGAAATGGAAACAGTTCTTACCCAGGAAAAAGATTCTCTGGCAAATGAACTCCGACTTCTGGCACACGGGTATGACACTCTTAAAACGGATAACGACACCCTTATGGCCAATCTGCAGAAGGAAAAAGCAAGGATTGTTCAGCTGTTGTCAATTAATGCTTCGAATGTTCAGCTTATCAAAAAGTATAAAGCTGAAATCGGAACAATGAGAGAGATAATGAAAGGCTATATTGTTCAGATCGATTCCCTGAATACTCTGAACAAGAAACTCATGGCCGAGAACGTTGACATTAAGCAGCAGATCTCGCAGGTCCAGAACACAAATGTGGAATTGACAAAAGCCAAGGAAGAGCTTACTTCAAAAGTTACAGTGGCATCTGTGATCCAGGCCAAGGACATAAATGCTGTCACACTTAATAAAAAGAGAAAAGAGACAACAAGGCTGAATCTTATTGATAAGCTGAGGATATGTTTCACGCTACGTGAAAATCCGATCGCTACTGCCGGTGAAAAAGAGGTATTTATGAGAGTAATCAGGCCCGATTCACTTGTAATTACAACAAGCCCCGACAACCTGTTTGATTACAGGGGCAACAAACTTGTTTATTCTGCAAGCCGCCTTGTAGATTACATGAATCAGGATATCGAGATGTGCATATTTCTTGATAATACAGGCGATTTTATCGTCGGAAACTACAGCGTTGAGCTGTACCTTGAAAATAATATAATAGGAAGAACAACATTTGCCCTTTCGAAGAGATGATCAATCATCTCCGGGCAACATAAGCTCTGAAATAATATTATCTGATATCATCTGACCCTGGTTTGTAAGAACCAGGGTTTTTTTATCCTGTCTCATAAGACCGTAATCAATGAGTTTTCCTGAAAGGTTGACAATATAATCATATCCCTCCTTGTCGAACATCTCCTCCACATAATCAAGATCAATTCCCCACATGGTTCTTAATGAAGTCATCAGATATTCATTGAACCTCGTCCGCTTGTTGAGTTCTTCCCTTTCAAACATCGGGTTCCCTGATTCAATTGCTTTCATGTACTTCTTTACATCCCTGACATTCCATTGACGCGAATATCCATTGAATGAGTGGGCCGATGGTCCGAGCCCAAGGTAATTGACCTGCTTCCAGTAATTTGAATTATGAATGGAGAAAAATCCCGGTTTTCCGAAATTAGAAATTTCATAATGTATGAAACCTGCCTCCGATGCTTTTTCCACCAGAAGGTTGAATTGAAGACTGCTTTCCTCCTCATCTATTTCAGAAAGCAACCCTTTTTCCATCATTTTGCCAAAAAGGGTCCCCGGTTCAATGGTCAGATGATACGCCGACAGATGCCTGATATTGAATCTGAAACTGAAATCAAGATTTGAAAGCCATGCTGAGGAAGTCATCCCGGGTATTCCGTATATGAGGTCAATTCCCACATTTTCATAACCGGCAGAGAAAATATCCTCAAGGGCTCTTGCAGCCTGTGATGATGTATGCCGCCTGTTCATGAATTTCAGGTCCTCATCCTTCCATGACTGTATCCCGACGCTGATCCTGTTTACCTGTGTTTCCTTTAGTTGATCAAGATATTCCCTGGTAACATCATCGGGATTGATTTCAACAGTAATCTCACTGTCGTTCCCGACATCGTAAATCCTGAAGATCCCGTTGAGAATGACCTTCAGGGCTGAAGCAGGAAGAACAGACGGAGTGCCGCCGCCAATATAGATTGTTGATATCTTCTGGCTGCCTGTATATTCCCTTCGCAACTCAGCTTCTTTTAAAAGGGCACCGACGAAAGGCTGCACATCCCGGGGCGCAATAATATGGTAGAAATCACAATATGCACAGAGAGTCCTGCAAAAAGGTATATGAATATAAATACCCGCCATTATAAATGGATGAAACATTTAAAATTATAAAGAAAATATCATTCTATTATATAAATTTGCCCCAAACTGATAAAATGATCTATAAGAACAAATTCTCAATCCTGGTTTCTCTTTTAATTCTGTATCTGAGCCTGGCAAGTGCAAAAACCTTTGAGAAGGCAGGACTTTTTGATATACCATATCTTGATAAATTTGTTCATTTCGGTCTGTATTTCCTGTTCATGGGCGTCATTATTCTTGAACACCGATATCTTTTTTTCAATACGCGTCAGATAATTATTGTGGCCTTAATCCCCATATTCTTTGGGGGGCTCATGGAACTGGCCCAGGCCGGCTTTACCGATACAAGAAAAGCAGATGTACTTGATATAATGTTCAACACGGCAGGAACCGCTTCTGCAGTCTGCATTTGGCTGTTCATAGAGCCATTTTACAAAAGATAATTCAAAGCAGCACTTTTTTGGAGTCTGTTGCCGATTCGGCAAGCTCGGCGAGAGTTTTTGTCCTGAATAATTTCAGAAGGTCTTTCCTTATGTTTTCAAAGTCGTCATGAACTGCACATTCCTTCCTTCCTTTCTTTACCGATTTGCAAGTTCCTTCATGGATGATGCAGTTTTTAAAAAGATCTTCTCCGTCGATGATCTTCACTATATCATACAGCGTTAATGATTCAGGTTTCTTTACAAGAGAAAATCCGCCATTCGGACCCTTCACCGAGTTAAGAACTTTATGTCTTGCAAGCTGTTGCATTATCTTTGCAAGGAAAGGAGTGGGAAGATCAAGATCATGCGAAATTTCCTTTATTCCTATGCTCGCCTTTTCAGAATGATGCTTTGCTAGGTAAATCATCGCCCTGATACCGTATTTACATGAATTTGACAACATTTCAGTAAAGCTTTAACGGAATCTTATTTATTCTTCTCTCATGCCTTCCTCCCTCAAATTCCGTTTCAATAAATGTCTTTACAATGAGATATGCTTCCGATTCATTAATGAACCTGGCGGGAAGAGCACAAATATTTGCATCATTGTGTTGACGTGCCAGTCTGGTGATCTCTTCATTCCAGCACAACGCACTTCTTATACCCTGGTATTTGTTTACAGTCATGTTAATCCCGTTGCCCGTGCCGCATATGGAAATGCCAAGATCATATTCACCTTCCGAAACCGCCCTGGCCAGAGGATGCCCGAAATCAGGATAATCGTCGGCAGATTCATATTTATCAGGTCCAAGGTCTTTCAGATCAACATTGTTCCTGACAAGGTATTTTACAATTTTTTCCTTAAGAAAATAACCTGCATGATCTGAGGCTATTGCAATTTTTTTCCCGTTATGCCGCATGATATTCTGTCTGTCATAATTATTTACAAATTAATACAATTGATTGCTTATAAGAAAACAATAAACGCTACTTTTCTGTTTTCTGATGTAATGTAAATATTTTGTGGAAAAGTCCCGGTTGAAAGATTAAAAGTCGGGTTTTATTAACAAATCGAAGTTTTATGATGCCTCAGGAATGCTTCAAACAGTATTTTTAAATAGATGTTCCTTACATTTTAACTCTATATGAACACAAAAAAGCATTTGCAGTTTAATAAGTACCTATCAGTATCTCCTTTTCAACAACTGTTAATTTCTTTGTTAAATTCCTGATTCTCAAAAATGGTATATTTTTTGAGCTGTTGAAAAATTGTTTGCCTGATAACAATTATGTAATTTGAAAGAAAAATCTGATTATTGTTTCAACATAATTAACAGCACATATAAAACATCATAAAAAATTTAAATTTTCTTAGTTAATAATATTGGAAACTTCACGATTGTTGAAAAGCTGATAATGTAATAAGGATTAGTAATTTTGAAAAATAAAACAAAATGATCCTGAATCTGGAAAATAAACTTTTAGAGGGCAAAAGTAATGACTGAGGACCTGAAGAATATTTCTGAGGAGATAAAAAGGCTTAAAAAGCAAAAGAATGCCGTAATTCTGGCGCATTATTACCAGACAGGAGAAATACAGGATATTGCGGATTTCGTTGGCGACAGCCTTGCTCTTTCCCAAAAAGCTAGATCGGCCGATTCTGATATAATACTTTTTGCCGGTGTCAGATTTATGGCTGAAACTGCGAAAATACTATCGCCTTCAAAAAAGGTGTTACTTCCCGATATGGATGCAGGATGTTCTCTTGCCGACTCCTGCAGGGCTGATGATTTCAAAAGGTTCATTGATGATAATCCGGGCAGGACAGTGGTGACATATGTCAATACAAACATTGATATAAAAGTACTGTCGGATATAATATGTACTTCATCAAATGCTGAACAGATAATTGAATCGATTCCCCGCGAAGAAAAGATAATATTCGCACCCGACAGGAACCTGGGAAACTATTTAATAAATAAAACCGGACGAGATATTAAAGTATGGAACGGAGCCTGTCATGTTCATGAGGAAATTTCACTTGAAGCCATACTTGATCTTAAAAGGAAACATCCTGAAGCAAAGGTTATTGTTCATCCTGAATGTGAATTACCGGTAAGAATGATTGCCGACTATACCGGCTCGACTTCTGCGCTGCTGCAGTTTACAAAAAAAGATCATTCGAAAGTGTATATTGTTGGAACAGAACCGGGAATAATACACCAGATGAAAAAGTCAAACCCTGCAAAAGAGTATATTCCGGCCCCGCCAAAGGATTCAACATGCGGATGCAGTGAATGCAACTTTATGAAACTTGTAACCATTGAAAAGATATATAACTGTCTCAGGAATGAACAGCCTGAAATACTTATAGATGCTGACATACTTGCCAGGGCTGCGAAACCAATAGAAAGGATGATGGAAATATCCGAAAAATCAGGTCTTTAATTATGAAAAAGGTATTAAGCTCTATTGCTATTCTATTCTTGGCTGTCATTGCGTCAGGACAGTCGGCCGGGAACAATCAGGATGGTTACCAGATATTCAGGTATCCCAACGGAACAATTTCAAGTGAAGGAAAATTCAGAAACGGAAAACCTGATGGTTTCTGGAAAAGTTATTTTGTGACAGGTGTAAAGAAATCGGAAGGACGATATACGAATTTCCAGCTTGACAGTGTGTGGGTGTTTTATGACCAGGCCGGCGATACAATAGAGAAAATAAATTACCTCTTTGGAAAAAGAAACGGTTATTCATTCAAATACAGGAAAGATCCTTTTGAGGGCATCTATATTTATTCAAAAGAATTGTTTGCCGGCGACAGGCGCGAAGGAACAGCATATTTCTATTTTCCCGACGGAAAAATTCAGCAGACCATTTCATACGCGAACGGAAAGAAAGAAGGCCTTTCAAAAGAATATGACAAAAATGGAAATATAATTACTCTTCTTGAATATAACAACGATTTTCTGATCAGTCGTGAACGGATAAACCGCATTGATAATAAAGGCCTTAAACAGGGAGTCTGGAAAGAATTTTATCCCGGGGGAAGCGTAAAATCAGAAAAAAGCTATAAGGATGATATGCTTCACGGATACTATAAGGAATATGATAACCGGGGAATATTAGTGATGACAATGCTGTATGAAAACGGATCAGTGGTAAAGTCGAAAGTTGAGGATCAGCCAGATATTGAAATAGAAAACAGATATGACCAGAATAATAAGCTTGTTTACAGCGGGCCGTTCAGAAATAAGGTACCTGTTGGTGTGCACAGGGAATACAATGCTGAAGGAAAAGTCATAAATTCCTATGTCTATAATGACAACGGCCTTCTTCTGTCACAGGGAATCGTTGATGAAGCAGGAAGGTACAACGGTAAATGGAAGGATCTGTATCCTGATGGAAAAACCCAGGCTGAAGGACAGTATACTGACAGCAGGAGAACGGGCCTCTGGAAATTCTATAGTCCTGCCGGAAAACTTGAACAGACAGGAGCTTATAATAATGGTCGTCCCGACGGATTGTGGACATGGTATTATGATGACGGATCAGTGCTCAGGGAAGAAGAGTATTTCCAGGGTCAGCGCGATGGAATATTTACAGAATATTCTCGTGCAGGAGAGATTATAGCAAAAGGACAATATACTGACGGAGAGAAAAACGGCGAGTGGAAATATAAGTCGGGAGACAATACTGAGGAAGGAAAATACATAGTCGGACTACGCGACGGACTGTGGAAATCATATTATCCCGACGGAAAGATCCGGTTCAAGGGAAATTACATTCAGGGAAATCCCGACGGACAGCTTACATTTTATTATGAAAACGGACGTCCGAAAGAGGAACAGTTTTACAGAATGGGAATAAGGCAGAAAACCTGGAAGAAATATGATGAGGAAGGAATCATAATACTTTCAATAACATATAAAGATGATGTGGAAACAAGTATTAACGGGGTAAAAATCAATCTTCCTGAAAACAACGTTAAACTTGTTAAATAGCAGTCAGATACTACGTTAAAAAATATTGACCCGTCAGATAAAAAGATATTGGAGAAAATATGGGAGAGGATTTCAACATCAGAAAGGATAATATTGCTAACGGTGACAGGGAATTTGAAAAGCAGCTTAGACCTCTTTCATTCAGTGACTTCAAGGGGCAGAAACAGATTATTGACAATCTGACGGTTTTTGTTACTGCGGCAAGAAAAAGAAAAGAATCACTCGATCATGTACTTCTTCACGGACCTCCCGGACTGGGAAAGACAACTCTTGCAGCAATAATAGCAAATGAGCTGAAGGTCAACCTAAAAGTCACATCGGGGCCAGTGCTCGATAAACCGGGTGACCTTGCGGGTCTTCTGACAAATTTGGAAGAAGGAGATGTTCTTTTCATTGATGAAATACACAGGCTGAGCCCTGTTGTTGAGGAATATCTCTATTCCGCAATGGAGGATTTCCAGATCGATATAATGCTCGACAAAGGACCGAGTGCAAGGTCGGTGCAGATAGGCCTCAATAATTTCACGCTTATTGGCGCCACCACCAGGTCGGGCCTTCTGACCAGCCCTTTAAGGGCAAGATTCGGTATTACATTTCATCTCGAATATTATGATCATGAGATACTGACGGGAATAGTAAAGCGATCGGCCGGGATCCTCAATGTGAAAATCGACGAAGATGCAGCTGTGGAAATAGCAGGAAGAAGCCGTGGGACGCCACGTATAGCAAATGCGCTTTTGCGAAGGATAAGAGACTTTGCCCAGGTGAAGGGGTCGGGGAATATCGACCTGGCCATTACCAGGTACGGGCTTAAAGCTCTTAATATCGACCAGCACGGGCTTGATGAAATGGATAACAGGATTCTGACAGTAATTATTGACAAATTCTCGGGAGGCCCGGTAGGATTGAATACAATATCAACTGCAGTGGGAGAGGAGAGCGGTACCATTGAAGAAGTATATGAACCATTCCTTATCAAGGAGGGATATCTCAAACGTACACCCAGGGGAAGGGAGGCAACTGAACATGCATACCGGCACCTCGGACGTCAGCCGGGCCGCGATATGAATGGAAGTCTTTTTTAATTTCTTGCCATCACATTGCTAATCTTTTCCAGTCCTTTAGTGTTTAAAATCCTGATTTTTCTGCCGCTGAGCTCAACAAGCCGGTCGGCCTTGAATTCTGAAAGAAGCCTTATAACTGATTCTGTTGCCGTACCTACAATATTTGAAAGTTCTTCCCTTGTAAGCGAAATCTTCAGATAATTCTGATCGTCAAGGCCGAAATCGTTAACGAGAAGAAGCAATATTTCTGCAAGCCTTTCCCGTACGGTTTTTTGTGCAATGTCAGTAATAAAGGAATTGGCTTCTCCAAGTTCATGGCATGCCAGTTTAAGAAGGTCAAGGGCAAATGATGAATTGGTTTTGATTAGGGAAACCAATATCTCAGAAGGAATAAAACAAACCTGGCAATCCTCAATGACTTTGGCTGAAGTACATGCCACCTCATTGCTGAGGACACTCCTGTATGCTATAATTTCACCAGGTTTGGCAAATCTGATTATCTGCTCCTTGCCGTCAAACCCCGTCTTGTAAACCTTGATAATCCCGCTGTGGATGCAGTAAAATCCGCTGATCCTGTTTCCTTCCTGATACAGGATATCACCGCGACTGTATTGCCTGAAATCCTTTTCAAAGTTGACCATTTCAACTTCATCAGGAGAAAGACTTCTAAAAAGGGAGCCTGTTTCCAGTGCGCATTTCTCACATAAAGGAACATGAAAATCATGCTGTTTCATATACTCATCCTGTAATTGTAATGTCTATGTAATAACAATAACGCTTTTTTTATGTTCAAAAACATCAGAATGCCGACCTGAACTGCTCAAGAAAACGAATATCATTTTCAAAATAGAGACGAAGGTCATTTACCTGATATTTCAGCATAGCGGCACGTTCTATACCCATTCCGAAAGCAAATCCGGTATATTTTTTACTGTCGATATTGCAGGCTTCAAGCACATTGGGATGCACCATTCCGCAGCCAAGGACCTCAAGCCAGCCTGTATATTTACATACATTACAGCCTTTTCCTCCGCAGAGGTTGCAACTTACATCCATTTCTGCAGAAGGTTCGGTGAAAGGAAAATAGGAGGGACGAAGCCTTATCCTGATGTCTTTGCCATATAGTTCCCTTGCGAAATAAAGCAGTGTCTGCTTCAGATCGGCAAAGGATACATTCTCATCAATATAAAGACCCTCTATCTGATGGAAAATACAATGAGCCCTGGCTGAAATTGCCTCGTTCCTGAACACTCTTCCGGGAGAAATGGTCCTTATCGGGGGTTTTTGCTTTTCCATTACCCTGACCTGAACGGAAGATGTGTGGGTACGTAAAAGGATATCATCAGGATTTGAGTCCTCAACAGAATTCCTGAAAATATAAAACGTATCCTGCATATCCCTTGCAGGATGTTCTGGTGCAAAATTCAGCTTTGAAAAGACATGGTTGTCATCTTCTATTTCAGGGCCTTCTGAAACAACGAAGCCGATCCTTGAGAAGATGTCGATTATTTCTCTTCTGACTATTGAAATAGGATGGCGCGAGCCTGACGGAAAGGGATATGCAGGTCTTGTAAGATCGCTTAACCCAGATCTGTCTTCGGAACAACTTATTTTACCCTTGTAGGAATTGTATTTTTCCTGTGCATTTTGCTTCAGCTCATTGAGCTTCTGGCCAACCTCTCTTTTAAGGTCGGCTGGAATATTCCTGAATTCATCAAACAGTTCGCTTATAATTCCTTTTTTACTTAGATATTTTAAACGGAATGCCTCAAGTTCGTCCGTATCCCTGATTTCAGAAGCTGTTATTTCGCCGGTAAGATTTTTGATTTTTTCGAGCATTTTATTTTATTTTATTTCCGGAAATGTTTATCTTACAATTTTAATTTTCAATATTTTAACATCGGTAACTGGTTTATCCGATGCATCTGTTGGCACAGACGCAATTTTATCAACAACATCGAGGCCTTCAGTGACTTCACCGAAAACAGTGTATGTTCCATCGAGACGTGGAACACCACCCCTTGTTTTATACTCATTTACCTGTTCGTCAGTGAATTTAAAATCACCCTGTGTGGTAAGGTAGTCGAACATTTTAAGTGAGGCCTTCTCCTGTATTTCACTGTCCTGAAGGGGAGTGCCGGAACGTTTTGCACTGTCGGCGATTTCCCTTATAAGCCTGCTGAAAATAATCTGTTTCAGGTTGCTGTTTATACGTTCAGCGGCTGAATTTATCTCCTGATCAGTATATCTTTTACCCTGAACAATATAAAACTGTGTACCGGAAGAACGCATTTCGGGATTTACATCATTCCCTTCACGTGCAGCGGCAAGAGCTCCTTTCTTATGATAGTATTCCTTTCGTATCTCAGCAGGTATTGTATAAGCAGCCAAAGAATCAGACTCGGTTTTGGTCAATCCTGAACGGGTAAGCGGATCCCCCGCCTGTATCATGAAATCTTTTATGACACGATGAAAGGAAATCCCATCATAATACCCCATGTTAACAAGCCTGATAAAATTGTCACGGTGGAGAGGTGTTCCATCATACAGTATGATGGTTATATCACCTGCCGTAGTCTTTATCAGCACTTTTGTATTGTCATTGCCGCCCGGAGCATCACATGAAATAAGGAAGAGTAGAAATGCCAGCGGTAAAAAACGTTTTAAAGCGGTGTTCATGAAAACAGAAATTTGGTTAATAACGTTCTGCAAATCTGAGGGCAAAGATATTTAACTTTGGACGATACTTGAAAAAATCAGCTCAAAATTCAAACATTGGAGAAACTTATTGTATAAGTGCAGGATTGCCCCATTAAAACTATATTTGCCGTCGGATTTATCAAATGAAAGAAGTCAGAAAACTAGCGGGTCAGACATTAATATATGGTCTGGGAACCATTATCCCACGATTTTTGAATTATGCCGTTATGACCCCTTTCTATACCAGGATATTTTACAAGGAGCTGGGTCAATATGGTATTATTACCGAATTGTACGCATGGATGGCCATTCTGCTTGTAATTCTCACCTATGGGATGGAAACCGGTTATTTCAGGTTTGCTCAGAAAAGTGAGGATGAGGAAAAGGTTTACAGCACGACGCTTATTAGCCTTATAATATCTTCATTTCTTTTCCTTTTGATTGTGAATATTTTCATAGAACCGGTTTCTTCTTTTATGAAATATAAAAATCATCAGGATTACATCAGAATGTTTGCAGGAATAGTTGCAATCGATGCTTTCAACGCAATTCCCTTTGTAAAATTAAGGAAAGAAAACCGCCCCCTGGTATTCAGCACGATTAAAATCATGAATGTGGTAATTACCATATTGATGGTCATTTTTTTCCTGAAAATTGCACCGGGAATATGGGAAAAAAGTACAGGCTGGTTCCATCAGGTATATAATCCGGATTACAAAGTTGGTTATGTTTTTCTTGCAAACCTTATCTCAAGCATATGTACATTACTGATGCTACTTCCGTTTATTTTGGGAATTAAACTGAAGTTTGACCCTGCATTATGGTACAGGATGCTTGCATATTCATTCCCCCTTCTGCTTGCGGGGCTTAGTGGTACCATAAACGACGTTCTTGATAAAGTAATACTCAGGCGCATTATCGGAGAAGCAGATGGCCCGGCTGTTGTGGGGATATATGGAGCAGGATATAAAATCGGAGTTCTGATGGCTCTGTTTATCCAGATGTTCAGGTTTGCTGCCGAACCTTTTTTCTTTGAGAGGGCAAAGCACGCTGATGCGAAGAAAACATATTCGGAAGTGATGAAGTATTTCATTCTGGCAATGCTTGTAGTATATCTTGTTATCAATTTATATATATCGGGATTTCAATACATTATTGCATATACTTACCGCGAGGCCATAATTGTTGTGCCGATTATAAGCATGGCTTACCTCTTCTATGGAATTTATATTAATCACAGCATATGGTATAAGTTGAATAATATGACCATTTTTGCTGTTTACATCACTTTTGCGGGTGCGCTGGTAACTGTAATTATAAATGTCCTTTTTATTCCTTCATACGGTTATATGGCTTCGGCATGGGCTCATATGGCGTCTTACGGAACCATGATTATACTCTCATTTATATTTGCAGAAAAAAGGTATAAGGTAAATTACAATATGAGACAATATATCCCATATTTTCTGATGGCAACAGGAATGGTTATTTTCGGACGTTATTTCAAATATCCGGGTCTGGCATCAGAATTGATAATAAATACTGTGTTTTTACTTCTTTTTATCGGATACGCGCAATACAAGGATAAACTGGTAACAGTGTTTTTCAGTAAAAAAGAGAAATGAAAATAAGAATAGTAAACAAGTCAAAGCATAAACTGCCGGAGTACGCAACAGAACATTCCGCCGGTATGGACATAAGGGCAAATATAGATGAGGATATTATTCTCGAACCGATGAAAAGAGTACTTGTTAAGACAGGTCTTTATGTTGAAATACCGGTCGGTTTTGAAGCACAGATAAGGCCCAGGAGCGGTCTGGCAATTAAAAAGGGAGTAACTGTCCTGAATTCACCTGGAACAATTGATGCTGATTACCGGGGAGAGATATGCATAATACTTATTAATCTTTCAGAGAAAAATTTTGTTATAAAAGACGGGGAGAGAATATGCCAGATGGTAATTGCGCGCCATGAGAAGGCAGAATGGGTACAGGTTGAGGAACTTGTTCAGACTGAAAGGGGCGATGGTGGTTTCGGACATACAGGAAAGGAATGATCATGAGTAGAAAAGTATTTATTATCTTGTTATTTTCAGCAGCAATCGTACTTGAGGGATCCTGCACCAGAAAAATGGTTCCTCGACTCATGCAGGGTAGGGAATATAATGTTGCCGGTTACAATAATCTTTATGTTGAGGCTGTAAAGCAAAAGCTTCTTGGAAACATTGGAAACGCGCTGGAATGTTTTGAAAAATGTATCGACATAAATCCCATGAGCGATGCTTCGTATTATCAGATGGCTCAGATCATGATTAGCAGGGGGGATCTTAACAACGGAAAGAAATTCCTGAGAAAGGCTTGTGAAATATCTCCAGGAAATCTTTGGTATAACATGCTGCTGGCAGGAATATACCACCAGGAAAACAATCTTGACAGCACGATAGTATGCTATGAAAGGGCGGTAAAAGGAAACCCCGGGAAGGACGAGCTTTTAATTTCTCTTGCAGGTCTGTACACCGAGAAGAAAGAGTTTGGAAAAGCGCGTGGCATACTGAATGATTTTGATGAAAAATTCGGGGTTAACGAAAAGACATCAGTTACTCTTGTTGAAACACTTCTTGCCGAAGGGAAAAAGAAGGAAGCGCTTCAGAAGGTACAACAATTGCTCGAAGGAAATCCTGATGATATTATTCTTAATGGATATCTGGCGGAAATATATGGAAGTGAAGGAAATAATGAAAAGGCCAGGGAAGTTTACAGCAATCTTGTTAAAAGAAATCCCAATAATCCCGGAATCCAATTATCACTTGTTCGATTCCTGATTAAAGATAAGAGTTTCGGAGAACTTTTCGATCTTCTTAACATAGTTGTGCTTAATGATAAAATTGCAAGAGAAGAAAAGGTATCTCTTTTTTCGGAACTTATTGAAATTCCTGAGGTAATTCAAAGCTACGGTCAGAGTATGGAGCTTGCATTAATGCTTCTTGAAGCTCAGTATAAGGATGATGGGATTATTGTTCTTCTCAGGCCTGAATTTCTTCAAAGTCAAAAGAAAAGCAGGGAAGCAGCTGCGCGACTTGAAGAAATCATAAGATCATACCCGGAAAACTATTTTGCATGGGAACGTTTGTTGTTTATGTACCTTGAACTGCGCGACTTTAAAAATCTGGAACAAAGGGGGCGGGAATGTGCAACAAAGTTCAACCGTTCCGTTACTGCAAAGATGCTCTATGCAAACGCGGCCCTCGAAAATGGAAATTACAATGTAGCTCTTGATGAGTTGAGAAAAGCGGATATTCTGGCCGGTGACAATAAAGAGATCAGGCTGCAGATAATTCTTTTAAGGGCCGATCTGTATTACAGGATGAAGAGTTATGATGAAGCTTTTAAAGCTTATGATGAGGCTCTTAAAATAAACAACAATGACCTTACGGTAATGAATAATTACGCATATTATCTTGCTGAACAGGGAATAAATCTGAAAGACGCCGAGAAAATGGCGAAGATCGTTATCGAAAAGGATAAGAACAACAATACTTTTCTTGATACCTATGCGTGGGTCCTTTTTAAGAGAGGCAAGGCCAGGGAGGCAGCTAGAATAATGGAAAGGATACTTGCTTCAGATGAAAACAATGATGCGGAATATTATGAGCATTATGGATTTATTCTTAAAAAGATTGGCAGGTGCGGCGATGCTGTAAAAAGCTGGGAAAAGGCTGTATTACTCGATTCTGCAAAAAGTGAACTGAAAAATGAGATATTAAAGTGCGGAAAATAATCCTGATATCAGTCTTAATGGCAATTATGTCGCTGAGCTGCTCGGTAAGCAAAAGGAGAAAAACTGAGTATGGTCCGTCTTATGAATCAAAAACAGGCAGCTATGCTCTTAAAGAAATTTTGAAAAACAATCTTTCAAATGGTAATTTTTATATACAGAGGGCAGATGTAAGACTGACACAGGAAAATGTATCCGTAAATTTTAACGCTTCGATAAAGTTCAGAATGCCTGATTCAATGCTTGTCAGTGTAAAGACAAAGACCGGCCTGGAGGCTGGAAGGGCATTGATAACAGGAGACACAATCATTATAAACGACAGGATAAATAAAACTGTCATAATTGGTGATGCAAAAAGCATAAGCAGGAAGTATGGCATTGATCCTGACTATATCTTTGTGCTTCTGGGTGATCTTATAATAAATGAGAGTGAAACGATCCGGAATATTGATTGTTCAAAGGGTATGACTCTCCCCAGGCTGCAAATCAGCAATAATAAGATTGAATATACAATAGATTGCAGCAAAGGTAAGATAGTGAAGGCTTTCTTTGAAGGCGACATAAGAAGTGGAAATATAATAATTAATTACAGTGATTTCCTTTCAGTCGGCAGTACAAGGTTCCCCGAAAGAATAGAAATTAGTGATGACCTGAAAAATGTAAGCATACTGATAGTAATTAAGAAAATTGATATGCAATGGGAAGGTCCCCTGAAACTCGTTACAGGTTCAGGATACAAAACTGTAAGAATCAAATGAGAAGATTTCTGTCATCAGTATTTTTGCTGGTTGCTTCATTCTGTTTTCTGGCCGGACAGTCACGCAAGGATCTTGAAGAGGAGAGAAGAAAAACTCTTGAAGAGATTTCTTACATGGATAACCTTTTAACCCAGACCGCAAGGGAGAAAAAGGAAAGTTTGAATGAACTAAAAATTATAGGAAGAAAATTGAATTTGCGTGAATCTGTTTTAAAAAGTATGCAGGCTGAAATATTGTTGTTAAACGGAAGGATTGAACTGAATAACATTGCCATCGAAATGATGGAAGCCGACCTTAAAATACTCAGGCGTGATTATCAGAATGCAGTAGTCAGTTCATTCCGTACCTCAAAAGGAACGTCTAAAGTTGCATATATTCTGTCTGCAAAAGATTTTAACCAGGGATACAAAAGAGTGAAATATCTTCAGCAGATCACAAAAATGAGACGACAGGAGACGGAACTGATACAGGAATTGAAAACTGAGATAGAGGTCTCAAAGAGAAAGATGGAAGAAGATCTGGCTAATATTTCAGTATTGAGATCTAAAGAGGAGCAACAACGAAATCTGCTGAAAAATGAGCAGGACAGGAAGCAAAAAATTGTAAGCAATCTGAGTAATAAGGAACGGCAGCTTCAAAGGGACCTTGAAGAAAAGAAACGGATAGCAAGAAAGATAGAATCGGAAATTTCTAAGCTTATAGCTGAGGAGAGGAAGAAGGCTCCCGCGTCGGAGCTGACACCCGAGCAAAAGCTCATAAGCGATAATTTCTATGAGAACAAGGGAAGGCTTCCATGGCCTGTTGAAAAAGGTGTTATAACCAGCCATTTTGGTATACATAATCATCCTGTTCTGAAATATGTAATGGAAAACAACAATGACATAGAAATTACAAATTCCGGCGAAACACCGGTAAGAAGCGTTTTCAAAGGAACCGTGGCCAGAGTTTTCTCCATCCAGGGAGCCAACATGTCGATAATTATAAAACATGGAAGATATTATACGGTTTATTCAAATCTTGTGAATGTTACTGTGAAGGCAGGAGATAAGGTTGATACAAAACAGCTTCTGGGATATGTTTATAATGACAGGGACAAGGGAAATGAAGCTGTGCTGAAATTTATGATAACGGAAGAAAAAGTAAATTTGGATCCGGAATTGTGGATTTCGAAAAAAAATTAGAAATTGCATAACTTTTCAGGTTTATCTGAAAATGGCATAATAATGTCGAAAATGTACAAAAGACTTAAAATTGAGTCAAGAATAGCAAACCTGAGGATCATTGAGAATGCTATTGATGAAATTACAGGAGCTGTTGGGGTAAAGCAGGACGATTATGGTAAAATTATGGTTGCAGCGCTCGAAGCTGTAAATAATGCCATAACACATGGAAATAAATCCGATCCGCAAAAACTTGTGGACGTTGAAATTGCTTTTAAAGACAATGATATTACCATAACTGTTACTGATGAGGGAAATGGTTTCAGTCCCGAAAAAATTCCTGACCCCACTTTGCCTGAAAATATTGAGGAGTTAAGCGGCCGGGGAGTATTCCTTATGTCAAAGCTTGCTGATTCTATCAAGTTTAATGAAAAGGGGAACAGTGTAACAATGAGTTTCAAGGAGGTCATTAATTGAGTATAAGTATTTTCTATGACAAAATAAATTTCAGGTTACGCGGATCGGGAGAAATAAAGAAATTTCTGGAAAAGGTCATCATGGAGGAAAATAAAGTCCCGGGTGACCTTAATTTTATTTTTACTGACGACAAGACACTACTTGAAATTAACAGGCAATTCCTTGGCCATGATTATTTCACTGATGTTATTTCTTTTGATTATAGTGAGAAAAATTTAATTAACGGGGAGGTTTACCTGAGCATTGAAACGATATATGAAAATGCACGACGATTTAATGTTCCAAAGTATCAGGAAGTGATCAGGGTTATGATTCACGGGGTTCTGCATTTGTGCGGTTACCACGATGATAATGAGGAAAACAGAAAGGTTATGCATGGTATTCAGGAGGAAAAAATAAAAAGGTTCTTAGCGAAGGAATAGATGGATTTCAGTTATGATATTATTGTTGTTGGAGGTGGCCACGCAGGGTGTGAAGCAGCTCATGCTGCGGCAAAAATGGGATCAAGAACTCTTCTGATTACAATGGATATGACAAAACTGGCCCAGATGTCATGCAATCCGGCAATGGGTGGCATTGCAAAGGGCCAGATAATCAGGGAAATAGATTCACTTGGAGGGGGAAGCGGAATTGTCACCGACCGTAGTATGATACAATTCAGGATGCTGAACCGATCGAAGGGCCCGGCAATGTGGAGTCCACGCGCACAATGCGACAGGCAGAGGTTCAGTATCGAATGGAGAAAGGTGCTGGAGAATACTGAAAACCTTTTCATATGGCAGGAGCAGGCAAAATCTCTCATTATTGATGCAAAAATTGTGAAAGGTGTCGAAACTGCCTTCGGTACAAGATTCTATTCAAAAGCCGTAATTCTTACAAACGGAACATTCCTGAATGGTCTTATGCATGTCGGTTTCAGGAATATTAAAGGCGGAAGATCAGGAGAGCAGGCATCCGTTGGTTTAAGCGACCAGTTACGGGAACTTGGGTTCATCGTTGACAGGCTTAAAACAGGAACCAGCGCAAGGATCGACGGGAGGACAATCGATTTTTCAGTTATGACCGAGCAAAAGGGTGACGAGGAAGGAAGGACTTTTTCATATATGTCAGGCCGGTCATTGATAAGTGATCAGATGAGTTGTTATATTACTCATACGAACGAAGAAGTTCATGAAGAGCTTAGAAAAGGACTGGAATACAGCCCCCTGTTCAAGGGTATGATAAAAGGCAGGGGACCAAGATATTGCCCGAGCATTGAGGATAAGATTGTAACATTTAAGGAAAGGGATGCTCATCAGCTATTTATTGAACCGGAAGGCCGTGAGACTATTGAATACTATATAAACGGATTTTCAAGCAGTCTGCCTCTCGACGTACAGCTGAGAGCACTGAGAAAAGTCAGGGGGCTGGAGAATGTGGAAATTTTCAGGCCGGGCTATGCAATAGAATATGATTTTTTCCAGCCGACACAACTAAGGAACACACTTGAAACAAAGATGATCAGGGGCCTCTATTTCGCGGGTCAGATTAACGGAACGACTGGCTACGAGGAAGCCGCAGCGCAAGGACTGATGGCAGGCATTAATGCAGTGCTGAAGATCAGGGGAGATAATGAATTTGTTATGGGAAGAGATGAATCTTATATTGGAGTTCTGATAGATGATCTCGTGACAAAGGGTGTTGACGAACCATACAGGATGTTTACGGCAAGAGCTGAATACAGGGTTTTGCTACGACAGGACAATGCTGATGAAAGATTGACAAGGAAGGGTTTTGAAATAGGGCTTGCCAGCAAGGAACGTATTATAGCCTTAAATAAAAAAGAAGAGAATATTAAGAATCTGATACGGTATCTGAAAGAAACAAGCGTTTCTCCTGAAAACATAAATGGATTTCTTGATTCTGTTGAGACAAACAGGATTGAACAAAGGGTGAGGGCAATTACAATTGCAGCAAGACCGCAGGTTAACCTCAGAGAATTTCTTAAAGAAATGGAAAAAGTTTCAATTCCTGCATTAAGGCCCGACTGCAATGATCTTGATGTAAACATGGATGAGATAATCGAATCTGCAGAAATAAGAGTGAAATATGAAGGATATATTCAAAGGGAAAAGATTGTGGCGGAAAAGATAAAGAGACTCGAAAAAGTAAGAATTCCCGAAGACATTGATTATTCAGAATTGTTGTCTATTTCCACAGAGGGAAGACAGAAGCTTGCAAAGATAAGGCCGGAAAACATTGGTCAGGCCGGCAGAATAAGCGGGGTGTCTCCTTCAGACATTAATATTCTTCTGATGTACCTGGGAAGATAATTGTTCCACGTGGAACATTTAAAAAATAAATTGCTCATTATTTACAATTAAATTGATTTGAAGTGATGATGCTTTATATACGCATCACGATCCGGCACTGAAGGGTCAGATTTTATCTTAAGTTTCAGATAATATGGAGGTGGCCTGATACTGTTGAATCAATTAATTATTCATCGAAAGTGCTTAAAAGCTGTACTAGGGAATATGGTGTAACCGGAAGTAACTAATGCTATGATAATATCAGGGAAACTTGTCGACATACACAAAAGAGAAATTTATCCGGCCAAAATTTGCATAAAAGGTAGTATAATATCTGAAATAATCCGTGTAAAGCATTGTGATGACCGATATATAATACCCGGGCTGGTTGATGCTCATATTCACATTGAAAGTTCGATGGTGACTCCGGGGTCATTTGCCGCTGCTGCTGTTTCACGTGGAACAACAGCAGTGGTGTCAGACCCGCATGAGATAGCCAATGTCATGGGAATCCGTGGCATCAGGTTCATGATAGAAGATTCAAAGAGAGTGCCTTTAAAATTCTGTTTCGGCGCACCATCGTGCGTCCCGGCAACACCATTTGAATCTTCCGGCTCAGTGTTAAATGCAGATGCGGTGGAGGAGCTGCTGTCAACGGATGACATACATTATCTTGCTGAGATGATGAACTATCCCGGAGTTATTCTCGCTGACAGGGAAGTTATGAAAAAGATTGAGGCTGCAGGCAGGCTTCACAAGCCTGTTGATGGCCATGCCCCGGGCCTGACCGGCGTGCCATTGCGCAAGTATATAACTGCAGGGATCTCAACCGACCATGAATGCACTTCTGCCGCAGAAGCGAGGGAAAAAATAGCGCTGGGCATGAAGATACTTATCAGGGAAGGGAGCGCCGCGAAAAACCTTGATGTCCTGAAGGAACTTTTTAAAAGTAATCCTGAAATGCTTATGTTGTGCAGCGATGATCTGCATCCTGAAATGCTTGTCAAACAACATATCAATGCTTTGGTGGCCAGGCTGGTTTCAGACGGGTACAATGTTTTCGACGTGATAAGAAGCTGCACCATAAACCCGGCGCAACATTACAATCTCAGCACAGGTTTGCTGCTTCCTGGCGATCCCGCTGATCTTGTTGTTGTAGATAACCCGGTGGGGATGAACGTTGAGGAAACCTGGATCGATGGGAAAAAGGTATTTGAACATGGAAAGGTTCTGTTTGATGGCATGAATGCTGCCCCTCTAAACAATTTCAGCTGCACTCCCGTCAATGCTTCACAGATTGAAGTTAAAGCAAAGGGCAGGAAAATCAGAATAATTGAAGCATATGACGGAAATATCAATACGGGGCAGATAATATCAGAGATACCGGAAGGAAAGGAAGTAAGAACAGACATTGAATCAGATGTACTGAAAATAGTCGTGAAAGACAGGTATGAAGACAAACCGCCGGCTGTCGGTTTTATAAAGGGATTCGGACTTAAACGGGGCGCTTTCGCCTCTTCAGTCGCCCACGACAGCCATAATATAATATGCATCGGGACATCTGACGGTGACATTGTAAATGCAATAAACAAAGTAGTGGAAATGAAGGGCGGATTGGCTGTGGCCGACGGCAGGCTAATTGCATCACTTTCTCTGCCGGTTGCCGGGATAATGTCTGATGAACCGGTTGGCCGGGTCGCTCTTGAATATGAACGTCTTTACAAACTGGTTAACTCGATGGGAAGCAAAATGACAGCTCCGTTCATGACCCTTTCATTCATGGCTTTGCTGGTAATCCCGGAACTTAAACTGAGCGACAAAGGCCTTTTTGACAGCGTTGGATTCAGGTTCACAAATCTGTTCGCTGAATGATTATTATAATGACAGGTTAACTATGACGCTGTTGCACGACCATAGGAAAGTGACAGATCTGCTGCCCGAAAAACCTGGAGTATATCAGTTTATTGACTCAGGAGGGAGGATCATTTATATCGGAAAGGCAAAAAATCTTCGCAGGCGTGTCTCTTCCTATTTTTCAAAAAACCAATCGGGAAAGACAACAGTGATGCTCAGAAAGGCTGCAGAAATAAAACATATAGTCGTAGAAAGCGAATCCGACGCGCTTCTGCTCGAAAACAACCTCATAAAAAAACACCAGCCGCGATACAACATCCTGCTGAAAGATGATAAGACCTTCCCGAGGATCTGCATTAAAAAGGAACCTTTTCCCAGGGTATTCAGCACGCGTAACGTCATAAAGGATGGCTCGGCATATTTTGGCCCCTATACTTCGGGGCTGATGGTCAAGACCCTGATAACCCTCATAAGGCAGCTTTACAAATTGAGGACCTGCAACTATAGTCTTACACAGGCAAATATCTCGGCCAATAAATTCAAGGCATGTCTTGAATATCATATCGGCAACTGCAAGGCGCCGTGCATCGGTCTCCAGGATGAATCTGACTACAATGAATCCGTTGTCCAGATCCGGGATATCCTGAAGGGAAATATCCTTGCCGTAACAGGACGACTCAGGGAGAAGATGGCGGAATACTCTGCTTTGCTAAGGTTTGAAGAGGCCCAGATCCTTAAGGATAAGATCGAACTTCTTAACAGGTTCAGGAGTCGTTCGACAGTGGTGAGCAACAACATCAGAAATGTTGATGTGTTTGCTTTTACGGCAGACAACGAAAAGTGTTATGTCAACTACCTGAAAGTAGTTGAAGGCGCTGTGGTACAGACATTTACTCTTGAGATGAGATCAAAGGTCGATGAAGACCGGGAATCCCTTCTCGGATTTGCTATCACAGAAATAAGGCAAAGATATTCAAGCGATTCGCCTGAGATAATTGTTCCATTTAAACCTGATATCCGGTATGACAGGATACATTATACAATCCCCAAAATAGGAGAGAAGCTTAAACTGCTTCAGCTTGCTGAACGGAATGCCATTTACTATAAACATGAACAGAAGAAGAAGCTTCTGGAACACAAGCCTGAATCAAGATCGGGCAGAAACCTTGAAAAGGTAAGGAACGACCTTCATATGCCCTCTCTTCCTGTACATATAGAATGCTTCGACAATTCAAACATAATGGGAACCAACCCGGTTGCCGCATGCGTGGTCTTCCGGAACGGAAAGCCAAGCAAAAAAGATTACAGGCATTTCAACATAAAAACCGTTTCGGGCCCTGATGATTTTTCCTCAATGGAAGAGATTATTTTCAGAAGATACAGAAGGATGCTTGATGAGGGTCTGCCACTGCCTCAGCTTGTCGTCGTCGATGGCGGAAAGGGGCAGCTTTCATCAGCCATGAAAAGCATTGATAAGCTTAACCTCCGCGAAAAAATGACTGTGATAGGTATTGCCAAGAAACTGGAAGAGATCTATTTTCCAGGCGATTCTATTCCGATTTATCTCGATAAAAATTCCTACAGCCTGAAACTTATCCGGCAGCTGAGAGACGAGGCACACAGGTTTGGAATAAATTTCCACCGCCAGAAGCGTTCATCGGGAATGATAAAATCCGAGCTCGACAGTTTAAAGGGTATAGGGCCAAAAACCAAGGAAGTCCTTCTGCGGAAATTCGATTCTTTGGATCAGATCAGAAATGTCGCCCCCTCCGATCTCGAAAAGCTTGTCGGAAGGAGCAAGGCATCAATTCTGACAGAATATTTTAAAAAACAATCCTGAACTGCCTGTTCCACGTCTTATTCAAAAAAATGACGTAATTTATTGAAATTTAATACATTAATTGTTATTCTGTTAACAATTAACCCGGTGAGAATTGAATATTTGGGGAATTACCGGGGGAGGGGCAGGAATTTTCTGCTTCTGCGCGCTGTTTCATTTCTCCTTATCAGGGGGGGCAGAAGCCGGCAATAATAAAAGCCTCCTTTAAACAGAGATCTTAATGTCAAGTTTTTTCTCAAGGTCCGCAACGAATTTCGGAGATCCGTAAGTTAGCAGACCTCTCATGCCAACTTTTTCGGCAGCAACAACATTTTCCTCAATATCGTCGATGTAGAGTGACTCTTCGGGTTTCAGGGAATATTTATCCAGCAGGAGCCTGTAAATTCTGCAGTCAGGTTTTGAAAGTTTGACATCAGCTGAAATTATCCCTCCGTCGAAATATCTGAAAAAGTAATAATCATGGCTGACGATCTCAAAAATATCCATATGGAAGTTGGAAAGGTAAAATACCCTGAAACCCCGATTTTTTAATGCAGGAAGGAGTCTTACATTATCGTCAAGGGGAAACATTATATCGGCCCTTAATTTGAAAACAAGGGCTATTTCCTCGCGTCTGAGGGCCGATTTGGGAACAATGGAATCAATGGCTTCCTTTACAGTGATGTCTCCGTTGTCGAGTTTCTTCCATTCCTCACTTTGAAAAATGTCATGGATTATTGTGTTCCTTATGTTCGCCGGATAGTTAAGCTTTTTCAGGTACTCGGAAGGAATGAAACTTATCAGGACATTACCGAGATCAAAAACAATGTTCTTCACCATGTCAGTGGTTTTTCATGCTGATCGGCTGTCCTGTGGCTTCAAGCACATTCCACCACAGTTCACCTTCAACGTCGATCTTTTTCCTTTTAGCCACTGCCATCGGGATGGGGATCAGGGTGAATTCACTGTTCCAGTATCCCACAACAAAGTCAGTCTTTCCTGCCATGGCAGCGTGAACGGCATTCTGGGCCAGAAGGTTGCAGAACTTGCTGTCGTTGGCATTGGCCGGCGCACTCCTGATAATATAACTCGGGTCTATATACTTTATCGAATGTGGAAATCCTTTGGAATCAAATTCTTCTTTGATCTTTTCCTTCAGATAGATGCCAATATCCTTGTGTTTTATATTTCCTGAAGCATCTCTTTCGGCCTGTTCGTTCTCAAAGAATTCCTGTCCAGCTCCTTCGGCAACCACAATCACTGCATGGTGCCTTTCCTCGAGCCGTTTCATGAGTATCTTGAGAAAGCCGCGGGGGCCATAAAGGTCGAAAGGCACTTCTGGTATTAATACGAAGTTAACCTCCTGTATTGCAAGGGCCGCGCTGGCTGCAATGAACCCCGAATCTCTGCCCATCAGCTTTACAAGGGCTATCCCGTTATAAGCTCCATGAGCTTCATTATGTGCATTCCTGATAATGTCGTTGGCTATCGAAAACGCAGTTTCGAAACCGAAAGATTTCTGAATGAGGTCGATATCATTGTCAATTGTCTTCGGGATTCCGGCTACTGCTATTTTAAGCCTTCTTTTATCGATTTCCTGGAAAATTGCATGTGCTCCCCTGAGAGTTCCGTCGCCGCCAATACAGAAAAGCACATTAATGTTCAGGATCTCGAGAGTGTCAACCATTTGTTCAACGTCCTGGTTGCCTCTCGATGTGCCGAGGAATGTACCTCCCGACTGGTATATGTCGCTTACCATCGGAGCAGTAAGTTCCACAACAGGATGATTATACTTGGGAATAAGCCCTTCATACCCGTACTGGATGCCAAGGATGCGGGTAACTCCGTATCTGTAGACAAGCTGGTTCACCAGCGACCTGATCACGTTGTTGAAGCCGGGGCATAATCCGCCACAGGTCACTATTGCAACTTTTGTTTTCGCAGGCTCAAAAAATATTGTTTCTTTAGGGCCCGCCTTTTCAAACGAAATGGGTGTTTCCCCGCTTTCCTTGTACCTGAGAAAGTCATCGAGCCCAACTTCGTAAAGGATTCGTTCATTGTCGCCCACGAACTTGTAAACAGGACTATCTTCCCTTTGTGGCGTCCGAAGCGGAGAAACAACACTCCCCTTTCCTAAAGCAGTGACAATAAAATCCTCGTATTTCATGGCAAATGGATCTAAGTTTGAAATACAGTCTGGTTATAAATAACCTGTAAGTTAAAGGTTTTTTGTATCAGTTCGACTGGATAATTCTTTTGATACGTCCAACCGACCCGTTTTCAAGCATCACCTTGATGCCATGTGGATGCATAGGGGCAGTTGTAAGTATCTCCTTTACCTTTCCTCCTGTAAGCCGGCCGGTATGCCTGTCCTCAACAAGTTCAACCATTACATCAATTCCGGGCTTTACATCAGCTCTTCTTGTTCCTTCCATCACAACCTTTTTGAATGAATTAATTAAATGGTAATTTCCGTAGTCAGATTCAAAATCTGGTTACAATTATAAATATTTTTATTTCAGGAATAAAAAAAACCCGTAAAAAAGATAATTTATTAACCCGGTGGAGATTTCAATAAACGCCCCTTATCCTGGCTTTTATCCTGTATAAACCTTTGCTCGCGGTAATAAAAAGTTCTTTCCTGTCTTTTCCCCCGAAACATACATTGGCTGTCCAGTTTTCCGGCACGGGTATGTTTCCTAGCTTGTTTCCCTCTTTATCGAAAACAGTCACACCTTTTCCGGTCAGGTATATATTCCCTTCTTTGTCTATTGTCATTCCGTCGGATCCCATCCCGCAGAAGAGTCTTTTGCCTGAAAGTGTTCCATCGGGATTAATACTGTAAACCCATGTCTTGTTGTCTGCTATATCGGAAATATACAACGTTTTACCGTCAGGAGTTCCGATGATGCCGTTGGGCTGTTTCAGGTCATCGGCGATCCGCATCATTGATTTATGGTCGGGTGCGAGATAATATACACATTGCTTTTCCTGTGGCATTTCAGAATGGTTCCACCAGGGTCTCTTATAGAAAGGATCAGTGAAGAAGACAGAGCCGTCTGACCTTATCCAAAGATCATTCGGGCCGTTGAAAAGCTTACCTTCATAGGTATTGGGCAATGTTGTGACTTTATTTCCCGGCCCTATGCACCATAGTTCATTTTTTTCATCTGCACAGGACCATAAGTTACCTTGTTTGTCAAAGAACAGCCCGTTCGACCGGCCTGAGGGCTGCATGAAAGTTGACAACCTGCCGTCTGTCGACCAGATCATTATCCTGTCGTTAGGCTGATCGGTGAAATAGATGTTACCGGCCTTATCAGCTGCCGGACCTTCGGTAAAGCTGAATTCTCCCGAAAGCTTTTCCAGTTTGGATCCGGGGTCAAGGATTAAGTGCAGCCCGTTTTCCTGTGTTAAAACCGTTACCGGGGTCAAAGCGCTTAATAAAGCGGAAAGCAATAATGATTTTCTTGTCATGATTTTCGTTTTGGCTGAATATTCACCGGTTTTATATTATCCCGGAAAGCAGATAAATCAGGCTTTGGGAACTCCTCTGATACGGCGTATATAATCATCGATATGCTCCGCTTTTTCGAATCCCACGATGAGCAGATCGACGGTCCCCAGCCCGAGTACAAACCTCAGCGATTCGTCAATTTTTGCCGTGTCGTCCCGGAGCCTTCCTCCGCCTATTAGTTTCATCCCAATCACACCTTTGCCTGCCTTATGGAACTTTTCAACGACAGGGACAACAAGTGATGCATCCTTTTTATCCATGTTTTCCCCGAACGGATTGATCCTGACATGTATCACGTCGACCCACGGAGATGCGGCAGCAGCCTCGAGTGCTTCGAAGGAATGCACTGAGACTCCGTGAGCCCTGATAACCCTTTTCGCTTTCAGGTTTTCAAGTTCATCCATGTGCCGTTTGTATTTCTCCGTCCAGTCCCCTTCAGTCATGCAGTGAAGCTGAACAAGATCAAGATAATCTGTATCCAGCTCACGGCGGAATCTGTCGACCACAACTTCCGGAAATCCTTTTTCATTTTCGGGAATGCCTCCCTGGGTGATCCACATTTTTGTTCCAAGTACATAATTCTCCCTGGGAATCCCGCTCAGTGCTGCCTTTGTGTACGGATGCGTTCCATAGCTGTCGGCACAGTCAAAATAGCGGATTCCCTTTTCATAAGCTGTTCTTATAAGAGATTCGGCCACACCGGCCCTGGTTATATTTGATGAACGGTTATATCCGCTGTAGCCTGTTCCCATGCCCAGGAGTGTGGTTTTGATCCCCGTCTTTCCAAGGGTCACGGTTGAAAACGGATCGTATGATGCAGGCATCGGTGCTGCTGTTCCGGCAATAGCCGTCTTTCCAAGCATCACCGTTCCTGCTCCTGCAGCCACAGTGGCCATAAATTGTCTTCGTGATATGGTCCTTTTTTCCATGATATTTAATATTGATGTCTGTCGGATGATATTAAACAAAATAAAGAATTTTAATGTTCGGTTTTGCGGAAAATGATATTTATTCTTTTTGAGGCAATTCTTATCCGGGTCAGATATCCATGGTTTTATCCATGGTAAATGGCAAAGCGGGCATACATCACCGGGGATGCTGAAGTAAATCAGGTTAAGGCGAGAATATCCTTGTTCCTTGCCGGATTAATAGTTAAGTGTTTTTTGCTTCCAAAGAAAAGCTGGTGCAAAAACTGAGTATATGCTGACTTTTTTTTCCATCTTTTGGCACAGGGAAACAATTAATGAATAATTCCGGAAAGTTTCCTCAACCGCCGGGCGGAAGAGAAGATAAAAAATCAGCACTCCGAACCGGATCCGGTATATTATGTACAAAGAAAAGTCGCCCCGGTGTGAGGAGACCTTCGGTTTCAGGGCAATTACCTGTAGCAGAGTTTATTTATTCCCGTCATCCAAAATGCTCAAAGAAATATGGGAGGGATTTGCAGCATCGTGGTAAATCCTGTGTGTGGCCTTTTGAAAATCCTCTTCGGAGCATTTATAGATATTCACAAATTTCTGGGGGTTCCTGTCAACAAGGGGGAACCATGAATTCTGCACCTGGACCATTATCCTGTGTCCTTTTCTGAAGGTGTGTGCAACATCCGGTATCTCATATCTTACTTCAGTGACTTTCCCGGGCACAAAAGGTTCGGGCTTTTCAAAGCTGTTACGATATTTTCCCCTGAAAACCTCCCCCCGGACGAGCATTTGGTATCCTCCCATCGGATATGTGTTTTCCTCGTCTTCATATTTGAAATCAGGCGGGAACACATCAATGAGCTTAACAACATAATCGGCATCGGTTCCTGTTGTCGATACGAAAAGATCTGCAACGATCGGTCCGGTTACAGTAATATCGGCTGTAAGAACTTCAGTCTGGTAAACCATCACGTCAGGTCTTCTTGAAGCAAACCTCTGGTCATCGGTCATATAGGCTTCGGTACGGTTTGTGTGTACATCTTCGGTATATGGCACCGGATTCATAGGATCGGAACAGTATTCATCGTACCCGGTCTTTCCTGAAGGAGAAGAAAACGAAGCATTTTCAGACGAGTGGAAATACAGATTTTTTGTTATGACATTCTTTGGCGGCCATTCGGTAAAATTTCTCCATTCATTTGAACCTGTAACAAAAATTGTGGCTTCGGCGGGCTCCGTGATTCCTTTTTCTTTCAGGTAATAATTGAAGAAAGCCTTTTCAAGGCTTTGATATTTTTCATTTGCATCAAATCCCCAGTAGACATTGCCCAGATTCTTTCCGGCGCCGAAAGCCCATTGTCCGTGTGACCAGGGCCCCATCACCAGAAAGTTCCGTGTTGCGGGAGGATTCTGTGTCTCAATGGCCTTGTAGGTGTTCAGTGCGCCGTACAGATCTTCGGCGTCGAACCATCCTCCGACTGTCATAACGGCCGGAGTTACGTTTTTAAGGTACTGGCGGGGATCCCGGGCCTTCCAGAAGCTGTCGTAATCGGGGTGGGCGAAGGCGTCGTTCCAGAACTTAATACTGTCTCCAAGGTAAAGAGGTGCAATGTTCCTGATGGCACCCAGGGAAAGAAAGAAATTGTAATTATCAGGTTCGGGATATACAAAACCCGGATACCCCCTTCTTGTCGGAGTCTTGAACTGTCTTCCGTTGCTGTAGTAGAAATTAAAGCAGTCCTGAAGAAAGAATGCTCCGTTATGATGGAAATCGTCGCCGATGAACCAGGCTGTCACCGGGGCCTGAGGCGATACAGCCTTTACCGCGGGGTGGGCATTTATTATACCCATGGTTGAATAGAAACCGGGATATGAGATCCCGAATATTCCCACCCTCCCGTTATTATTGCTTACATTTTTAACAAGCCAGTCGACAGTATCCCAGGTATCTGTCGTTTCATCAATGTCTTTGTTCCCTTTTTTAGCAGGAATCACAGGCCTGATATCTTCAAATTTGCCTTCACTCATATATCTTCCCCTTACATCCTGGAAGACCATTATGTATTCTTCGTCGGCATACCTGCTGTAAAGCTGCACGAAGATATTGAAGTTGTCGGGTCCTCCCGGTTCAATGTTGTACGGCGTCCGGTTCAGAAGTATGGGGTGTGCGACATCAGTGTTTCTTGGTGCATATATTGACGTGAAAAGCCTGACTCCGTCGCGCATGGTGATATAGACTTCTTTCTTTTCATATTTTTCCTCCAGGGCTTCCTGGCTGTTCGAAGCGGCTTCGATCTTTTCCCTGCCAAAGATGATTTCAATTTTCCGGCCGCCCTGTTGGAGAAATCCGTTTATCCGGGAATATGAACCATTTACCTGTCCGCTGTATTTTATTCCCGTTTCAGCGTGGGAAAAAGAAAAATCGGGGTAAACGAATGCCGTGGCCGTCGACGGAATCCCGAATGCATCCTGATCGGGACTGTCCCAGGTTGATGTGTATCCGTCTCCTGAGATTTTTACATGAAGTGTCAGCCTTAATATTATCCCGTCAATATCAGCCTTCCCGTACCAGTCGCCTTCTATCGACTGCGAAAATGCCGGGGAAAGTGAAATCATCGTAAAAACGATTGCGCAAAGTGCTTTTAAATAAGGATGGTTTGTTTTCATTTTGGCTTTTTTTGTTTATTCAAGGCCCAGTTGTCTTATCAGTTCAGCGGGGAAAACAGGCTTTCCGTTCCTGGTGGCGGCCGTTGTTATCTTAGCTTTGACGATCAGCTTGTTGTCGGGTATCCGGTAAATTTCCTGAAAGAAAACGATCCTGACGTTTCCTTCCCTTGCCATTTTTACTGTTACAACAAATGAATCGCGGCTTCGTAAAGGATACTTGTATTCTATCTCAACCTTTGTCACAATAAGATCGAGCCCTTCATCATGAAGTGCGGAAAAGCTTATTCCCTTCGAGACAAGGAATTCATGGCGGGCATGCTCAAGATAATGCTGATAATTTGCATTATTAACCACACCCTGTAAATCACATTCGTAATCCCTTACCCGGAATTCAACTGCATGTATGCTCCCGGTCATGTCCATAGTTTTTGTTCCTGTTTTTGATTAACAGGCTGCAATTTACAAAGTTTATTTTACGGTATCTCTTAATCAGTAGCGACAAGTGGAAATTTTGGTTCAAAAGGTTTCAGGATATTCATCCTCCTGCCGGTGGGTCTGCCTGCAGGATCGGCTTCGGCTACAACCAGTTACCGGTTTGCAAGCCTGTTGCAAAGATCTGATATTGCCACTTTCCCTATGACCTGTCTCATATGAACAGGCAGAGACGTTTCCTTATCGGCATGGCGGGTGCTTAAAAGAATGATGAAAGTTCCTGAATTCCATGCTGTTCCCTGTACCTTTTACGGGATGGATCCTTGTGAGATAAGGTACCCGCGAACCCTCTCCGGATCAGGTCGCGGAACTTTCAGTAACGTCATCTGACGAAGTAAGGTAATATGCCGAGGTATGGTCGCCTCTCGGGCCGGCATTGAAACTTGTCACCCGATAAATGTCCATCTGCCATGAGAAGGCGCCTGTTGTCCGTGGCCGTGCACCGGGCCTCATAAGGGGCATTTCTCCGCATCCCGTAACCAGCCCGACATTCTGATTCATGACTGATGTGAAATTCCGGATCGTGTACCGGAAGGGAAAGGGAAGTCACTGTACCGAAACGGGGATCCTTCCCTCCCGGGAAAGGCTCAGTGATTCCCTTTATTATATGTTCAGGGAGGTATCATCCTTAAAATTAATCCATGAGCTGCTTATTCCTTTTCTTTCAGGGATCCTTATTTTGGGAACCGGCCGAAGAATTTTCTTAATGCGGCATGAAATTTATGAATGCTGTGAGGTTTGTAATGCATCAGGATGCATTCCTTTGTTATGTAATTAATTCCGGAACCTTCAAGCTCGCTGAGATCTTCCTTCGATTCCGCCATCTGCTGTATCCATATCTGCTTTATTCCCTTTGTTTTTGCATCCCTTATGACGCTGGCAGTCTGGTTTTTGCCGGTCATGATGATAAGCCCCCTGACATTGTCGGGGAGGCTCATTATATCTTTATATACCGGGCAACCATGAATTTCCTCAGCATAGGGATTAACGGGAATAACGTTCATCCCCTTTTCCTTCAGTTCCTTGAATGCTGCGAAGCCAAATTTCTTGGGATTGCGTGAAACTCCGGCCATTGCAATGGGTTCGGATCCGAGAAATTCTTCAATTTGTTTTCGGGTAACCATGGGTTGTGTGAGTTTAGTTAAAAAGATTGATCCTGTGAAAATTCGGTCAGTAAGTATAAAGACTTAAAATTACGATAAAAAAAACAACCAAGAATATTTTTTACTTATTTGGCCGAGGTTAACCTGTAAAACCCATGAAAACGCCGGATTCCCGCGAGGGATATCTTTTTTCGAAAAAGTATTCCAACTACGTGTTTGTTCTGCTTTTCCTGTTGTATATGTTCGATTATATCGACAGGTCGATAGTGACATCGATGTTTACATCCATTGAAAGGGACTGGGGGATAACACACACGCAGAGCGGTATGCTCATGTCGGCTGTTTACTGGGCGATAGTGATACTTACGTTTCCCGTTTCGCTTCTTGTTGACCGCTGGAGCCGTACCAAGACCATAGGGCTGATGGCGATATTGTGGAGCCTTGCCACCGCTCTCTGTGCTCTCACCGGGAATTATGTCCAGCTTTTCATGGCCAGGCTTCTGATAGGTGTCGGCGAAGCAGGATATGCACCCGGAGGAAGCGCCATGATTTCCGGGCTTTATCCGATCGAGAAGAGATCCAAAATGATGGGTATCTGGAACGCCTCAATACCTCTGGGAACCGCTATAGGTGTCCTTCTGGGGGGGATTATTGCAACTAAATGGGGATGGAGGCATGCTTTCGGGCTTGTCGCTTTTCCCGGATTGATAGTTGCAACATTGTTCCTGTTCGTTAAAGACTACAAGACAGTCGATCTTTCATTTGTTGACAAATCGGCCAACAGAATAAGGATGGAACGGAAAGATATAATCAGGGAGTTCCTTTCGAAACCCTCCATTATTTACACCTATTTCGGCATAGCGGCGGTAGTCTTTGTCACGACCTCGCTTATTACCTGGCTTGCCACATACTTTCAGGCCGTGAACCAGCTTCCTCAGGCTAAGGCTGGAACAATGGCAAGCGCAGTGATGGTCCTCGCGCTTGTGGGGGCCCCCCTGGGTGGCATTCTTACCGACAGATGGAGGAAGACGCGAATAAATGCAAGATTGCTTCTGCCGATGCTTTCATCACTTGTGTCGGCCGTGTTGCTTTTCCTTGCCTTTAATGTTTTTCACGGAATTACACAATATGTTGCTTTCCTCCTGATGGGAATAACGATCATGATGTTCATTTCCGGGGCGTCGGCGGTGACCCAGGATGTTATACACCCCGGTCTCCGGGCAACCTCATACGCGATTGCAGTTGTAGTTCAAAATCTTCTTGGCTCATCAATGGCTCCGCTTGTTGTAGGGAGAATTTATGATTCGTCTTCAGATATAAAAACAGCCCTTGCTGTCCTTCCTCTGGTTCTTGTTCTGGGGGCACTCCTTTTTTACCTGGGATCGAGATATTACGGGAAGGATATGGATAAGGTGGCAAAGATCAAGCTGGAGGCCGCCTGACATCAGTTTGATACTCTTCCGTCAGAGCATGAGGGGGAGGGTCATTTGTCCCTCGTTACAGTATAATTGACAAATTCCAGGAGTGAATTCTTAACTTCCGAAACCGGGTAAGTATCAAGTATTGCAAGAGCCCTGTCGCGATACTGGTTCATTTTCAATGTTGCATACTCAATACCCCCGTTTCCCATGACAAACTCAACAACCTCGGCAATATCCCGGCCCGATTTTCTGCCATTGCCAACAATCCCGAGGATTTGCTTCTTCCTGTGAGGTGGTGCGTTTTCGAGGGCATGAATAAGAGGGAGTGTTATTTTCTTTTCTTTTATGTCATTTCCTGAAGGCTTGCCTGTCAGCCCGGTGCTTTCGTAATCGAGAATGTCATCCCTTATCTGGAAAGCTATTCCGAGCGATTCTCCGAAATCCTTCATAAGGTTAATTATATCCTGGTCATCAGTTGCTGACTTTGCACCGCAAGCCGTGCATGCTGAAATAAGGGCAGCGGTTTTTCCCGTGATGATCCTGAAATAATCTTCTTCCCTGATGTTCAGCTTTCTTGATTTCTGCAGCTGCAGCAATTCTGCCTCCGTCATCGATTTCACGGCTTCGGATACTATCTCGAGCATATCCATTCTGTTTTTTCCGATGCTGATAAGCAGTCCTTTCGCCAGCAGATAGTCGCCCAGGAGTACTGCAATTTTCGAATTCCAAAGGGCATTTATGGAAAGAGCCCCCCTTCTTTCATCTGAATTGTCAACAACATCGTCATGTACAAGAGAAGCCGTATGGAGGAGCTCTATGAGAGTGGCTGCCACATAGGAAGGTTCCGAAATCTCACCGTTAAGCCTGGCAGAAAGAAAGACAAGCAATGGCCGCATCTGTTTGCCCTTGCGTCTTAAAATATAATTAAGAATTATTTTCAGAAGCGGAATGTTGGTCTGAAGGGTCCTGGTGAAATAAGTTTCAAAGTGATCCATTTCATCACTGACAGGTTTTCTTATGTTTCCCAGGCCCGGCATAAAGAAATTTCATCAAATATACTAAATTCGTCTGTGCTTAAAATAAATATTTATCTCAGCTGGTTATAAAGACCAATAAATTCGTATGAAAGAAATTAGTATATATTTGTTGAAGAAATGGAAAATTAATGGAAATAAAAGATCTTAATCCCGAAAGTCTTGAAAAAGCGGCCGGCATGCTTAAAGCTATGGCACACCCGGTAAGAATTGCAATCATTGGATGTCTCGAAGGAAAAAATACAAGATCCGTGACGGAGATCCATAATCAGCTTGGAATTGAACAGTCAGCGGCATCTCATCATCTTGGAATACTCAAGGACAAGGGCGTTCTGGGCTCGAAAAGAGAAGGCAAAAACACCTATTATTTTCTGAAAAATGAAAACCTGATTGATTTCCTGAACTGTGTGGCGGAATGCTGCATTCAGTAAGTATTCCGGCAAGGGTCCCCGTCATTCAATATCCCTGAACATCTTCTTCTGAAAAATTATTATAGCAAACACCCCACAGGTGATTGCTGAATCTGCTATGTTGAATACCGGTCTGAAAAAGACAAGCGATTCGCCGGGCCTGAAAGGTGACCAGTCGGGCCATGTTGTATTGATCACAGGGAAATAGAACATATCAACCACTCTGCCGAGCATAAAGGAAGAATATCCCCCTTCAGGGGGGAACAATACTGCGGGTTGTGTAAAGCTTTCGCTGAAAATCATACCATAGAAAGCACTGTCGATCATGTTCCCGATTGCCCCGGCCAGGATGGAGCTGACCGCCAGTATCAGGCCCGTGTTTGCTTTCTTCCTGAGAAGATTAGATAAGAACCAGCCTATTGCTGCTATTGCAACGACCCTGAAAAGGCTCAATATCATTTTGCCTGTCTGCCCTCCCATTTCCATACCGAAGGCCATTCCGTTGTTTTCAATAAAATGGAGAAGACCCCAGTTCCCGAAAAGATGGATCTCCTCACCGATCACCATTGTTGTTTTAACCCAGAACTTAAGCGCCTGGTCTGCTATCAGGACTGCAACTATTAAAATAACAGCTTTTTTCCGGTCTGACATTATTTAAGTTATGAAATTAATTGCCGCAAAGTAACAAAAAAAGCTGAAATACTCCCGGGAACCGAAAAGGCAAAAAAAAGACCTCTTTTGGTGAAAAGAGGTCGCGTGACTTTAGCCTTTCCTTTTTATTGCAGTCTGTTTATCAGGGGCACGTTACATTCAGAAAATTTGCATCCCAGCAATACCAGTCAGTATTGCCGAAATATTCTTCACATTTAACCCTGCCATTATGCTGGGTTGTGCTCCATTCCACGTTCAGATTTATGAATTTCTGATATGAAGCATTATAATATGAAATTGTGTAATATGCATTTAGGGTATTTGATGTAAGACCGTATTCGATATAACTGTTCTTAAGCGGGTTTCCGGATTTTGTATAAGTATATTTCACTGATCCGATTTTATTGCCCGTTACTGTCCAGTCAATAGTCATAAGCTCTACGGGATTTGCCTGGCTTTCGTAAAGCTTCCATCGTCCCGCCGAACCATCAGGTCTGGAAGTTCCTTCAAACCAGAGGAAATCAGTATAACCTCCGGTTCCTTCCTTTGTAATATACATTTTCCAGATTATGTCCGACTCAGTTATCTGCCCCGTCAGTCTGGCCTGATAGGTGGTGCTGAGAAGGGTAGCCGTGGCTGTCCACTGCCATGTTTTGTCTTCGAGGTAAACCGGTTTCTGTTCGGCCACCCTGTTGAAAGAATATACAGGTACGGCAAGTGTGGTCACGATGACAGCATTCCAGAGCTGTGCTGCAGTTGCTGCAAATTCCCAGTTGCTGTTCTGGGTGCCTTTCGGAATTGATATCTCATCAGATCCTTTCCCGGCCTGCTGAAAATTGCTGAAATCTATTGTCATAGATCCAGCAGGAGGCAAAACAGGCGGATCGCCCTTGTCCTTTTTGCATCCTGTAAAAGCCGGCGACAGCAATGAAATAATTATGAGTAAGGAGATTAATCTTTTCATATGTTTCAAATTTTATTAATCAATAAACGCCAAAGTAATCAGGATAGTATTAAATCCTTAAATAAACATAATTCATGCCATGTTTTCACGGAAGCAGGCCGGAAAAGATCCAGCTGTCAGATACTGAATACGGGGTAACTTTGAACAATGGTTTAACTTTCTTGTTTATTGTTAAAATAAAACAATCATGGAACAAAAAATCATTATTAAGAAATCAATCCCCGGCCTTCTGGCTGCACTTCTGTTTAGCACAGCATTGTTTGCAGGAGATCCGGGCACATTAAAAAACAACGCTATGAAGAAATTTGATATTCATGTATTTCCGGCATTGCCGTACGCCTACGACGCCCTTGAACCTTACATCGATGCCCGTACAATGGAGATACATTATGACAAGCATCACAGGGCCTATTTCAACAATTTCATTGCTGCCATTAAAGGAACAAAGTATGACCAGGGCACAATTGAAGACATTTTTGCAAAAGTATCTGAAGCAGGCGATGCCATACGGAACAATGGAGGCGGTTTTTACAACCACGTGTTTTTCTGGAACAGCCTGGCACCAAAATCATCAGGTCCGTCGGCTGAACTTTCGGCTGCCCTGGAAAAGGAATTTGGCTCATTTGAAAAGTTCAGGGAGATTTTCAGCAATGCTGCAAAAGCGCGTTTTGGAAGCGGCTGGGCATGGCTCTATATGACTTCAGATAAAAAACTTGCAGTGGGCAGTACTCCTAACCAGGATAATCCCCTGATGGATTTATCACCGGTCAAAGGGACCCCTCTGCTGGCTCTGGATGTATGGGAGCATGCATATTACCTTAAGTATCAGAACAGGCGTCCCGAATATGTCGAAGCCTTCTGGAATGTTGTAAACTGGGAGGCGGTGAGCCTTAGATTCAAAGAAGCACTAAAATAAGCCGGCTGTGATTTTTGATTGTTTTTGCAGCGGGGGATGAGAATCCCCCTTTTTTATGTGTACAGAAACCTTTTTATCTTCAGAGTTGCCGTTTTCTGAAAAGGAGACTGCTGTACAACAACCTTGTTTATCTGGCAGTACTTGCTTACCTTCGAATTTACATATTCCTGCAGTTCCGAAAGGAGTTCTCTTTTCTTCTCCTCTATAAGGTTTGCCATGTCCTGTTTTTGTTTTACAACATCATGTTTCAGGTTCTGGTATTTTTTCTCGAGTTCTTCCATGTTCAGGTGGACCAGGGCAACAAGCTTTCCTTTCTGCTGAATGACAAGGGACTCGGTGACAAATCTGAAATTGTTTATTACCGACTCAATTTCTTCAGGGTATATATTTTCACCGCTGGCTCCAAGGATCATGTTCTTAAGCCTGCCTTTTATAAAAAGATAGTTGTTTTTGTCAAGCACGCCAAGGTCTCCTGTCTTGAACCAGCCGTCAGGAGTCAGTACTTCCGCTGTCATTTCCGGATCCTTGTAATAACCTTTCATGATGTTTGGTCCGCGGGCCCAGATCTCACCTTCACCAGTAACTTTATCGGGTTTGTTGATAATCAGCTCGATGCCTTCAATCGCAGGCCCGGTCGATTCAAAAACCGAATTGCCAGGGTTCGCTCCGGCGAGAAGAGGGGCTGTTTCCGTAAGCCCGTATCCAATGGCATATGGGAAATCTGCTTCGATAAGGAACTTTTCCACGGCATTGTTGAGCTTTGCTCCGCCAATGCCGTAAAACTTGAGTTCTCCGCCAAAGGTTTTTCGGAGCTTTTTACCGGCAACGGCATTCAGCTTCTTCCTGATCAAAGGCAGCCTGTATAGCATCCTGAGGATGAAATTGCCCTGAAATGAAGGCAATATCTTGTTGTAATAAATCTTTTCCATTATAAGGGGAACTGTCAGCATCATCGTCGGTCTGACAATTTCCAGAGCAGGCAGAAGCACAGATGGCGTAGGCGGTTTTCTCAGATAATAAACACATGATCCCGCCAGCATCGGAAGAATAAGCCCTAGTGTGTTTTCGTATGTATGCGAAAGCGGAAGCACTGAAAGGAATCTGTCCTTTTCATTTATAGGCTGGATGACTCTTCCTTTCATCGCATTGAAGGAAATATTCCTGTGCGTCAGCATGACGCCTTTTGAACGTCCGGTGGTGCCGGATGTGTATATTATTGATGCAAGGTCATCCTCCTTCACTTCATAAACCTTCTGAGGTATGGCATCAGGAAGATAAACGGGAGGATTCTCCAGCACCGAGATAACTGAAAAATCCTCGATCATGATGACTGATTTGAGTTCGTCGCTTTTGAAATCAACGATTTTCGGCTTCAGCAGTGACGATACAAAAACAGCCTTTGACCCCGAATGTGCCAGCACATTCATTATTTCAGCCGATGAAAAATCAGGCAGTATCGGCACTGCAACAGCTCCCATAAATGTTATGGAAAAATATGCCGAGCTCCAGTTCGGCATGTTGTTGCTGAGAATTGCCACCCTGTCACCGGGATTTATGCCAAGTTTTTCCATAAGGGCGATAAGCGACCTTATCTCCCTGTAAGTTTCTTTATAGGTTCTTGGTTCCTCCCCCACAAACGAATATGCATTGCGGTCTCCAAAGCTGCTCAAAGTCTTTGCGAACAATGCCGGAAAGGTCAGAAGCATATTTTTTTCTTCCATATGGGGCGGATATTAATTTTGATTAGAGGCTGTAAAGATGCGCATTATTTTCCCTTGCCGCTGTTAATAACATGTTAAATATTCTTTTATTGCATGAATTACTTGACCGTTTTGCTAAACTTTTTCCGCATAAGTTGGTTAAATTTGTGAATGCAAACCAAAAGATTATGAGTTCGGTGATCAGGGTGACAAAAGAGTTCGGCTTTGAAATGGCTCATGCGCTTTTCAATCACGACGGGCCCTGCCGGAATGTACATGGCCATTCCTACAGGCTTTTTGTAACTGTCTCGGGCGTTCCTGAAAACAACCCTGCCAGCCCAAAGAACGGCATGGTTATCGACTTTTCGGATCTGAAAAGGATTGTCAGGGATGAGGTAATTGACAGGTTCGATCATGCATTTGTGATTTCAGGTTGTTATAACTGTGAAAAGCCCGGCAGATTACGGGAAATGTCAGAAAACACCCTTGTTGTGAATTACCAGCCCACATGTGAAAATCTTGTCGCTGACTTTGCAGGAAGGATAATTAAAAGGCTCCCCGGAGGAGTAAAACTTTGCAGCCTGAAGCTATATGAAACAGCCAGCTCATATGCCGAATGGGTTGCTTCAGATAATGAATAAACCGAAATGACAGAAAATCAAGAGAAAAGACTTTTCCTTCTCGATGCTTATGCCTTGATCTTCAGGGCATACTACGCATTCATTAAAAACCCCAGAGTAACCTCTAAGGGTGTGAACACTTCTGCCATATTCGGCTTTTTGCTGACTTTGAGGGAAGTGCTGCAGAAGCAGAAGCCAACACATATCGCGGTTGTATTTGACAGGCCAGAACCCACTTTCAGGCATGAAATGTTCCCGGAATACAAAGCAACACGCGATGAAACACCCGAGGATATCAGGAATTCTGTTCCCTATATCCATAAACTTCTTGAGGCTTACAGGATCCCCATAATATCCTGCCCCGGATTCGAAGCCGACGATGTCATTGGTACCCTGTCGAGGAAAGCTTCTGAAAAGGGTTTTCTGACTTTTATGATGACTCCCGATAAGGATTTTGCACAGCTTGTGTCTGAAAGGGTTTTCATGCTTAAACCGTCGCGGAGCGGCAATGAATCAGTAAAATGGGGAGTCGAGGATGTAAAAAGGGAATTTTCTGTGAAGGAACCGTCGCAGGTCATTGACATACTTGCCCTTATGGGCGATACGGCAGACAATATTCCCGGCGCTCCGGGTGTTGGCCCGAAAACTGCAATGAAACTCATTTCTGAATATGGTTCGATAGAAGGACTTTTTGAACACACTTCCGAGCTTAAGGGCAGGCTTAAGGAGATAATTGAGAATAATCGCGGACAGATTGAATTGTCAAAAAAGCTGGCAACGATAGAACTCGATGTGCCTGTTGATCTAAACGAGGAAGACCTTGTCCTTGAAGCCCCCGACACTGAGAAACTCAAAAGTGTTTTCAATGAACTTGAATTCCGTACAATGGCCACTGAAATATTACAGGCTGCAGAAAAACAGCCGCGTAAACAGGAACCCGAACTGATGCCTGCATACGGAACAGAGGCAGCTCAGGGAACACTGTTCGGGGAGAATCCACAGTCTGCGGCCGCTGATATATCAACAATTGATAGTGTTCCGCACGTTTATACATTGATTGACACTGAAGAGGAGCTCAGGGAATTCGCAGCGAAGCTTATGACAATGAAAGAGTTCTGCTTCGACTCGGAAACCACCGGCATAAATCCTCTTGACTCGGAAATTGTTGCACTGGCCTTTTCGTGGGAAAAAGCCTCGGGCTGTCTTGTCCACTTCCCGGCTTCTGAGAAAGAAACCAGGGCCAGGCTTGAGATACTAAAGCCTGTTTTTGAAAATCCGGGCATCACCAAAATCGGGCAGAACATGAAATTTGATATCCAGGTCCTTGGAAATTACGGAATTGAAGTAAAGGGCCCGCTCTTTGACACGATGATTGCCCACTATCTTCTTGAACCAGACATGAGGCATAACATGAATCTGCTCGCGGAGACATATCTTTCGTACAGCCCGGTCCATATAGAATCGCTCATAGGTGAAAAAGGGGCAAACCAGAAAAACATGAGGAGTGTCCCAGTAGAACAGATCCGTGAATATGCGGTCGAGGATGCCGATGTCACTTACCAGCTTAAGGAAGTGTTCCTTCCGAAAATAGAGTCGGAGGGGCTCGCAAACCTGTCAGAAAATATTGAAATGCCTCTTATCAGGGTCCTTGCAGATATGGAACGGACAGGGGTCAGGCTGAACAAGGATGATCTGAAGGGCATAGCTGATGCTCTCAGGGAAGATATCATCACACTTGAAAAAGAGATCTACGATCTTGCCGGGGCCGAATTCAATATTTCTTCTCCAAAACAACTGGGCGACATTCTTTTTGTCAGGCTTAAGCTTGACGACAAGGCGCGTGTCACAAAGACCAGGCAATTCAATACGAGTGAAGAAATACTTCAGAGATTATCATCGAGGCATCCTATCATAGGAAAGGTCCTTGAATACAGGGGGCTTAAGAAACTCCTTTCCACATATGTTGAGACGTTGCCAGGGCTTGCCGATAAGAGGACCGGGAGAATACACACATCCTTTAACCAGGCTGTAGCTTCAACGGGCAGGCTAAGCTCCAACAACCCGAATCTCCAGAATATACCTGTCAGGGATGAAAGGGGCAGGGAGATACGCAAAGCATTTATCCCCGGTGACGGTAACATCTTTCTGTCGGCCGACTATTCCCAGATTGAACTGAGGCTGATGGCACACCTGAGCAAAGACCGCAGCATGATCGACGATTTTCTCTCGGGAAGCGATATCCATGCGGCAACAGCATCCAAAATTTTCGGGGTGGAGATCAAGGATGTGACAAGAGAAATGAGAAGCCGGGCCAAGACAGCCAACTTCGGCATCATTTACGGTATCTCATCCTTTGGACTCTCTGAAAGACTGACAATAGGAAGGAAAGAAGCAAAGGACCTTATCGACGGATATTTCAGCTCATATCCCGGGGTGAAGAAGTATATGGATGAAAGCATTGCAAAAGCGAGGGAACAGGGATATGTGACTACCATGTTCGGACGCAGGAGATATTTGCGCGACATTCATTCCCGCAACCAGGTCGTAAGAGGCAATGCCGAGAGGAACGCAATTAATGCGCCTATTCAGGGAACGGCCGCCGACATTATAAAGATCGCCATGGTAAGGATCTTCGACAGGCTGAATACCGAGAGGCTTGCATCCAAAATGATCCTTCAGGTGCATGACGAACTTATTTTTGAGGTTGTTCCGGGAGAGCTCGAAACGCTTAAGGATATTGTTATCCATGAAATGACAAACGCCGCAAAACTTGATGTCCCCCTGAAAGTCGACTGGGGTACAGGCAAAAACTGGCTTGAAGCGCATTGAGCTGCCGGATATCATTTGCCGCCTGTACCACGAAGGAGTAATAAAAAGCATGTATATAATATTGTGATGGGTATCAACGTTTTATTTTTTGGAGTTCTTACTGAGGTCACGGGGACCCACCGGAAACACTATCGCGGCATAAGTTCTTTTTCAGACCTTAAATACAGGATCCGTGACGATTTTCCGGGGATTGAGAATTATAATTTCAGGATAGCTGTTAACAACAGGATAGTTAATGAAGATCCTGTTCTGAATGATAATGACGAGGTTGCTTATATGCCTCCTTTTACCGGAGGATGACTGAATTCAGGAACCATTCCCGACCAGTTTAAAATGAGATTAATTGAAGGACCGATATCACCTGCTGCGATTTCTGAAATAATTTTCAGAGGAGGCACAAACACCGATTCGGGTGCACATTCACTCTTCCTCGGCCAGGTACGGAAAGACCTGGTCGACGGAAAATCCGTAAAGGCAATTGAATATTCCGCTTACGAAGAGATGGTAATGATGGAAGCAAACAAGATCTTAAAGTCTGTCATGTCGGAATTCACTGATGTAATATCAATTGAAATACTTCATTCCAAAGGTTTTGTAAATGCCGGAGAGATATCTCTTGCCGTAATGGTGACCTCAGGACATCGCGAACAGGCAATCAGAGCCTGTGCAAAGCTTGTTGAGCTGATTAAGGAAAAACTTCCAATCTGGAAGAAGGAGATCCTTGAGGATGATTCTGAAAAGTGGAAGCAGGAGTGATTTATCCCGACTAAACAAAACTGTCGCTGCCGGCAAAGCGTGCCAAACCTGTCGCGGGCAACGAAGGAGAAGTATTTCCGTTTGTTATCAGTACCGATCCGGCTTTCCCCTGAAGAATTGAATTATAGTTGTTCCTGTTGTTGAGGATCTCTATGGCTTTCATTACCTGCTCATCTGTTTTCAATGACCATTCTATTGATCCTTCTTCATAAAAATACCTGCTGATGATCTCTTCCTCCAGGAGATCGGTAATCTCGGCCCTGAAAGTTACAAGGTCCTGATCGAGAGTATGGTCCAGCTCCTTTTCCAGGCTTGTGAAAAGGTCCTTGTGGAGGTCGTAGTATTTTTCCTTTTTGGCATTTGCTATAAGTTCCGAGAGGGATTCCTCGGTATTGGTCCTGTAACTGAATTTGCGGCTTTCAAGAAAATTCCTGAACTCATTGTAATCCTGGTCGGTGAACGAGAACTGCGACAGTGATTTTACAGCAGGGTGGGTCCAGTAGTATCGGCTGGCAAAATCAAATATATAATTACGCAGATACAGTTCGGCTGCTACCTGGCTTAATTGCACCGGTACGACCTCGATATCAGGCTTTATGCCGCCGCCATCCTTTACGATCCTTCCATTTTTTGTCCTGAATTCCGAAATAAGTGAATCAGGAATGATCCCTACGCTTCCATCCTCGTTGGGATGCGAAAAATCGAGCGCCTGTATGCATCTGCCGCTTGGGATATAGTATTTTGCAGTGGTTATCTTGAGCTGGGTGTTGTAGCTCAGGGGACGTGTAATCTGGACGAGGCCCTTTCCGTAGGATCTCTGTCCCACGATTATTCCCCTGTCGAGATCCTGGATTGCCCCGGCAACGATTTCCGATGCTGACGCAGACCCCCTGTTAATGATGACAGCAAGGGGGATGGTCTCATCTACTGCCGCGTGGGTTGTTTTGAATGTCTCATCAAACTGCTCCACTTTTCCCTTTGTCTTGACGATCTCGTTACCCGGTCCGACAAAAAGGTTTACAATGTCGACAGCTTCGGTGAGCAAGCCTCCGGGATTACCTCTGAGGTCGAGAATTATCTGACGCGGATTCTTTGCTTTAAGGGCAACAAGGGCATTCTTTACATCTTCCGAGCAGTCCTGTGTGAAATTTGTAAATCGTATATAACCGGTATTCTCGTCAAGCATTCCATAATAGGGGACCGGAGGAACGGCGATCTTCTCCCGCTTTACGGGTATTTCCATCTCAACCCCGTTCCTTTCAATTGTTAAATTAATAACAGTGCCGGGGTTTCCTTTAAGTTTCTCACTGACTTTTTCTGTAGGAAATCCTTTCAGAGACACCCCGTCAGCTTTCTTCAGGATGTCTCCGGGCCTGATGCCGGCAACATCTGCCGGAAATCCCTTGTATACAAGTGAAACAACGACATAATCCCCGCTTCCCCTTACAAGCGAGCCGATACCGCCGTATTTACCGGTGGTCATGAAAGCCACTTCGTCGCCTTCCGATTCAGGATAATAGACTGTATAGGGATCGAGCGACTTAAGCATGTTGTCGATACCTGTTTTTACCAGCTTGTCGGGGTTAAGGTCGTCGACATAAAAGGTGTTCAGTTCCCTGAACAATGTAAAAAAGATATCAAGGTTCTTTGCTATCCTGAAATCCCTGGTTTCCTGGGTGGAAAGGAAGGCTGCGCTTGTTACGGCAGTTATTAGGATGGCGGCTATTATAATAAATCTTGCTGAACGTACCTTTCTCATGTCCTGATGCTTTTTGTTCCGAGGTGCGAAAATAAAAAGAATATCCGGCAATTATACTGGCATTGAAATATTTAAAACAACTTTAACATATTGGATTCCTGGAGCCGAGCTTTTCTGCAAGCTTTGCAATTATCTCATTTACTGCATTCTCCACAGTCTTGTAATCGGCGACTGACTTTTGCCGGTATATAACTACGAACGCGACCTGAATATTCCGTTCATGGAGGAAATCGTAAAGAGTTTGCTTTCTCAGCCTGTATGCTTCCCTCATCCGTCTTCTGATAAGGTTCCTGGCAACGGCAAGCCTGATGCTTTTTTTGGGTACTGCAAAGGCTACCTGGGCCGGGGAGGGAAGCCCGGATGTCTGAAGCCATGCGACCCTGAAAAGTGGAGTGTTGATTACAGATCCCCTTTCAAAAATCTCCCCTATCAATTTTGCACTGCAGAGCCTCTCTTTTTTATTGAAGGTCAGTTGTGTACCCTTATCCATGGCAGGTCTCGATTTTTCCGGCATGAAAGTAAACAATACACCGGAAGCCGGGGAAGTGTATTAAAAGAAATGAGCTACCTGCAATTCCTGTTATACTCCTTAAGGTATTCATCCAGGGCCATTGTCATCGAGGGAGCTTTCGGATTCGGGGCATTGATATCAAGCCTGAATCCTTCCTGCTCTACTGCAACGGCAGTAGTAGGGCCGAAAGCAGCGATCTTGATCTCCCCCTGAACAAAGTCAGGGAAATTCTCTTTCAGCGACTTGATGCCTGAAGGGCTGTAAAAGACAAGGATGTCGTAATCAAAATCACCATTGTTTGAAAAATGGCTTGGAATGGTCTTATACAGGGTCCCTATCGAATATTTGATGCCGTTTTTATCGAGAAGATCAGGGATCTCTGCATTGTGCGGTTCTGAAAGAGGCACAAAGAAATTGTCTTCCCTGTGTTTTATGATAACATCGATAAGGTCCTGGAACTTTGCTTTTCCATGGAAAATCTTGCGCTTTCTGTATACTATATATTTCTGCAGATAAAAAGCCACATTCTCAGTGATACAGAAATATTTCATTGTATCAGGGACGCAAATTCTGAGTTCGTTGCAAATTCTGAAAAAATGATCAATTCCGGTTTTGCTCGTAAAAATAACGGCTGTAAAATCAAGAATATTGATTTTTTGCTGGCGGAAATCTTTGGCTGAAACGCCCTCTACCTGACTGAAAGGTTTGAAATCAATCTTCAGATTATATTTTTTTGCCAGATCATAATATGGTGATTTCGGATTGTTCGGCTCTGGCTGGGAAACTAAGATCTTTCTGATTTTCAATGCTATACTTATTTAGTTTTACTTTCCTAGTAACACTACCATGTCAACCTCCAAAAAGACCCGACAGGTATTTTATTATTATCAGAACTGGTAAAATTTCCAGCGCACAAAGGTATAAAAACAAATATAAAATTGAAATATTCCGCTTTATAAATATGAAAAGCAGCCTGAGAACCCTGTAGATGTAAAAGATGCCCAGAATTGCAGCACCTGCAATAAAATGCACCTCTGAGGGTGTGGAGCCTGTATAAAGCATCAGAATTATCAGCCAGTAAATAAAAACGGAACCATACCTGTACGACTGGTATATTGTGATAAGATACTCATTGAACATCTCATTCTGTCCGCTCAGATTGCCGGCTGTAAGGCAAATAAGATGACGTGATGTAACTGCGGCTATTACGATTCCCATAATCTCAAGGAGTGACAGAAGCCCGGGTAAACCTGATGGGGTAATCTCATTGTAGGCAGCTGCGCAATATGCGAAAAGGGCCAGTACGAGAAATGACACGAAATTCAGTACGGTCGACTGCCAATAAAACAATGATCCTGTATCCCGCGATGACGGCTCATTAATTCGCCTTAACAAGATGAATCTCTTAAGTTCCTGAAGGGGCCCCTTTGTGGTCAGCCGTACCAGAAGCCACAATATGGCTGACAGGAACAATAATCCCGTTATCCAGTCGGAATGAAGCGGTTTTGCAGGAAGACTGATTCCCTCCCTCAGTGGCTTTATTATTGCAACAGGTTGCCCCCGTGTTGTCTGTATTTTATCAACCAGATGAAACGGGAACTGTCCCTGCGGGTAAGGAACAGGATTTCTGACAAAGGATGACGAATCAGAATATGTATAATCGGCAATTAAATTCCTTGAGCAAACCGATGTTGTATCAGTAATGACAATTTCGGGAAGAGAGGCCCTTTTTCTCCTTAATCCTGCCGAATCGGCGTTTCTGATATGTGCGGGAACCTCGTCGAGCCTTCTGAGTACGGAATCAGGAATAAGTTTCCCGGGATCAATCCTGATAACAAGCCCGGGTCTTATTGTGTCCTGTGTAACAAAGCCTGTTATCATATTCCTTTTGCAGATTTGACCACAAAAGTAATTATTATTAGGCACACATTAATAAAAGGATGATGGTCAGAATAATCAGAAATAATCATTCCTGGTACCTGAAAGATCGGCCAGAACATTATTTGCCAGCCTGCTTGCTCCAATCCTGAAGAGCTTGTTGGTAAGCCACTCGTCGCCAAGGCAATGCTTTACGATATTGTAATACATTAATGCATCTTTTGTGCTTACAATACCTCCGGCCGCCTTGAACCCCACCCTGATGCCTGTTTCGGAGTAGAAGTTTAGTATTGCCTGGCACATGACGAATGCAGCTTCAGGAGTAGCCGAAACAGATGTTTTGCCCGTGGAAGTCTTGATAAAATCAGCTCCTGCATCCATGGCTATCATAGATGCCTGGAAAATCAGCTCGTTATCGCCGAGCAGCCCCGATTCTATTATAACCTTCAGGGTTTTGTCGCCGATGGCTTCCTTGATTTCAACTATCTCCTCAGCAACTGATTCGTAATCTTTTCCCATGAATGCACCGACAGGGATCACCATGTCAATTTCATCGGCTCCGTCCTCAACTGCCATTTTGCATTCCGAGATCTTGAGAATCCTGAAACTTTGTGATGTCGGGAACGCTCCTGCAACAGAAGCAACTTTCACATTTTTTACAGTGAGTTTTTCCTTTACAACCTGCACGAAATTAGGGTAAACGCATATTGCCGCCACATTCGGGATATTCGAAAATCTTCCCGAGAAGCTGTTGACCCTCCCGGTCAGCTGAAGAATGCTGCTTTTGTTGTCGGCAGTGTTGAGGCTCGTAAGGTCGATTGAATTCAGAAGGTTCATCAAAAGATGTTTGTCAGGAACTTCTGCCGACAATGATTCAACAGCTTTAAGACCTTTTTTTACCTCAGATTCCGAAGGTCCCTTTTTTATGAGTTTCTGATATAGTTTTGTCATAACGATCAGTTTGGTTATAGCACATTTTGTTTCTTTACAGGAGAAAAAGAACGGAGTCAATATACTGCTTTTTTTAAAATGCAAGCAGTTTGTAATTTAAATTCTGTTAACAGAAAATTTTTCCGGATGGCGAAATTAGGGTATGAATGAAAGCTGATTGTTACAGGATACAGGATAAAGGTTTCTCCCGGTGCCCGGATGCCGGCACACGGCACTTCCAAATTCAGGGTTAAGCAGCTGTGAAAAACCATCAGGATCTGTTGTTCCTTGCCAGCGATGCAAAAATTCCAAGCACCGACAAGATCGAAAATATCACAAATCCGGTTTTCATTCCGGCTATAAATCCGGGATAGGTCGAAGGATCGATTGTCTGTTTTCCAATAAACAGCGATAATATCATCATGGCGATCCCCATGCTGAACATCTGACCAACCATCCTCATTGTCCCTACGACTCCCGAGGCAACACCCAGATATCTTTTTTCAACGGAACTCATTATCGCATTTGAGTTGGGGGAAGAGAACAGACCGAAACCTGTTCCGAGGATGATGAACAGCAACACTATTGTACCGGCCGGTGTTTCAGGAGTCAGAAAACAAAGTGCAAGCAACCCCGCTGCAGTGAATGCCATGCCGAGGGAGGCAATTTTCCCCGGATCATATTTATCTGACAGCCGGCCCGCTACAGGAGAAAGCAGTGCCATTGCAAGAGGCTGCGATATCATAATCAAGCCGGCATCCCTTGCTTCAAATCCCTTTATGTACTGAAGGTAAAGGCTGATAAAAAATCCTATGGCGCTTGTTGCCGAGTAGTTGATAAGGGCTGCCATGCCTGAAAAGGCAAACACCCTGTTCCTGAAAAACAGCCTTACATCGAAAACAGGATTTCCGGATTTCCTTTCAAACAAAACGAACACGACCGACAGTATGGCCCCTGAGATCAGAAAGGTCCATCCCATGGCCGACGGAAGTTTTGAAAATCCATACATGACCCCGAAAAGGGTAACACCATAGATCACTGATCCCCATCCATCGAATTTCTCACCTTTCGAGTCGGCCCATTCTGCCTTGATCTTTGTTTTGATAAGAATGAATGCCGCAATGCCAAAGGGAACAAGAAAGGCAAAGATGCTCCGCCAGCCAAAGTACTGTGTCAGCAGTCCCCCGATGACAGGACCTGTCGACAGCCCAAGATAAACTGCAGTTACATTTATACCGAGGGCTCTTCCCCTTTCCCCTGCAGGAAATACAGATGTTATTATGGCCATGCTTGTTCCGAAAATCATGGCGCCCGATATTCCCTGCACCATTCTGAGAATGATGAGATAAGTAAGGCTAAAAGAGAAAACAATTGCGAGTGTTGAAATCGTGAACAGTGCGATACCGGCTGTAAAAACCTTTTTCCTCCCTGCAATATCGGCCAGCCGGCCGAAAGGGAGAAGGAATATTGCCGACGAAAGTATAAAGCTGCTCATTACCCAGCCCAGGCCAATGGCATTTGCGCCAAGGTCTTTCCCGATCGCCGGAAGTGCCAGATTTACCGCAGATCCCAGGAAAGGGGTCAGATAAGCCGCAAAAGCGGTCACTGTCAATACCGACCTTTTGAATATCTTGTCAGGACGTGATGAGGAGTTGTCTGCCATGACAATGCCTTGAATATGGATAATTACTCTTTTTCCTTTGAATCGATTATTATGGTAACAGGCCCGTCGTTGACAAGTTCAACCTGCATCATGGCGCCGAACTCTCCTGTTGCCGTTTCACGGCCAAGAAGGGCTGAAAGCCGGTATATAAAGCTGTTGTAAAGGGGTATCGCGACTTCCGGGCGGGCGGCTTTTATATAGGAGGGCCTGTTTCCCTTTTTTGTCTTCGCGTGAAGTGTAAACTGGCTTATCACCATTATGCTGCCCCCTGTTTCCAGTATCGAGCAATTCATAATACCATCCCTGTCGTTGAATATCCTCAGTTGCACTATCTTTTTACAGAGCCATTCGATGTCGTTATTGTCATCTGAATCTTCTATGCCGAGAAGGACAAGAAGACCTGGCCCGATCTCCGACTTTATCCTTCCTTCTATCGATACGGAAGCCCTCGAAACTCTCTGTATAACCGTTCTCATGATGACTTCATTTGAGGCAACCAAATATATGCATTCAATTTATAAATCCGCAAAAGGATGTTTTATATTATATTTGGCCCATCATTTCTCATTTCATGGATTTCATCACAATTGTTGCAGTTGCCCTTGGCCTTTCTTTCGACACGTTTGCCGTATCGTTGTCTTACGGCGTTGTCCGGAACCAGATCCTTTTCAGACAGGCAGTCAGGATTGCTCTCGTGCTCGCCTTTTTTCAGGCCGGACTGCTGGTCGCGGGATTTTTCCTCGGTTCCTTTATAAGCGAAATAGTAAGTGCTGCCGATCACTGGGTTGCCCTCGTTCTGCTTTCATTTCTCGGCATAAGGATGATCGCCGAAGGGATAAGAGGAAAGGAAGGCAGTGAGCCCAGGGATTTCACCAGACCCGCTGAACTTCTTGCTGCCGCTGTCGGGACAAGCATTGATGCATTTGCCGTTGGGATCAGCTTTGCTCTCCTGAGCATAAGGATATGGTATTCTTCAATTATTATCGGTGCGGTGACTTTCCTTGCATCAATGACAGCAATAAGGATAGGAAAGTCGGCAGGTTCGCATCTCGGGAAAAAAGTTGAAATAACCGGCGGACTGATCCTTATTGTGATCGGATTAAAGATATTCCTTGAACATTTCCTGGGCTAAATGAATGGTATCATGTACCTTTCCCTTTTGTCAAACACGGCCATTTCGGTATAACCGGCATCTTTAAGAAGCTTATATGCCTCATCAAAATACTGACCGACCCTCGACGGCATATGCCCATCGGAATTGACGCAGACAGGTACATTCTCTTCCCTGAAAATCTTTAGAAACCTCCTGTCGGGATAAAAATCCCCCACGGGCCTGTTCCGGCCATTCGTATTTATTTCATAGGCCACATCATGCATGCTGAGACTCTTCGCCAGCTTTCTGTAAAACGGCTCAGGATCGGATGACGGCATGAAGCCGTAAATCCTTATCAGATCGCAATGGGCTATCATATCGAACAGCCCGGAGGCGGCAGATGCCATTACATTTTCAAAATAATTCTCCCAAAGCCTGTCTATATTTTTCCCCTCATATGTTTCAGGCCCCATATCAACGCTGAAATCACCAAGATAATGAACCGATCCTATGGCATAATCGAGTTCGACACCTTCGAGAAAGGCAGAAATCTCATTCTCCAGCCCGGGCAGGTAATCCACTTCAAGGCCCGTCCTTACCCTGATGTTTTTTGTTTTACGGCTCAGTTTCCTTATATGTCCGAGGTATGGCCCGACCTCTTCAGCACTCATGGCCCAGTCTGAATCCTTAAGAAAAAGAGTCAGATGTTCTGAAAATCCTATCTCCTTCAAACCTGCCTCAACAGCCGGGGTTATATAATCCTCAGGGGCAGCCTTGCCATCACTGAACCTTGAATGTACGTGATAATCAGTCCTGTAAATCATTTTTCCCAGATATGGTGCATTTATAAATGTTCATTGCCTCAAAGTAGATTCAATTTTATTAATAAAACAAATCAGCGGAGATAAAGTAAATCGTAAAATAATAACTTTGTGAAAAACCTGCTCCTGTGGATAACGAATTTAAACCCTGCAATTGCGAAAACTGCCAATTCAGGGAAGTTGTTTTTTCTACTCTCGATGATAATAAGATTTTGGAGCTTTGCAGGTTCAAGGAAGAACACTCTTACCGCAAAGGAGAAATAATAAATCACGAGGGTGAAAAAATAACCGATTTCAAGTACCTCAAATCGGGGCTTGTGAAACTGTTTCGCAGAACTTCAGACGGCGAAGAACAGGTAATTACGATAACCCGGCCATTTGAGTTTGTCAGTAACCTGAGTATTTTTTCCGAGGACAAATACAAATATTCTGTTTCGGCCCTCGAGGATTCGATAGTGTGTTCAGTAAGGCTCGATTTTATCCGGGAACTTTTCCTGAAAAACGGAGAGTTTGCAATAAGCCTGATGACAAGGATATCAAAGATAACTGACAAGATAATTTCCCAGACCCTTGACATAAGGCTGAAGAACCTGGCGGGCCGCGTCGCCTTCGTCCTGCTTTATTTCACCAACGACATATACAAATCAAGGGTGTTCGATCTTCCTGTTTCACGGAAGGAGATTGCCGATTATATAGGAATGAGTTCAGCCAACGTGATAAGGACTTTGTCGGACTTCAAAAGGGATGGCATAATTAAGGTGTATGGAAAAACAATTGAAGTTGTTGATATCAACAAGCTTGAGATAATATCAAAACGAGGATGATTTCTGCCCCGGATCCCCACGGGATCAGTAAAAATGGTTCAGTTATTTCCAGTTTCCCCGGGGATGGGGAGCAAATTTATGTTTTATGAAAATAAACCTCCTGATCACGAGCCTGCTTGTTTTACCGGAATTACTGACAGCACAACCCGGGCCGGGCGATCCCCGGCAGGAAAACGTGATAAAAAAAGAGTTTTACACTGTCTCCGGCTTCAGGCACGGGGTGAGCTTTTTCCCGAAAATAAGATTCAGTGAAGTACAGTACGAAGCTGGCGATTCACTTACATTCAACAGATACCACAGCCTGGATGTCATTTATTCATGGTTGGAAAAATGGGAAAAAGAATATCCCGATCTGGTCAGCCTTTATGACGTGGGGCTTAGCTATGAGGGACGACCAATCCTCCAGATGACTGTTACAAACAAGAAGACAGGAAAGGACACAGACAAGCCAGCGGCATTCTTTGAGGGCGGACGTCATAGCGGAGAAGTCACGGGCTCGGAATGCGTGATGTGGATGGCACGGTACCTTCTGTCAAATTACGGGAAGGATCCGGAAATCACCCACCTTATCGATTCAAGGGCCATATACCTTAAACCAGTCAACAATCCCGACGGGCACAACCTCTACCTCAGTACCCTTCAGTCCAACAGGAGCACTGTCAGGCCCGAGGACAATGATGGCGACGGGCTCCTTGATGAGGATGCCCCTGAAGACATTGACGGTGATGGAATGATCCTGACAATGCGTTGGAAAGATGAGAAAAAGGGGAATCTTATTCCCGATCCGAAGGATTCTACGGGAAGGATAATGAAAAGAGTGCCTGCCGGTAAGGGAATTTACCTTTCTGCAACCGAGGGTATTGACAACGATGGTGACGGAAGACTCAATGAAGACGGCATAGGGGGCCTCGACCTTCACAGGAACTATCCTGAAAACTGGAGGCCTTCAACAGAAAAGACTGGCAGAGGATATACCCAGGGCGGATCCGGCGGGTATCCTCTCAGTGAAACCGAAACAAGGGCTGTTGTTGAGTTCCTTCTCACACACCCGAACATTTCTGTTGTCAATTCGATGGACACCAGCGTTCCCATGCATCTGCGCCCTCCGTCAACATCCCCTTCGGCAGAGAGAATGTACCCCGAAGATCTGGCCTGGTATAAAACCTTTGATGCCATTGGCAAAAAGCTGACAGGATATGAAAAAGCCGGTGATGTATATGATGATTACGGAAGCGGAACCCCGTTGTTTGGTCACGGGCCCGACTTCGGCTACTGGTACTATGGCGCTATCTGGTATGGCGATGAGATCTGGAACGGAGCCCGCTACAGGGATTTTAACAACGACGGTGTTACTGATCAGCTCGACATGCTGATCTGGGATGATACCGAAAACAACGGAGAAGGATTCATAGAATGGAAACCGGCCAGGCATCCTGTATACGGAGATATCGAAACCGGCGGTTTCGTGACTAAATTCTTTTCCCAGAATCCTCCGGCACGGCATCTGGAGCCCTGGATAAGAAATGAAGGACTTTTCAATGTTGAAATGATAAAATATCTGCCTGAACTTGAATGGGATAAGGCAGAAGTAAAAAAGATTAAGACTTTTAAAGCCGATTCGGCCGATTACCAGTTAAAAATACGAATCAGGAACACGGGTAAACTTCCGACTGCACTAAAACAGGCATATCTGGTCAAGATAGTCAGGCCCGACAGGCTGGAGCTTGAATTCGACAGTGCAGCCATGGCAGGTGAAAAACAGGGCTACAGGGTGATAGAGGAGAAGAAACCGGCACCTCAGAGGACGGGAAGAACCATGTTCGGCGACACCGACCGACCCGGGATGCGGAGAGTCATTTCCAGGGATATCCCTTTTACCGATGGAGGATCAGCCACCGAAGCTGTTTTCACGATAAGGCTTTACAACAGGCAGGAGCTTAAAGGAAAAGCAACAATGTATTCAACCCGCGGAGGGGTTCTCAGAAACATGGAATTTGTTGTTAAATAATTAACAATCGGGTAATTTTAATATCAAAATTGATCATAAATAATAGTAGATGAAAATGGAAAAATACAGGGTAAGGGATATTCCACGAAGAAAATTCCTGGAAATGAGTCTGAAAGGAGGGTTGCTTGTGGCTTCGACGCCGGCACTCCTTTCGCAGCTTGTCTCCTGCAGGAGCGGTGTGAAACAATCCTCGCAGCTTGATATGGACAAGGAGACACTGGCGAAGGTCATCGCGAAAGCTCTTGAAAAAGGAGGGGATTTCGCCGACGTCTATCTCGAAAACAGGATCTCCCGCCAGATCGTAATGGAAGAATCGGTATTTAAAAGCGGCCTGTACGGCATCAGCCAGGGCGCCGGGGTAAGGGTCATCTCAGGTAACAAGACCGGCTATGCTTACACGGATGAGATAACTGAAGAGAAGCTCATGCGCGCTGCCGAAATCGCCTCGTTTGTGGCCGCAAACGGCTCAATGACATCTCCGGCAGGGATATCTGTAACTACCAGGCCTTCATACGTCACCGTCAGGGAGCCTCTTGGTGAAATAGCTGATGAAAGAAGAATAGAAATAATTCGTCGCGCCGACCAGGCCGCAAAGGACTATGACAAGAGGATTAAGATGGCCCTTGTTGAATATAATGACGAAGTCAGGAGCAGGGTAATAGCCAACAGCGAAGGTGTATACCTGAAAGATGAGCTTCCTCTGCTGTTTTTCATTGTGCAGGCTATGAGCGACAACGGAAAGGCAAGACACATGTCGCGCGAAAGGCTGAGCATGCACTCGGGATTTGAGATTTTTGAAGCGGTAACACCCGAGACTGTCGCCAGGAATGCTGCCAGGGAAGCAATAGCAATGCTCGATGCAGAAGATGCTCCCGCCGGTATTATGGATGTTGTAATGCAGAACGGATGGGGCGGCGTGCTTGTTCATGAGGCTGTGGGCCATCCGCTTGAAGCTGACAATATTGCAAAAGGCATTGGGGCATTCACAGGCAAGATGGGTAAAAAAGTAGCCGCCGACTGCTTTACAATGGTCGACGACGGCACATTACCAAATTTCAGGGGTACAATAAACTTCGACGATGAGGGCACCGAAGCAAAAAGGAACGTACTGATAGAAAATGGCGTGCTCAAAGGTTTCATGACCGATGTTCTCAGTGCCAGGCAGCTTTCCATGGCCCGTACGGGAAACGGCAGAAGGGAATCATTCAGGTATATACCCATCCCGAGAATGACCAATACATTTATTGACACCGGCAATGACAACCCCGCCGACATACTTGCCTCAACAAAAAAAGGAATTTATGTCCAAAGCCTGAGCGGAGGAAGCGTAAATCCCGTAACAGGAGTCTTCAACTTCACATGCCGTGAGGCATACCTTATTGAGAACGGGAGGAAAACCATCCCTATAAAAGGTGCAACACTTATCGGGTCATGCATGGATGTCATTTCAAATATAGATGCCGTCGGGAATGATCTTGATTTCGGGCCCGGGATATGCGGCAAAGGTCAGTCGGCAGAAGTTACGGCAGGGATGCCTACCGTAAGGATAAGGGGGATAAATGTGGGTGGAAGCAAAGCATAAAAAAACGTCAAAAGAAATGGATATGAATTATACAGACTTAACCGAAAAACTTGTCAGGAAATGTCTGACCCTTGGTGCCGATGCCGCCGAGGTCTATCTGGAAACCAGCAGGAACATGTCGGTGAATGTTTTAAACAAGGAGATTGAAACAATTGAGGAAGCCTCTTCCCGGGGTGTTGGATTCCGTGTCTACACCGGAGGCAGGATGGGTTTCAGCCATTGCAATGACTTCAGCGACAAATCGCTTGAAGATACTATTTCAAGGGCTCTTGCCTTTGCTAAACTGACCACTCCTGATGAGAACAACGTGTTGCCGGATGACACTGGCATAACCTCCGTTGCCGATCTTTACGATACTGCCATAAAAGGGGAACCCATGGAGAAAAAGATTAAAATGGCCCTCGAACTGGAGAGCCTGGCAATGGGCGCTCCGGGAATTACAAAAAGTTCCGGTGCCGGTTACAGCGAAGGTGAATCGGAAATCTTTATCGGCAACTCCAACGGCATCCTCAAAAGTTACAAGTCGTCGGGATGTTCCCTTGGTGTTTCAGTTGTCGCAGAAAAAGGCGACCAGAAGAATACAGGTGATGAATATTGTTCACGGGTATTCTTCTCTGATCTTCTTCCCCTTGATCAGATAGCAGCCTCTGCTTCTGCAAAGGCCGTTGAACTGCTTGATCCGGTGATGATCAGAACACAGCGTGCAGCTGTCATCTTTGACCCTGATGTGGTAAGATCACTGTTCGGGGGCGTTATTACGGCGCTGAATGGCGAACGGGTACTCCAGGGTGCAAGTTTCCTGAAAGATTTTCTGAACCGCCAGTTTGCCTCATCGCTGATAACCATCATTGATGACCCCACACTGGCAAGAAGCACCGGAAGCGCTCCTTTCGACGGAGAAGGCGTTCCTACACGCAAAATGGTTCTTGTTGAAAACGGAACTGTGAAAAGCTTCATCTACAATTCAAAAGCTGCAAAAAGAGCCGGCACTCAAAGCACCGGAAACGCTTCAAGAGGAGGATTCACATCTCTTCCCGCAATAGGTACACATAAGACATATATTCAGCCCGGAAATTCATCGCCTGCCGACATAATAGCAGGAACAATGAAAGGCCTTCTGCTCAGGGAAGTCACCGGTTACGGAGTTGATCCCGTAAGCGGCAACTTCAGCGGGGGCGCAAGCGGGCTGTGGATAGTGAACGGCGAAATAGCCCATCCTGTAAAAGGTGTTACAATAGCAGGCAGGGCTTCCGACATCTTCAATGCCATCGATATGGCAGGGAATGACACCGATATGAACAGATCATTTGCTGCACCTACAATACGTGTCGCCGAAATGATGATAGGTGGCAAATAAACTTTTTTCAATTCGCCAAAAAGTTATACTTTAGGGGTCTTAAAATTTAAGAAAATGGTATCAAATAAAAAGCAGAAAAGCATGGCAAACATTAATACTAAAAAAGGAGTTATCGCCATCCTGACCGGAGGAGGCGATGTTCCGGGCCTTAATCCGGCTATCAGGGCCGTGACCATCAGGGCAAACAGGGAAGGATTCCAGGTGATAGGTCTCCGCAGAGGATGGGCAGGAATTACTGAAGTCATCAGGGACAGCAAGGCAGACAACAGCAACAACTATCAATTGCTTACCGATGATATAGTGAACAGGGCAGGACGTACAGGAGGCACTTTCCTCCATACTTCAAGAACAAGGCCAAGCCATATGGCCAAAAAGGATGTTCCCGACCATCTGAAAGATACTTACAATGCCGATATGAATGACCTGACACCCGAAGTTATCAAGAACCTCGAGTGGCTTGGCGTCGATTACCTTATCCCGATAGGCGGTGATGATACACTCAGCTATGGTGTTCACCTTTACAGGCAGGGAGTGAAGGTAATCGCGATACCCAAAACAATGGACAACGATGTTCCGGGTACGGATTATTGTATCGGCTTCAGCACATGCGTCTCCAGAACTATCCAGATGATAAATACACTCAGGACATCGGCAGGCTCTCATGAAAGGCTCATGGTGCTCGAGGTGTTCGGAAGATATGCCGGTTTCACCGCAATGCTTCCAACTATGGCCGGCGCTGCAAACAGATGCGTAATTCCTGAATATGAATTTGAAATTGAGCGACTTGCCGAACTTCTTATTGATGACCGTAACCACAACCCCAGCAAATATTCCATAGTCCTTGTTTCGGAAGGTGCCATGTTCAAAGGCGGAGAGATGATCTTCTCCGGCAGCGAAAGAGATGCATACGGGCATGCCAAGCTTGGTGGTATCGGAGACCTGGTTTCCGAAAAGCTGAAAGAATTATCTCCAGCATACAACAACGGCAAGACTATCAATATTATAAACCAGAAACTCGGATATATGGTCCGCGGCGGCGATCCCGATGCCCTCGATTCAATTGTTCCGATGGCTTACGGCAACCTTGCACTTGACCTTATCCTCAAAGGTATGCATGGAAGAATTGTTGTCCTTAAAAACGGAAGATACGATAATGTGCCTATCGATGTCGTTACTTCATCCAAGAAAGTTGTAAAGGTTTCAGAGCATTACAACACCGACAGGCTCAGGCCCTATTATCACAGCTTTGAGATGAAGCCGTTCCTTCTGATGGCATCGGATAATTAATCAGGTTATTTTATTGTTAACAGTTTAACAATATAAAACAGGCTGTATCAGAATTTTAGCCGCAAAGCAATCAGGGCCCGCCCTGAAGGCTCAGACCCGGTCCATTGGTACTAAACATTTTGCGATCTTTACCAAAAAGTCTGGCCGGCTCTGCGGTTAAAAGAATTTCAAATTCTGATACAGCCTTTTCCTTTATATCCATCTGATTAATTTTGTCTATTTTTGCCGGAAATCCTGACCTTGCTTGGAAAAGGGAACCATCATCAAATCTGTGGGAAGCCGCTACAGGGTGCTGACCTCCTCCGGAGATACAATCGACTGTGTATTGAGAGGCAGGCTTCGGGTGCACGGAGTGCAAACCACAAATCCTGTGGCAGTCGGCGACAACGTGATTATTGAAAAGGAAAAAGTTGGCAGGACCGGCATAATAAATGAGGTTCTCGACAGAAAAAACTATATACTCCGCAAAGCCTCCAACCTTTCAAAACAATGCCAGATAATTGCTGCAAACCTCGATCAGGTGCTGCTCATGGTTACTATAGTCCTTCCAGCGACACCGGTAGAGTTCATCGACAGATTCCTGGCCACAGCCGAAGCTTACAGGATACCTGCCAGGCTAATCTTCAACAAGACAGATCTCTACGGAGAAAAGGAATCACAAATAATGGAGAGCCTTATCTCCGTGTACTCGGCAATAGGCTACAGATGTTTCAGATTGTCACTAAACACGGGCAACGGACTTGATGAAATAAAATCAATACTGAAAGACAAAATAAGCCTTATCTCCGGAAACTCGGGTGTGGGGAAGACAACTCTCCTCAACACAATCGACCCCTCCCTCAGGCTGAAAACTGCAGAAATATCCGGATATCATAAGCAGGGCAAACATGTAACAACATTCCCTGAGATGCACAAGATGCCTTTCGGAGGATATGTGATCGATACCCCCGGCATCAGAGGCTTCGGCCTTTTTGGAATGGAAAGAAATGAAATTTATCATTTCTTCCCTGAAATATTCAGAATATCCGAAAAATGCAGATACTACAACTGCCTTCACCTTGATGAACCCGGGTGCGCTGTAAGGGATGCAGTTGAACATAATGAAATAAATCCCTTGAGATACAGAAGCTATGTAAGTATTTTAAATGATGAAAATACTAAATACAGGTGAAGTTGAGTTAATCAGGTATATGTTTGTATACTTTGCCTGGAAATAGCTACCATAACATTAAAAGAATTCCTGTTATTGTAATTGCAGCGCTGGCCGTAATTATAGGCGCAAGCTTTTTCTGCTTTAAGGGAATCCAAAGCAATCAGATAAAATATATTGCACGTGTTCTTGATAATCAGGTCAAAAGTGCCGGGGGGTCAGTCGATGGAACTGATGAAGGTTTCATAAATGATATTAACCGGATTCTCCACTCTGAAAACATACAACATTTCATTAGCGATGACGACCAGCGAACCAGGACCATCGACAGGATGAAATTGTTCTTTTCTAAGTATGAAGACCTTATCACCGGGATAAGGATCTATGATGACAAAAAGAATGAATTCACGCTTAAGAAGGATGAAACAGGCAACACATGGCTCGAACAGTTGTTTGTATTGCATGTTCAGGGTGAAATTCTTCCCTATGACACCCTTATCCTTCAGAACAGAACATTTGAATATTACATCCCCTTAAAACACGAGGATATTCTCGTCGGCAACATTGTCGTTACCATCGATTACCAGAAATATTTTGAACGACTGTTTTCATCCTTTAAAATGGAGAATTATCAATGGCAATGGGTCATTGACGACTCAGGTGGGATAATCTTCACAAACAGCAGGGAAAACATCCGGTATTCACAGCTTCAAAAGATAATGAGAAGGCTTGATGAAGGAGCAGTGGAAAATCTGATCCATTCTGCCGGTGGCAGCAGCAATCCCGGGGAAATAATATCATCATTCTATTCAACCGGGCTTCTTCACAGAAATTTCAACATAGTCTTTTCATCACCAGTCGGCAAAGTCAGCGCTTATCTATTGCGTAATTCACTCATTCTGGTTATCGTGTCGGTCATTGCACTTATGTTTGTTGCGGGATTTCTCTGCAGGATCATAACTGCACTGAGAACAGAAACGGAAAGACTGCTTTCCTCGGAAGAAAAGATGCGGAAGCTTCATAATGAAATTCCTGTAGGCATGGTGATTTACAATGAAAAGAGAGAGATCCTTAAAGCAAATAAAAAGGCTGCTGAACTATACTCGTTTCCGGGAGAAAAGGCGATGCAGGGAGCCATCCTGCCCGACCCTGCGATTACCGATGAGAACAATTATTTTGCACGGTACATGGGAGGTAATTTCACTCCCGATCAGTTTGTAATAATAAGAAAGAATGACTCGGAAATGATCCTTTTCCGGACAAAATCGCCTGTTAGTTTTATGGATCATGATGCCACAATGGAGTTGCTTGTGGATGTTACCAGCCTTGAGGCTGCAAGAAAACAGGAGGCAAGTGCAAGCTCGGCCAAGTCAGAATTCCTGGCCAGGATGAGCTATGAACTCAGAACTCCGCTTAATGGCATTATTGGTATGGCGGATATTCTCGAAAAGCATGACCTTTCCGGTGAAAGTGCCGCTGTGCTTAAGATACTTCGACGTTCTGCCGAAGTGCTGCTTGGGCTTATCAACGACATCCTCGACTTTTCAAAGATAAAATCGGGGAAGATGATCCTTGATGAAATTCCCTTCAGCCTCAGGGAGGAGGTTGTTTATTGCTATGATCTTGCACGGACAAACACCGATGGCTCGCAAATAGACCTCTCGGTAAGCATAGATGATAATATCCCGGATAAGGTCATTGGCGATCCTTTCAGGATAAGACAGATCCTGACAAATTTCCTAAACAATTCAATCGCAAATACGAAGCAGGGAAAGATAAGCCTTAGATGCAGCCTTAAAGAAAACATTGAAGGAAAGATAAGGCTCTCATTCCTCATTGCCGACACAGGTAAGGTCATTGATCAGGTTACCCTTAGAAAAATGTTCGGCAACCATGTAAGCATGGATTCGAAGGCTGCAAGAGAGAATGATGATTCGGGATTCGGACTGGCCCTGGCCAGGCAGCTTATAGAACTCATGGGCGGGGAGTTTGAAGTTAAGAGCCCTTCAGGCCTCGAAGGAGAAACCGGCACTAAAATTGAATTCACTATCAATATCTGGTCGGACGAGAAGCCTCAAAAGAACCTTAATAACGATTCCCTGATTTCATTTGGACAGATAAGAACACTGGTTGTAACCGGATCCCAGAACAGGGATGAGGAAATACTTGGGACAATTCATAAACTCGGACTTGCAATGACGGTGACCACATTCCAGAAATCAACTGTTGGTCAGATAAAGGCAAGCCTGTCAATCCCCGATAAAAAGTACCATCTCATTGTGATCCTTGATGATTGTGAATTCAACGGATTTGATGTTGCTGCCCGCATCCATGAACACAACCTGTCGGATCAGTTCGTCATAATAATGATAAGCTCGAATGATATCAGGGGCAATTTTGTAAAATGCTCTTCCTTTGGCGTTGACCATTATATCGTGAAACCCTATGATATAAAGGAGCTTTACAGTATCATTAAAAGCAGCTTCCCCTATGTCGACCGTACGGTACTATCAAATGACAGGGACAGGGTAGCAAAAGACCTCAGGATACTTGTCGTTGAGGATAATAAAATGAATCAGAAGGTAATCGGGACAATGCTCAAGAGCCTTGGATATTCATTTGATTTTGCAGATGACGGATTTGCCGGACTCATTCAGGCAAAGACAAGGCGGTATGATGTAATCTTCATGGATCTTATTATGCCGCAGATGGATGGTTTTGAAGCCGCCCGCAGGATCCTGGAATATGACAGTACACTTCTCATTGTGGCTTTTACAGCCGACAACCTTCCTGATACTAAACGGAAAGCCGAACTCTCGGGAATAAAGGAATTCATCTCCAAGCCTGTTAGGATAGAGGATCTTAAGAAATTCTTTTCAAGGCATTTCTTCAGCAATTAACTTCCGCGATTTTCTTATTTTTGCTGCTCCGTATCAGAAAAGTTGCCGGATTATTATGACATATCAGAACCTTGCCCGTACCGACATTGTCACTTTCCTCAGACTGGCTGAAACCTGCCCGGTGGCAGATGTCCGTTCCCCTTCCGAATTCAGTTACGGGCATATTCCCGGTGCCGTCAATATCCCACTGTTTGATGATGCCGAAAGGGAAGAGGTTGGAACCAGGTACAAGCAAAATGGACGAACAGATGCAATATTAAGGGGATTGGAGCTTACTGGCCCGTCGATGTGCCATAAGCTTGAAAAAGCACTGCAGATTGCTGCCGGGGGTAAACTTCTTGTCCATTGCTGGAGAGGAGGAATGAGATCGGAAGCCATGGCCTGGCTGTTTTCGCTCGGAGATATTGAGACAACACTGCTTGAAGGAGGATACAAATCGTACAGGCATCATGTCCTTGAAAGCCTTTCGGTTAACAGGAAAATGTTTGTCCTGGGAGGCCTCACGGGCAGCGGAAAAACCCATATCCTGAAGTATCTGAGGGAACAGGGCAGGCAGGTCATTGATCTTGAAGGAATGGCAAACCACAAGGGCTCCGCATTCGGATCGCTGGGACAGGCACCACAGCCTTCATCGGAACATTTTGCAAACATACTGTACAGCCGGTGGAAGGACCTCGATCCCGGCCTGCCTGTCTGGCTCGAGGATGAAAGCCGCAATATCGGGACCGTGTTTATGCCGGATGACTTTTACAATAATATGCAGCTTAACCCAACCATAGTACTGCTTATGGATATTAAAACCCGGCTCCCGAGGCTGATTGAGGAATACTCATTCTACGACAGGGATGAGTTGGAAGCTTCGGTAATGAGGATCAGCAAACGGCTGGGAGCAGACAGGGCACAGGAAGCAATTGAAGCAATTAGGCACAGCGATTTTGCAAGAGCCATCGAAATAGTGCTTCATTATTATGATAAGGCTTACCTGTACGGGCTGAAACGAAAGGAGTCGAAAGATATGGCATTTGTGAAGACTGATACTGACGACATTGAAACCAATGCCCGCAAAATCGTTGAGGCTGCTGAAAGATTTAAATGATGATTCTGATGGCCGGCCGGGGCCTCTTTAATTATTGTCGCCGCCGAATTCAGATTCAATCCATTTATATACCTTGTCCGATCGTCTAAGAACAACCGGGACCTTAACCGAGCAAAATTCCCCCTTAAGAGCCTTTTCAGTCACTTTAAGATCGACTCTGATCTCATCGGCAGTGTATTCCACAACTCCTGTTGTAGGGCCTGTGATAAGCAGCAATTCTCCTTTTTCAAGATCACCGTTTTCAAGCTTTATCTCGGCGACACCCAGCCTGGCAAAAAAGTTGGTTATTTTCCCAAGGTAAACCTTCTTCCTTGTCGCCCGTGAACCATATCTGTCGTTCCATTCTCCAAGCCTCTGGCCAAGATAATATCCGTCCCAGAAGCCCCGGTTAAAGACTGTTGAGAGCTTTTTTCTCCATTCTGAAATCCTTTCTTCAGAATATGTTCCGCTGAAAACGGCATTTACGGCTTCATTATAGCATGAAACAACGGTTTGCACATATTCAGGCGACCTTGCCCGTCCCTCGATCTTGAACACTGTAACTCCCGCATCAAGAATTTTATCAATGAATCCTATCGTGCAAAGATCCTTCGGCGACATAATATACTCATTGTCAATCTCAAGTTCGTATCCCGATTCCTTTTCGGTTACTATATATGCTTTGCGGCAGGTCTGGTAGCATTTTCCCCTGTTGGCCGACTTATTGTTTTCATGAAGACTCAGATAGCATTTCCCTGATGTGGCCATGCAAAGTGCCCCGTGTACGAACATTTCGAGCCTTACAGGGAGCCCGCCCGGGCCTTTGATGTTTTCTGCTGCAATCCTTTCAGAAATATGTTTTACCTGGCTGAGGTTAAGTTCCCTGGCAAGGACAGCAACGTCGGCCCATTGTGAATAGAATTTAAGTGCCTCAATGTTTGTAATATTCAGCTGGGTCGAAAGATGGACTTCAATACCTGTCCGGAAAGCATAGTTGATTACCGACAGGTCGGAGGCTATAACAGCTGATATTCCGCTTTCAACTGCAGCATCTATTATACGATGCATCTGTTCCAGCTCATTGTCAAAAACAACAACGTTGACGGTAAGATAACTTTTAACATTGTTTTCCCTGCAGATTGCTGATATCTGACGAAGGTCGGCAAGGCTGAAATTAACAGATGAGGCAGCCCTCATATTGAGGTCCTCAGCGCCGAAATATACTGAATCGGCACCTCCCTGAATGGCTGCCATCAACGACTCATACGAGCCTGCCGGCGCCATTATCTCTATATCTTTCCGGTTCATCCGGCTGTTGGTTTTTAAAGGAACAAAGATACTGCACGATTGTTTCAGTCAATGCTGTTCTTCATGATTATCCTGATGCATGTTCCCTTGCCTATTTCAGATGATTTTACGAATATCCTGCCGTGGTGATACTCTTCGATTATTCTTTTTGCCAGCGACAGCCCGAGTCCCCAGCCTCTTTTCTTTGTTGTATAGCCCGGGTTGAATATTTTCTTCCATGCCGATTTAGGAAGGCCCTTTCCGGTATCGTAAACATCAATTATGGCATGCTTGCCGTCATTTTCAACCCTGATAGTCAATGAACCATCACCCTCCATCGCATCAATGGCGTTTTTGCAGACATTTTCAATTACCCATTCAAAAAGTGCGGGGTTTACCGGTATGTTTATGACGTCGTCAGGTGAAAAAGGAAGAACAAACAACACTTTTGAGGAGGACCTTGTCTTAAGGTAATTGACGGAATTCTGTATAAGACTAATAACGTTTTCCTGTGTGAGGGATGGTTTTGACCCTATCCCCGAAAACCTTTCAGTAACCTTTTCAAGTCTTTTTACATCGAGAGCAAGTTCCTTTAGTACCGGAATGTCGGGGTAATTGTTCTGAAGCAATTCTATCCAGCCGGTCATGGAAGTGGTGGGGGTCCCCAGCTGATGGGCAGTCTCCTTCGACATACCCACCCACACCCTGTTCTGTTCGGCTTTCCTTGAACTGCTCAGTGCAAGGTATGAAGCCAGGATGAATAGTATTATGAATCCAAGCTGGATATAAGGATAGTAGATAAGCTGGCTTAAGATAATACTGTCCTTGTAATAGATCCTGTTTGTGGTTCCGTTCCCAAGCTCAATGATAATGGGTTCGTTTGCTCCTTTTATTTTGTCGAGACGCAGACTGATGCGCCCGGGATCACCCGCTGAATCCTGCCCCAGATTCCTTGCACCGATGATATTGTCGTGACCATCAGTAAGAATTACGGGGACCGTATTGTTATTTTCAATTATTGATGCCAGAAAATCGAGGTTTTGAGTCGAATCAGCTGAATTGATGAGCCTGGTGGCCTCGGCCCACAACTCGACTTTTTTACGTTCTTCTGCCTTAAGGCTTCGAACGAGATACTGTGTGTATATCAGCGAACCTACGCCGATAAGTATGGCAAAGAAGAATAAAAAGATCTGCCAGTTGTTTCTGTTGCGAAATATATTCAAGCCCGGTAATTTTATGGTGAAAAAGTACTAATTCTTTTTAAATAGCCTGTCGAAAAAAGTCTCTTTTCTTTCTTCTTCAGGTTCTTTCTTTGTTGCTGTTGTGTCCGACGAACCATCCCACTTTATTCTGAACCTGGGCTTTGTTCCCTGCTTCCCGGAAGGTTCCGGACTCTTGTCATACAACCCGTATTCTTCATTAAATATTGTCTTGAGATTTTCTTTTTCTTTTTTGATGTTTTGCTTTATCTGATTTCCCTGGGCTTTCATATCGTAACTCACATCAACTTTATCTGCCCTGCCTTTCATCATGAGGTATATCGAAGTTCTTCCAAGTCCGTCATCCTCAACCTCGCCAAACTCTTCGGTGCGAACCCTGGTCTTTCGCGTTTTCCTGCTTAGTATATCCGAAAGGAGCATTTTCACATGATATTCATATTCATTGTCAAAACTGTGTTTCCCGTTAACGGAAAGATCGACAGCCGACGATTTTATATCCATCTGGGGGACATAAAAGACATTGCTCCTTATGAAGAAATCGTTTTCAAGCTTTTCGAATTTAATGTTTTCAAGTTCCGAAAGGGAAATAAATTTTGAAAGTGCTTTCACCGGATCAAAATTAATCAGCGAGCCGTTTGTGATACTGTATTTGCCTTCCGCGGTCATTGACCTTACATCGGGGTTTAGCAGCGAGTCGGCAGGCAGCAGTAATGTTATCGCACCTGAAAGAGATCCTGCAAGGTTTTCGGCCCTGATGAAATTCTGACCGAAATTGTGGAAACTGGTGAATGCTTCATTTACATCAACTCCCGCCAGGGAAAAACTTCCCCTCCCCATAAACGATTTATTACGGTTCTGAACAACTACTCCGTTCCCTGTTATCTTTCCCTTCTGCGAGCTTAATGACACATTCCGCAAATTGAGCAATCCGGGACTGATGCTGAGGGATCCTGCAATATTCCTTGCGCTGAAAGTCTTATATTCGACTGTATCGATTCTGTAATTTACATCAAGCATAACGTCAACTGGGAACTTAATAGCTGTTTTCTTTTCATTTCCGGCATCTCTGACTTCTTTATCATCAGTGGCATTCATAAAACTCTCGGGTCTGAAGCATGTTGCGGTGACATTTGCAGTGCCGGTGAGAGTAACCGGGCTTCCTGTAAGCCAGCCGGGGAAATTATTAATTGTCCCCGAAAGCACCACTTTGTGGCCATTAAGGAAAAAGCTGAGATTGTCAGATTTTGTTTCTTCGCCAATAAGTGACACTTTTCCGTTTGCATTGTTAATGTCAATATTCCTGTTTTCAACCTTAAGCTCCACTGAATTGAAAATTACTTCTGAATTGGAGTTAAGTGTGAAAATATCCCTGAGCCCGAATGTCTTTTTAATTGAAGGAGCACCGGAGAACTTAAGATTGAGATCAATGGACCCGGCTGCCCTGCTTATGCTTTTCAGATCAAGGAATTCTCTCAGCTCGGAGGGAAGAAGTTTACCCCTGAAGATAAGTTCGGCTGACGGATTTATGAAATTTCTTACTGAAAGTGAACCCGAATAATCAGAGGAACCAAGCCGTGAGGTGAAATTTCTGACCGAAAGTGAACTCGTAACGGGAGAATTACCGGTACCGTTTGTATATTCTCCTTCGAACGACAGTTTTTCAAGTCTAATGTTTGACCTCCTGTTTTTTATCTGTGCATTTTTAAGCGACCATCTAATGTCATAATGCGGATCTTCAGAGCGGGTCGGTCTTCCCTTGATGCTCCAGTTGAACTTCAGGGAGCCCGATGCATCAAATGCCGACAGAGCTTTTCTCTGCTTTTCCGGAAGAAGATTCACTGCCTTTGAAATATCAATATTATCGGCTGTAATGCCTATATCGATGAAATTGTCGTCAGCAACGAATCCGGTAAGCAGGAAGTCCCAGTTTTCCACTGTTATACTGCTTTTCCTGAAGAAAACACCCTTTGCATTCCTGTTCAGGCCAACCTGAACCCTGGCAGGAATACTGTGCCGGATCGCGAAGTCCTTAAGAACAAAAAGGTCGAAACGCGTTTCGGAACTGCCTTCAAAATCTATCACCTCGTTCCTTATCCGGCTTTTAAAACGGCCGTAACGGAACACCCCCTTTATTAACAGGCCGGGCCGCCGGTCGTCATATGAAAATTTCAGGTCCGACACGTTGATCCTGTTGAAATTCAGCATCAGGCTTTTGCCGCCGTTTCCGCTGCTTTTTGAAAAACTGTAATTGTAATTGCCCGCTTCATCAGTGAACAGGTTAAGCTCTCCTCCCTTTATGCCTATCCTGGTGAATGTATAGGCGCCTCTTATAAGATCGGGCATCCTGAAATCAACTGATGCTGATCTTGCCTTAAGAAGTGTGTCTGTATTGATTCCCCTGAAAGCCTTTCTGTCAAAACCGGGGGAGGAGAGAATGGCTATGTTTTTAAGTTCAACTGTAGCTTTTGGAAACTTCCTGATAAGCGAGAGCCTGAAAGATTCTGTTTCGATCTTTGTCTGGAGGGTACTGTTAAGGGAGTGAAGGACTATCCCGCCTACCCTGTTCTGGAGGATAAGCGAAAGGACAAACAAAACGACAACCAATGAAATGAGAACTATCGAAACTGTTCTGAGAATCCTTACCACCGCTTTCATTTACATTTTCAGTAAATACCCTTCAACCATGTTAATTAACGGGCAGCAAAGTTATATTATTTGATCCGGTCTGTTTTTATTTCAGGAGGAAGCTGAAATTGTCCCCTTCCCCAAGCTCAAGAGGCGGATTATTCTTCCTGAATATCCTGGCTTTACGAGGGCCCGAGAGTTCAATAAGACCGTCTTTTACAATGAACATTGTCCCCTCGCGCAGACCGGCCACCCAGAGATCAGGATTAGCCTCAATGAACTCTTCTATCCTCTGTTCCCTTGTTTCCCCTGCATGCCCCTCGGGATTCGCATCAAGATAATGAGGGTTTATCTGGAAGGGGATAAGGTTGAATGCCCTGAATGATGAAGGCCTGACAACAGGCATGTCATTTGTCGTTCTGATCGTGGGGCATGCCACATTCGATCCGGCGCTCCATCCTATATACGGAGTGCCCGACAATACTTTTTTGCGTACAGGTTCTATGAGCCTGTTATCCCTGAGAAGCTTCAGAAGCATCCATGTGTTGCCTCCCCCGACAACTATTGTATCGGCTTTTCCGACAGCGGCGACCGGATCGGAATAATGATGTATGGATATTATATCATGACCGACCTCCCGGAACCGTTCCCTGACTTTGAGCTCATAGTCGTCGTATGAGAACGTGACGGCTGCATACGGAATGAACAGAGCCTTTGTATGTTTGCTGCCAAGGAATTCCTTGATTTTATGCTTCGGGTAATCAAGGTATGGTTCCCCTGGATTTGTTGAGTTGCTGATAAGTAAAAGTTTCATATGATTTCGGATTTCAGATTTCGGAATTGGGATTTCGGATTTAATATTTGTCTTTAAGATTTTTAATAGCCTGGTTTTCGGGGATGACGGGGATTTCGAGGATGTTGAAGGAATAATCAAGGATATTGAAAAGCAGCATTTTTCCTGATAATACATTACCAATCCCCGTAATGATCTTTATGACTTCGTTTGCCATGATTGTGCCAGTGAATCCGGGAAGCACTCCAAACAGTCCCACTTTCGAAGGCTCCGGATTGTTGTATTCATCTCCGGCCCCGGCCGGATTGAAGCAACGGTATGTGGGACCGCCCCTGTAATTAAATACCGATACCTGTCCTTCGTATTTATATATGGCGCCGTGAACCATGGGTTTCCCGAGGATTACGCAGGTGTCGCTGATTATATACCTTGTTTTCAGATTATCTGTTGCATCAACAACAAGATCATAACCGCTTAATATCTTAAGCGCATTGGAAGCGTCGATCCTGACATTTATTCTTTCGGTTTTAATCAGGGTGTTAAGCTGTTCAATCCTTTTTGCTGCAATAATCGATTTCAGTTTTCCGATATCTTCGGAGCCGTAAAGCACCTGCCGCTGAAGGTTGGATTCGCTTACTGCATCAAATTCTGCAACAGCTATATTGCCGATGCCGGCAGCTGCCAGATACTGAAGGACAGGGCATCCGAGGCCCCCTGCACCGACAACAAGCACTGAAGCCTTTTTCAGTTTCTCCTGCCCTGCGACACCGATTTCAGGCAGCATTATCTGCCTGCTGTACTGCCTTATTTCCCGCTGCCTTATTTCCCGTTCTGAAAGTATACTCTCAGCCACAGCGAATCATTGTATATCCACAAATATACAATTTAACCGGCAACCATCAACCGCCCTGCCCTCTGCTCTCCCCCTGCGCCCCCTGCCCTGCGCCCTGCGCCCTGTGCCCTGCGCCCTTTCAAAAAAAAAGCAGAGACGCTCAAATATGGCGTCCCCGCGTGTATTCATGAAATAGAACGGAATGAAAGCGGTTTAGTCGTTGAAGGTAAAGGCAAGGCCTATTTCGAATGGTTCGAGATTCAGTCCTTCCGGACCTTTCAGCTCCTGGAACCAGGGAGTAAGATAATATGTACCGAATATCGTCAGGTTTTCGAATCCGATCCTTCCGGTAACACCCCCGCGCAAAAGATTCAGGTTATAGTCTCCTCTTGTCTTTACCTTCTCTCCATCTTCATAAAGAAGCTTTGTTCTGGCATATATCTTCAGTCCGCCAATGACTCCCGCCGAAACATTCAGCCTGTTGCTGTATCCGGCAGGGATCTGCACCTCAAGAAGGAGCGGTACATTAAGATAAAGTATGGCGAATTTTGATTTTTTAACTGCCTCAATGTCGGCCGGGATAAGTTCTCCGATGGTTCCGTCTCCGACAACACCAATAGTACCGGAACCTTCAAACCTGTAAGTATTCCAGTTAAGCCCAAGACCTGTCACAAGTCCTGAATGACGGCCGAATCCGATATTAGTCTGTGTGAAATTCAGGTTAAAGCAGTTTGAATTGCTTGCATCGAGTGTCATATATGATATTTCAGGAGGCAGGGTGTTGGAATTAACATGATTATAGTTGTTGAATCCGATTTCGAAACCGGCCCAGTGGCCCCTGAAATTACGGGCGCCCCTGTTACGTTCGTTATCTTCCTGATACCAGTATCTGTCTCTTTCGTAATTTATCTCAGGCTCATATCTTTCAACATCGAACTTCCTTCCTTCAGGTGTTTCCCTGACATTAAGAGCCCTGTTACCCATTTTTACAATCACAAGCGAATCATTCCCAACAAAACGGATAAGATCGTCACCAACAACTACGGTAAGATCCTCATCTCCGTCTTTAACTGCCGTATCCTGTTTTTCAACCGCTGTTGTGTCATTCGACTGCAGCGCAAATGACTGACACATCATCGCAGCGGCTGTCAAAAAAAGTACAATCTTCTTCATGGCTTATTTTGTTTTCTTCTGTTTTCAATGCTGTGACGGATGGCTTCGCCAAAAAGTTACAACGATCCTGAGGTTCTTTTTACCGGTGCGTTGAATTTTAACAGAGAGGATGTGAAAACATACGATTTTACCTCACCTTTCTCATCGGTGTTCTTATGCAGTGCCATTTCCCATCCCAGAAGTTTGTTTATTCCGGTGATCCCCGCCGAGGCAAGTTCAAATCTCTCAACAGGTCTCTCGGGCATAATGGTATCCCTCATGATCTGCTTATGGAAAAACCTGGCAATGAACCTGTCGACATTACTCCGGTTGTCTTCAAGGAAGTCGGGGACATATCTCGGCCTGTAAGTTCTTATGAGGAAGCTGTTTTGACTGCCTGAAACTGTAAGTTCCAAAGGAGTGGAAACAGTTATCGTTGCAAGAGGTTCATATCTTTCGGGTTCATTTACTGCTGAAACCTGTACCTGGTTATTGAGTGAGTCTGCCGTTTTCTGTAAGGCTATATTACCGCTACTGATTTTTTCTGCAGCCGCAACAACACTTCTTGCTTTTGGTCCGACCACAGAGATTGTTTCCATGTTCCGCAAAACAGGGGATTGCGACTGAAGATAAATTGTATCAATTGTTACATTTTGCACGATACTGTTTTCAGGAATGTTACCTTCCCTGCGGGCAGAAAATACAGAGATCACAAGAAGCAATATGGCTGCCGCCGCGCTTAATCCGATGAAGGCTATCCTTGTATACCGCTGTGCGATTGTTAATCTTTTAACAGCGTTTTTTCTTTTGAATACTTCTGTTGAAGGTTTAAGTCTAAGCTTCTGGTATTGCTCAAATCTTATTCTCCTGCCTTCATCCCGGGAGATCAGCTCATCGAGTTCAGTAAGCTGACCGGCGCTTATATCATTTTCGAGGTTTGAAATGCACAGATAGTCAAACTGGGAATCGCCCAGGTCGTCGGCCGACCTGAACAGATCTTCCTTTAAGCTGAAATAAGATTCAGGAGAGGCAAGGGAAATAAGTTCAAGGTCCTTCAGTTCGTCCTGAAGATCAGGATTTTCTTTAAGGAAGGATTTGAGAAGTTCTTCCTCCGGTCCTGTGAGTTTACCGTCGAGCCAGTCGATGAACCATATCTCGTAATTTGACCTGTCGGGTTTCATTTATATCACAGTTTCGATTTTTCCGATAAAGCTTCTTAGCGCCACACGTCCCCTGTAAATATTGATCTTGACCTGCGCTTCGGTCAGACCTGTTATATCTCCTATTTCCTTATACGAGTATCCTTCATAATCCCTCAGAAGTATAAGTGACTTCTGGTTTTCCGGCAGCCTGTCGAGTGCCAGGTGAAGTATCTCGTTGAGGTCGCTGTATTGTGTTTCTGCCATCCATCCTGTCTGGTCTGCGTCGTCGAGGGCCGACAGTCGGCTTTCTTTTCTTATGGTATCGATCATTGTATGATAGGCAGTTGTGAACAGCCACGATTTTACTACCGGATATTCTATTTCAGTCACATTTCTCCAAAGCTTCTCATAACTATCCTGTACGATATCGTTAGCCCTGTCTTCATCCTTCAGGTTCGAACGGATAAAGCGGTAAACCGAATCGGAGAACTCTTCAACAGACCTGTTATATTCCTTAACTGTCATAAAAGCATATACAGCATAAAGACGGATAAATTGGGAGAAAGTTACAAAATTCGTCACAGAAGGATTTTTCACTTCTTTCCGACATGATTGCCGGGTGCCTTACCAGACGCGTTTTACTGTTATTATACCAGCAGACCAATTCAAAAAACATGGCAATAATTCATGTTTTCAGGTACATATACTGAAATCACCCCGATCGTCACTGTTTTTGTGACATGCAATTAATATTTAGAATGATTCTAAAATAGCCATTTTCAATAAAATACTTCATTTTTCATTGTCACAAAACACCACTTTCCGACATAATACATGAAAATGTACTGCTGTCAGACTGATATACCCTGAAGAGGTCCACAGTGAATTAAGTTACCGGGGTTTGAGCCGGATGATTTGTTTTTTGACGGTAAAATACTGTCAGATACTGATCTGGCACAGTACGGATTTATAGCATGTTTTGTTGAAAGAAAATAGTCATTAACATTATTATCAAAGTATTGTAACCTAACATGGAAGTCAGATGAGCTTCAAAACACTTTATTTATTACTGTTCGTTTTCCTTCCTGCGGCCAGTGTCATTGGTCAAAGCATTTCATACAGCTATGATGCAAATGGAAACAGGACAGACAGAACGCTAATAGCGGAAGAGCTGCGATCAAATTCCGTTTCTTTCCCTGTTACAGATCCGGCCACTCTCCCTGTAAAATTCATTAATTCCTCATCAAAAGGACAGGAACCGTCAAAGAAGGCGATTGCTGAAACAAACAAAGAAAATTTAACCCTGTGGTCAGAAGGGGAAATCAGGGTTTTAATTTATCCAAATCCCACAAAAGGGATATTGAAGATAACCATTAACAATATGATTCAGGAATCAGAAAACGAGATGAGACTTTAC
>Ga0208695_1000112_pt1 | contig 110378 bp, 67 predicted proteins | sample AD_UKC111_MetaG_FD_184449 | JGI IMG/M metagenome (GOLD analysis project Ga0208695, IMG submission 184449) | Active sludge microbial communities of municipal wastewater-treating anaerobic digesters from Hong Kong - AD_UKC111_MetaG (SPAdes)... | ecosystem: Engineered > Bioreactor > Anaerobic >... | reverse complement strand
CGCCGCCCAGCAGCGCCATCGGCTCGTTGACCGGACCGGGGCCAACCCGCTGGTACCGCATGAACTCCACGTGACCATCCATGTACAGCACGTTCGCGCCACCCGGGATGTGGTTGTACATGCCGGGTTCGGTGGACAACTGGTCGCACATGATGAACACCGTGCTCTGCGCCATGTTGCTGGCCGAGGGGTTATTGATATCGGTGATCAGGAACCGCTCGATCCCTTCGCGCAACCGGTACACGGTCGTGCCGCCACCGTTACCGATGGCGGGATCCTGCGCGGCCGACACGTTCACGTCGTTGTCCACCGGCGGGAACAGGCCTTGCACCGTGCCTTGGGCATAGGGAAGCAACGTACCGATATTGCTGGCAATCGCATACTCCAGCACCCACCCCAACTGGGCCGCCACCGGCGTGTTCTGCTGCGTGGGCGTCAATGTAACGCCGATCGCGCTGAACAACGCGTTTAGCATCGGGAACTGGGTGATGAGACGGGTCGGATCATCGCTGTCCACCTTGTCCAGCACCCAGCCGAAATACGCGTAACTGGAATCGATGGCGCGGGCGCAAGTGCCCCCATCACCGGTCCAGGACGCCGTGTAGCCAAGGCAGAAGTTGTCATTGTTCGTAAACTTCGCCTTGGCCTGGGCCGAACTCAGTTCCGCGTCCGAGGGACAGAACATGATGTTCGGATCCGTCAGGTACTCGGGGTACAGGCCGGGCACCCAGGGTCCAAGGTCGATGGCGCCACGGTTGGTGCCGGTGGGCACGCCACTCTGGTCCGCGCTGGGAATACTGCCCACTTGCAGGGCCGGAAACGCGCCCTTGGACTCGTTGGCGTACATCTTGTACACCAGGCCCCACTGCTTCAGGTTGTTCTGGCAGGACGAACGGCGGGCCGCTTCCCGGGCCCTGGCAAGGGCCGGAAGCAGAATCGCCGCCAGGATACCGATGATGGCGATTACCACCAGCAGTTCGATCAGGGTAAAACCGCGTTGGTGTTTCATAGGCTTATCTCCTTCGGTTGTTCGCTCGTCCACTCCACGGGAAGGCGCACGGTTTCTTCCGGTAGTGTACCACAAGGTAATCGATATTTCCACTTTTTGGTTTTTTGAGAAATACCAATTTACCGGCTTGAAACGGACCCGAAAACCACGAGGCGGGTTTCAGAAGAAACCGGTTACCCTGCTTGGCCGTTCCGCCGTTTCCGGTCCCGGGTGAAAAAGTCATACACCATCGGAATCACCAGCAGGGTCAAAGCCGCGGACACCAGCACCCCACCGATCGAAATGATCCCGATGGCTACCCGGACCTCGGCCCCGATACCCCGGTCAAACGCGACCGGCACCATGCCCAGCACGGCGGCAAGGGTAATCATCACGATGGGACGGAACTGGTCCGCCGTCGCGTGGAGCATGGCCTCGTGAGGCGTGCCTCCCCGTTCCCGGTAAGCCCGGGCCGATTCCATGATCAGGATGGCGTTATTGACCACGATACCAATCAGCATGACCAGCCCAAGCAGGGCCATCAGTGAAAAGGCCTCCCCCGCCAGCCACAGCGCCCAGATTACCCCGATCAGTCCAAGGGGCAGGGTCAGCATGATCAGCCATGGCAGGAAAAAGGATTCCAGGATGGCCGCCAGGGTCAGGTACACCAGTACCACCGCGATCAGTCCCGCGTTGGCAAAGGCCGCGTTGGACTCCTCCATGATTTCATATTGTCCCGGAAATCCCAATCGGTATCCCACCGGCATGCCGATATCTTCGGTCATGATCCGCCGGATTTCCTCCACGGCGGTTCCCAGCGGATACTTGGGGTCCAGGTTACAGAACAACTTGGAAATACGCGTCTTGTCTTTCCGGATAATCCGCACCGGGGACATCCGGTCTTCCACGTTCCCCAGGCCTTCGAGGGTCAGCCCCTGCCCCGGCATCCCTGGAAATGGAAAGGATCCCACCTGGTCCAGGCCTTCCCGGTCCTCCATTTTCACCACGATATCGTAGTTCCGGCCTTGTTCCTTGTACACCGCGGCCTTGATACCTTCCAGGTTACCCCGTAACGTGAAGCCCAGCGCGTAGGCCGGCAGGTTCAGATCCGACAGCGTGACCCGGTCCGGCCGCACCCGGATCTCCGGTTTGCCGATCCGCACCGACGTGTCCGGAGAACGGAATTCCGGCCGGGCCCGCAACGATTGCTGCAACGCGAGCGCCAGGGATTCCAGGCGTTGCAGATCGTCACCGGAAATATCCACTTCCACGTCCGACGCCTGTCCCCCGATCGTGGCGGGCTTGGTGACCGTCACGATCGCGTCCGCGTACCCTTCCAGACGCGCCTTCACCATCGCGATGTAATCTTCCAGCGTCTTTTCCCGTTCGGTCCGCTGGGGAAAGGTTACGAGGATCTGCGCGAGGTTCACGCCCTCATTAGACATCCCGATCACCCCTTCCACCTTGCCGATGGTGGTCAGGGTATGAATCCGGTCGGGAACGTCCGACAGTTTTTCCAGAACCTCCGCCACCCGTTGCCGCGTGTTCTCCAGGCTGTACCGGGTGGGATATTCCAGTTTGATGAATACCACGCCCCGATCGGCCTCGGGAAAAAAGGTAAAACCCACGTCCTGCCCAAGCTTCAAGGCATGCGTGAACAGGGCCACCACCAGGACCATGAGCGACGCGGATACCAGCCGGTTATGCTCCAGAAACCTCAGGAACCGGACCAGTACCCCGGCCAGGCGACCCAGCATACCGTTCCAGCCCCGGTCCAGCAGGGCAAGCAGGCCCGACCTGTTGACCCGCAGAAAACGGGCGCTCAGGATGGGAGTCAACGTAAAGGATATGAACAGTGACACCACCGTGAGAATGACCATCGTCCAGGCGAAAGGCGCGAAGAACTGCCCCACCTGGGCCCCCATGGTGGCGATGGGAAACAGCACGACCACGTTGGTTCCCGCGCTGGCCAGCACCGCCACGCCGACGTCCTTTGCCCCCAGCCGGGCTGCCTCCCGGGGATCCCCCAGTTCGTTCAGCCTGCTCACGATACTCTCCAGCACCACGATCGAGTTGGTCACCAGGATACCCGTCGACAGGCTGATGGCCAGCAGGGTGGACGTGTTCAGCGAAAAACCGGCCATGGCAATGAAAAACAGGCCGATCAGCACCGTAAGCGGCATGGTCACCGCCACGATGAAGGTGGAACGAATGTTATAGAGGAACAGGAACAGGATCAGCGCGGTCAGGGCGACCGCGGCGTACACGTTGGCCGTGGCACTGTCCACGGACGCCTGCACGAAACTGCCGTAGTCCTCGACCCACTCCAGCCGCGTGCCGCCCGGCAACTCTCGCCGCAATTGCTCCACGGCCGCCCGGGTCCGGTTGACCACGTCCACCGCGTTCGCGTCGGCCTTCTTCACCAGCCGGATGGAAATCGCGGGCTTACCATCCAGTTCGGCGATCTGCCGGAATTCCGCGGTGGTCATCTCCACCCGCGCCACGTCCCGCAGGTAAACCCGCGCGCCCTGGTCAGTCCGGATCACCAGGTCGCCGAGGTCATCCAGGTGCTGCGATTCCGCGTCAAAACGCACGTTGTACTCCGAGCCCGCGTCGCGGATCCGCCCCGCGGGCACCGCCAGCACCCCTTTCTGAATCGCCTCCACCACCTGGAGGCTGGTCAGTCCCGTGGCCGCCAGCTTGTCCCGGTCCAGCAGCACGTGAACCTCCCGCTCCGCGCCGCCGATCAATTGCACCTCGGCCACCCCGGGAATGGCCGTCAGCCGGTCTTTCAGTTCGTTATCCGCATAATCAAACAGGTCCTCCCGAGACAGGTCCCCCGTCAGGGCCATGGTAACCACCGGCAACGCGTTCACGTCAAACTTCAGCACGTAGGGCCGGTCCGCGCCGCTGGGCAGGTCGTTGACGATCAGGTCCAGTTTCTCCCGCACGTCGTTGGCCGCCACGTCCACGTCCACGCCGGTGTTGAATTCCAGCAGCACCTGGCACATGTTGTCCATGGATACCGAGACAATGTGCTTGAGCCCGTCCACCGAGGACACGGCGTCTTCCACGCGCTTGGCGATGTCGATTTCGATGTCGTTAGGCGTCGCGCCCGGATACGGCACGATCACCGTCAGGTAAGGCAGGTCCAGTTTCGGAAAAAATTCCAGCGGCATGGTGCGGTAAGCGTTCACGCCGAGAATGGTCAGCCCGATGATCAGCGAGCACATCGCCACCGGGCGGCGCAGGGACAGTTCCGTGAGTCCCATGGATTACGACTCCGCGCCCGCGGGCAGGGTGACCGGCCGCCCCTCTTCCAGGAAGTTCTGGCCTTCCACCACCACCTTCAAGGACTCGTTGACACCGGCACCGGAAATTTCCACCCAGCCATCCTGCTCCCTGCCCGGCGTGACGGTCACCTCCCTGGCCTTGCCGTCTTCCACCGTGAACAGGATAGATTGGTCCGCGCGTCGCAGTACGGCTACCGCGGGCGCGGCCAGCGACTCCCGGCGTTCGAACAGGACTTCCAGGTCAAGCGGCGCGCCCGGTAGCAGGCTTTCGGTCACCGCGCCCGGCAAGTCCACCCGCAACTCCACCGTCCGCAATGCCGGCGTCACCGACGGGGTTACCCGGGTCACCTTGAACGTGCCCAATTCCTGTCCACGGGTTCGTACGCGCACCTCCGTCGTGCCCGGGACGACCTGCTCGGCCCTGGACGATGGAATCGATCCAACCGCCTCAAGGTCTGCCGGGTCCTCGATCCGGACCACCGGGTTCCCTCCCCCCACGATCTCTCCCGGTTCATGTAATTTCAGGGTCACCCGGCCGCTCACGGGAGCGTAGGTCTTCGTGTCCTCCAGGCTCTTTTCCGCGATCCGTAGCGCCGCCTCGGCCTGGCGGACCTGGTTTTCGCCAAGTGCCACCTCCGCGTCCATTAACTTCACCACCGCCTGGAGCTGGCGATACCGCGACTGCTGGAGTTCCAGCGTGTCCAACGGCACCACGCCGTCCTCGTACAGGCGTTCAAACCGGGCAAGGTCTATGGACGCCTTCTCGAAATCCACCTTGGTCTGTTCCCGCTTCAACTTGCGTTCTTCCAGCCCGTTCTTCGCGACGTCCAGGTTTTTTCGCGCGATTTCCAGGTTGTCGCGCAGGGTATCCGATTCCACTTCAAACAGCAGGGTCTTGCCCGCTTCCACCATGTCGCCTTCCCGGACATGTAACGCGACCAGTTTGCCTCCGATCACGGGGCCAACCATGGCCTGGTTGCGCGCGCGGGCCGACCCCTGGATCACCAGGCGGTCCTCGAAGGTCCGCCTGGTCACCATGGCCATTCGAACGGGGATCGGCGCCGCGGAAGACGCGCCCTCATTTTTTTTCGCGTCGTCTCCCCCGAAGGTGAGGGCGAAAAGAAACCCTGCTCCGGCCAGTAGCGCCAGGGCCAGTATCCCCCGTCCCACCCATACCACCAACCTTTTCATTACGCGTCTCCTTGTGTGCCGCGACACGAACCGTGCTCCGTGGAAAAATCACGTAAAAACTGGAGAACCATGCCGACGATTACGTCCGATACCCCCTGGATAAAGGACGCGTCAAAACCTTCCTTGTTCAGGAGCATGAGAATGGGGATCCGTTCCGTCACGTAGAAGAAAATCATGCCCATCACGGCAAAGGTCACCCACGTCGTCTCATTTTCGTCCATCCCCGGGCGACAACGGACCAGTAAACCGCGCATGGCCATGAAATCCGGCCGGAACAGGCCTTCCACCAGCTGGCGTAACTGGGGGGTGGGATCCATCAGGGCCCGCATGATCAGTCGCATGTGCCAGTCAGGCTCGCCCCCCGCCAGGCACACGCGGACCTTGTCTCGGATCAGTCGATCCAGCACGGCCTGGGCTTTCGCTGGATCCTCTTCCTCGCCCAGTTCCGCCAGGTAGGACTGCACCGGCCGATCGTCCGACATCCGCGCGACGAATTTGAGGGCCTCGTAGTAGAGGTTTTCCTTGCTGCCGAAGTAATAATTAATCGCCGCCACGTTGGCGCTTGCCTTCTCGGCGATCATGCGGATACTTACCCCTTCCAGCCCGTGCGTGGCAAATAGTTCTCCCGCGGCCTCAATCAGGGCCCGCTTGGTGCCACTCACGTCTTCCGGAATACCATCGTCCGGCATGATGACTCCTTGCTATCGCGTCTTGTTCGCGTACTTCGGAACTACCATCCGACCCTGTGCGGGTCTTGCCTCATCTAATCATAAAACAATTGTTTAATTCAAATGTTTGTATTAAATACGGGCTGGAGTAATGGAATATTCCATGCGGGAAAATGGCGCGCTGCGTTCGAAATGATAAAATGGCGATTGAACCGGGAAAAAAGCGCCAACTCCGTCGCTGATATCGGGAAACCCACCGCGGACACAGGGGAAATGGGCTGCAACGTGTGCAAGATAAGGGCGGACGTGGACGCGAAAAGGCACTTCAGAACCTCTGGGCCCGGCATACAATGGAACGACCGGTTGGGACTCCCGTGACCCCTGGCCTGCCGTTGAACTTTGGTGAGTGGTCACACGGCATGACCGGCCGGAAATCGCGCGGTCCATACCAGGCCCCCATTGGCCGATGAAAGCGAAGCGGTCCATGCGCTCGCGGAACGTGCTCTCCGCCCCCCCTTGGCCATGGATGATGACCGGAAGAAATAACGGATGACCCGTAATGCCTCGCCCCCAGGCACGGATGATAATGCAGCGATGCCTGCGCCTGAGCCATCCCAGCGCGTAATCCCCCCAGGCACGGATGATAAGGCGTGGAGCGGGGCGATGGCCCTGCTTGCCGGGCGTAATTCCCCTAGGCACGGATGATAAGGCAGTCGCCCCGGCCCCTTGCCCCTTATTCCATGCCTCCCCCCAGGCAAAAATGATAAGATGAGGCCCCAGGGGACGCCACGACACAGCATGTTCCACAATCCTGTCATTTCGACGAGCGAAGCGAGGAGAAATCCTGGAGGAACCTGAGCAACAGGCCTGAGACATTGTAAAAACAACGCCAGAAACGGTACAGTACCCATCATTTGTATCTTTTCCTGGGAGATGCACCATGATCACCTTCATCGCGCGACTCAAAATCCGGCCCGGAAAGCGGGAAGAGGCCATGACCCGGGTTCATGCCATGTTCGAAGGCGTCCAGAAGGAAGAACCCGGCGCCCTGGTATACCTCGGCCATGCGAGCCAGGCTGAACCGGATACCCTGGTCTTCTTCGAGGTCTACGCCGACGAACAGGCCGCTCAAATCCATGAACAGACCTCCCATTTCCAGCGACTGGTTCAGGATTTCGATACCGTGTTTGATCCGGATTTCGGTGTGCGGATCGAATACCTGGATCGTCTTGGCGGCGTCATCCGGCCCTGATATTCAATCCCCGCGCCCTTGAACGCCTGTTCCTCGAGGCGAAAAGCCCCCACCCAGGCGCGCCGTCATCCAAACCGTCCGGTTCAGAAGCCTTTCAGGTCGTCATCATCCAGGGGAATGACTTCTTCCGGCCGTGCCACGCTATCCGGTTTTCCGGCCGCCGGCCGGTCTTCCTTCCGGCGGGCGGGTGGTGTCGAAGCCGGCGTGCGACGGATGGGGGGCTGCGATCCGCGGGGAGCGGGAAGGGCCCGGGACGGAACAGCCAACGACGCGGCGATCCGTTTGGCCGGTTCACGCCGCGGCGTCGGTAAATCGGCATTGGCAGCCGGGCGCTTTTCCACTTCGGCGACGGTCCCGCCAATCATGGTTTTCAATTCGCCCACCAGCCGCGACAGCGCGGCGGCCTGGGCGGTTAACTGCTGGGCGGCCGACGCGCCTTCTTCCGCGCTGGCAGCGTTCTGCTGGGTCACCTGGTCCATCTGAGACACCGCCTTGTTGATCTGGTCGATACCCTGGGACTGCTCCTGGCTGGCCGCCGCAATTTCCTGGATCAGTTGTCCCACCCGCTCGGCATTTTCCACCGTCGCCCGAAGCGACTCTGCCACCCGCTGGGCTACCTCTACGCCATTGTCCGCGCTGCGCACCGACGACTCGATCATCTCCGCCGTCTGACGGGACGCCTCGGCGGAACGTTGCGCCAGCCCGCGCACCTCCTCGGCCACCACGGCAAATCCACGTCCCGCCTCGCCCGCCCGGGCCGCTTCTACCGCCGCGTTCAGGGCCAGCAGGTTGGTCTGGAACGCGATCTCGTCAATGGTCTTGATAATCTTCGCCGACGCGTCCGAGGACTGCTTGATTTCGGCCATGGCCGACGACAATTCCTGCACCGCGCGCTCCATCTGCGATACCACTTCCCGGGCCTTCGCCATCAGGGCCGCCGCCTGCGCGGCGTTGTCCGCGTTCTGCCGGATCATCGACGTGGCCTCCTCGAGCGACGCCGAGGTTTCTTCCAGGCTGGACGCCTGGGTACTCGCGCCCTCGGCGATGGCCCGGCTCAACTGGGCCACCTGCTCCGCCGCCGACGTGGTCTGTTCCGCGTTGAGGTCCAGGTCTCCGGCCAGCCGAGCCAGCCGCCGGTTGATCCGTCCACTCACCAGGACGGCTACCACCAGCACCACGGCCATCACGACCGCCACCACACCCACCAGCAGCGCTATAACCCGAACCTCAAGCGCGCGCGCCGCGTCCCGGATTCGAAACACGGATTCTCGGATCTCCTCATCCGGTATTGCCATGGCCACCGGATACACGGACTTTCCGATGGGCACGGGCGTGTACGCGAGCATCCACGGCTTACCTTCCATGGTCAGCGAATCGATGCCTTGCTCCCCCTTCAGCATCTTTTCGCCGACTAGCCGGGCCAGATCGGTTTCACTGGACGAGGCAAGGTTGACGTTGTCCTTGACGGTCCACCGGGGGTGGCAGACCACTGTGCCAGTGGCATCGATCATAAACGCGTAACCGGTTCTGCCCGCCTTCCGGCTGGCCACGATATCCGCGACAACCTCCCAGTTGATGTTCAGCACCGCCACCCCTTCCAGCCGTCCGTTCACGTATACCGGCGAACTGATCCGGAGTTCAGGCTTACCCGTGTTCTTTGATATCTCCACGCGGGAATAGCAGACACCGTCTTCGGGGGCCTTCAGGGTTTCCTCAAACCAGTCCACCCCCTTCCGACTGCCCAGTTGGGCTTTGTCCTTGAGTTTGCCGTCCACCATGACCGCCACTTCCCGGCCTTCCGCGTCCAGAAACCGCGCCTGGGTGTACAGGGAACGTTCTCGCCCATCCGCGCCCTTGATGATCAGGCGTCCGAATCCCAGCAGTTGCTCTTCAAACAACTGCAGCATTATCTCCGTGTTGGCCCGGTTCATCTCGTCCGAGTAGCCGCTGACGCACACAATCCAGTCCCATGGCTCAAAGTAGCCATAGGCGGCGAATTTCGGACGGTCCTTGTACTCGTAGGTTAACCACCCGACACTGTCCGGCTGCCGGGACTCCAGGACAGAACGGAAAACCTCAAGCCCGATATCGGTAACGATATTTTTCCCGATCACTTCCGCCCTGGGATGAACGACGGTGGTCCCCCTGGAATCAATGACAAAGGGATAGCCCGACTCGCCAAGGCGTATGCTTTTGATCATTTCCACGATGCCCTGGTCCGTTTCGGGAATCCCCACGTACAGCACGCCCGCCACCCGGCCATCCCGGTCCAGCAGCGGCTTGTAGGCGGTCTGGTACCACGCGTTCACCACCATCGCCCGGCCGAAATAGGTTTCTCCCCGCGTTACCGCGCTAATCACGGGATTGGGCTGTCCATCCGGGTTTACCGCGGGAATATAGGTGCCCACGGCCCGCTCGCCCCGGTCGTTACGGACCGTGGTAGCCACCCGAAGCATGTCCCCATCCCGGTTCATCCGCTGGAACAGCGTGGCCGTGCCGCCCACGTGGGACACGATTTCATCGACAATAGGCGAGGGTTTGCCCGGATCCCTGTTTTCCTCAATGGTCACGCTCCCGACGCGTGCCGCGGGAAGACTGACCGTCGTCGATTCCCCGGTAAACTGGTTCACCGCCTGCCATGAAACCGGTATCGCGCTCGTGGTGAATTCCCCCATGTCCGCCATCACCCGTTCACCGTAGGCCATGGAGGCTTCCAGTTGCTTGCGGGTGGCGTCCTGCTGCACCCGTAGGGCAAACAACAGGTCCCGGACAATCTGTTCCGCCGATTGGCGGGTAATGGATTCCAGCGCGTTGTTGTGCCCCCGCATGGAATCCACGTACTGCCGTAACAGACCAGATCCGGCCAGGGACGCCAGATCCGATTCCGAACGGGTGAGCAGGGTGTCAACCGATACCGCGACCCCCTGGTTGCTTTCGCTGAGATCGTTCTGGGCCCATTCCGTCATGGCGCGGGTTGTTTCCGCGTCCGTGGTCCGGTAGAAACGATCGATAAAGACGATACCCATGCCCCCCACGATCACCTGGGGAACCAAAGCGATCAACAGGAAAGCAATGATCAGGATCCATCGGATAGTCCGTTGCTTTTTCATGATTATTCTCCATTTTTGGTTTATCAATTATAAACGATTTATTGAAAAAATTCAACTTTTTTCGCAAATCCCGTATAAAAAGGCAGTTTTTATTTTTTTAAGCCTATAGACAAGGCACGCTCGCACGGTAGCCATTGGCTTGCTGCTTCTGGTTCGTTCGAAGCGTGGTTCTGTAGACGCCTTCTTTGCACCGAAACGTTCCTTATAGCGAAGTGTTATATTCTGAAAGCGTGGTTTTTCCGAAGCGTTACTCTCTCCTCCGAATTGCGGTCATTTCGAGCAACGCGAGAAATCTTTTTCTCTTCATTCCGTTCAATCGCTATCGTTTTAGACTGCGCTTTTGAAATCTCTACTCATTTCGTTCGTCGAAATGACTGAGCCCATGCCCCTCGGAAAAGCGCGCCTTCACTTGGCCCCCACACCAATCCACCTGGAAACATGATAAAATGGCGTCCGCTTAACATCCGGCCATACCATGGAACCCATGTCGTGACCTCACCGGATCACCTGCTGATTACCGAACTGTTTCATAGTATCCAGGGCGAATCCACCCACGCGGGACGTCCCTGTTTCTTTGTACGGTGCGCGCGATGTCCCATGCGCTGCCGGTGGTGCGACACCGCTTACAGTTTTCACGGGGGCATCCCCATGACCGTGGAACAGGTGATGAATGCCGTCCGGGCGTCCGGGTGCGGGCTCGTGGAACTCACCGGCGGGGAGCCCCTTGCCCAGCCTGCCGCCGCCCGACTGGCCCGTCGCCTGCTGGAAGAACACTACGAGGTCCTGGTGGAAACCGGCGGCTATTTCCCACTGGACCGGTTCCCCGACGGCGTGGCCTGGATTCTCGACGTGAAATGCCCGGGCAGCGGCATGGCCGACAGAAATCACTGGCCCAACCTGGAACGACTGAATCCAAAAAAAGATGAAGTCAAGTTCGTGGTCGCCGACCAGGCGGATTACGAATGGAGTCGACGGATCATCGACCGGCACGACCTGTTTGCCACCACCCGGGCCGTGCTGTTCTCCCCCGTGTGGGGAGAACTCAACCCGGCGGATCTTGCCGCATGGATCCTGCGTGACCGTATCCCCGCCCGATTGCAATTACCCCTGCACAAGATCATCTGGGGACCTGAACGGCGTGGCGTGTAGGAATACGGGCGCGTCCCGCCGGGTTTCCGGTACCGCCCGGAACCTCCCGTCCGGTATCATGTACGCAATGTATTCTCACGATAACCCCGGAACAGCATCATGCGCCTGCAAGTTACCAAATCCTTTTTCTTCGAGGCGGCCCGGAAATCCGCGTGTCCTTCAGCGCCGGTCACCGGCTGCAGTTACCGGGTAGACGTGTCGGCCGCTGGCTCGCTGGATCCCCGGTATGGCTGGATCGTGGACTTCAGCGACATCAAGACAGCCGTAGCCCCCCTGGTACGGCAACTCGATCACGCCCTGCTGGATGCGGTTCCCGGACTGGAAAATACCGCGCCGGAAGGGATCCGGACCTGGATCCTGGATCGGTTGACCCCACGGCCATCCTGGCTGGCCGATATCCGGATCACGGCCCTGTCCGTGGATGCCTTCATCCTTCAGGACCTGCCCCCCGCTCCTTCGGAGAACCTGCCGGCCAGGGTAACCTTCGCGTTTGCCGCCGCCCAGGCCCTGGACGCGCTCCCCCAGGGGCATCCCTGCCGCAACCTGCACGGTCACACCTACCGGGTAGAAGTGGCAGTGGACGGCCTGAACGTTCCCGCCATTCGCGTTCGACTGGAAACCTGCTTGGCGGGAGTGTTCGATCTCCTGAATAATCGATGCCTTAATGAAGTACCCGGCCTTAACCCGCCCACCTGCGAGCGCCTGGCCGCGTGGCTATGGGAACGATTGATTGCCGCCGGGTTACGCCCTGAACTCGTAGTCATCCAAGAAACCCACAAAAATCGGTGTGAATGCCGGCCATCCTGACGCGATGGAGAACCGCCCATGAAAAAAGCCCGGACAGGAAAACAGCCCAAAGCACCGGCCACCCCGCTGAAAACGGAATTCCACGCGCTGGACCGCGCGATGCCCTTCCGCGGGCCCGAAGCCATCGACTCGGCCTGCCTGGAATGTTTTCCCTACGAATACGCCGGTACCCCCCATGGAGACGGCATGGAGATCGTCACCGTGACCGAAGAGTTTACCTCGGTCTGCCCCTTTTCCGGGCTGCCTGATTTTGCCCGGGTCACCATCCGCTACACGCCCCGGGACCGTTGCCTGGAGTTGCGTTCCCTGAAGTATTACCTGATGTCCTACCGCAACGTGGGCATCTGGTATGAACACCTGGTCAACCGCGTGCTGGAAGACCTGGTGCTGGCCTGCCGGCCCCGCCGGATGACCGTGGAAATCGCGTGTCGTCCCCGGGGAGGTCTGGAAAGCACCGTCATCAGCCGCTATGATGAAACGGAAATGGGGCCGCCGGAGTCCCTGGTACAACATCGTTCCGCGCCGCGCGCTTAAGGAGGAAACCTGCCATGTTCCATCGGAAGCCGTTCCCGCTGACGCTGGCCGTTCTGGTGACGGTCGCATGCGCCCTCTTCACCTGGGCCGATCCCCCCGCGGAGTTTCTCCAGAAACAGGTCACGCTCGTGGCCGATCCCCCCGTCAAACTGGTAGACCAGGAAGGGGCTGGACGTCTTTATGAAGTGGGACCCCTCACCGTGCTCGTGATGGAAGGTTCCCCACGGGAGATGGGATTTCAGCACGGCCGGCTGCTGGCCAAAAAAGTGCATCACATCATTAAGGAGGGCTACATGCCCAAGGCCTTGTGGGGGAGGGGTTACACGCCCGAGTACGTGAACGCCCAGTCCGAGCGGATGGAAAAGCATTTCCCCCCGGCGATCGTCGAAGAATTGAAAGGCATCGTGGATGGACTCAAAGCCGCGGGCGTGGAGGACATCACGTATGAAGACGTCCGGCTGGGTATCACCCAGGCCGAAATCCTGCACTTTCCCCCGAATGCCCCCCCGTCCTGCTCGAATTTCGCCGTGTGGGGACGCTGGACCGTGGACGGTCGCCTGCTGCACGGACGCAACCTGGACTGGAGCATCAACGGCGACGCCCAGGACGACGCCGTAGTCCTCGTGTGGCGGCCCAAGGGCGGGCATCCCTTCATGATGCTGGGCTGGGCTGGCGGCGTGGGCAGCGTCAGCGGCATGAACGCGAAGGGTATCACCCTCGGCGAAATGACCCTCCCCTCGCCGGATGCCACCTTCGATGGACTTCCCCTTTTCCTTCAGATGCGGGGCATGCTGGAGACCTGCTCCACCTTGGACGAGGCCGTGAAATTTTTTGAACATTCCCCCCGCACCACCGGATGGAACTTCATCATCGGGGACGCGAAAATTCCGGATGGCCGCGCCCTGGAAACGGACGGCAAGTACTGTACCGTCTTCGGCCCAAATGATCCCAAGGAAAACGACACCACCGGACACTGGGGCATGCCGGACTGCGTGCGCCGCACCAACCATCCCATTGGCATGGACCAGTTGCTTAGACTGGCCAAAAAATACGGCAAAGAAGAATTGGGCCTGGAGATCACCGAGCCGGACCAGATCACCCTGCTGGTGCCGGTCCTCCAACAGCAGAACACCTGGCAACGGTATGAGTGGCTCAGCCGGCGCGTTGCCGACCTCGAGGGCAAAATCGACGTGGAACAGGCCGTCCGGATTCTGGCCACCGGACCGGTTCATGCCGACAATACCCTTCACTCCTTCGTGTTCGACCCGAAGAACCAGGATGCCTGGATTGCCATCGCTGGCAATAATCCGCCTGTAACGGCTACCGACACGCCATTCACCCGGGTGAATCTGTCTGAATGGTTCAAGTAATACATCTCGTCTAACACATCATTAACGGGGATCGGATTTCGATCCCCGCTTTTTTTCATCTCTTTGTAACATTCCTCGCTGAGAAATTGTATAATTAGTGTGGCAGATGGAAAGATGAAACCGGTGCTTGCGGAAATTTCAAGGCGGAAATTCTGGTTTCAGGCATTATGAACAACACAAGGGAACAAATAGGCCTTTCGAGACCATTACCAGCCGCATCCATCGCCCTGTCGCGTCCCCGACATATCTGGTGGTACGCACCGAGCGAAACCCAACATGTGGTCAGAATAGAAAAATTTTTCTTGACAAAATATCAGAAATGTGTTAGAACATGGTATACAAATCAGGCTGGTAACATGAACAGAACCCCCGTAAAAAAAGCCCCGGATGGCTTGAAAACAGACATGGTTCCTGCTAAAATGTTAGCATACTGTTATCATTGGAGTCATTCCAAGCCATGAACGCGATGTCTGAATGTCAGGCCCTGCCGGAGATGGAGCATCCGCCCGTCAGCAAATTGCTGCCGGCGGAACGCCACCGGATCGAATTCCTGCGGCAGGAGATGTGTGGACGACTGAACCGGGAGGTTTCGTTTGACGAGGCCGCCCGGGAATGGTTCAGCCACCATGCCCTCCCCTGGCGGGAACGCCGCCTGCGGGGCATGCTCCACCTGCAACGCCAGGCCATGGACACCCACAAGTGGATCCGCTCGGAACAGGAACGCCGCGACCTCGGGTCCGCGGCCATTCTGGAGTGGATCCAGCACTACGCCGCCGCCTGGCGGGAGTGGTTCGAACGGGAATACGAATGGACGGATCCCCCGTTGCCGGAGGAAATTGACCGGTTAACCGGGCCATCGGAAGATCAGCGTAAATAGGGGAAGGGTGGAGGTGTAAGGACGCGCGGGCTGTCTTCCCTCCCCTCCTCGTCTGTATACTGTACAGGGTATCGGGGGGTGGTGATCTGTCACGGCGGTTTCCCCGGTTTATGATTACGCGTTTCCGGAGGCTTCCATGCAGGCGATCATTATGGCGGCGGGCCGCTCCACCCGCACCTATCCCCTGACGCTGACGCGCCCCAAGCCCCTGTTGCCCATCATGGGCGATCCCCTCTTGGCCTGGCAGTTACGGGCCCTGGACTCCATCGTTGACGAAGTCATCCTGGTGATCGGTTATCGGGGCGCGATGATCCGGGACCGGTTTGGGAACCGGTTTGGCGCCATCCGTCTGACATACGTGGAACAGCACGACCAGCGGGGCACGGGTCACGCCGTACTGCAATGTCGCGGTCTGACCGCTCTGGAGTTCATGGTGCTGAACGGCGACGACCTGTATGATCCCGCGGACCTCCGGCGCCTTGCCGGCACCGAACGGGCGGCCCTCGCCCGGGAAGTCGCCGATCCCCGTCCGTACGGGATTTACGAAACCGAACCGGATGGCCGGGTGCTCCGGCTGGTGGAAAAGCCTACGGAAATCTTCTCCCGCCTGGCCAACATCGGCGCCTATCGTCTGGGCGCGGAAATTTTCGACCTGCTGGAACACGCGCCTGTTTCTCCCCGGGGTGAAATCGAGCTGACCGACGCGGTACAGTCGCTGGCCCGGCAGCGGCCTTTTTACGCCCTGCCCGCCGAGGGCTACTGGATTCCGATCGGTTATCCCTGGCACCTGCTCGACGCGAACCGGTTCTGGCTGGACCATTTTCTGGAACCATCCATCCACGGCGACATCTCTCCCCGGGCCGAAATCCATGGTCCCGTGTATATCGGTCCGGGCACGGTAGCGCGCGCCGGGGCGGTAATCGAAGGGCCCGCGTGGATCGGCCCCGATTGCCGGATTGGCCCGAACTGCTGGATCCGACCCTATACCACCCTGGGCCGGGGATGCGTCGTCGGCCACGCCAGCGAGGTGAAAGAATCGGTCTTTTTGGACGGTGCCCGGGCACCCCACCAGAATTACGTGGGGGACAGCATCGTGGGCGAAGGGGCCAACCTGGGATGCGGCACCATCACGGCCAACCTCCGCCACGACGAGGCGGCCATCCGCTCCATGGTCCGGGGCACGCTGGTCGACACGGGCCGCAAGAAACTCGGCGCGGTCATCGGGGATGGGGTTCATACCGGCATCAACACCTCCATCTATCCCGGCCGGAAACTATGGCCGGGCGTTACCACCCCGCCGGGAGCCGTGGTCGATCGGGACATCCAGGTACCTGACCCGGATTAAACAGGCAGCTTTTTCAACGGGAGACAGCCATGCGTGAATGGATCGACATCAGCATGCCCGTGACTCCGGATATCACGGGCTGGCCCGGTGACCCGGCGTTTTCCTTCCAAACCACGTCGCGGATCAGCCAGGGGGACCTGTGCAACCTGACGGCCATGAGCCTGTCCTGCCACACGGGCACCCATTGTGACGCGCCCTGGCACTTCGTGGATCACGGCCCAACCCTGGAACAGGTACCCCACGACCGGTTCTTCGGGCCTGCCCTGGTGCTGGACATGGGCGACGCCTTCCTCATCACGGAGGATCACCTGCCGCGATCGCCCCTGCCGCCCCGGGTCCTGTTCAAAACCCGGAATTCCACGCGTCCCCACAACGCGCCGTTCGATGAACAGTTCACCGCGCTGGACGTATCCGCCGCCCGGCGCCTCGTAGCCGATGGCGTGGTGATGGTCGGCGTGGACGGCCTGTCCGTCGCGCCTTATGGCAATGCCGTGCCCACCCATGAAACATTACTGCGCGCGGGGGTGTTTGTCGTGGAAGGACTGCGGCTGGCCGTCCTCACCGCCGGGTGGTGGGAAGTAATCGTGCTCCCCATGCCCCTGGTCGGCGTGGATGGTGCCCCCTGCCGCGCCTTCGCCCGGAGGATGGACCCCTCTTCTGCCTGAAACGGCCCGAACACACCTGGAGATCCACCCATGAACCCATCCGACCCGATGATGACCGCTGTTTACGTTTCCCGCTTCGGCGGAACGGAGGTCCTGCAAACCCGGCAGGTGCCCGTGCCAGAACCGGAACCCGGCATGGTCCGGATCCGGGTCGCCGCGGCAGGGGTCAACTACGCGGACATCATGCAACGTGAAGGGCTCTATCCCAGGGGACCGAAACCGCCGTTTCCCGCGGGCTTTGAAGTCGCCGGGACCATCGACGCCATCGGCCCGGGGGTCATGGGCTGGGAATCGGGCATGCCGGTCATGGCCTTTTGTGCCGGGGGCTACGCTGAATACACGGTCACGCCGGCCCGGATGTGCCTGCCGGTGCCGCCGGGTCTTCCCGTAACCGACGCGGCGGCCATTCCCTGCCAGTATTTCACGGCATGGCACGCGCTGTTCACGCTGGGCCGTCTGTCGGCGGGCCAGTCCGTGCTAATTCACGCCGCGGCGGGGGGACTCGGCTCTTTCATGGTACAACTGGCCCGGCAGGCGGGCGCCCGGGTAGTCGGCGTATGTGGAACGGCCGGGAAAAGTGCCCTCGCCCTGGAACTCGGGTGCGACGCGGCCATTGACCTGTCCGCCACGCCCGATTTTGAACAGGCCGCCCGGGACGCGTCGGGTGGACAGGGCTATGATCTCATCATCGAATCGGTCGGTGGAGAACGGTTGGATCGCAGCCTCCGCTGCCTGAAGTCCCGGGGCATGCTCGTCACCCTTGGCGTGGCGGCAAGGGTGCCCGCCATGGTCAACACGGTGGAACTGCTGGCCAATAACTGGATCGTGGCGGGTTTTCACCTGACTGCCTACATGGAGGATACCGACGCGACTGCGCGGGGGTACGCCCGGCTGGTGGAACTGCTCGGCGCGGGCGCGCTGCGCGTGGTCATCGGGCATCGGTTCCCCCTGGTCGAGGCAGCCCGGGCCCATGCCGAAATCGAAGCGCGCCGTACCACCGGTAAAGTGCTGCTCATCCCCTGAACCGTAAGTCCAGGCCGATGACCAGGAATACTTCCCCCCGCGTCGGATTGACGCGTATCCCTTTCCAGGGTAGCCCCTTGTGGCAGATGGCCATGGCCGCCCTCCTGTTCTCCGTGATGGGCGCGGCGGCCCATGGCGTCCGCGAGACATGGCCATGGCCGGTTGTGGCTTTCACGCGGTGCGCGGTCATGGCGGGCGTTGTGGTTATTGTCGCGTGGTGGCGCGGCATACCGCTGGTCTTTCCGGGGGGCGGGTGGACCCTGTGGGCGCGGGGAACTTTCGGGGGAGTGTCCCTGCTGTGCACGTTCTACAGCCTGAGCCGGCTACCCGTGGCGGACACGGTGGTCATCTTCGCCCTGAGCCCCCTGTGGATCACCCTGATCGCCGCGTTACTGGATCGTCATCCGCCTTCGGTTCGACAACTTGGCTTGCTGGCCGCCGCGCTGGGCGGCGTGACGATCATGCACCGTCCCGGTTTCCACACGCCGCTGGTTCCCCTGGTTGTCGCGCTCACGGGATCGGTGCTGGTGGCCGTGGCCATGATCAGTCTCAGCCGCACCGGCGGATTTCATCCCCTGAGCGTGGTGGCCCATTTCTCGTTGACCGCCACGGTCATCAGCGGTACCGCGGTGCTCGCGGGGGTAGTGAGTTCCCGTTCACCCTGCGCGTGGTCGAACCAGATGGCCGCTTCCATGCTTTCCCTGCTGGCGGTTGGCATTACGGGCACGGGGGGGCAACTGTTCATGACCGCGGCTTACCAGGCCGGCAAGCCGGGACCTGTCGCCCTCGTGGGGCTCTCGCAGATGCTCTGGGCGGCCCTGTTCGACGCTGTCCTGTTCGATCAGCCGCCCGATGCCTGGGGATGGGTGGGCATGGCCATTATCGCCGCGGCCCTGGGGTCGCGATTCGCGCTGCCCGAACCCACGTCTCCCTGCCCTCCTGCTCCCGCGGCCGGAACGGGTTGATCCCCCTTTCCGGGCACCGGTTCAACGGCGGTATACTGGCCTCCGCGAGTAATGCGTCTCCGAGGAAAGGGTATCGTGAATCACCCGCGGACTGAAGGCTCAACGGGGCCGACGCGATGGAAAGCATCCGTCGGCATCGTGCTGATCTGCGTGGCGCTCTATGGCCTGGCCCTGGTACCCCGGCTGGCCGGGGGGACCCAGGAGTCGCTCTGGTGGGACGAGTACACCAGTGTAACGCACCTGGACGCGCCGTCGCTCACGGCTTTTCTGCGGCTCAACCGGACGCTGGATCCCGCTACCCTGCCGTTGTATTACTCCCTGGAATACCTGTGGTGGCAGTACGTGTCAGCGGATGCCTTCGGCCTGCGGTTGCTCTCAGCCCTGCTGAACGCGTGGACCGCGCCCCTGCTGTTTCTCATCCTTCGTCCGAGGGCGGGTTGGATCGGCGGCCTGGTCGCCGCGCTGTGCTTTGTCCTGTCTCCCGTTCATGGGCAGCATGGCATGGGCATCCGGATGTACGCGCTGTTCGTGCCGCTGGCCGCGTTGTCCATGGGGGCCTGGGTGGAGAGTCTCCGGACGGATCCCGGATCGTCCGTCCGCGGACGGCGAATGGCCCTGTTGACATGGGCGGGGGCCACGCTGGCCCTGTCCTGGACTCATCCCTTCGCGCCGCTCGTGGCCATGGTCCAGGGAGTCCACCTGTTTTTCGCGCGACCGCGGGCCGTCTGGCTCTGGCTGACGCGAGGCCTGCTCATGGCGGCCCTGATCACGCCCTCCCTGGTCTACGTGGCATCCGTGCGGTTCTGGCCCCGTGAAACCACCGAGTCCTGGATGCGCGCGCCGAACCTGTTCCAGGTCATCGCGGATATTTTGTGGGATGACGTGCCCCGCTGGACCTGGCAGGTAGACTGGGGTTCCTTGGGCAGGTCCCTCGATGCCGCGACCCACCTGCCCGTCACCGGCGCGGTGGCCCTGTGGTATGCCGTGACGGCCGTGGCCGTCGTGGGGCATTTTCTGCTGCGCTTCCGTCGCGCGGGCACCCCTGACCTGCGGTTTTTTACCGGTCTGCTCCTGGCATGGCTGGTCTTGCCTCCCCTGGTGCTGTATGGTCTGTCCCTGGCATGGCGGCCCTGCATGATGCCCCGCTACTCGGTACACGCCTCGCTGGCCCTGTACCTGCTGTGTGGCCTGGCCATGGGGGGACAGGCGGGCCGATCCGGTCGCGTCGCCGCGGCGGGATTACTCTCGGGGCTCATCCTCTGCGGCCTGTTGACGTGGCCCGGGCCCTGGCGGACAGACTGGCGTGGTCCCGCCAGGCTCCTCGCCCGGGAAGCGCGCCCCGAAACGGATGTCCTCGTGGTGGTCAACCACACCTGGCGCGACGTGTTCCTGCTGAACGTCCGACTGGATCCCGACATCCGGATCTGGACGCTCCCCACGGCCGCCGCGGAAACGCCGGAAGCCCTCCGGGCCGTGATGAACTGGTGGCGGTACTGGCAGGCCACAACCCATGACCCCGCCCCCGACGCCGCCCTGTGGGTACTCGTCGCCGGCGATTATTTCAGTGACACGCCTCCAGAACCAGTCGCCGCCGTGCTACGCGAATTCCCCGGCACCCAGCGACCCCGCGCCGTCTTTCCCACGGTAGAACCGCTGTGGCTCTGGCGCGTACCCGCGGAGACCGCGTCCTCTGAATCCCTTCCCGGGAATGGGGACCCCATACCCCGGAATCTCGCGGCAGACCTGGACCACGAAACCATGCGCGCCCTGGGCGATTACGCGCTGGCCATGGGGCTCGCGAAACATGTTGATGAAGCCCTCGCCCTGCTCCACGCCCTGCAAACCCGCAGCGCCTTCGCGGGTGAACTGTACGCGGGACTTATCGACGCGCTGACAGCCGGAAACACGGACGAGTCGCGCCAGGCCGGTCTCGCGATCCGGAAAATGTGGGACAGTTACGGTTACCTGAAAAACGGGCACGAAGACCTCGCCCGGGAGGGCTTCGCGGAAGCCGCCCGGCTGGATGCCAGAAATGGCATTGTCTGCCTGGAAGCGGGGTTACTGACCGCGACCGTCCAGCCCGAGGCGGCAAAGACCCTGCTGGAAGAAGCCGTCCGACGACGACCGGATTACGGCCCGGTAACCCGTCGACTGCGGGAAACCCTGGCTTTCCAGGAACCCGCGGTCACGGCGAAGGTGCTGGCCGCCACCAGGGCCTTCCGCGACGGTCTCGCCGCCATGGGTCGGGGAGACGCCTTCCAGGCGGCCCGGCGATTGCGCAAAACCCTGGAACTGGACCCCGATTTCCGCGAAGCGCTGCCCACCCTGGCCTACGCGCTGACCCTGACGGGCGACACGCGCGGCGCGTGGGATACCCTGGACGCCTGTGACCGGGCAGGCCTTGGCCGGGATCCGGGCGTGCTGGGCAATCGGGTGCTGCTCGCGCTGATGCGGGGAGACTTCGAGGAAGCGAAAAGGTGGTACCAGGACGCGACCGCCGTCGCGCCCGACCTGGCGGCCAAGTACGATGGCCTGTTCCGGGCATTGTTCGAGGGCAAGCGCGATCTCGCGCGGGAACAGGCGCGCGACCTGGAGCGACAGGGCATTCCCATTCCCCCACCACTTCGAGAAATTCTAGAAAAACATGAAAACGCCGCGCCATGATTGACCACGTTCCCCTGGCACGCGTAAAATATGGCCATACTCCGGGCTGTAAAGCACTCCCTATCTGCTAAGGAAACGCTGGCATGACGCTTATCGCTCCGTTTCGCGCGCTACGGTTCGATCCCACGGTAACCGGATCCCTGGACGAGGTCATCACGCCACCCTACGACGTGATTTCCCCCGCGGAACGGGAAGAACTCGCGCGGCGCAATCCCTACAATATGACGCACGTCATTCTGCCCCGGGCCACCGGGGACGAGTCGGACCCGTACGCGGTGGCAGCACGGATTTTCCGGCAGTGGATTGCCGATAAGGCCCTGAAACAGGACCCGGAGCCGTCGTGGTACCTCTTGCGCCAGCAGTTTGTCGATCCCCGGGGTGTCGCGAAAACCCGTCACGCCTTCTTTGCCCGGGTAAAACTGCCCGAGGCCGGGGAAAACCGGATTCTCGGCCATGAACGCACCTTCGACAAGCCCTTCGAAGACCGGCTCAGGCTCATCCGGTCGGTGGAAGCCGTGCCGGGCGCGGTGTTTGCCCTGTATGCCGATCCGGACCGGCGGATCCAGTCCGTTTTCGACGCCCAGCTCAACCGCCCTCCCGATGCCGTCTTCACCACCTTCGAAGGTACCCGCCAGGACCTGTGGCGCGTTCCACAAACGGTGCTGGATCCCTCCTCCCTGGAAAAACAGACTCTTTATATCGCTGATGGACACCACCGATTTCGTACCGCCTGCGCCTACCGGGACGAAATGAGGGTCCAGACCGGGCTGACAGACGGCCATCAACCCTGGGATTACACCCTGATGGGTTTCGTGGCCTTCGAAGATCAAGGTCTTGCCGTGTATCCCACCCATCGCCTGGTTCCGGTGACCCACTCCTTAGACCAGGCCACCGTCCGGGCCGCGCTGGAACCCTGGTTTACCCTTGAAACCGTGGCCATGGAACACCTTGCCGACCAGGTGGAGACCGCGACCGGTCCGGGGTGCTTCGGCATGGTATGGCCGGATGGCACCGCGTGGTTGCTCACATTCCGGGGAGACCGGACAGCCCTGCTGGGCACGAGCCGGCACGAAGCGTGGCGGAACCTCGACGTGGCCCTGCTCCACGGAGGTGTACTGGAACGGTTGCTCGGCGTTCCTTCCGACCTTGCCCTGGAATATGAAAAAGACGCGGGCAAAGCGATCGCCGCCGCGGTCGGCGGCAGGGCCACCGTGGCGTTTCTGTTGCGATCCACGCCACCCGACCAGATCCGGGCCTGTGCCGAAGCGGGCGAACCCATGCCCCAGAAATCCACGTATTTCTTCCCCAAGCTCCCTACCGGCGCGGTAATCTATCCACTCCGGTAAGCATTTCCCAGAAACTTTTCTCCCCGAGACGTCATATACGATAAAAAAGAATCGGAAGTATCTGCGTCGCGTGGACAGGCGTGTGTGTTTTTTCCGTCGCTGTAGCGATCGGGGCCACTTCGCGTGCCGATAAGGAACATCGTATGGGCAGTCATGCGGAATCCGCGGGGTTGAGTCTTAAAATCAGGTTGCTGCTGACCCCGGCCATGATGCTGCTGACGGTGGTATCCATGTATACCACTTATGCCAGCCTGAATGACTCCATCCTCCCGGAACCCAAGGTACCCATCCCCACGCCGCTCGGATTATGGAACTGTTCCATCATCGCCCTCGGTCTGTCGGTGGCCATCGGGTTGATGCTCTTCGCCATGAAACTGGCCGTCATCGACGGACACAAGCGCCTGGGCATAGCCGGGCTGGCCGGCATGACCATCACCGCGTTCATCTCCATCGTGTTCAACATGGACGTGCTGTACCGGACGGCGGACCGGGAATTCTACCTGCGGTATTCGGCGGACCGGGTGCGGGGCGCCTATGAAGCCTTCATGGCCGAAGCGGTAGCCAAACTGGAAGAACGGCGCGTCACCCTCATGCGGGACATCGCGAAACAGGAAGGGGAACTGGAGTCGGAAATCAAGGGATTGCGGAAAGCACCCGCGGGATACGGCCAGTACGCGAAAGAAGAAGATTACAAGCTCAACCTGCTGCAGAAAACCGCCTCCGTGGATCTGGAACAGATTGACCGGGCCATGGAAATCAAGAAACAGGCGGACGATCTGCTGCGGACCGCCGCCATGGCGTCGCTGGAGGATATCGACCAGGTACAGGCGCAACTGCGGGTAGTGCTCAAGGACTTCGCGGCGTTCAGCGGTGTTCCGCTCCCCCCGGTCGTCAAGCTGGACAGTCCCCTGTTCGCGGTGTTTGCCAATCTCTTTGATTATCGCCACGTGGGCTTCAAGGAAATCTTTTTCCTGCTGATCGCTTTCTTCCTTGACCTCGGAGACATCATCGGCTATTCCCTGTTACCGAATCGTAAGCCAAAACAGGAGCCGGACCCGGAAAACGAAGAACCCGTGGAGTGGTTCCGACGGGAACCCGTGGTAATTCCACCCTCCCCAGTGGCCCGCATCGAACCAGCCCGCCCGTCGTCCCGGGACGCGCTCCCCGCGCCCCGATCCGAGACCGACGAAACCGTATCCCTTCCGGTGGCATCCCCGGAAACCGCCCTGGACCCGATTACCCAGGCGTATGCCAGCCGGAACCGGCGTCGCCATGCAGGATTATTCCGCCTGAGGCGATAACGGCAACCCATGGCGCCCACCGCAACTAATAAAAAGGCGCTATTACAGGTTTCACGCAAAAAATAATTGCAATTTCTTGACAATTCGATTAAAATATATTGACAAGAATTGGCAGAAAGTGTAAAAAGCGACCGCGGGAGGTTTGAATGATACCAGAGCGGCCCAGTCGGGGGTCCCAGCCCGTCACGCCACCGTCCCCGCAACCCGGTGGGAGCGGAGCGGCACACCAGGTACTGGACGCGGATGCCGTATGCGCCCAGTGCGGCATGGTGAACCCGGAGGGCACCCTGCTGTGCAAGAACTGCGGAAACAATCTCCGGGATCAGCGCATGTTGCGGCTTCAGGCCGATGAAGCCCTGCAGGGACGGGAAACCGCGGCCGAACAGCGCAACACCTTCCTTCGGAATGCGCTTGGCGTGCTGGGCGTGCTGGTTCTGCTCTATCTCGGCCTGAACGCCAGCAGTCTCATGAACCTGCTCACCAGCCCCCAGGCTTCGACGGAAAACGTGGTAACCGTCACCCCGCACCTGTACTGGGAAGACCAGGCCAAGGCCGCGCCCTTCGAAGCGCTGGCGAAACAAGTGGATACCCTGCCCTCTGAAGTGGAAGCCCAGACGGCGCGGATGAACGCGACGATCACGCCATTGCATACCGCGCGGTATGCGCTGTTTAGCACCGGCATCAACGGCGAGCAGTATGCCGGCTGCGCGTCGGTGCGGGTCCAGGGACAGGAGGTTCTCTTCGCCGCGAAACTGCTGAACGGCCTGGAGATCCGTGGTGAAGTCCTGAACAGTGAAGGACTCTTCTACACGCCCTGGGACCGCTCTGGCGTGAAAATGCCCGATGGATCCTACCAGTATGGCGCGGGAAACGGTCAGCAGCAGGCGGACGGGGGCTGGATGCTCTGGGTACAGGGCACGGACTGGCGGGGCACCGCGCTGGCCTACCCAATGGAATAGAGGGACTACGACGTGCCGGATCGCCCGACGGGGCGTCATATCACCTTGCAGCACTGGGTGGGGGGCGTTCTGCTGATTTCGGCCCTGTTGACCGGCATGGTTACCCGATGCTTGTGGCTCGACCTGCGGGTCGTTCACGGAGACGAAGCGAACCAGGCGGTCAAAACCGCGCGCCTGCTCGAAGGGGAGACCTACCGCTATGACCCTGGCGAGCACCACGGACCGACGCTGTACTTTCTGACGGTGCCCTTGCTGCGACTGGCGGGCGCGACCACGCTGGCCGACACGGAAATCTCCCAGTACCGGCTGGTTCCCGCTCTCGCGGGCACGCTCCTGGTCGGCGTGGGTGGGGTGCTGGCGTGGTCCTGCGCGGGACCTTTCGCCGGGGGCACGGCAGCGTGGTTCCTGGTGCTGTCAAACGGCGTAACGTTCTACAGTCGCTATTACATTCAGGAAATACTGCTGACCCTGTTTATCGTGTCGGCAGCCCTTGCCCTTACGTGGCTGTGGCGACACCCGCGTGGTCATTTACCCTGGCTGGGACTGGGTATCTCGATGGGACTGGCCCACGCCACCAAGGAAACGGTGGTGTACTTCCTGTTCACGGGCATGCTATCTTTCGTGGCCGCGTGGGCCTATGGTCACCCGTGGAAGCAGATCGATCCGCCACCCGGGCGCCCCGGAGCGTTGAAGGCATCGGCACGGCACATGTGGATCGGCGTGATGCTGGCCCTCGTATCGGCGGTACTGGTGTCCGGCCTGTTTTATACTTCCTTTCTTACCAATCTTCCGGGCGCGTGGCACGCGCTCACGGCTTATGCCACCTATCTCCACCGCGCGGGAGGACAGGGATCCAGCGGCATGCACGACAAGCCCTGGTATTACTACCTTTTCCTGTTGACGTGGTACCAGCCGATGGCGGGGCCCCGGTGGAGCGAAGCACCGGTACTCGGCCTGGCGGCCGTGGCCGGAGTGGACGCGTTTTTCGGCAGACAACCCGCGGAACGCGGCCCATCCGAACCGGATCGCCGCGTCGTCCGGTTCCTGTTTCTGTGGATCGTCCTCAGTTTCGGGGCATTTTCCCTCACACCCTACAAGACGCCATGGAACATCCTCACGCCCCTGGCATTATGCTGCGTGCTTGCGGGCGTGGGGGCGGCGCGCGTCGCGGTGATGTGCGGCCGCTTATGGAAACCAGCCGTGGCAGTGGGTATCGCGATCACCCTGGCCGCGATGGCCTGGGAAGCGCGCCAGGCCTGGCTGGGCAACGTGGTCTACCCGGCGGACGCGCGGAACCCTTACGTGTACGCCCACACAACCTCGGCCATTCGCAAGCTGGAAGAACGGATACGCGGCCTGAGCGCCCTGCACCCGGACGGACAGGACATGCCGGTATACGTGGTGCGGCTGAACGGAGATTACTGGCCGTTGCCCTGGTACCTGCGTGAACTGCGCCGGGTAGGGTACTGGACGCGGGTTCCGGATTCGTTGCCGGTTCCGGTAATTATCGCGGGCAGCGAGGTGGCCGGAGCCCTGGCCGACAAGCTGGGAGACCGTTATTTTTCCGAGACCCAGGCGCTCCGTCCGGGCGTGCTGTTGCGGGTTTTCATCCGCCGGGATTTATGGGACCAGTTTATCGCTACCCGGAGCACCGGATCGGCCCGGTAAAAAACCATAAAAACACAAAATTTGGCCATTGCGGGGGTATTAAAAAACAAAATATTGTGTTGATCCCGCATATTTTTCTTGCCCCACACGACCGGAAGGATGTATAATTTTCATATATTAAAGTAATGTCAGAAATGATCTTTCAAGGGGATTTTCCTCTCTGATTTTGAGGGCGCGCGCATGGCCACCAATACTTCCTACACGGCGGATGATATCAAGGTTCTGGAGGGACTGGAAGCGGTCCGGAAACGTCCGGCGATGTACATCGGAGACACGGGGGGCCGCGGCCTGCATCACCTGGTGTTCGAAGTGGTCGACAACAGCGTGGACGAGGCCCTGGCGGGATTCTGCACGACCATCAAGGTCACGGTCCACATCGACAACAGTGTTACCGTGGAAGACAACGGCCGGGGCATTCCCGTGGCACCCCTGACAGACTCTTCCTACCGGGGCAAGTCCGCGCTGGAAGTCGTCATGACGGTCCTGCACTCGGGGGGCAAGTTCGACCAGAACATTTACAAGGTTTCCGGTGGTTTGCATGGCGTGGGGGTTTCCTGCGTGAACGCCCTGTCGAAGTGGCTGGAAGCGCGGGTATGGCGGGACGGATTCGAATGGTTCATGTCTTTCGAGCGGGGCAAGGTAAAAACTCCCCTGGAAAAACGGGACCGCACGAACAGGACCGGCACGCGTATCACCTTCCTGCCCGACTCGGAGATATTCGAAGAAACCACCTTCGACGCGGAAATCCTCCTGAACCGGTTGCGGGAACTGGCGTTCCTGAACAAGGGGCTCAAGATCATCTTCGAAGACGAGCGCTCCGACGCCGACGCGGTGACGTTTCACTACAAGGGCGGAATCGTCGAATACGTGACATGGCTCAACCGGAACAAGGAAGCGCTTCATTCCAAGCCCATCTACATGGAAGCAGCCCGGGAGAACGTGGAGGTGGAAGTTGCGCTGCAGTACACCACCTCGTACAACGAAACGGTGTCCAGTTTCGTGAACAATATCAATACCCACGAGGGTGGCACCCACCTGACGGGATTTCGCACCGCCCTGACCCGCTGCCTGAACGATTACCTGAAGAAAAGCAATCTCGCCAGGCGGGACCGGGAAGGGTACACCATCTCCGGCGATGACGCGCGGGAAGGCTTGACGGCCATCGTGAGCGTGCGCGTACCCAATCCGCAGTTCGAAGGCCAGACCAAGATGAAACTCGGCAACAGCGACGTGCAGGGCATCGTGCATTCGCTGGTGTACGAGCAGTTGCAGACGTACTTCGAGGAAAATCCGACCACGGCAAACCGCATCGTGCAGAAAACCATTGAGGCGGTTCGGGCCCGGGAGGCCGCGCGCAAGGCCCGCGAAATGGCCCGGCGCAAAAGCCCGCTGGACAGCCTTGGCCAGGCGGCCAAGCTGGCCGACTGCTCGGAACGGGACCCCGCGGTCTGCGAGCTGTTCATCGTGGAGGGCGACAGCGCGGGCGGCAGCGCGAAACAGGGACGGGACCGTCGCTTCCAGGCGGTGCTTCCACTGCGGGGCAAGGTACTCAATATCGAAAAGGCCCGGGTGGACAAAATGCTCAAAAACAACGAGATCCGATCCCTGATCACCGCCCTGGGAACGGGCTTCGGTCCGGACGATTTCGATATCTCCAAGCTCCGGTATCACCGGGTGATCATCATGACCGACGCAGACGTGGACGGCGCGCACATCCGCACGCTGTTGCTCACCTTCTTCTTCCGCCAGATGCCCGAACTGATCCGGAGGGGGCACCTGTACATCGCTCAGCCACCCCTCTACCTGATTCGCAAGGGCAGAGATTCCCGCTACGTGAACACCGAGGCGGAATTCGAAGAATTCGTGTACGAGAAAGTGCTGGAAACCCACAAGGCCATCTCGCTGGGCGGCGAGGCCCCAAAACCCATAAACGTTAAAACCCTGTTGCGCGCCGTCCGGCAGGCCCGGGAGCGGGAAAAGAAAACCGGCCGTCTGAAACGGGTGTACGGCGTGTCACGCGACGCCCTGGAACAATGCCTGCGGCTGCCCCGGGAGCAGTACCTGCACCCGGAAAACATCCCTGACGCGGTGCTGGCAAATATCTTTGGCACCGAGGTGCGTTTCATCGATTCTTCCGCGACCCAGGCCGAATTGCTCGATGGTAACGGCAACGGAAACGGCGGCAAAACCGGTCGCCGCGGACGCGCGAAGGACGAAGTCGATCTCGCTTTCTTCAAGAGCCATGAATTTTCCAGCCTGCTGTCGGAGGCAGACCCGGTCACCCTGGTGGGCCTACCGCCCTATCAACTGGTTCCCATGAAAGAAAAAGAGGGCGGCGTGGCCGCCGCCATCGAGGCGTCTGACCCGCTCGAACTGCACGCCCGGGTCATGGAACTCGGACGGCAGGGGCTGACGATCCAGCGCTACAAGGGTCTCGGTGAAATGAATCCCGAGCAACTGCAGGAAACCACCATGAATCCCCAGACCCGCGTGCTGCTCCAGGTCACCGCCGAGGACGAAATGCTCGCGGATGATCTGTTCACCCGGCTCATGGGCGACAAGGTAGAGCCCCGCAAGGAATTCATCGAACAGCACGCCCCCGAAGTGCAGAACCTGGACATCTGAACGAACGCATCAGGCCAATAGACGGTTGTCAGGCCGTGGAAGGTAATCGCGTATGACAGGTGAAGAACGGGTAAAACCCATTCCCATCGAAACGGAACTGAAACGTTCGTTTCTGGACTACTCCATGAGCGTGATCGTCAGTCGCGCCCTGCCGGATGTCCGGGACGGCCTGAAACCGGTGCATCGGCGGATTCTCTTCGCCATGCACGAACTGGGACTGACGAAAAACAAGGCCTACCGGAAATCGGCGGCCATCGTCGGTGAAACGATGGGGAAATACCATCCCCACGGTGACGCGGCCATCTACGACACCCTGGTGCGCATGGCCCAGCCGTGGAACATGCGGTATCCCCTCGTGGACGGCCAGGGAAACTTCGGCTCCATCGACGGGGACAGCCCCGCGGCCATGCGTTACACCGAATCGCGCATGGAAGCCATCACGGCCCTGATGCTCGAGAGCATCGAAAAAGAAACGGTCGACATGGTGGACAACTACGATGGCAGCCTGAAGGAGCCCACCGTCCTGCCGTCGGCTTTTCCCAACCTGCTGGTCAACGGTTCCTACGGCATCGCGGTAGGCATGGCTACCAGTTGCCCGCCCCATAATCTCCGGGAAGTGTGCGATGCCATCATTTATTACATCGATAATCCCGATTGCGACAGCGAAGACCTGATGAAATTCGTGCTCGGCCCCGATTTCCCGACGGGGGGCATCATTTGCGGTACCGCCGGCATCCGCGAGGCCTACCTCACGGGACACGGCCGCGTGGTCGTGCGGGGCCGGGTGGCCATTGAGGCCAGGGAATCGGGACGGGACAAGGACAAAAAGCGGCTCATCATCAAGGAAATCCCCTACCAGGTCAACAAAACCTCCCTCATTGAAAAGATCGCCGAAATGGTAAACGCCAAGGCCATCGACGGCATCACCGACCTGCGGGACGAATCGGACCGGGACGGCATGCGCGTGGTCATCGAGTTGCGCAAGGACGTCGTGCCGGACGTGGTGCTGAACCAGTTGTACAAGCACACGCCGCTCCAGAACAGCCAGAGTATCCTGATGCTGGCCCTGGTGAACGGCGCGCCGCGGATTCTCACGCTGCGGGACATGATCCACTATTACGTCCGGCACCGCGTGGACATCGTGGAACGCCGCTGCCGCTATGACCTGCGCCAGGCGGAAGCCCGGGCTCACGTGCTGGAAGGCCTCCTTAAGGCCATCGACCATATCGACGAAGTCATCGCCATCATCCGGGGCAGTGAAAACACGGAAACCGCCCAGGTCAGGCTGATCGATCGGTTCGGATTCTCGGTGGTCCAGGCCAACGCCATCCTGGCCATGCGCCTGAGCCGACTGACCGGCCTGGAACGGGAAAAACTCCTCCAGGAATACCGGGACCTCCTCAAGGAAATCGAACGGCTTAAGAGCATCCTCTCCAGCGAGCGCACCATTCTCGAGGAAATCCGCAAGGAAATCGAAACCGTCCGCGACAAGTTTGGCGATGCCCGCAGAACGGAAATCGCGCTGGACGAAAAGGAACTGGCCATAGAGGACATGATCGCCGACACCAATATGGTGGTGACCATTACCAACAACGGGTACATCAAGGCCCTGCCCGTCAACACCTACCGCAAACAGCGGCGGAATGGACAGGGCATCAGTGGCATGAACCTCGGCGAGGATGATTTCATTCGTGACCTGTTCACGGCATCGGCTCACCAGTACATCCTGTTCTTCACGAACAAGGGAAATCTCTACTGGAAAAAGGTGCATGAACTGCCCTCGGGCAGCCGGGACAGCAAGGGACGCGCCCTTGTAAACGTGTTGAACCTTGGGGAAGGTGAAAAAGTTTCGTCGTGCCTGCCGGTGCGAAACCTCGCGCAACCAGGCCGTTACCTCGTCATGGTTACCCGGCAGGGCACGGTCAAGAAAACCCCCCTGAGCCTCTTCAGCAAGCCCAAGAACATCGGTGTCCGGGCCATCACCCTCCACGGCAAGGACGAGTTGATTGACGTGCAGATTTCTTCAGGGTCTGACTACATCATGATCGCCACGCGATCTGGCCGGGTCAACCGTTTCCCCGAGGGAGATATCCGACCCATGGGAAGAACCGCGGCCGGAGTGATCGGTATCCGGCTGAAAAACAGGCAGGATGAGGTGGTGGGCATGTGCGTCGTTCCCGAAGACGCTCAGGAGAAAACCGTGTTCACCGTTACCGAGAACGGCTATGGCAAGCGAACGCGGATCGCTGACTTTCCGGTACATCAACGGGGTGGAAAGGGCGTTATCGGCATCAAGATCGTTGAGCAACGGGGAGACCTCGTGGCCATGCTGCTGGTAGACGACAGCAATGATATCGTTCTGGCCAGCAAAAAGGGCATGGTCATCCGTTCAGCCGCCCAAGAAATCAACGTCTACGGCCGGATGGCCATGGGCCTGGGCGTGATGACGCTGAAAAATGGTGACGTCGTGTGCGCGGCGGCCCGGGCCGTGAGCGATGAGGAAGAAGACCGTGCCCTGAGCGAAGCCCCCACGGAGGTGGTCAGGGAAAACGAAAACGCGGGTAAATCCTCGCCGGAACCCCCGGTGAACGTTCTGCCCTTTGCCGCGGACGATGGAGATGAAACCGACGAGGACGCGTGATCCTCACCGGGTGTCCAGGCTGTCCGTCCCGCGCGGGTGGGAAAGTGTGGTATAACACCTGTAGACACTGTGTGCCAGTGAACAGAGGTGTGGCTCATATGGGCTCGGGAAAAAGCGGAATAATCCATCCTTTGCACGGCGGCTTTAACCCGGCGGTCTTCCTGCTGATGCTATGGATGGCCCTGCCGGTACTGGCGGTCGACGCGACTTCCGATCCCGAATTGCCGTGGGATCCCGCTGGCCTGCTGACCCCGCCGGAAAAGGTGGTCTATGGATCCGACGACCGGATCGACGTGTACCAGGAAACCGATCCCGTGCGCCGATCCTGGGCGGCCGCCGTGTGCGCCCTGGTCGACAGCACCCGGATCACGCGGAACGCGGATGGCACCTACACGCTGAATGTGGTCGCCTTCAGCAAGTTCGGCCTGCCGGCCTGCCCGGATGAGCCTTTCGGGTCCCAGCCAACCTGTCCTTACTGCACGGGTTTCCTGGTGGGCACGGACCTCGTGGCCACGGCGGGGCACTGCCTGTCGGCCTCCCGCATGTCGACGGTATACGTGGTCTTTGGCTACGAGATGCTGGACCCGGTAACCCCCCGGCTCACCCTCCAGCCGGAACAGGTTTACCGGCCGGTGGCCGTCCTGTCCACCGTTGGTACCGGGGACCAGGACCACACCTTGTTCCGGGTGGATCGTCCGGTAACCGCGCCTGGGGCTCATCCCTTACCTATCCGTCGGAGTGGGGCGGTACAGGTCGGGGATCCGGTTGGGGTGATCGGTTATCCTTCCGGCCTGCCCCTGAAACTGGCCTTCGGTTCGTCGACCTACGTGCGCGACACCAGCAACACGTACTATTTTGTCGCGAACACCGACACCTACGGCGGCAACTCGGGGTCTCCCATCATCAACCCGGTCCTGGGCATCGTCGAAGGCATCCTGGTCCGGGGTGAAACGGACTACGTTAGCGCGGGCACCTGTTTCCGCAGTAACACCTGCGCGCCAGACGCCTGCCGTGGAGAAGACTGCACCCGGATTACCCTGATCCAGAACCTGATTCCTGAAACGGTCAGTCACACGGGCACCATCAGTCTCGACAAGGATTACTATCCCTGTGATGGCACGGCGCGCGTCAGCGTCGCCGATCTGGATCTCGCGGGACTGTCTTCGGTCAGCATACCCGTGTACGCGGATAACGGCGACGTGGAAACGGTGGTGTTGACGGAATACCCCACGGGAAGCGGACAATTTTCAGGAACCCTTTCCTTCCAGTCGGGCTCCTCGCCGACACCGGACGACGGCCTGCTCCAGGCCGATCACGGCACGCTGATCCGCGCAGACTACCTGGACACCGGAAATGCTGACGGGCGGACTGCCGTGGTCTCCGCCGCCGCCGTGCTGGACTGCGTCGCGCCCATTCCTGGAACGACTGAAGTGCTCAACGTTTTCAAGGACCGCGCCACGCTGCGCGTCACCGCGGACGAGCCGGTTTCCGTGGCCGCGCGCTGGGGAACAGCCTGCGAATCCCTCACGGGATACACCACCTCCACGGGAAGCCCGGGAACGGATCTCTACGTCACCCTGGCCGGACTGACTCCATTGACCACCTATGCCTACGTGCTGACCATCACGGACCGGGCGGGAAATAGCGTTACCGTTCCGGACGCCGGTTGCGCAACCTTCGCCACCACGGACCGCGACAGTTACTTCACCGCCGTTTACACGGATGCCAGCCCGGCCTCCGCGGGTCGGTCATGGCGTTCCCTCGTGTTTGTGCCGAACAGCACGGGCGGATACGCCTTGTGTGAAGACCGCGTCGGATCGTTGCCCGTGGATCCCGCGGGGGGCACCATTCAGCCCCTGGGTGACGACGCGTACACGTCAACGCCCATCGGGGGCGCGGGCTTCTCCTTCAACGGCATTCTCTACAACAGCCTGTTCATCTCCAGCAACGGCTATGTTACCTTCACCCAGGGGGATACCGCTTCCCAGCCGGACCCGGACACCCATTTCCAGTTACCCCGCATCGCCATCCTGATGACCGACCTCAACCCGGCCGCGGGCGGATCTGTTTCCACCCGTCAACTGGCGGATCGCCTGGTCATCACCTGGCTGAACGTTCCGCTCAAAACGCCGCCGGCCGGCCTGGAGGGCACCAACGCCAACACCTTCCAACTGGAGTTGTTCACCAGCAACGTCATCCGGATGACCTGGCTGCACATCACGGCCACCAGCGCCGTGGTCGGGCTCTCCCCAGGGGGAGGCGTGCCGGCTGGTTTCGTTCCCGACACCTTTGAGCAACTACCGGACGCGGCGAACTTCTTCGCGACCGCCCGGCCGCATTCGGCCGACCGGAACGGAGACGGCGTCCTCGACCTCAGCGAGACCCTCCGGGTGATCCAGTTCTACAACACGGGATCCTATTCGTGCCTGCCCGGCACGGAAGACGGGTATTATCCCGGCCCGGGCGCCCAGAACTGCGATTTCCACGACGCCGACTACAATCCCCGGGACTGGCAAATCAGCCTGTCCGAACTCCTGCGGCTGATCCAGTTGTACAACGCCCGGGGATATCTTTACGATCCCTGGTCGGAGGATGAGTTCCGGCCCAAGTTTCTGGCCCCCTGAAAAATCCGCTGAACGCGTTCAGGCGATTTCCCGGGGCAGGCGGAATTCCATGTCTTCCTCTCGGATAACCCGTTCTTCCACGACGCATCCGGGATAACGCCCTACAAACCACGCGCGCAAGCCATCCACCAGGCGCTCGGGAACCGACGCGCCGGACGTCACCAGGACCGTTTCCACGCCTTCCAGCCACGCGGGATCCAGTTTCGAGACATCTGAAATCAACTCCGCGTGAATCCCCCGGGATCGGGCGATATCCCGCAAACGGGTAGAGTTGGCGCTTTCCCGGTCACCGACCACAAGCACAAGATCTGCCTCCGGCGCCAGGGAAAGCACCGCCGTCTGCCGGTTGGTCGTGGCATAACAGATATCTTCCCGCGGCGGCCCCTGAATTGCCGGAAACCGGCGCTTGAGCACGGCGATCACTCGCGCGCAGTCTTCCACGCTGAGGGTGGTCTGCGTGATGTAGGCTACCCGCCGGGGATCGGTTACCGTGACGCGTTCGGCATCTTCCGGGGTTTGCACGAGGTGCACCCGGTCTTTTTCCACCCATCCCATGGTGCCAATGGTTTCGTCGTGTCCGGCTTCGCCGATCAGGATAATCTCGTATCCTTTTTCCGCAAAGCGCCTGGCTTCATTATGGACTTTCTCCACCAGGGGACAGGTCGCGTCGATCACCCGTAACCCGCGTTCCCGGGCCTGAGCCCAACGGTCCGGTCCCACGCCATGCGCGCTGAACAGCAATACGCTACCGGGAGGAACTTCTTCCAGGGAACGTATAAACACCGCTCCGCGCTCACGGAGTTCTTCTACCACGTGGGCGTTATGGACAATGTGATTCAGCACGTATACCGGGGGCCCAAACCGATCCAGGGCACGCTCCACGCAACGGATGGCCCGGTCAACCCCCGCGCAGAACCCCCGGGGACTGGCAACAATCAAACGCATCGGCGAAAACCCTTCCGTGATACCAGAACCGCAGGATAAACCACGGCGGAACCGGTTATCTTCCCATGCCCGCGGACCAGGCCAGCAGTAACTGGCCAACGTAATACAGGGGAAGGCCAATCAATCCGTTTACCGGGCCGGGCGCAACAAATCGATCCCGGGCGACAAAAATATCGGACACGTAGAAAAACAACGCGCCCAGCACGGCTACCCAGATCCCCCAGCGCCAGGACATTCCCGAGGCCAGCGCCACCATCAGGGTAATCACCACCACGTAGGCCAGCACGGGCACGCGCATCTCGCCAAGGCGCGGCCACAGCCAGATGACAAGCATGACAGCAGGCACGCAGAGTCCGGAAAAAGATACCACCGCGGCTCTTACGTGAATTCCCTGCCAGAGAAACGCCACGGCATATACCACGTGGGCCAGGAAAAACGCGATAAGACCCAGCAGAAAAATACGGTCCGCCCCAGACAAGAGGAAATAATCGCCCCACCAGGAAAAAAACAACCCCAGCAGGATTAGCCAGCCGTAAGGCGTCTGGAAACCGCCAGCGGCAATACCCATGGCGACAAACCCCGTGGACGCCGCCATTTTGAAAAAAGCACCCGTGTTGTGGTGCCCCGTATGGTAGGCGACCAGCATGGCCACTACCGATATCAGGGTCACTGCCGTGCAGAAGATCATGGCGTTCTTTCCCGATATGTTCGCCGGGAACATACGCTCCGGCTACCAGGTCATGTCACCCGACAATTGCCAGGCATCCGCCTGGTCTGGAGCCAGCATCAACCGGACCTCCCGAACCTGACCGACCTGTTCACGCCAGACCGAGAACATGCTGTTCACCGCGTCCGGCGGCATGTTTCGCAACCATCCGAAGGACGCCAGTTCGTTTCCGGCCGCGCCCAGCGCGTCCACGCAAGCCGCCGGATCGATACGAACCAGCAGGACCCCGTTGCCGGCAGACGCCGCCGGCGCGCTTTTTTCGCGGCCAGCCAGCACCCGCGCGGCCGTAAGACTCCCCCCGAAGGCGATCCCGCGCTCTCCCGCCGGCACGGCGCACAGGGACAAGGTGGGACCCGCCAGCAACCGGATATACAGGGCTCCGTCTTCCGCTACCCGGGGCGTCCACTCGATCATGGGCGGATCCTCGGATTCAGGCTGCTTCACGTTTACCGCTTCCGCGGCCAGGGCTGCCAGGGCGTCACCGCCTTCCTCCGCCAACCCCGCCACCACCGGCAATGGAATCATTTCGTTGACGTCCATGCCCAGCCACGCCAGCCGGAAGGAAGTCCCCGTTCCGGACAGCAGCATCCGCGCGAACCGTCGGAAAAAGGCCTCGCCCGGATCCGTCGGCATGTCCGGCGTCTCCGCGATAAGCCACTCGGGCACCATGGCGGCCTCGGGCGACAGATCCCGAGCGGCCCGCAGCAGTTCCATCGGGGTCATGCCCAGGTTCAGGGAAACCGCGGCGCATCCTTCGGGCGGTTCCTTCAGCGGACCACTCGCCAGGCGGCTCAGCATGGGGTGAAGCCGTTCCCGCCAAGCGGGCGAAAGCACCACCGTCACCTTGGCAGATACCCGGCCAGCCTCGAATCGCATCGACCCCGCCATGGATGTCAGGGGCAGGTTAAGCCGTTCCAGCGCGGCCGCGTCCAGAACCCCATATAGGTCCGCGCCTTCCGCCCGGGCGCGCCACGACTCCAGGGCGGCATCACCCGCCGCGCGGTCCGGCGTGAGGGTCAGTGCGTCAACCAGGACGCGCCGCGAAGGCGATACCAGTAACACCCGCCCCCGAACCGCCAGGAACAACCCCGCTTCCTGCAGGTGCAGCAACTTCAGCCCGCCCGCGTAATCCCGCCGGAACACCGGAAACCACGCCGCCACCTTGAGCGCCAGCGCGCCTACCCGGGTCATGCGCGTGGTCACGAGCAGGGTGGAAGGATCATCCACCCGCGCCAGGATCCAGTAACTGGGACCGGCCCCCAGGTTATTCGCCAGCCAGCGCGGCACAGGCAGCCCATCCATGCCCCGTTCCAGCACGGACCGGGCAGGATGCGATTCCGGTAACAGCCGCCATACGCCCGACGCGCGGGCGGCGTCCAGTTTCGCGGGCAGATCCGTCACGCAGATCTGAACGGCGCCACCGGCCGGAGTCAGGTCACCCAGGCGCCACGTGTCCCGGGACAACCACCAGCCCAGCACCACCACCACCACCAGGACCAGGAGCGCTCCCCGCCCGATCGATGTGGCCCGGCGACGCAGGTCCCGGCGCCGTTTCCGGAGGTTCGCTCCATAGGTATATACCCGTTCCACGGCCATGATTCAGGGTTCCCGTACCCGGAGTTCGGTCCACGCGCCGGGACCACCCGATGCGTTCCGGAACGATACCAGGGCCCGTCCTTTCGCCGGATAGAAGATCACGCTGTGGCGGGTCTGTCCATTCCAGGGGAAATCCATGCCCGGACCCTGCTGGGACAGGGCCCGTTTCCAGTCCTCTTCACCAATGATGCGTTTCCCGCTGACGGCAAGGGAAACCGCCTCGTAGCGGGCGGCCGTTTCGGGGGTCACGCCGGCTTCAGCGGCCGATACCGCCGGCAGGTATGCGTTCTTTTCCGCGGGGCGAACGGTAACCGCGTCGCCAAAAACCACCACGGCGGCCCGGGGATTCTTGCCGTCCATACCGGCCAGCAGCACCCGGGTCTTACGAATCCACGTGGCTTCCTGTAACCGGGCCAGTGCCTCGTCGAATTTCGCGCCAGAAAGCAATATGTCCAGCACGAGTGCCTCCACGGGTGCCCCCGCGAGCACTTCCCGGATAGTCAGGGGTTCGTCCCGCTCCACGGACACCGCCAGGCCACGATCGTTCATGCCGCTGAACGCGCCCGCCACCCAGGGAAACCCGACCAGGAGGCAGGCCGTTTTCCCTTCTGGAGCCAGGCGCGTCACGACATTCCGCTCCTCCGCGGGCCAGTCGAGGTTCCGCGCGAGTGCCACGTCATCCGCGCCCGCCTTCACGCCCACCGCCGCCGCCATCGTGCACAACGGGGCCGCGAACAGGGGCTCCTTCCGGGGATCCTCGCTGAATACCGGGGCAACCTGGATCAGCCGGATGGCGTCGAAGGGCAACCCCGCGCCCTCGGCCATGCCTAACATCCACTCGTACACGCTATCCGGCATACCCTTCAACTGGTTCCGGGTTGCCATGCCCAGGACGGGCAGGGCCAGGCTGGACAGATCCAGCCAGCCCGGCAGGCGGCTCCAGAATGCCCCTTCGGGATACCACTTCCCTTCCCGGACCGGAGCAACCACGGCATTCGTGAACCGTTCCCGCAGCAGGTCCGCGTAAGCCAGGCCCATCTGATACCCGGCGCGGCGCGTCGCCCCCTCCAGTGAAACCAGTTCACTGCCATCCATGGACGTAATCACCGGCCGGTCCGGAAGTGGAGGCTCTTCGGGAGACGCTCCCCGGCTCATCAGTTTCGCGAACTCCCGGGAAAACCAGCCTTCCATGTCTGGGCCGAAGAACGTCATGGCGGACTCGTAATGGACCTCGCTGTATTGCGACCGGGGCACGAAATACAGGAAATAACTGTTGGCCAGTCCCACGTTCAGGGCGGCGGCATATCCCCGCGCCAGGGCCTGCTGACGCAGGGCAAGCCCGATTTCCACGCAAGGCTCCCCAGGCAGGAAATGAATGATCAGATCGTTAATTTCCAGAGTACGCAAGGGGGCCTTGCGGGGCAGCATGCTGCCCGACAGGCTCAGGGGCAACTCGGGTTCAGCCACGCCCACCCGCAACGTCACTTCCGCGCACGAGATCTGGCTCATGGCCTGCTTCGCCAACTGGGCCACGGCGCGTCCCATGGCCTCCGCCCGGGCCCATTCCCCCGGCTGTCCACCCGGCGGCGGGTTGATGGTCTGGTTTCCTTCGGTACCGTTCAGAAACAGGGCCACGCATTCCGGCCGGGTCAACTTTTCCATTTCTTCATAAAAGTAAGCCGGGTAATCGCCGGAAAACAGGTAGGATCCCGCGCCGCCGACGGACGTAGGATGCGCGGCCAGGTTGGCAACGACCGCGATGGGCGCCCCATCGGCGTCTTCTACCAGGATCACGCCCATCAGGGGATCCACGGGTCCGTTGGCATACCGCCGGTTCCGGGTCAACGATTGTTCCACCACGGTCCAGCCAAGGGCGGCACGCACCCGGTTGTCGTAGGCTTCCTGCATGGCCCGCGCGATACCCTGGGCGGAGTGTTCCACCACCTCGGGCATGTATCGCCCGGAAACCAGCCGGAACGGCATCAGGCGCGTGGTGCCGCCGGGCCCGTTGTGGGTGTGGGTAGCGGCGATCAGGACGTGTTCCGGTGGCACGACATCCGGCGCCAGTTCCATCACCCGGTCCCGCAGTTCAGGGGTGATGGCCACGTGATCGATGCTGACCAGGAACAGGCGCGTGGTCCCGTCGTCCAGGTACAGCGCCCGGGCCCAGATGGGATCGTGGGTACCCTCCGAGTCGCGCCCCATGCGGGCGCCATACCCGTTCAAGGGACAGGGCATCGGGGGCGTGATGTCAACCCTGCCCGCGCCGGCTTCCAGCGAGAAGGCACCTTGATTTGCTCCCCAGCCCGCCAGGCCCACAACCAGGCACAGCAACCACCGCGAGACCGGCCTGACCCTGCGCGACGCGTGGCATAGCCTGCCTGGTAAACCGGCTGGCCACGCCCTTGATCCGCCACCGGGCGGCGTTATCCGCTTCACGCTCAAAATGTCCGCCTTACGACTGCTTATCTTCGAGTGGCGGCTTCTCGTCCGATTCTTTCTTTTCGCTGTTGACCGCCGACTTGAACTCCGCGATGGCCGTACCCAGGGCCTTGCCCACGCCGGCGATTTTTCCACCGCCGAACAGTACCAGCACGATGGCGAAGATGATCAGCAGTTCACCCATTCCGGGGGTCCACATGGCTTGTCTCTCCATTTGGTGACACTCATCCCGGCGGTTTATCCAGAAAACCCGCCGAAACCCGTCACGTTAGACTGGTGGATAGTATAGCCCGTTTCCGACGGAACGCGCCAATGCCCAAGGACTCAATCGGGATCACAGGCGTTTGCCGCGGCTCAGGAGTTCCAGTTTCAACCCGGTCCACGCCGTTCTCAGCAGGGCGATCGGTCCGCTTTCAAAGGCGCTTTCGAAAACTTTCATGATCAGGTCGAATTTCTCGGGCAGGTACGGGAACCAGTAGGCTTCCAGTCGGCTGCTGTCCCGGTCGATCATCACAGACTTGATGTTGCAGAAGGACAGCAGACCCAGATCCCCCTTGTACCGGCCGAAGCCGCTATCCTTCACCCCCCCGAAGGGCAGGGCAGGATTGGCCAGCGTGGCCAGTACGTTGTTGATCGACACGTTGCCGGTCACCAGCGCGCGGGCCACCCGTTCGGCCCGGGCCAGGTCCCGGGACCACACGCTGGCCGCCAGCCCGAAGGGCGAGTCGTTGGCCATCCGGATGGCCTCTTCCTCGGTCCTGAACGGGGTCACGGTAATGACCGGACCAAAGGTCTCCTCGCGCTGAACCGGCATGTCGGGCGTCACGTTGGTGATGATGGTGGGCGGATAGATCCGCGTCCCTGGTACGCGGGACCCACCGGTCAGGATGTTCGCGCCCCGCTTCCGGGCGTCTTCCACCTGCTGCTCAACGGTCTGAATCTGGCCTTCCGTGGTCATGGATCCCACGGAAAGCCACTCTTCCCCCCGCTTCGCTTCGGGAGATGCCAGGGTCACCAGCCGTTCCGCCTTTTCCCTGAGCACCCGGGTAAACTCCTCAAAAATGGATTCCTGCACGAAAAGGCGTTCCACCGATACGCAGGTCTGGCCGCAATTGGCCAGCCCGCCCCACAGCGCGCCATTCACCGCCCGCTCAATGTTGACATCCTCGAAAACGATCATCGGGTCCTTGCCGCCCAGTTCCAGTTCAACGGGCACAAGCAGTTCCGCGGCCCGGGCCATGACCTTCTTCCCCACCCCCACGCTGCCGGTGAAGAAAATTTTGGCCGGCTTCTTGTCGATCAGCAGGTCGGCCGTCCGCCGGCTGGCGTATACCATCTGCAGGGCATCCGCCATGAATCCGCTTTCGGACAGCATCGCCTCGTACAGGGGCTTGAGCGGCGTGTCTTTCGACGGCTTGAGAATCACGGGATTACCAGCCGTGAACGCGCACACGAAGGGCAGAAACGAAAGGTTGAAAGGATAGTTCCATGGAGCGATGACCAGGACCGGTCCGATGGGTTCGAAATAAATCCGCGATTTCTTCCCGATCAGCATGATCGGCGTGGAAACCTTCCGGTCCGCCAGGATCTTTTCCGCCCGTCGCGCGTACCATGCGATCAGGTCAACCGCCGGAAAAACTTCCATCGCGAGGGCGTCGAACAGGCTTTTACCCGTTTCCCGGGAAATGAACTCCGCGATTCGCCGTCGGTTCGCGATAATCCAGCGCTTCAACTTGTCCAGTTCGGCCAGGCGTTCGCGCACCGTCATGTTCCGGACCCGTTCGAAAGCCGCCCGGGCCCGCTCGTACACCCGGTCCACCTCCGCCGCGTCGGGTTCTGGCACTTCGTAGAGCAACTCACCCGTCCGTGGACTGCACACCCGGATCACCGGTCGATCTTCCTGCTGGCGAGCCGCTTCCGCAACCGTATTCATGGGAATACCCTCCACTTTTGAGGTTCTACCCTTAGTTTGCGGCCTGTGGAAAATCGGATGCAAGTCCGCGGGGGTATTTTTCGAGTTTTCCTGTCAGTCTTCCCGCACCAGGGCGCGCAGGTATTCCCGGTTCATCAGGGTAATGTTTTCCACCTTGATCTCCTTGGGACATACCGCCTCGCACTCGTACTGCTTGGAGCAACTGCCGAAACCCTCGCGATCCATGGCCTGTACCATGGCCACCACGCGCCGCGTCCGCTCGGGATGCCCCTGGGGCAGCATGGCCAACTGAACGATCTTGGCCGCGGTAAACAGGCTGGCCGACGCGTTGGGGCAGGCCGCCACGCAGGCCCCGCACCCGATACACTGCGCGGCGTCCATGGCCCGGTCCGCCCGGTGCTTGGGAACGGGAATCGAGTTGGCCTCCGGTGCCTGGCCGGTCCGAACGCTAACGTACCCCCCCGCCTGAATGATCCGATCGAAGGCCGAACGGTCCACCACGAGATCCTTGACGACCGGAAACGCCTTCGCCCGGAAGGGTTCGATGACCAGGGTTTCACCGTCTTTGAATTCCCGCATGTGCAACTGGCACAGCGTCGTGGCCTTGCGGGGACCGTGCGGCCTGCCGTTCACCACCGCCCCGCACGACCCGCAGATACCCTCACGGCAGTCATGGTCGAAGGCGATGGGATCCTTGCCTTCCCGTTCCAGGCCATCGTTCACGATGTCCAGCATCTCGAGGAAGGAAATATCCGTGGGAATACGCTCGGCCCGATAGGTCTCGAACCGGCCGGGTTGATCCGGTCCCGCTTGCCGCCACACCTTCAGGGTGAGGGAAATCGTTCCGGGTGCCATCACTTGTAACTCCTCTGAGAGGGCTTGACCTCTTCAAATACCAGCGGCTCGACATGCCGGCGGGGCGCCGCATCGGGGCCGGCGTACTCCCATGCCGCCACGTGGGCAAAGTTTTCGTCATCCCGCTTCGCCTCTCCATCCTCCGTCTGGTATTCCTCGCGGAAATGTCCCCCGCAGGATTCCCTGCGTTCAAGGGCGTCGCGAACCATCAGTTCCGCGAATTCCATGAAATCCGCCACCCGCATCGCCCGCTCCAGCACCTGGTTAAACGTGCCGGTCTCCCCGGGAATGTTCACGTTGTTCCAGAATTCCTCGCGGATGGCCGGAATTTCTTCCAGGGCCTCTCTTAGTCCCCTTTCGTTCCGGGCCATGCCACACTTGTCCCATAGCAGGAGCCCCAGGCGACGATGCATTTCATTGACCGTGCGCTTGCCGCGGATGGACATCAGTTTCCGGATCCGGACCTCGGCCGACTCAAGGGCCTCCCGAACTTCCGGGGCGTCTTCCCGCGTCTTCGCGGGTCCTGTCGTAGCCAGGTAATGCCCCATGGTATAGGGAATGATGAAGTAGCCGTCCGCCAGCCCCTGCATGAGGGCGCTCGCCCCGAGCCGGTTCGCGCCATGGTCCGAAAAGTTCGCCTCTCCCAGCACGAACAGCCCGGGAATCGTGCTCATGAGGTGATAATCCACCCACAGGCCGCCCATGGTGTAGTGAATCGCCGGAAAAATGGTCATCGGCTCCTTGTAGGGGTCCACGCCGGTAATCCGTTCGTACATGTCGAAGAGGTTGCCATAACGCTCGCGGATAACCGCTTCCCCTTCCCGGGTAATGGCATCCCTGAAATCCAGGTATACCGCGTTCCCACCCCGAACGCCCAACCCCGCGTCGCACACCTGCTTGGCGTTGCGGGACGCCACGTCCCGGGGCACCAGGTTACCGAAACTCGGATACCGTTCCTCCAGGTAATAGTAGCGTTCCGCTTCGGGAATGTCATTGGGATGACGGGTGTCGCCCGGCTGACGGGACACCCAGATCCGTCCGTCATTCCGAAGGCTCTCGCTCATGAGGGTCAACTTGGACTGCAACTCGCCATGCACGGGAATACAGGTCGGATGAATCTGGGTGAGACAGGGGTTGGCAAAAAACGCGCCTCGCTGGTAGCACCGCCACGCCGCCGACACGTTGCAGGAACGGCCGTTCGTGGACAGGAAAAACACGTTGCCGTACCCGCCGCTGGCCAACACCACCGCGTCGGCCAGATGGGCTTCCAGCGCGCCGGTAACCATGTTCCGGACCACGATCCCCACCGCCCGGCCATTCGCCACGATGAGGTCCATCATCTCCCGGCGGGGAAACACCTTCGCCCGCCCGGCGTTCACTTCCTTCATGAGCGCGCCATACGCGCCCAGCAGCAACTGCTGGCCCGTCTGCCCCCGGGCGTAAAACGTCCGGGACACCTGCGCGCCACCGAACGACCGGTTGTCCAGCAGGCCACCGTATTCCCGCGCGAAGGGCACCCCCTGGGCCACGCAATGATCGATGATCTTCACGCTGATTTCCGCCAGGCGATACACGTTCGCTTCCCGGGACCGGTAATCGCCACCCTTGATCGTGTCGTAGAACAGGCGATACACGCTGTCGCCGTCGTTCTGGTAATTCTTGGCGGCGTTGATCCCACCCTGGGCCGCGATGCTGTGCGCCCGGCGGGGCGTGTCGTTCAGGCAGAAGGTCTTGACGTTGTACCCCAACTCGGCCAGGGTGGCCGAAGCCGACGATCCCGCCAGCCCCGTGCCCACCACGATCACGGTATATTTCCGCCGGTTGGAGGGATTGACCAGTTTCATGTCAAACTGGCAACGGGTCCATTTCTCCGGTAAGGGCCCTTTCGGTACTCTGGCATCCAGCATGGAACATTCTCCGGGCGCCGTCGGCGGTCGGTCGTCAGCCGCCGAGCAGGCGTATTTTGATTAACGCGAAAACAGGAATGGTCGTGAACCCCAGGGCCACCAGCACGCCCACGGCCAGGGCCACGCGGTTCATGACCCGGGTGGCCCGATCGGAAAGCACCCCCAGCGTCACCCACAGGCTCGAAAACAGGTGGCTGAAATGCAGCCCCACGGCCCACACGGCCACGATGTACGCGATCGACCGGACCGGGTTCGAAAAACCGTTCAGCACCACGCCATACAAGCCCAGGCTTTCTCCATGGATGATCGAGCGGGGCCCCGTCTTGTCGGCCAGGGTGAAGTCATTGATGTGCAACACCACGAAACAGGCGATGATAATTCCCGTGTAGATCATGGTCGGCGTGCCGAGGGGCCGGTCCGCGTTCCGCCGGGTCACGTTGTAGGCCACGCCCCGCGCGGCGCGATTGCGCAACTTGAGCGAGATGGTGGCGCCGATATGGGTCACCGCCGAGGCCAGAATGATCACCCGGGCCAGCCACAGCAGGGGCCCGAGGGATTGCAGGTGTTCGGCATAACCGTTGAAGGTGTCCGGACCGAGGAAGATCAAAAAGTTCCCCGCCAGGTGGCCGAAGATGAACAGCACCAGGACCAGCCCGGAAATGGCCGCGGCCAGTTCGCGGAAGAGGGTGGTGGACAGGACGCGTTTCCAGGAAAACAGATCGCTCATGGCAACCGTGCCTTTTCGAAGTGACCCCCGCAATGGACTCGCCGGGGCGTTTCGGCGGCAGGTACCGGGACATCACGGGTCCCGGTACCCGCCGACCATGCTGCGAGGTCGGTCGGGGGTATTATATAAGGAATTAATTCTTTATTGCAACTTTCAGGAAAAATTTCTTTAATATACCCCGACCGGCAACCCCACCACCCCCATCGGGATACCCCTGCCATCGCCCCCACGTCCAGGCGCGCCCCCAGAAAATCCGCCATCCGAACCGCCTGGACCCCCGGATCCCGCAACAGCGCGCGGTGACTCAGCCAGCACACCTCCATGTGCCCCGCCATCCGTAACCACTCCACCACCTCCCTCAGGTGACTCGCCAGCAGCCGGGACGATCGGCGATCCGCCTCCGTGATTTCCCCGCCCCCCCCTGACAGCATCCTACGCTGCGACACCGCCACCTCCAGCGGATTCCGCGTCACGAACAGCACCCGGTAACGCCGATCCACGGGAAGCCAGGGCAACAGCGACGCGATCACCTTTACCGCCCGGCCCGCGGCTTCTTCCACCCACGAAACATCCCGGCGGGTTCCCCGCACCGGCGCGTACTCGTAATATCCCCCCGGATTATGCCGGTCCGCCGGGCGCGCGCCATCGGTCAGCACGGGAAAACCACCGGCCGCCAGCATGGCCATGACCATCGATGTCCCTGATCGAGGCAGGCCACTCACCACAACGACCGCGTCGGTCGACCCCGGATTCACCCCTGGGACCCGATCTCCCACAAGGGGAATATATCGATCCACCGAATCACTCATGCCGGGTATAGTATAGTTTTCAGCGACGCTCATCTCCAATCAGGAATTATTGCAAAGACACGACACGGATGACGCGCTCCCCGCGATATCCCATAACACGGGAAGACGATCGCTTGTTCCGCGCGCCATCCGGACCAGGGAGGTCCCTTGGCCCAACCGTCAGATACCATGGTCACCGCTTCGCCACCCGAACCGCCGGGAACGGGGATCCGGGAGATTCTCCGGGTGTCCGGACCCATCGTGCTGGGCATGCTGTCCTACACCGTGATGGGCTTCATGGACCGCGTCATGATCGGGTGGCTGCGCTCCGAAGACGCCCTGGCGGCGGTGGGATCGGCGGATATCGCCGCCTACACGCTGAGCACGCTGGCCATGGGCTTTACCAGCATGACCACGGCCTTCGTGGCGCAACGGTACGGACAGGGAAATCGCCCGGATTGCGCCCGCTACACCTGGCAGGGCATCCACCTGTCCCTGGCGGCCGTGGTACTGGCCCTGCTGCTGTATCCCCTGACTTCGCCCCTGTTTGACAGCATGGGCCACGCGCCCGAAGTCGCCGCGCTGGAAAAAGCCTATTTCCGCGTGCGACTGGCCGGCTATTATTTCGTCAGCCTGGTGGCAGCCCTGTCCGGCTTTTTCCAGGGTATCGGGCGTCCGGCGGTCACCATGTACGCCGCCCTGCTCGGCAACGCGGTTAACCTGGTCCTGAATTACCTGCTGATTTTCGGAAAATACGGTTTTCCGGCCATGGGCGTGTCCGGGGCAGCCACGGCAACGGTAATGGCCATGGGCACCCAGGCCCTGCTCCTGATGGCGGTATTTCTGTCACGGTCCAACCGGGCGATATACGGTACCCTCCGGGGGTGGCGGCCCAGCCTGCCGATGTGCCGGGAACTGGTCCGGGTAGGCGCGCCCGCGGCCCTCGCGATGTTCCTGGACGTGGCCAACTGGTGGATCTGGATTTCCTACATCATCGGCCGGTTCGGTCCGGTACAGATGGCGGCCAACACCATCGCCCTGAGTTTCAATTCCATCACGTTCATGCCGGTGATCGGCATCCACCAGGGCATCGCGGCCATCGTGGGACAGTGGATCGGCCGGGGGGATCGTCGTCGGGCGCGTTCCAGGGCCTGGACCGCGGTGTGCCTGTCCGTAGCTTACATGGTCACCGCGGGCATCCTGATTGCCGCCGCGGGAGGCGCGCTGACCCGAACCCTGTTCCGTCCGGACAACCCCGAGGTCGTTCACCTGGCCCATCGCCTGCTGATCCTGGCCGCCTTTTTCCAGGCTTTCGACGCCATCAACATCACCCTGAGCGGGGCCTTGCGGGGCGCGGGCGACACCCGGTGGATCATGTGGGCCACCGCCCTGCTGGCTTATGGGTTCGGGCTGCCCCTCTCCGCAGGGTTATCCATCGGGCTGGGCCTGGAAACCTTTGGCGCGTGGATCGGGGCCACCATCTTCATCATGACCCTCAGCGTGTCGATCATCCTGCGATTCCACGGCGGAAAATGGGAGCGTATCAACCTGTTCAGCGAAACCACGCCACCAACATGAAAACGGACCATCGGCGCCCATGAATAGATTTTCGACCTGACGCGTCTTTCCGATAATGAAACCTTCGGAAAAGGAAAGTCCCCATGCTTGCGCGAAAAAATCTTTTTCGGACCGCGTTCCCACGGGTACTGGTCGTGCTCCTGGGGATTACGGCGGTAGTGGAAATTGGATGTTGCTCCACGAAGCGCTGGCAGGCGCCTCCAGAAATCCAGCGTCCCGTGGATAAGGCCATTCAACCGTTGATCTGCCGACATCGGTCCATAGGAATCGTTGTAGGTGTAATCAAAGATAATGAATATTATACGATAAGTTATGGCAAGACCAGGTACCCGTTCGGAAAAACCCCGAACGGAGACACGATCTTTGAAATCGGATCCATCTCGAAAACTTTTACGGGGATCCTTCTGGCGCGACTGGTGGAGGAGGGCCTGGTGAAACTGGATGACGCCGCGGATAGGGGCATGCCTTCCGGATGTACCCTGCCCGCATTCGAAGACCGGAAAATCACGTTTGCCGATCTTGCCACCCATACTTCCGGCCTGCCGCGGCTTCCTGATGACCTGGAAAAAACAACCGGATACAATCCAGCAAATCCTTACGCCCACTATACCGAACAAAACCTGTATGACTTTCTGGCCCGCTGTACGCTTAGCGGCAAGCCTGGCACCAGGTATGAGTACTCCAACCTGGGGATGGGGTTGCTGGGACACTTACTGGGACGAATAAGCGGAAACGGGTATGAGAACGCGTTGATCCACTATGTCACTACTCCCCTGGGCATGAAGGACACGAGCATCACGCTTTCTGAATCTCAGAAAAATCGCGTGGCCCAGGGATACAGCCTGTTTCTGGATTTCGATTTTGTGGGATTGCCCACGGCTGTCGAAAACTGGGACCTGGGCGTTTTTGCCGGCGCGGGAGGAATCCGAACCAGCATGAACGACATGTTGAAATTCCTGGCCGCGAACATGGGCATCGGGGAAAACCCGATCCAGTCGGCTGTCACATCCAGCCTTCAACCTCGCTTCGAGGTCAACGATCGACTCCGCGTAGGGTTGGCCTGGCACCTGGCTCAACTGGAAGACGGCAGCGACATCCTTGTTGTTCATGATGGGGGAACCGGCGGGTACCGCAGTTTGATCGCGTTCCTGCGCGATAAAAAAATAGGCATCGTGGTTTTGAGTAACTCGGACGCCGATATCAACGAAGCGGGCCTGGCCATTCTCGCGTCTCTCGCTGGTCTTGACGTCTCTCTCCTTAAATTTCAGAATTGAATGGCAAATCGCGCCACGCGGTTCAAAAAACCGGTCCGAAAACGGGAACGAATGATGCGGTGGAATATCCTGCTGGCCACGGCGGCCCTCGCGGCATGGGTCGCCGTGGCGGAAGACGATTTCGGTGAACACCGGAAACTGGCCTACAATCGGAATGACCTTGTATGCGATGCCGGATGGGGGCTGTGGGCCGTGCCCCTTCCCATGGATTACGACGGCGACGGAGACCTGGACCTACTGGTATCGAGCGCGGGCATGCCCTCGCCGGGCCTGGCGTGGTTCGAAAACGATGGCTCGGGCATACTGCGTCCCGCCCGGATCATCGACCGACGGCAACGGCGAAACGTGACCGTGTCGTACGTGGCAAACCATGTCATTGTCTGCGAACCGGGGATCGCGTACCGGGATTTTCAGCAAAACGGTTTCTCGCGACCCGAGCCGATTCCCCTACCGCCTCCCGAACATTACGACCGGGACTGCCAGTACCGCTTCGCCGACGTGGACGGCGACGGCCGGACTGACGTGATCATCGGCTACAGCGACTGGAGGGAATATGGATGGGATGACGCGTATGACCCGTCAGGCCGATGGACGGGTGGGCCACTCCACGGCTACGTGGGGTGGGCGCGAAATGAAGGTACCAACGAGAAGCCCCGGTACGCGCCGTTTCAACAGTTCCAGACCTCCAAGGGACCCGTGGATGTCTACGGAACCCCCTCCCCGAACATGGTCGACTGGGACCGGGACGGAGACACGGATCTCCTGTGCGGTTCCTTCCTGGATTCCCTGACATGGTTCGAGAACATCGGCCCTGATCCCGCGGCACCGGTATTCGCCCCGGGGCGACCGGTGGAGGTGGACGGGCAGCCCCTACGCCTGGAACTGGAGATGCTCCAGGTAGTAGCCGTGGACTGGGACCGCGACGGAGACACGGATCTCGTCATCGGCCAGGAGGATGGGCGGGTGGTTCTCGTGGAAAACGCCGGCCATGACGCGGGCACACTCCCGCGACTGAAACCACCCGTTTTCTTCCGGCAACGCGCGGACAAGGTCAAGTGCGGCGCCCTCGCCACCCCCGACATCGTGGACTGGGACGGTGACGGGGACATGGACCTGGTCAGCGGCAACACCGCGGGTTTCCTGGAGTGGATCGAAAATCTCGGTGGCAATCCACCCCGATGGGAAACGCCGGTCCGGCTGACCGCGGGCGGCACGGTCATCCGGTTTCAGGCGGGCCCCAACCTCTCGATCCAGGGTCCGGCCGAGGCGAAGTGGGGATACACCATCCCCACCGTGGCTGACTGGGATGGAGACGGCCTGCCGGATATTCTCTGCAATACTATCGTGGGCAAAATCGTGTGGTTCCGCAACATGGGCACGCGGCAGCATCCCGAACTGGCCCCTGCCGAGCCGGTCCATGTCGCCTGGCCGGATGAACCGCCCCGTCCCCATTGGAACTGGTGGAACCCGGAACCAGGGGACCTCGTCGTGGAATGGCGCACCAAGCTGGCCGTGATCGACCTGAACAAGGACGGATTGATGGACCTCGTGGCCGTGGATCACGAGGGATTTCTCGCGTGGTACGAGCGCCTCGGACCGGAACAGCGCTACGCCCTCGCCCCCGGCCGGCGGATTTTTCACGTGGCCGATCCGGAAACCATGGGGGTCCGGGATGGGGGTGGCAGGCCCCTGTCCATCGACATCAACGGAGACGGTGTTAACGACCTCCAGCAGCGTTCCCCATCGGGAGATCCCCTGTTTCTCTGCAGCGACCGCGGCCGGGACCGGACGGTGGTCCGGGACGCCCGGACCATCTACCTTCCGGAAAACCCGGTCCCGTTCCTCTCGCCGCCGGCCTCTGAACAATCCCTCCTGCGCGCCAACGGGGGCTGGGCCGGGCGATCGGGCCGGCGCACGCTGGTCATGACCGACTGGGACCGGGATGGCCGGCTGGACCTGATCATGAACGGGGTCAACGTGAACCTGTGGCGTGGCACGGGCGAAGACGGGCGGCAGGTCTTCCGGGACGAGGGGCCGATGTCGGACCTTGTCCTGTCGGGCCACTCCACCTGCCCCGCCGTGGGCGACCTGGACGGAGACGGCGTGGATGAGTTACTGATCGGGGCCGAAGACGGTTTCCTGTACTGGTTCCCGCCAGGCACCCTGAAGCCAGAAACGGTCAAGCCTTGACGGAACCATATACCATGGCGTCCCGGGCGGGGAGTTCCGACTGGCCCATCAGGTACTCGTCGATCTGGCGGGCCGCTTCCCGTCCTTCGGAAATCGCCCACACCACGAGGGACTGACCCCGACGGGCATCTCCCGCCACGAACACGCCCGGCCGGGTGGTCGCGTACCCGTCGATCGCCCGGATGGCTTGGCCGAAACGGTTCCGTTCCAGTTCCAGGCCCAGGGCAGGCGCGATTCGGTCCGTCTCGGGCTCCACGAACCCCATGGCCAGCAGCACGAGATCGCACTCGATACGCGTTTCCGATCCGGGAATTTCCCGCATCTGGCGGCGGCCTGAAGCATCGGGTTCGCTCCACTCTACCCGGACCACGTGCAAGGCACACACGTGTCCCGTCCCGTCATCTTCGAAGGATTTGGTGTTGATACACCATTCGCGGCAGTCGCCGCCCGGGGCCTCCTTGTGACTGGTCGAGGTACGCAGCACGAAGTCCCATTCCGGCCACGGGTTCCGGGGCGCGCGCGCCAGGGGAGGACGGGGAAACAACTCGATGTTTAGCACGGACGCCGCGCCCTGGCGCAGGGACGTGCCCACGCAATCCGATCCCGTGTCGCCGCCGCCGATCACCACCACCCGCTTGCCCGTCGCCGTGATTTCCCGGTCATGGATGGGTTTGCCGAGTACCCGGCGGGTCGCCTGGGTCAGAAAGCGCATCGCCGGGTAGATGCCTTCCAGGTCAGCCCCGGGAACCCCCAGATCAACCATGGTCCGGGGACGGGTGGACCCAATCGCCAGCAGCACCGCGTCGTACCGGTCCAGTTCGCTGAGCGGCACGTTCACCCCCACCTCGGCGTTGCACCGGAATTCCACGCCTTCCGCCTCGATCAGCGCGATCCGGCGGCGCACCAGGTCCTTGTCCAGCTTGAAGTTCGGAATACCATACATGAGCAGTCCACCGGGCTCGTCGGACCGTTCGTACACCACCACGTGGTGACCTGCCCGGTTCAACTGCTGGGCGGCGGCCAGCCCGGAAGGCCCAGATCCCACGATCGCCACCCGCCTGCCCGTGCGGACCCTAGGCGGTTCAGGCTTGATCCAGCCCTCCGCCCAGCCCCGGTCGGCAATCTCCTTCTCGATCATCTCGATGGTCACCGGTGGCTCGTTGATGCCCAGCACGCACGCGCTTTCACAGGGCGCGGGACAGATCCTCCCGGTAAATTCCGGGAAGTTATTGGTGCTCAGCAGCACTTCGAGCGCGCCCCGCCAGTCGTCCTCCTTCACCAGGTCGTTGAAATCGGGAATCTGGTTTCCCAGGGGGCATCCGCTGTGACAGAAAGGCACGCCGCAGTTCATGCATCGATACCCCTGGGCCTTCAGCCGATCTCCTGGCAGGGAAGTGGAAAACTCCCTGAAGTGCTTCACCCGCGATTCGGGAGGCTCGTACGGCGGCAACTCCCGGTTGAAGACCATGAATCCCTTATGCTTGGGCGGCCACATGACTTTCCTCCTTCATCGCCAGGGCGGCGTGTTCACGCTCGCGCCGTTCCCGGATCACCCGGGCAAAATCCCTCGGCATTACCCGGATAAAGTGCTTCAACTCTTCTTCCCAATGTTCCAGGATGCGCGCGGCAATCGGGCTCCCGGTATACCGCGCGTGGCGTTCCAGCATGCGGCGGAGTTCGGGCAGGCTCTCCGCGTGCAACAGTTTCAGGTCAACCATCGCGCGGTTGCACCGCCCCGGAAACACGCCATCCGGGTCATACACGAACGCGACCCCGCCGCTCATGCCTGCCGCGAAATTGCGACCCGTCGGGCCAAGGATGACCGCCCGACCGCCCGTCATGTATTCGCAGCCATGATCCCCCACGCCTTCCACCACCGCCCAGGCCCCGCTGTTTCGCACGCAGAACCGTTCTCCCGCGACGCCCCGGAAATAGGCCTCGCCGCCGGTCGCACCAAACAGGGCCACGTTCCCCACGATGATGTTCTTTTCCGGAACCCCCGGGAAATCCTCTGGGGGCTTCACGATGATCTTCCCGCCAGAGAGGCCCTTGCCACAGTAGTCGTTGGCTTCACCCGTCACGCACAGCGTAACGCCCTGGATGGCGAAAGCGCCAAAACTCTGGCCAGCCACGCCGTCGCAGTCGATCCACACGGTGTCTTCCGGCAACTGGCCACCGTACATGCCCAGCTTGTGACGGCGCGTTAATTCGCTGGACAGCATGGTACCCACCGTCCGGTTCACGTTGCGGATCTGGATACCAAACCGCACGGGTTCCTTGCGTTCCAGGGCGGGGCGGGCCTTTTCCATCAGGACGTGGTCCAGGGCGCGATCGATCCCGTGATCCTGCTTTCTGGAGCAGTACCGCGTGGATCCTTCCCACGGTTCCACCCGCTCCAGCACCCGCGAAAGGTCAACCTTTTTGGCTTTCCAGTGCTCGGGCATGGGATCGAACTCAAGCATGTCGGATCGCCCGATCATTTCGTTGACCGTTCGGAAGCCTAACTCCGCCATGATCCGCCGCAGTTCCTCGGCCACGAAGAAGAAATACCGGATCACGTACTCCGGCTTGCCACTGAACTTCTTGCGCAACTCGGGATCCTGGGTAGCCACGCCAACGGGACAGGTGTTCAGGTGACACTTGCGCATCATGATGCAGCCACTGACGATCAACGGTGCCGTGGCGAAACCGAATTCATCTGCCCCGAGCAGGGCGGCAATGGCCACGTCGCGGCCCGTTTTCAACTGGCCGTCCACCTGCACCCGGATCCGGTCGCGCAGGTCGTTGCGTACCAGCACCTGGTGGGTCTCCGCCAGCCCCAGTTCCCATGGCAACCCCGCGTACTTGATGGAACTCAGCGGCGAGGCCCCCGTGCCACCATCGTGTCCGCTGATCAGCACCAGGTCCGCCTTGCCCTTGGACACCCCCGCCGCGATCGTGCCCACGCCCACTTCCGACACCAGTTTCACCGATACCGCCGCGTGAACGTTGGCGTTTTTGAGGTCGTGGATCAACTGGGCGAGGTCTTCGATCGAGTAGATATCATGATGCGGCGGCGGCGAAATCAGTTCCACCCCCGGCGTCGCGTAACGAACCTTGGCGATCTCTTCGAACACCTTGTGTCCAGGCAACTGGCCGCCCTCGCCCGGCTTGGCGCCCTGGGCCATCTTGATCTGCAGCTCATCCGCGTTCACGAGGTACTCGTTGGTCACGCCGAACCGCGCGGAGGCCACCTGCTTGATCGCGCTGCGCCGCAGCCTGCCGTCGGGATCGGGTTCGAACCGTTTCGGATCCTCGCCCCCTTCACCGGTATTGCTCCGTCCGCCGATCTCATTCATCGCGATGGCCAGGGTTTCGTGGGCTTCTCGGCTGATCGACCCGAACGACATGGCCCCCGTGCAGAACCGCTTTACGATGTTCGCCGCGGGTTCCACTTCTTCCAGCGGCACGGGATTCCCCTTCCTGAACCGCAACAGGCCCCGCAGGGTGGCAAACGTCCGGTTCCGGTCGTTGACCTCCCGGGAAAACTCCTCGTAGGTTCGCGCGTCCCCCAGTTTCGTGGCATGCTGCAACTTCGCGATGGTCACCGGGTTCCACTGGTGGAATTCGCCCCGCCTGCGCCACCGGTAGCGACCACCCGGATCCCGGAACGGCGCGCGGGTGCGCGGCCACGCGGCACCGTGACGCATCAGCGTTTCCCGGCCTATGTCCTCGAAATCGATCCCGGCGATGCGTGACGCCGTCCCGGCAAAACAACGGTCCACCACTTCCTGGCCCAGGCCAAGCGCTTCGAAAATCTGGGCGCACCGGTAACTCTGCAGCGTGGAGATACCGATCTTGGACATGGTCTTAAGAATGCCCTTGTTCAGGGCCTTGATGTACAGGCTTTTCGCCTTCTCGGCGTCCGGCACATCGATGCGGCCGGCCGCGAACATGTCGTCGATCACCTCGTAGGCCAGCCAGGGATTGATGGCGCCCGCGCCATAGCCCAGCAGCAGGCAGCAGTGCATGACTTCGCGCGGTTCACCCGACTCGACCACGATGCCGCACAGCGCGCGCTTCTGACGACGGACCAGGTGATGGTGCACACCGCCGGTGGCCAGCAGGGCGGGCAGGGCCGCCATGTGCTCGTTTACCCCACGGTCGGACAGCACTAAAATCGAGTACCCTTCGTCCACGGCCGCTTCGGCTTCCGCGCACAGGCGGTCCAGCGCCCTGGTTACACCCGCCGGTCCTTCTTCGGCCGGAAACAGGGTCGAAAGCACCCGCGTGCGGAGCCCGGGCTCGTCCAGTTCCCGGATCCACGCGGTCTGGGCGTCAGTCAGAATGGGTGCCGGCAGATGCAGCTGGCGGCAGTCCTCCGGATGTTCTTCCAGAAGATTTCCCTCTCGTCCGATGGTCGTTTCCAGGGACATGACAATCTCTTCGCGGATGGGGTCGATCGGGGGATTCGTCACCTGGGCGAACAGTTGCTTGAAATAGTTGTAGAGCAATTGCGGCCGATTGGAAAGTACGGCCAGGGGTTCATCGTTCCCCATGGAGCCCACGGGTTCCTGTCCCGTTTCGGCCATGGGACCGATCAGGATTTCCCGGTCCTCCACGGTGTATCCGAAGGCCACTTCCCGCTCCAGGAGGGTAGCCGACTCGGCCGGAAGTACCTTGCCGCTGTCCAGTCCAGGTTTTGAAGGCACGGACACCAGGTTCCGGGCCAGCCACTCGCCATAGGGATTCCGCCTCGCGAAACTTTCCTTGATCTCGTCGTCTTCCACGATACGACCTTCCACCGTGTCGACGAAAAACATCCGGCCCGGCTGCAGGCGCCCCTTCCGGAGAATATCCTGCTGGGGCACCTCCAGCACGCCCGCCTCGGACGCCATGATCACCCGGCCGTCCCGGGTCACCCAGTACCGGGAGGGACGTAACCCATTGCGGTCGAGTACCGCGCCCACCCGCGCGCCATCCGAGAAAGCCATGGACGCGGGCCCGTCCCACGGCTCCATCTTGCACGCCATGAACCGGTAGAAGTCCTTCTTATCCTGGGGCATCGATTCGTGGCCGCTCCAAGGCTCGGGAATCATCATCGCCATGGCCAGTTGGATGGGATAACCGCCCCGGACAAGCACTTCAAAGGCGTTGTCAAAAATGGCCGAATCGCTGAAATCGGGTGTCAGCACCGGCCGCAGTTTCGCCACGTCCTCTCCCAGTAACGGCGAAGCCAGCAGGTGTTCCCGGGAAGTGAACATGTTGATGTTACCCCGCAGGGTATTGATTTCGCCGTTGTGCGCCAGGAACCGGAAAGGCTGGGCCAGCGGCCATGAGGGCAGCGTGTTCGTGCTGTACCGCTGGTGCACGAGGGCGATGGCACTGACGAAATCATCGTCCTTCAGGTCCTCGTAATACCGGTCCATGGCCTCGGGCAGCATCAGTCCCTTGTACACGATCGTCCGGCTGGAAAAACTGGGCGCGTAATACGTCTCGGTCCCCGGAATCCCGCTGCCGCGAATGGTCAGCGACGATCGCTTGCGCGCGACAAACAACTTGGTCTCGAACTGCTCCGGTGACATCCCCGCGGGGGCGGCCACGAATACCTGCCGAATGTCCGGTTCATTGCGGCGCGCGAGCCAGCCTATGGCATCCCGGTCCCGGGGCACTTCGCGCCATCCCAGCACCCGCAATCCTTCCTCGACGACTATCCGTTCCACGGTCTGGATGGCAAAATCCCTGGCCTCCCGGTCCCGGGGCAGAAACAGCATGCCCACCCCGTAATGCCCCGGCTGGGGCAGGTCGAAACCCAGTTCGTCGGCCACCCGGGCGAACAGCGGATGGGGCAACTGCAACAGCATGCCGCAACCGTCCCCCGTCTCCGGGTCGCATCCGCAGGCCCCCCGGTGGGTCAGGTTCACCAGGATATGGAACCCGTCCCGGACAATCCGATGAGAGGGCTTGCCGGCAATGTTACACAGAAAGCCGATCCCGCAGGCATCGTGTTCGGTAGCAGGTTCGTAAAGATCCCGGCCCCGACCATAATCAGGAATAGGTGTCATCTCGTTCATGTCGTCATCCATTCCCGGCTGCCGGCATCTACCACGGAAATACCGGTGGCCTGTTCTATTTTTCATTCCATTTGGTATGGTATTTCGCAAAACACCCTGTATTCAATAAAAATTCGTTAAATAAAGAATTTTTTGTAAGTTACTGCAATAAATTGATTTAAAATAAAAATATAATAGGTGTAATTTAAAAATCATACGATTTTGTATCTTTTTATCTGGGAAGCATAATGAAAAGGCAGACGAAGCCCTGAAAAACGCGGTGTTCTTTGTAAGAAAAATACGCAAAAGACGATTAACTGTAGCGGGCTTCGGGATGATAACTCACCACGGCCGCGGTGGTCCCGGTGGGTATGAATTCATCCGCGTCCGTGAGGCCTACTCCCAGCGTGTCGCCGGCATCCATGAGGGTATACAATACCCGGTTCATGGACATGTCCCGCATCCCAGGGTAACCGGGAGACCACCGTTGCCCGGTACCCTGCGGCAGGCCAAGCAGTTCAAGTTGCACCTGGTGCACGTATTCGGCCATGTCCTCTGCCAGGCGGTCAGATAACCCCTGGAGATACAGGGCCGATTCACTGTCCCCCTGCCGCTTGAACTGCTCGATGACCTCGTCCACCCTGGCCCCGCCCGTGGTGATCTGCACCCCGGCCGCCCCCACCACGCCGCTGTCCCGGGGCGGGAAGAACTGCGCGCCGGAAACGACATCTTCGTCCCCCGCGCCCAGCACCGTATTGAAATGAACCCGGGCGAGTTCCTGCTCGGGACATTCCGGGTCGCAGAGAATCACCCACTCTCCTTCGGACACGCACGGGAAAATACCGAATACTCCCGCGGGGGCCAGCCAGCCCTCCCTGGTGGCGCGAACCAGCCATTCCTGGAGCAGGTTTTCCAGTTCTTCGGACGTATGGCCCGCCCGTTCCCGCGCGGCGCGGCCCCCAAAAAGCCAGTTCACGGAAAACAGGGTTTTCCGATCGATCCGCGGGGCGAACTCGAGCAGGTCCACGGTCTCCCGCCGCGTCCGGAATCGCGGTTGCGGGGGCAGGATCACGCCGTCCCAGGACACCACGCGTCGGGGCAGGGTGGCCAGCAGGCGCGCCTCCCGTTCCTGTTTCTGCTGGGCCATTTCCGCCTTCCGCAGGAGACGTTCCCGGTTCCTGGCGTAGGCCTCCGCCCGCTCTTCCGGCGTCATTTCCATCAGCGTGTTCATGACGTTCACGCCATCCATGGCGGTCCGGCAGTAGAACACGTCGCCCCGCATGGCGAACGCGTCGTCCCGCCCCATCATGGCGACCGTGGCGGCGTGACGTTCGTTCACGGGAGCCCCGCCGATGAGGATCGGTATCTCCAGGCCCTGTTCATGGGCCATGCGGGCCACGGTGATCATGTGGTTGGAGGTCTGCACCAGCAGGGCGGACATGCCAATGGCATCGGCACGATGTTCCCGGGCGGTGTCAATGAACTGCTGCAGGGGTACCATGGTGCCAAGGTCAATTACCCGGTAACCATAATTTTCGAGGAGGGTCTTCGCCAGGTCTTTCCCGATGGAATGCACGTCCTGGAACACCGTGCCCAGCACCACGGTACCCTTGTAGCGCACCGCGCCATGGAGATCGATACCCGCCTCGTGGCGCATGACCTGTTCCAGGAATCCCATGGCCTGGCGCATGATGTCCGCCGCCTTCAGGAGGTGCGGCAGGGACACCTCGCCCCGTCCGAAACCGTCGCCCAAGATCTGCATGGCCCGCATCAGGTGGCGGTTGATAAAGTCCAAAGGCTCGTACGTTTCCAGGGCCCTGGCCACGTACTCCACGATACGGTCGCCGTAGGCATATTCCCGGCCGCGGTAGGTAAGCGTTCCTTCGCAGCGTTGTTTGCGGGCTTCCACGATACACGTCACGCAGGCCTCTTCCGGGGGAATCGAATCGAGGTCCACGACCTGCCTGGCCTGCCCGCCCCCCTTTCGTGCCAGCGCGATTTCCTCCAGCCGCGCGAAGGCTTCCATGTCCCGGTCAAAGATCACGCGCAGGGCAAGACGGTAATGCTCCGGATCCAGGTCCTGGGGAAACAGGTAGTGGTTAGGGTTCAGGATCGCGGCGTCCAGTCCCCGTTTCCGGGCCTCGTCAAGAAACACGGAGGTCAGCACGGTGCGCATGTACGGCTTGGACGCCAAACCATTGGTCAGGTTACCGACCCCCAGGATGGTACGCGTATCCGGAAACCGTTCCTTGACCCGCCGGATACCTTCCAGCGTTTCCACGGCGAAATTCATCGACTCGTCCGATTCGGAACCGATGGGAAACACGTTCACGTCCACGAACAACCGGTCGGGTGGCACGCCGTAGCGATCGCGGGCCCGTTCGATGATCGCCGTGGCGACCTCGAGTTTTTCCTGGGCCGTGGCGGCAGGGCCCCTTGAACTCGTGCACAAGGCCACGTACAGGGGAGCGTGCCCCCCGGTCGCCTCAATGACGGCGTCCAGCTTGGATACGCCGGGGGATACTTCTTCCAGGGAAATGGAGTTGATGATAGGTCGGCCAGGGTACACCTTGACCGCCTCGGCCAGCGCGTCCACCTGGAACGAGTCCAGGCACATGGCGCCGCGGAAATCGGTAGTCTGCACGTGAACCACTTCACGCAGCGCGTCGACGGTGTTCACGACGTTGGAGTCCATGCACACGTCGATGACCTCGCACCCCAGCCCTTCCACCTGTTCGCGGACCACCTCTTCCAGAACCTCGTGATCGATCCCCCCCTCACGCTCCACGGCGTCCCGGACCTTCTTCGAGCCCCGCGCGTTCAGCCGTTCCCCCACGCGGATCAACGCCGCGGAACTGTCCAGGCGGACAGCTTCCTGCGGTCCCGACACGAACAGGCCGGGATCGGGATCGCGAGGCCGGGGGCTCACATCCCGGATTGCCTCCACGGTTGCCCGGATATGTTCGGGGGTGGTACCACAGCATCCTCCCACGATGTTGACGCCATATTCCGCGACAAATTCCCGAAGGTGTTCCGCGAACTTGCCGGGATCGAACCGGTATACCGTGCGCCCCCCTTCAGATACCGGTAACCCGGCATTGGGAATCACCGAGATGGGCACCCGCGAATAGCGGCTGAGAATCTCCACGGTTTTGACCATGAGGTCGGGGCCGATGGAGCAGTTGATACCGAACACATCGATCCCGATGTCCTGCAGGGTAACCAGCGCGGCGTGACTGTGCGTGTTGAAAATCTGCATGCGGGAGAACTGGTCCACCGTGACCTGGGCCATCACGGGCACGACGCGGCCCAGTTCGTTCATCGCCCGCTTCGCGCCAAACACGGCCGCCTTGAGTTCCAGGACGTCCTGCTGCGTTTCAAAAAGCAGCACGTCCGCCCCGCCCTCCAGCAGTCCAAGGCACTGTTCCCGGAAATTGTCGGCAATCTCATCAAAAGTCGCGCGACGCAGGTCCGCCCGGGTACTGGACACCACCCGGTTCGAGGGACCGATCGACCCCACGACATACAGCGGTCGACCATCCCACTTTCCTCCCTGCCGGTATCGATCAATGGCCGTCCGGGCCAGTTGGGCGGCACGGCGACTCAGTTGCCGACCCAGTTCTCCGTGGGACAACTTCCGGGGATCAATACATTCCGGGCCAGGCTCCCAGGCCTTCAGGTCCAGCCCACTGAAATCGTACTCCGACAGCCGGAATGCCGACGCCCCGAAACTGTTGGTTTCCACGGCGTTCGCGCCGGCTTCCAGGTAAGCCAGGTGTATCCGGACAATCTCCTCGGGCAGGGACAGGCACAGGAGATCCCCCAGCATCCGGTATTCCGTGCCGCCGTAATATTCGTCGCCAAGGCCCAGCGCCTGAACCATGGTGCCCATGGCACCATCCAGGCACAGGGTCCGATGACGTATGAAGGAAACGAAATCATCCATCCCAGGGACTTTGCCGGCCTCATTTCACCACGAAGTTGACCATTTTACCCGGCACGTATATTTCCTTGACGATCTGTCGCCCTTCCAGGTGAGGCGACACCTTCGGATCCGCCTTGGCCGCCGCGATCACCGTTTCCGCCGACGCCTCGCGGGAAACGGTGATCTTGCCACGTAACCGGCCCTGCACCTGCACGGGGACTTCTACCGTGTTTTCTTCGAGCAGCGACTCGTCCCACGACGGCCATGGTTCGTAGGCGAGGGTAGCGGCGTGCCCGAGGCGCTCCCACAGTTCTTCCGCGATATGCGGCGCGAAAGGCGAGAGCACCAGCACGAACCGTTCCGCCGCCTCCCGGCCCATCGACTCGGATTTCATGGCCACGTTCACGAATTCCATCATCCGGGCAATGGCCGTGTTGAACGAAAGGGACTCTATGTCCCGGGTAACCGACTTGATCACCCGGTGTATTTCCCGCGTGATCTCCGGGTCAGGTTCCGTGGCGGTAACCCGGGGCGTCAGCGAGCCATCCTCGGCGATAAACAAGGCCCAGACCCGCTTGAGGAAACGGTGCACGCCCTGTATGCCTTCGTCGGTCCAGGGCTTGTCCCGGTCCAGCGGTCCCATGAACATTTCGTACAACCGCATGGAATCCGCGCCGTACGTGGCCACCACGTCATCGGGGTTCACCACGTTGTACCGCGACTTGCTCATTTTTTCGATCTGGGCCTGAACGGGTTCCCCCGTTTCACGAAGGATCCACTGGTCACCCTGGCGTTCCACTTCGTGCGGATAGTGGTACTTACCGAGGCTGTCGCGATAGGAATACGCCAGGATCATCCCCTGGTTGAACAGTTTGCTGAAGGGTTCCGGCGTGGACACCAGTCCCGCGTCGTACAGCACCTTGTGCCAGAACCTCGCGTACAGCAGGTGCAGCACGGCGTGCTCCGCCCCGCCGATGTACAGGTCCACGGGCATCCAGTAGGACTCGGCTGCGCGGGACCACGCTTCCCGGTCGTTGCGGGGATCGGTGAAGCGCAGGTAATACCAGCACGACCCGGCCCATTGGGGCATGGTGTTCGTTTCCCGCCTGGCGGGACGTCCCGTTTCGGGATCCACGGTGTTTACCCAGTCCACCGCCCGGGCGAGAGGTGGCTGGCCGTCCGGTGTCGGCCGGTAGTCTTCCAGTTCCGGAAGCAGCACCGGCAGGTCTTTCAGGGGTACCGTTTTTACCGTTCCGTCTTCCAGCCGGATCAGGGGAAACGGCTCGCCCCAGTACCGCTGCCGGGAAAACAGCCAGTCCCGCAACTTGTAATTCACGGCCCGCCGTCCGAGCCCCTTTCCTTCAAGCCACGCCGTGATCTTCTTCTTGGCCTCGGGCACCCGCAACCCGTTGATCAGCGGAGAGTTCACGAGCACTCCATCCCCCGTGAACGCCTCCCGGGTTATGTCCCCGCCGGCAATGACCTCGATGATCGGCAGGTTAAAGGTCTTCGCGAATTCATAGTCCCGCGTATCGTGGGCAGGAACCGCCATGATCGCGCCATAGCCGTAGTCCGCCAGCACGTAATCCGCGGTCCAGATGGGAATGCTCGCGCCGTTCACGGGATTGATGGCATGGGCTCCCGTGAACACGCCGGTTTTCTTGCGCTCGTCCTGCATGCGTTCCTGGGCACTTTTCCGGGACGCCTGGGCCACGTACGCTTCAACTGCCGATCGTTGCTCCTCCGTGGCAATCCGCAGGGTCAGGGGATGCTCCGGCGCCAGCACACAGTAGGTCGCGCCGAACAGGGTGTCCGGCCGGGTGGTGAACACGGTGAACTGGTCTCCCGTTTCGGCCACCTTGAACTCCACGTCGGCGCCCTCGCTTCGGCCGATCCACTCCCGTTGCATGGCCTTGATGCCTTCCGGCCAGTCCAGGCATTCCAGGTCTTCAAGCAGCCGTTCCGCGTACGCCGTGATCCGCAACATCCATTGCCGCATGAGCCGGCGCTCCACCGGATCGCCGGTTTCCACGTACCGTCCGTCCTTGACCTCCTCGTTGGCAAGCACGGTTCCCAGCGCGGGACACCAGTTCACCGGGGCTTCGACTTCGTACGCCAACCCCCTTTCAAAAAGCACGGTGAAAATCCACTGGGTCCACTTGTAGTACCGCGGGTCGGTCGTGTCGATCTCCCGGTCCCAGTCGTACGAAAGCCCCAGCCGCTGAATCTGGCGACGAAAGGTGTCGCAATTCTTTTTCGTGATGATGGCCGGATGCTCCCCCGTGCGCACGGCGTGACGTTCCGCGGGCAGACCGAACGCGTCCCAGCCCATCGGGTGCAACACGTTAAACCCCCGCATCCGCTTGTAGCGGGCCACGATATCCGTGGCGGTGTATCCCTCGGGATGCCCCACGTGCAGCCCCGCGCCGCTGGGATAAGGAAACATGTCCAGCACGTAATACTTCGGTTTCGTGGGATCGACGTCACTCTTGAACGTTTTGCGCTCCAGCCAGTAGGCCTGCCACTTGCGTTCAATCGCGTCAAAATCGTATACACCGGGATGACTGGTGGAACTCATGGGAAAACACTCCCCGCGTGGTCGGCTCACGCATCAGGTAAATTACTGGTATAGGGTATCATACGTCTCCCCGTCCGTGCCATGCCGCGGCCCGCGGACGCGCCCGGAAAGGCCCCGGCGCAACACGGTTCTTTGATCGTGGCATTGCCTTTTTATGCTTGGCGGCAACGATCCGGGCCTCCGGAAATATCCGATGGTCGTAGTCCGGCCCAAGAGGTCTCCTCCCATAGTTCATCGAAATGACAGTAAGCGCCGCATGGTACAACTGTACCGAAGGGGTACGCGTAAGAAAACGCTCCCTGAAATGCCACGGCGTGCTTTGACAACTTTTTTCATGTGAGTGGTGTCATTTCGAGCAGTCATGTCATTTCGAGCACACGCTGTCATTTCGGCCAGCCTCCCTGTCATTTCGCAAGTCATGCCATTTCGAACGCTCATGTCATTTCGAGCGAAGCGAGAAATCTTTAAGATTTCTCAGTCGCTATGCTCCTTCGAAATGACATGCTTTCTTCGGGCGGGGCGGGAATAAGGCGTTTATCATGATTTCACCGTGTTGCTGTCATTACAAGCGATTCATTCTGATCATTTCGACGGGCATATCATTTCGAGCCAGCGATTGTCCGTTCCAGTTGGCGTCATCCTTTTAATCGCGCGTTGTCATTCCGAGCATGACCTTGTCACTCCGAGCAAACGTTGTCTCCCGAGCCACGCTGTCATTTCGGCCAGTCACCCTGTCATTTCCCACAGTCATGCCATTTCGAACTCTCATGTCATTTTGAACTCTCTTTTCATTTCGAACTCTCATGTCATTTCGAGCGAAGCGAGAAATCTTCCCCCGTCCTAAACTCAACGCTTTCCATTCCGAATTCATACGCATCATCAGGCTTCTTTCCCCGTCAACGCCTTTTAATTCTTTTTTTTGTGTGTGTGCCTTATCCCTGAAACCGGGACATGGTTCCCCGCGATCCCTGCCGCCATGGCATACTATGTGGAGGAATACACGCGGGCCATGTCCCTGAACGTCGAAAATGAGGGGGGCTCCCCAGGTTCCCCTGAAAACGTTCCCGTTACGTCCTTCCGCCAGTTACAGGTCGCGTGGGGCGTAACAGGCTTGCTGTTTCTGCTGTTCAACCTGTTGTGGTGGCCGGCGGAATATCGCCGGCTTGCCGCGGATCCCGAGCGCTTTCCCGAGCAGGCCAAGGTGCTCAGCCAGTCCGGCCAGCGGGATCAGGCGATCCGCCTGCTCGAAGAGGGCCTTTCCCGTTTCCACCCGCCCGCGCCGGAACCATGGAACGCTTACGCGGGACTGGTCCGTGGACCAGCGAAACTGCAGGCTTCTCTCCGGGCGGGATGGCTTACCTGGCGGCGGGAACAGGGAGAACCGGGCCAGTTGCTCGACCTCACCAGGAAGGCATGTACCGCGTGGCCGTGTTGTGGCTGGACTCCGACGTCGGAAGAACTGCCGTCTACCCTGGCCCGTTCCTGGCGCGTAGCCCTCGGTCTGCCGGACACGGTGACGCTCGCTCCCCGGGACCTGCTGGCCCTCGCCTGGTTGTCGGGGGGACGGGTCTCCTGTGACGGGATGATCGGCGCGACGGGCTTTCTGGCCAGTGAATTGCTTGTTGCCTGGAGTCCGGGCTCGGACCGGCAAACGGGCGTGGTCATGGCCGTGGGCAACACCCTTTACACCGACGCCCGCCGGGGGATGCACGTGGCACTGCTGAGGCCCGGACTGGATCATCCCGCGCCGGAATTCCTCCACTTCGATTTCTGGGACGGTGAAGAGACCTCGCGCCAGTTCGTTCAGCGCCTCCGCTCGGTACCTGTCGGCACGGTTGTCCTGTTCGCCGTCACGCTGGACAGTCGACTGAATTTCACGGACGAGGCCGAGGCGTGCCTGGCGGAATTCGGTATTCCCGGTGAAGCGTGGGAAAATGGACGACTCGTATCTTTCGGCCTGCGTCACGCCTTCTGTGCCATTGGCGCGCGTGGCGCTCCGGCCGGTTCCGCCATGGCAGCCTGGTCTCCCCATTCCTGGCGCGGCGTTCCCGGGCATCCGGTGTGTTGCGTCGTCATCCCGGAGCGATTGTCATGATCTTCCCCGGACCGGCCGAATACCTGCTGACGACCCTGGTGGCTTTCCTGGTAGCCGCCCTGGCTACCCCGATGTTCAGGTGGATCGCGCGACGTTACAACATCCTGGACCATCCCACCCAGCACCGGAAGATTCACCCGAGGCCCACGCCCTACCTTGGCGGCCTGGCCTTTTTCGCGGCCTATCTCGTGGTGCTGGTCGAATCCATCTGGCGACGGCCGGAACTGATCGCGCCCGTGCATTACCCGCTGGCCGTACTCGGCGCGGTCATTATCCTGCTGGGCCTTGCGGATGATATCTTCAACCTGTCCGGCGCGCCGAAACTACTGGTCGAACTGATGGTGGGAGCCCTTTTATATTACTGGGCCGTGGGGGAACAAGGTCTCGCCAAGCCACTCCACGCCATCATCGACCTCGGGCCGCTGGCGCCCCTGATCGCCGCTGTCTGGGTGGCCGGCGTCATGAACGCCATCAACTTCACCGATGGGCTGGATGGCCTTGCGGCCGGGCTGGTCGCCATCGCGTCCGCCATGCTGCTGGTCGTGGGCATCATTAATGAACAACCCGCCACGTGCCTGGTCATGGCCACCCTGCTCGGATCCACATTGGGCTTCCTGCTCTACAATTTCCATCCAGCCAGCATCTTCATGGGGGACGCGGGTGCCCTGTTCCTCGGATTCATGCTCGGTGGCGCGACCCTCGTGGAACAGCAGAAAGGAGCGGCCGTGGTCGCCCTGATCGTGCCCGTGATCACCATCGCGCTGCCCATCGCGGACACGCTGCTCAGTTTTCTGCGACGCCTGCGCAGGGCCCGTGAGGGCCGTTTTTTCCACCCCGACCGCGAACACCTGCATCACCGGTTACTGGCCTTGGGGCTCGACCAGCGACGCGCGGTCATGATCATGTATGCCTTTTCCCTCCTTATGGGACTTTTGGCTATCCTGGCTGGCATTCTTCCCAGTCCCTTCAAGCCCGGTGTGCCATTCGTGGCCGCGCTGTTTACGGCTGCCGCGGTGGTCTGGCTCCACCGCATCGAGCAACGTCGACGCGCGGAACGGCAGGAACCCGGCCCCCGCGATCAGGCCTGACCTGTCGCCGCGCTGGGCACCTGCCTCAACCGGCCCTGTCTACCCTCGAGCACGGCATTCCACCCTTCATGCCGCGCCATCCTTGCAGAAAAGGAGCGACCGCCGCCGGGATGGATCCGGCGGCGGCGCAAGCAGGAGGACGAGCAGGTGAACAGGCGGTAACCCGACAGGCTGGCGGTAACCCGACAGGCTAAAAACTCACCTGGGTTTCAATGAAAACGTAGTCATAATCATCATCGCCCGATCCACCCCAGGCCAGCAGGCCATTACCAATGAATCGATTGGCGGCCAGCCCATCATCCCCGAAGAAGTGCACATAGCCGGCATTAAATGACAGGTCCTCACTGTAGGCGTAACTGCCATACAGGCCCAGTTCCAATCCGATGTTACGATCTGCCCACTTCTTACCAAACAGGCCGCTGGATAGCAACGCGCGTTCATCCGCCATGAAATATCCGCCAACCAGTTGCAGGGTAACTGCTTCCGTGGGCGCAAGGTCCAGGCCCAGGCCATAGTAGTAGAAATTGCTCTCATCGGTATTGGCGAAAAACTCGGTGTATTCGTAATTTGAGAATAGCCGGTTGAACGGAAGGGTACGATCATTGGACCAGGGGCTGTTATCAGGATCCCCGCCATCCAGCCAGGAGAAGCGGGCAAATACCCGTGGCTTCCAGGCCATGTCAAAGGTGTACCCCGCCATGGCGAACACGCCAAAACTGTCGTATTTCACGTCCGCTTCGCCGAAACCGGCAGGACATGCCGAAGGCAGGCCGTCCACATCTCCAAACTGGTAGGCTCCTTCCACTTCGTAATCAAACGCGCCAAACGCGCCCGCCGCCCGGATACCCACCGTGTGCAGGTCCACGTCGTAAGCCGTCAGGTAATTGTCGTCTCGAACATACAGCCAGTACGCGTCAAACGTATGGTTCTCGATAGACGTCAGCGTGGCGTACACGCCATAAAAGTCCAGGTCATCGGACGCGAAATCCCCGTTCACGCGATCCCCGAGTTTCGCGGCGAACGCGTCAACCTGGAAAGATTCATCTATCCATGACAGCCGGAACGCGTCGAAGGACAGTCCCTGGTAAAAAGAGGCGGCATCATTCACGCCCACCAGCCACTGGCTGCCAAAGGCCAGTTCCTGCCGGCCCGCCCGCAGTCGGATGGGAGTACCCCACATGTTCCGGGCCTCGATGTACGCCTGGTAAATTTCCACGTCGTCCGAACTGTCAGAGCGGCTATCCGCACCTCGCAGGTAATCCGACCGGAAATCTTCGCCCCACAGGTCAAAACTGTCCAGTTCGACAAAGGCCGTCACTTCATCGGTAAAATCAGCCTTTACGCTCAGGCGTGTCCGTTGCTCGATGTATGACAGGTCCCCAAGGCTATCCAGGTTGTAATAATTGCCGCGGATACGCAGGCTTCCCCCCACTTCCACGTTCTGCAGTTCAGCGTACGCCGGCAAAACCGTGGCCACAATCAGCAGCATCGTCAGTACTTTCGAACTTCTCATGGCATGATCTCCTTGTTGTTGAAAAGATACGATCAACCGAGTTCCGCTGTCTTGTATGCGTGATCTCCAGAACCAATCCCGCGCTTCCAGCACATCCCTCCTTTCCTGCGGTGCTTGACGGGTTCCAGGGAGGTTTTCGTTGCTTTCCGCGCGTCTCCTCTCGCGGGCCGGGAAACCGGGATCACGGCCCGGATTCCCGGCACCGCCTTGGGCTGACGCGGCCCCCATGACGCAACTCCCGTGCCACGTCATACCGCTGGATGTGTGCAATATCGTTTCGACCCGAATTACATATAAATCCTTTTTTTTAAACTATTTAAGAGAAAAACCATGAAAACGCTCCGGAATGAAAACCTTCAATTCTTACAAGATGGTAAGAACGCGTGGGGAGAAACGACCGTGCGGTAAGCCGCCTACCTGCCTGATCCCAGAAAACATATAAGCCTGAACCAGATAAAAGTCATCATCGGGGCGTGCCATTATGTTTTTACCTGTCCGACCGCTCCCATCAGGGAACTGGCCGCGCGTTACGATTCCAGTATCCTTCCCCTGGCCTCAAAACAAGAACCCCCGGCCGGGGCTACCCGACCGGGGGCAAAACATCCGTTGAAATGGACCTCAGAAGGAGATCATCATTTCGGCGAAGACATAGTCATAATCGTCGTCATCGGCGATACCAGCGTTGGCCAGACCGTTGTTGGCAACAACCTGGACATCATTGTCATCCGCCGTGGAGAAGAAGTGGGCATAACCCGCGCGGAAAGCCAGGTCTTCGGTGTAGTTGTACTTGCCGACCAGGCTCAGTTCCCAGCCCAGATCGCCGTCCGTGCCGTAATCTTCATCCGCGTCGAAATACTTGCCGGCCAGTTTCAGGGAAACGGCTTCGGTCGGCATGGCTTCGATCGCGAGACCATAAACGAACACGTTGCTCAGGTTGGCCGCGCCGGCGTTGTCCAGGAAGTAACTGTATTCCTTGTCGCTGAACAGCCGGTTGAAGGGCAGTTCACGATCATTGGACCAGCAACTCTCATCCGGGTCGCCGCCGTCATACCAGGCAAACTGAGCGGACACGCGGGGCTGCCAGGCCACGTCGAAGGTGTAGCCCAGATCAGCGTTCACCGCCCAGGCACCATATTCAACGTCGGCTTCGCCGAACCCGAACGGGCAGGCCGAGGGCTGGCCATCCCATTCGCCGAACTGGTAAGCGACTTCGACGTCGAAATCAAAGCCGCCCATTTTGCCCGCGCCGCGCAGGCCGACCGTGTGGAAATCAAGGGTTTCATCATTGTTGAGGTCATCGACCAGGTACAGCCAGTAAGCGTCGATCACGACATCTTCGATGCCCAGGTACGAACCATAGACGCCATACAGGTCGATGTTATCGGACGCGAAATCGCTGAGGAGATTTTCAGCCAGTTTCGCGGTGAACACGTCAACGCGGAAAGCGTCGGTCACGTACGCCAGGCGGATGGCGTCGAAGGACAGGCCACGGAACAGGGCTTCCGTGTCATTGTTGCCCAGCAGGAATTCGCTGCCGAACACCAGTTCCTGGCGGCCGACCCGCATCATCAGCGGGGTGCCCCACATCTCGCGGGCTTCGACGTACGCCTGGTAGAACTCCACGTCATCCGTGCTGGCCTGGCGGCCATCGGCGCCGGTGAAGTAGTTGGAGCGGAAGTCTTCGCCCCAGATGTCATAGCTGTCCAGTTCCATGAACGCGGTCACGTTGTCCGTGAAGTCCGCTTTCACGTTCAACTGGGTGCGCTGTTCGTAGAAGGAGATTTCCTGATCCTGACCATCGTCAAGGGACCAGTAGTTGCCGCGGATGTGCAACTTGCCACCCACTTCCACGTTCTGCAGTTCAGCGGTCGCGATGCCGCCCAGCGTCAGGACGAGCGCCGCCAAAACGATCATCTTCATCGTACGCATGTACGTATTCTCCCTTTATGGTTGCATTGACCCATGCTTCGCGCTTCGCGTCTTCGCGAAACGCGGATACCAGAACCTGTCTGGCATCCCGTATATCGCCACATCTTTGCCCGTCCCGCACGGAGTTATCGGCCCCTACGGCCTTCCACGCGCATCCCTCCTTTCTGCTCCGGGTTGTACGGTCCGGGGATGGCAATGCCTGATTCAGTACGTGTTCGGCACGATGATCCGTACCGGCCACGACATAAAATTAAACTCTCCCGCACTGTCAGACGTAACGTCCCAATCAGTGCACCTCTACTACTCCGCAATCAGGGGACAGTTTACCATTTTTTCCCGCCAAAGTCAAGTCTTTTCTAAACTTTTTTCGACCATGGATTGTGTTTTTTACGATATCAACACCAGGAAAACGCAATATCTTGCGTTTTATTCAATCTGAACGGACGCTGTGCCCACCCGGATGACCACTTTGCCCAGTGGCCCCTCGGCCAGTCGATCGAAGGCGGCCTGAACCGACTCAAAATCAAAAACCCGATCTATCACCGGTTTTCTGCCTGTCCTAGCCAGCAGGCCCGTAATCTCCCGCCAGGCATGGTCCGCTTCCTCCGGCGCGTACGCGCTCACGCTGAGCCCTTCCACCCGGAGGTTCTTGTGAATCAGCAGGCCGATGGTGACCTCCGCCGTGAGGCCGGCAAGCAATCCCACCACCATTACGCGGCCATGGGGAGCCACCATCCGCAGGCAACGGTCCAGCCAGGGGCCACCAAGATTTTCCACTACGAGGGAAATCCCTTCGGGAGCAACCGACTTTACCTGCTTCTCGATATCCGGCGCGGCGGCATCCAGGGCGACGGCTGCCCCCAGGGAAACCAGGGTATTCCGCTTGGCGGGATCCCGGGACAGGGCCAGCACCCTTGCGCCAAGCCCAGAGGCCAGCATTACCGCGGCCGATCCCACGCCCCCGGAAGCCCCGGTCACCAGTACCGTTTCGCCGGACCGCAGTTCCCCACGTACCCGTAACGCCCGCCATGCCGTAAGCAGCGTCAGCGGCCCCGCCGCGGCTTCCTCCATCGTCCAGCCGTCAGGAACCGGCGCAAGCCAGGCATCCGGGACGGCGCAATATTCGGCCAGCAGCCCCGGGCTGGAGATGCCCGTCAGTCCACCCAGCACGCACACCCGATCCCCCGCCTTAAACCGGCCTGAATTCCCAGGCTTGACGACCACCCCCGCCCCATCCCGTCCCGGGGTAAAGGGCGGTTTACCCGCTCGGGGATACTGTCCCTGAACGAGGTACCGGTCTGCCGGGTTCAATGCCGCTGTTTCCACGCGGACCAGGGATTCATCGGGCCCCGATTCCGGATCGGGCACTTCTTCCAGCACCAGGTTACGGATATCGCCCGGCTCGTGAAACCGCCACGCGCGCATGCTCTCTACCTCCCATGGTTCAGTACGTCATTCTGAAGTCATAAATCTGATAAATTCAAACCTCGCGCCTGGTTTTTCTGTTCCCGGTCAGCCTTCGGGACCACGCAGATGTTCGCTACAATAACTCTGGAGCAGTGCCATGTCATGAAACGGGTCTGGATACTAGGCTGGGATGGAGCGGATCCTGGTCTCATCGCGCGCTGGGTAGACGCGGGGCACTTACCTCATCTCCGGAGTCTTACCGCGGCCGGGGGCTACCTTGGTCCCCTGGAAGGTGTAACGCCACCGGTCACTTTCCCGGCATGGACCACCTGCGTTACCGGGGTCAATCCAGGTCGGCACGGCATTCCGGATTTCACCTTCATTCCACCGGGAACCAGGATATTGCGATTCCTGACCGGGGCTGACCGGCTGGTTCCCGCTGCCTGGGATTATTTATCCGACGGGGGCGCGCGATGCGCCGTGCTGGGCGTGCCGGCCACCTGGCCCGCCACGCCCCTGAACGGCGTCATGATCTCGGGGTTCGATTCGCCCCTGGGTGGCGCCGTCGCGCGTTCCCACGTGTACCCCGAAACGCTGCTGGACCGGGCCCGCGCCTGGCGGTACGCCGACGCCGATGAGCATTTCACCGACCGTCCCGGCTGGCACCATCGGTTCGCGCGACACCTCGCCCGTCGACTGGAAGACAAGTGCCGCGTCGCGCTGGACATCCTGGAAGACGAACCCTGGGACTTCTTCATGTGCGTGCTGGGCGAAGCAGACGCCGCTTCGCACCATTGCTGGATGTTCATGGATCCGGCAAGTCCCCGCTTCCAGCCGGACGAAACGCTCTCCACCGTTATACTCCGGATGTACCGGCAACTCGACGTTTTCCTCGGACAGGTCATGAAGCGCGCGGACGACGAAACGCTGATCATGGTGGTGTCGGATCACGGCTTCACCGGGGCAGGCATTCACCAGGCCAGCCTGAACCGTTTCCTGGAGTCTCACGGCTGGCTGCGGCGGCGGGCGCATCCCGCGGCTCGACTCAAACAGGCCCTGCTCCGGGGAACGCCGGCACGATGGCGAAGCGCCCTCGCTCGATGGTTTCCCGGCAAGGTCATGGGACTCGAAGCCCTGGCACGGTTTGGCGGCATCGACTGGCGCCATACCCGCGCGTGGTCCGAAGAACTGGCCTATTTCCCATCAGTTCGACTGAACGTGGCGGGATGCGATCCCGGCGGCCTCATCCCGTCCGCATCGCGCCGGGACGCCACCCTGGAACTGTGTTCCCTGCTGGAAACATGGGAACCCGTGAAACGCGCCATCCCCCAATGGGAGGTATACGACGGCCCCGCGGCAGATCGCGCGCCGGATATCCTGATCGAGCCCGCGGAGATCAATGGATACCCCTGGGTTTTTGGCCGCTGGCATGGCGGCGACGCGACGCGGATCCTGGATCCCAGCGCTTTCGCGGGAGGAAGGGAACAGGGATTCAATGGCGTGCACCGCAACCCGGCATTCCTGGCCATGAACGCCCGCTGCCGGCGGGCCACTCCACGTCTCACGGATATCACGCCTACAATTCTGGACGCGCTGGGCCATGCTGTTCCCGACCTGGAAGGATCCAGCCTGCTGAGCGCGGTTGGTCAAGATCCGGACACGCCACGAGGCCTTTTTCCGGCAACCCGTGATACCCGGCGTTTCCTCACGCCTGAAGAGGAAACCGAACTGGAAGAGCGCCTCCGACGGATGGGATACCTGGAATAACCCCATTCAAGACGCCGGCGGGTCGGGCGGCCTGGATTGCGCGGCAGACCCCGCCAAGGGTAACCGGCGCATCTCGAAACCCCGGACCAGCACGTACGCGATCAGGGCGAAAATAAAGAACACCAGCAGCATCCACGCGATACTGGACAGCGTGTCCACCAGCGTTCGATACACCTCCAGGATCCAGCGTTCCGGCGTCAGCCGTAACGGCTCCGCGTCCACGCCTTCCCGGGTAATATAACGTTCCAGTTCCGAGATCCGCACGCCGCCCGACACCCCTACCACGATAATCGCGAACTCGAGATACCGGCGCCAGGCCCCGCTGATTTCGGACGACACCACCCGGTCCAGGATAGACTGGATCGGGTGCCGGAATACCCGGCTCACCCCGTAACTGGTTGCCAGCGATATCAGCAGGGTCACACTGAGTAGCGCAAAAAACATTTCCTGTTCTCCTGTCGGATTTCCTGTCGCACTAGTATTGTACTGGATATCAAATCCGGGGATTTCCGGTTTTCCCCTCTGAAGGCGTAAAATATTGAATAAGGTAAAAGGAATCGTTGTTAAATATTAAGTTTTCATCTCCGGTCTCCGTAACGGCCCGGAAAGACAACAGGCAGGACTGACCGTGAAATATCTCGTGCTCATCGGTGACGGCATGGCGGATCACCCGCTCGAGGAACTGGGCGGAAAGACCCCCCTGGAATCGGCCTCCACACCGGCCATGGACGAACTGGCCCGCCGGGGGGTAATCGGCCTGTATTGCCCGATTCCAGAAGGCCTGCCGCCCGGTAGCGATATCGGTAACCTGTCCCTGTTCGGGTACAACCCGCGCGAAGTATTCACCGGGCGGGCGCCCATCGAGGCCGCCAGCCAAGGAATTCACCTCGGGCCGCGGGATGTTGCGTTCCGTTGCAATCTCGTCACCCTGGCCGATGGGGTCATGGTGGATTTCACCGCGGGGCACATTTCCTCGGAAGAAGCGGCGGAACTGATCGGCGCGCTCAACGACGCCCTGGGCGCGCGCTTCGGCATCCGGTTCAGCGCGGGGGTGAGTTATCGTCACCTGGCGATCTTTCCAGGCGGCACGCGGGATACCGAGACCCTGGCCCGGGTCGCGTGCGAGCCGCCGCACAATATCACGGGGCAGGCGTACACGCCATACCTGCCTGCCGGACCCGGTGGAGATGTCCTCCAGGAAATCATGGCCGCATCCCGAGACGTGCTTGCCGATCATCCGGTAAACCGAAATCGCGTCGCGTCGGGTAAATTGCCCGCCACCTCCGTCTGGTTATGGGGACAGGGCCTCGCGCCCAGAATGGCCCCTTTCCGGGAAATCCACGGATTGAGCGGCGCCGTCATTTCAGCGGTGGATCTCGTGCGCGGTATCGGCGTCTGCGCGGGCATGGAAATTATCCGGGTTCCGGGCGCGACGGGCTGGCTGGATACCAACTACGAGGGAAAAGTTGCCGCCGCGCTCGACGCCCTCGGTCGGCATGACGTGGCCTATATCCACGTGGAAGCCCCGGATGAAACCGCTCACCAGGGCCGGGTCGACCTCAAGATCCAGGCCATTACCGATTTTGACGCCCGGGTGGTCGCGCCCTGCCTGGATTACGCCAGCCGACAGGGCGATACGCGCCTGCTGGTCGCCCCGGACCATTTCACCCTGATTTCCACCAAGACCCATGCCGGAGGGCCGGTGCCCTTCGGTATCGCCGGCCCGGGTATTCCCACTTCCGAAGCCGCCGGATATTCGGAGGGTATCGCCGCGTCCAGCGGCATATTGATTCCGGAAGGATATACCCTCGTCCGTCGGTTTTTCCGTGAAGCAACCATACGTTTCTGAATCCGGACGAAAAGCGCGTTCCACCCGAAAACGTCCGGTAACGGGGTTCAGCCATGAAACAGAAAAAGCAACAGATATACGTTTACGATACTACCCTTCGAGACGGGGCCCAGGGCGCGGGAGTCAAGTTTTCCGCCGAGGACCAGGTCCAGGTGGTCAAGGCCCTGGATCTGCTGGGGTTTCATTACATCGAAGGTGGCCAGCCGGGATCGAATCCCAAGGCTGTCGAACTGTTCGAACGGGTCCGGGATCTCAAGCTCGAAAACGCCGTAATGGCCGCCTTCGGGAGCACCCGTCATCCCCGCAGGGCCGTGGAGGACGACCCCAATATCCAGGCCCTGCTCGACGCCAAAACCCCGGTAGTCACTATTTTCGCGAAAACCTCCCGCCTGCATGTTCGGGAAGTACTTGGCGTATCGCTCGAGGAAAACCTGCGCATCGTCGAAGAATCCGTCCGTTTCCTTGCCGCCCATAAACGGAACGTGTTCCTGGACGCCGAGCATTTCTTCGACGGCTACTTCGACGATCCCGAGTACGCCCTGGCCGTGCTGGCCGTCGCCCTGGAAGCCGGCGCGCATTCGCTGCACCTGTGCGAAACCAACGGCGGGCGGTTGCCCTTTGAGGTCCAGGAAGCCACCCGGGCCGTCCGGCAGCGTTTTCCCGACGCGATCATTGGTATCCACACCCACGACGATACCGGGTGCGCGGTAGCCAACACGCTCATGGCCGTCCGCGAAGGCGCGGTCATCGTGCAGGGCACCATGAACGGCTACGGGGAACGCACGGGAAACGCCAACCTGTGCACCATCATCCCCAACCTGCAGCTGAAGATGGGGTATGCCGTGCTGCCGCCCGAACGGCTCGCGCGACTGACCCGGAAGTCGCACCTGATCGCGGAACTGGCCAACATGATGCCCCGGGATTTCGCGCCCTACGTCGGCCGGGACGCCTTCACCCACAAGGGGGGCATGCACGCGGACGCCGTGCGGAAACTCAAGACCAGTTACGAGCACATCGATCCTGCCCTGGTCGGTAACCATACCCGGGTCACCGTGAGCGAAGTGTCGGGACGGTCCAGCCTGATTCAGAAGGCCGCCGAACTGGGAATCACGCTGGAAAAAGACAGCCCGGCCACGCGCCGCATCCTCGCCAAAATTAAAACCCTCGAAAACGACGGGTTTGAATTCGAAGGGGCCGACGGGTCCCTGGAACTGCTGATCCGGCGTGAACTGGACCACTTCAAGCCCTTTTTCCGGACCATTTCATTCCACGCCCGGGTCAACCAGAACGGCTCCGGCGGAGAGCCCATTTCCGAGGCCACCGTCAAGGTGGAACTGCCCGGCGGTGTCATCGAACACACGGTATCCGAGGGACACGGCCCGGTGGACGCCCTGAACAACGCGCTGCGCAAGGCCCTGGAGAAATGCTATCCCCAGATCGCCGAGGTGCGCCTGGAAGACTTCAAGGTGCGCATCCTGGATGGTAAACTGGCCACCCGCGCCAAAACCCGGGTGCTGATCGAATCCGGAGACAACGAGGAAACCTGGAGCACGGTGGGCGTATCCGAGAACATCATTTCGGCGTCCTTCATGGCCCTCGTGGACAGCGTGGAATACAAGCTTTTCAAGGCCCTGTGCAAAAGCAGCCTCTGACAGAAACGGGGACGCCTTTTTACGGTATCATATGGAGTAGTTATCCCTGGTACTGGCCCGGTGGAATATGTATGACGCGTATTCGGTCAAAAATGGGGGGCATACGTATGATGACACAGGCCATGGTATGGTTGCCGGTGGTGATTACCTGCCTGGTACCAGGAGAGGTGATTGCCCAGCCGGTCACCCTGACGCTCGCGCGGACGGTTGAACCGGCGGAATACACGCCGGGCCAGGAAGTCGTGGTCACCCTGACCATCACGGCCAGTGGCTCGGGAACGGTCAACGCCCTGGGCGGGGTGGAAATCCTTCCCGGCGGCTGGCAGTTCAAGTCCACGGCTCCGGGCGAATCGGCCGTGCCTCCCATTATCCCCGGAAAGACGCCGGGCAGGATCGAGTGGGCGTACATCAGCGTGCCTGCTTTCCCGATTCGTTTTTCCTACCGGGTCACGGTCGCCCAGAACAGCAAGGACTCCCAGCAGATCACCGGGTACCTGCTGTATCGACTTACGGGGGAAGAAATTAAGGGGCCCGACGTGGTCACGGCCATCCCCCAGAAACAGGAAGCCACCATGACCGCGCAGCAACTCCGCACGATGCTGAGCGCTTCCCTGAACGGCGTGGACACGAACCGTGATGGCTTCATCAGTTTCGAGGAAGCCACCGCCGCGGTCTCTGGCCTGTCCCGGGACCTCTTCAATCAACTGGACCTGGACGGAGATGGGCAACTTTCTTACGCCGAACTGGGGGTGGCCATCCGCCAGGGATGCGGGTGCCTGGCCCGGTTCGCGGGCAAGCAACCGGGTTTAACACCCTTTCCCTGGAGCGATCTGCTCGTGATGCTGACGGGGCTGCTGGGCCTTGCCATGGCTGCCGCGCGGCACTGAGTATCCGTCCCGCCAGCCCCCCTTACCGCGCCGGTGCCTCCAGCATGACGGCGGACAAGGGCGGCACCGTTACCGGCAGGCGGCCATCGTCCGCAACCTGGGCCGGCGTCGCGGTGCTGCGGGGTTCCCGGGCCAGTTTCAAGCCTTCCCGGTATTCCCCGGGGATAACCACACGGACCTCCTGGGGGGTGTCCGTGTAGTTCACCAGGAACTGGGCCGTCCGGCCACCGTGCAGCCAGCGGGAGGTCAGCAGGGACGGCATGGAAATCCGCTGATCCCGGGGCGTGATGAACGGGATGTCCCGCGTGCCTTCCACGGAGAAGGGCTTGAGCATCCGCCCCCAGGCCAGGTAGGGCTTGCCTCCGAATCGACGCCACGCGTTCAGGTTACGCATCAGGGTAATCACCGCGTCGTGATCGGGCCCCTCGGCGTCCCAGTCGCCACTCCATTCCCAGCAGAGTTTCCCGCCCCCTTTCAGTATGCCCGTGAGCAGGTCGCCCGCCACGAAGGACATGGCCACCCGCTGGTGCAGGTTCAGCGGCGAGCGCTTGATGTCCACGAAAACGTGGGTCGCGTTCTGGTTGCCCATGAAATTCACCACGTACTCGTGGTTCACGAAGGCGTACGCCGGCACCGGCGTGCCCGCGTGCAGGTTCAGGTAATTCCGGTTATCGTTCATGAGCAGGTAAGGCCGGAAGGGCTCGCCGGCCGCTCCTTCGCAGCCGATCACCGTCCTGGATCCCGCCCGCCGCAGGCATTCCTGGATGCGACGGTACAGGTCGGACATGGCCTGGTTCTGCCAGATGCCCGGACCGGGCGGGTGACCATGGGTCTTCGCGTAACACCGGTAGCAGGAACCTCCAAGATTCTGATCGAAATACTGCAGGTAATCCACCCCGCTCGGCAGAATCTTCGCGATCTCCCGGACCACCACGTCTTTCACCCATTCGTTCGCCGGACACATGTCATACCCGATACGCTGGGCCTGGGGGCCACAGCAGACCCCGTTCTCCGCGGGCTTGCCTTCGGGATCCCTGACCACGATATCCACCAGCCGTTTCTCTTCGAATTCCCGGCCCATGTCGTAAGAGGGATCCGTGTTGCTCCGGATGGTATAGCCGGTACCACTCGCGTAGAGCCCTGCCAGATGGCCCTTTTCGTGGAGGGCGGCGATGAACCGCTTAAAGTCCTCCGCGTCTCCATAGGGCGGCCACACGTATGGCGGGGCCCATGGCGCCGAGCCTTCCCAGTGCATCAGCAGGGCCATCACGGGACTGTCCAGTTCTTCGGCCAGCCGGAACAAGTAGGGCAGCGCGTTGGTGTATGGATAGTACTCGTTGGGCGTCATGTCGCCAAGGTCTTTCGTGCCCCGCACGGGATAACCGATCACCACGGGGGACTCGGCGTACCACGCGGGCACGGCCGGGTTATCCTCGAACCGCGGGGGCGCGGGCATGTCCGAATGTTCCAGCCAGTCCCGGTAGATCTCCGCGGCGTCGTACCAGTCTCCCCGGAAACCACCCAGGACCACCTCGTACGGCAGCGAATACGCCACGTCGGGAACGGCATTGGTCAGGTGCCGCAGGTCAAGGAAGATGCCGCCATCGGGATGATAGTGGTACTCGATACCTTTTGGATGCCCCTCTGCGTCATGGGTGGCCAGGTACAGCCCCGCGTCGGGCCCGTAATAAGCCATGAACTGCATGGGACACGACGAGGGGTACAGGCCAATCCACCCCATGGAAGGATGCTCGATCGGGCGCCATTTCCACCACCAGTTTTCCCGCAGGGACATGTCTTCCACCACCACGCCTTCCATGGCGGGCCAGAACAGCCGGGCATCGCCCCCCTGGCCGACAAGCCGGTCTGGAACAACCACGGTGGGAAAATCGATGTGCTCCAGTCGCTGCCCGGTCTCGTTCCGCGTGGCAATATGCCAGTACGTCATGGTGCCCGACTTGGGGCAACGAATGGTCACGGTAGCCGAAACCGGCAGGTTCCGCAACTGTTCATATCCGATTATGATCCGGTCCTCGTCAGGATTCGATTCCCGTTTCAGCGTGACGGCCGAGGCTTCCAGGGCGCTGAGGTCGGTAGCGACGCCGTTGTCATCCCGCAACCGGATACCGAACAGGGCCCGGGGCTTGCCGCAGTCATGAATCAATTCGCGGCCGAACGCGGTAAACGACACCAGGTCACCCGTTTCCGGATGCACCCGTAACGCGTAATGTTCCTGTCCCACTTGCGCGTCCTCCGCGGACAAAGTGGCCATCCCGAGCATCATGGTCCCCGCGCATACCCCAAAAAATATCCAACTTTTCATGGCCTGTCTCCTTCTTCCCCTATGGTACAGGATGCAGATCAAAACTCAAAAACTGGAACGTCGTAGCAGGAAAAACCTATCGGCTGTTCCAAGCTGGAAATCAATAGAAAATCCCGCGGACCAGCCTTCCTCTCGGGGAGGATATTCCGTCCGCGGGAACCTTTTTCATGCGGAGAAGGACTCGCCCTGCCGCCCCAGTTATGCCCGGTTTTTTGTCCGGGAATCCTGTGACGGGGGCCCTTGCAACCTCTGAGGCTCAGGTTCAGATGACCTGCTGCTGGCTGAGGGTCTTGACGCCGATTTCCTCCCACTCGTCGCCGCCCGCGGCATTGCCCCCGTCCTTGGGCGCTTCCGCCGCGGAAGCCGATTCCACGACCAGCACGCTGCCACCAACCAGCTTTCCGGTAACCGTCACCTTCCCCTTTAATTCGCCGGATAGTAACGCCGCAGCCGCCTTGGTCGGCACGTAGCACAGGATACGACCGTTCCAGGCGTCGCCCAGGCAGTTGCCCGCCTCATCTGAAACCGATTCCACCTTGAGGGCGTACAGTTTCCCGAATTTTTCATCCCCTTCACCACCGCCGGCCGCCGCCAGTAATTCCACGTTCTCGCCGGTAACCTTGACCACTTTCGCGTCACAGGACTGGGCCGCGTCTTCCGCGAGGGCCACCATCGCGGCGGGAACCACGGCCATCGCCAGCAACACCACGAACACGCGCTTGCACATCTCGGCACTCCTTTCTCAGCAAACACTTTCCCCGAAGAACTGTTGTACCTAGAATAACGATGGTCTTCAAAAAAAGACGACTCAGGCCGTCGGTGCTTCCACCTTCGGCAGGCTGGATAAGCCCTTTTTCAGGGCTTCTTCGTCCAGTTCCAGGTCCACAAGGTCGCCCTGCAGGTAGGCCGCGTACGCGGACATGTCAAAGTGACCATGACCGCTCAGGTTGAACAGGATGACCTTGGATTCGTTCGCCTCCCGGCAACGGATGGCCTCATCCACGGCCGCGCGGATCGCGTGGCTGGATTCCGGGGCAGGCACGATTCCCTCGCATTTCGCGAACAGGAGCGCGGCTTCGAAACAGGGATTCTGGGGCAATGCCAGGGCATCCAGTTGACCCAGGTGCTTGAGATGCGCCACCTGCGCGGCCACGCCGTGGTACCGCAATCCGCCGGCATGTATCCCCGGCGGCACGAAATTGTGTCCCAGCGTGTACTGCTTCATGAGGGGCGTCAGGCCACCGGTGTCGCCGAAATCATAGGCGAAGGGACCGCGCGTCAGGGTGGGACACGCCGCCGGCTCTACCGCCACGCACCGCACCCTGCTCTTGCCGGCAAGGCGGTCGCGCAGGAAGGGAAACGCGATGCCCGCGAAATTGGACCCGCCCCCGCAGCAGCCGAATACCACGTCCGGGTATTCGCCCACGCTTTCCAGTTGCAGTTTCGCTTCCTCGCCGATGATGGTCTGGTGCAGGCACACGTGGTTCAGCACGCTGCCCAGGCTGTATTTCACCGATCCGCCGCTCGTGGCCGCCACCTCCACCGCTTCGGAGATGGCCATGCCAAGGCTTCCGGTGGTGCCTGGATTTTCGGCCCATAACTTCCGGCCGATTTCCGTGGTGTCGCTGGGACTCGGGATGACCTTTCCACCGTAGGTCTCCATCAGGATCTTCCGGTAGGGTTTCTGCTCGAAACTCACCCGTACCATGTAGACCACGCACTCCATGCCGAACATGGCGCACGCGATGGACAGGGCCGTGCCCCACTGTCCCGCGCCGGTCTCCGTGCTGAGGCGCCGCACGCCCTCTTTCAGGTTGTAATAGGCCTGCGCGATGGACGTGTTGATCTTGTGGCTACCCGAGGGTGACACGCTTTCGTTCTTGTAATAGATGCGCGCGGGTGTCCCCAGGGCTTCTTCCAGGCGCCACGCGCGACGCAGGGGGGTGGGCCGGTAGAGCCGGTACTTGTCCATCACCTCGCCGGGAATGGAAATGTACCGTTCCGCGCTCATTTCCTGTTCGATGAGGCCCATGGGAAAAATCGGGGCCAGATCCTCGGGCACGACCGGCTTCAGGGTTCCCGGATGCAGCACGGGAGCCATCGGTTCGGGCATGTCCGCGTTGATGTTGTACCACGCGTCGGGAAGACGCTTCGCGTCAAGAGGGATGATGTAGTCGCGCATGGAAAGTTCCTTCAGCCGCGCGCGGGCGCCGGCATACTGGGGAAATCGGGGGAATTGTAATGGATTTCGTGTTCCAGCACAAAACCCGGAAACGCGCGGGTTATTGGATCACCCCGATCCAGTTACCGGAACCCGGGCAACCCAACCGGAACTTTTCCGCATCTCGCTCGAGCGGTTCCGGTTTGCCCCATGTCGCTTTTTCCACGTCGATCCAGAGAACAGACGGCTCTTTGGAACTGACCAGGTGGGCATCGAGCCAGATCTCCGGCATGGGGTCCTGGCGAGGCACGAATATCACCGCGCCATCTCCAGGCGCCACGCTCAACCAGGCCAGTCCACGGTCCCGGGACAGCGGTTGATCCGCGGGAGGCGCCAGTTTCCAGAACGGGATCATGGACTCCACCTTCCGGGCGGCCCGCAAGGATGCCACGGCCACGTCGTTCAGGCCGAGACCGGAATCCGGGCGGTGAAACCGCGCGCTCGCGCATCCCGCCAGCAGGATCCGCCAGAACCGCTCGATGCCGTCCTGGGTCGTGTCCCCGAACCGGTTGCCGTCTGCCCCATAGATCTTGGTGTTGTTCATGGGCCGGGGATGAAACGCCAGGTAACTCCGCGCGGCCAGAAGCCGTTCCCAGTGGGTCCAGCCTTTCACGTGGTTGTTCTGGGACACATCGACGTAACCGTAAAGTTCCGGGTGATCGTAGGTACGCCGATGCGTGGCATGCGTGATGTCCCATTCGTCCCACATCTCGGTAACGTAAACCGTCTTCCCGGCGGCTCTTGCCTGCTCGTGGATGAAACGCGCCCAGTACTGGGCCCACGCTTCCGCCCCGCTGGTCTCATTATCCACGCAGTAGAGCACGTGGTCATACTTCAGGGTATACGACAGCATCCGCCGGACAAAGGCCTGCTGGTACTTGAGCACGACCTGGTTATTCTCCAGCTCGGGCACCGTGAAGAAAAACGGCTGGCGATTGGCACCAGGATGATCGGGATACCGTTCCGCGAACCCGGACGCTTCAAACGTGTAGTTGACGTTATTCCGGGGATTGTAGGGGTGATGCCACCACCGGTCTGACCCGCCCGCGTCGGTGTAATCGAACCGGTCCCACACTTCGATCTGCACAAACACCCCTCGCCTGGCCGTTTCCCGAAGCATTCGCTCGAACCGGTCCCAATACTCGGGGTTCCACGCGTCCAGGTCATACTTTCCCTCGTCCAGTTGCCGGAAGGGGTACACCTCAAACCCCTTGTCTTTCCGGTCACTCATGGTATTGCGGATCACGTTGCCCCCGGACGCAACCAGCCGGTCCAGCTGGGCCTTCAGGTCCGCCTCCGGCCATTGAAACAGGTTATCGTCATCGCTGCCGCCAAGCAGCAGCACCGGTTTCCCGTGGTAACTCCAATACCACGGATTTTCAGGCCATGGCTCAATGCCTCCCCGCGCGCATGCTTTCGGCGTAACCGCCAGGCCCCCCGCGAGGAGGACCAGCAGTATGCCCGCTCCCGCCAGGGAAGCGGAACGTTCCACGCGCGTGGTTCCGGAAAACACCCCACCCGTGATCAGGTTGACAATATCGACCCTTCGCACGGCTTCCTCCTTGTCTGGAGCCATTTTACGACCCCATAATAACAAGAAATATAATCGCATGACACGGAATGGTTTAACCAATAAGAAGGAATGCGTCATGCTTCGAAATCTCACGGTGACCCTGCTGCTCACTCTCCTCATGGGACCGGTATGCCACGCGCGGGAGTGGCATGTTTCGCCCGCGGGAGACAACGGCAATAGCGGCGACGCCAGCGCGCCCCTGAAAACCATCCAGGCCGCCGCCGACCGGGCCATGCCGGGCGACACCATCGTCATCCACGATGGGCTGTACCGCGAACGCGTGGATCCGCCCAGGGGCGGCACCAGCGACACCGCGCGAATCGTTTACCAGGCCGCGCCGGGCGCCCATCCAGAAATCCGGGGATCCGAGATCGTGAAGGGCTGGGAACGCGTCGCCGGGGACGTCTGGAAGGTCACCCTTCCGGCGGCGTTCTTCGGCGATTTCAATCCCTTCGCGGATGAAATCCGGGGCGACTGGTTCGATGGGCGGGGACGGAAACATCACACCGGCGCCGTTTACCTGAACGGGGAATGGCTCATCGAGGCCGCGGCCCGGGAAGATCTCTTCCTGCCGCCTGGCCAGAAACCCGCCTGGCTGACCCTGTCGGACGACTACCTGCTCAACGTCGCGTGGTGGCGTCCCGGAAAGGACACCTCCGCGCCAACGATATCCGTGGACCATATCATCGACCGGAAGGGCACGCGCAATGCCCCCTGTGACGAGGGCGGCGAATGTGTTGGATTCATCCGGGCGAACGACTGGATCCTGTTCGACGAGGTCGACCTCGGGCAAAACCTTGACGTGCTGACCCTGCGGGTGGCCTCGGCCACCCGTGGCGGAATCATCGAAATCCGTCGCGATGGCCCGGAGGGCGAAAAACTGGGCGCGTGCCGGGTCAATAACACCAGTGGATGGCAAAACTGGCAGTCCCGCGTGGTTCAGATCACGCCCCTTTCCGGAAAGCAACGCCTGTGTTTCGTCTTCCGCGCGCAGGAGGTAAGCCGGCGTGAACTCGAGGCCCCCCTGTGGTTCGCGGAGGTCACCCCGGACGCAACTACCATATGGGCACAGTTCCCCGGGGTGGATCCTAACACGGAAACGGTTGAAATTAACGTTCGGAAGGCCGTTTTCTATCCATCCCGCGTGGGCATCAACTACCTGACGATCCGCGGCCTGACCATGCGTCACGCCGCGCCGAACTGGGCCCCGCCTACCGCCGAGCAGGTCGCGCTCATAGGCACCAACTGGAGCAGGGGGTGGGTTATCGAAGACAACGTGATCAGTCACTCGGTGTGTTCGGGGATTTCCCTGGGCAAGCATGGCGACGCGTTCGACAATACCTCCGAAAACACCGCCGAGGGTTACGTGGCCACCATTCACCGCGCGATCGACCGGGGCTGGAATCGGGACCATATCGGCAGCCACATCGTCCGGCGGAATCACATCTCTCACTGCGAACAGACCGGTATCGTCGGCAGCCTGGGCGCGGTGTTCAGCGTGATCGAGCAGAATCACATTCACGACATCCACGTCCGGGAACTCTTCACCGGCGCGGAAATGGCCGGCATCAAGCTGCACGGCGCTATTGACGTGATCATCCGGAACAATTACATCCATGACACCTGCCGGGGCCTCTGGCTGGACTGGATGGCCCAGGGCGCGCGGGTCACCGGAAACGTCTTTGACGACAACCGTTACGAAGACCTCTTCCTCGAGGTCAATCATGGGCCAGCGCTGGTGGATCACAACGTGTTCCTGTCGCCCACCAGCCTGCTGACCGTCTCCCGGGGTATCGCGTATGCCCATAACCTGTTCACGGGACGGATGAATATCGCCCGCTACGATAGTCGCCTTACCCCTTACCACAAGGCCCATTCCACCGAACTCGCCGGCATGCACGACAACATCTGTGGCGATGACCGGTACTACAACAACCTGTTTATCGGGCCCGCCGACCTTACTCCTTACGACCATGAATCCTGCCTGCCCGTCTTCATGGGGGGCAATGTTTTTCTGAACGGGGCCCGGCCTTCCAGGCACGAGGCGGATCCCCTGGTCCTGGATGACGAGCAGGTCCCCGTGCCCGAAACCGATGTCAGCCCGAATGGTACCGTCCGCCTGCGGATCACGTTTCCCCCGGCATGCCTGGCCCCGGGAAACCGTTCCCTCGTTACCACCGACCTCCTGGGCAAGGCCAGCATCCCCAGTCTGCCCTACGAACAGCCTGACGGAACCCCCTATCGCCTGGATTACGACATGACCGGCCGCATCCGCCAGGGAGATCATCCGATCCCCGGACCTTTTCAGCCGGATGCCCCGGGGGCCCAGTCCTTCACGATGTGGCAACCGCCCGTCCCCCGGTAACGATCCGCGCTTCTCGGCGCCTGTCGGAACGTCGGGGCAACCGCTTGTTCTGCCCTCGAAAGACGGGATATGGGTATAATGTAGCCTTCTGCTCTTGTTAGAAAAACAAAATCCGAGTGACAGGTGGGTCATGGCTGAAATTGGAACCCCGCAACGCCCCTTGCGCGTGGCCATCGTGGGCAGCGGCCCCAGCGGATTTTTCGCCGCGGAGACCCTGCTGAAATCCCTGGTGGTGTGCGCCGTGGACATGTTTGAACGCCTGCCGGTACCCTTCGGACTGGTGCGCGGCGGGGTCGCGCCGGACCATCCCAAGATCCGGTCGGCGTCGCGGGTGTTCGAAAAAACCGCCGAGCACGAACGATTCCGCTACTTCGGGAACGTTACGATCGGTCGAGACCTGCCCATCGAGGAACTCCGGCACTTCTACGACGCGATCCTGCTGGCCTACGGCGCGGAAGGAGACCGGCCAATGGACGTGCCCGGCGAATCCCTGCCGGGCAGCCACGCCGCCACGGCCTTCGTCGGGTGGTACAACGCCCACCCCGATTACCGGAACGAGCGCTTCGACCTGTCCTGTGAAACTGCCGTGGTGGTCGGCATGGGCAATGTCGCCATGGATGTCGCCCGGATGCTGGCAACGCCGGTGGACATACTCAAGACCACCGACATCGCCGATTACGCCCTGGACGCCCTGGCGGAAAGCAACATCCGTGAAATCCACATCGTGGCCCGCCGCGGTCCAGCCCAGGTCAAGTGCACGCTGCCCGAACTCAAGGAAATGGCCGAAATCCCGGGCGCGACGCCGATGGTGGAACCCGATGAATTCTCCCTCACCCCGGCCTGCCGGCAGGAAATCGACGCCTCCCCCGGCCTCAAGCGGATCATCGAGGTGCTCGAGGAATACAGTCACAACCGCCCCGCGGATGGGCGTCGTGTCCGGTTCCGGTTCTTCCTGGCACCTGCCGCCGTGCTGGGCGGGGACCGGGTAGAGGCCATGTGTTTCGAGCGCACCCGCCTGGCCGGCGAGCCCGGACGTCAGAAAGCCTGGGGCACCGGAACACTGGTCGACATCCCCTGTGGCCTGGTCTTCCGGAGCGTCGGGTACCGGGGACGTCCCATGCCGGGCGTGCCGTTCAACGAAAAAACGGGCACGATACCCCACACCGGCGGCCGGGTTGAGGACAACGGCCGGGAACTTCCGGGACTGTACGTCGCGGGATGGATCAAGCGGGGACCCACCGGCGTGATCGGCACCAACAAGCCGGACAGCCTGGAAACCGTCAAGACCCTTCTCAGTGACCTGGAGCGACTCACCCCGTGCGCCGAACCCGACAGCGACGCCGTGGAACGTCTCCTGAAAAATCGGGGCGTCCGCGTGGTATCCTACGCGGACTGGAAGCGCATCGACGCGGCCGAGGTTGCCCGGGGAGCGGCCAGGGGAAAGCCACGCGAGCGGTTCAGCAGGATAGAAGACATGCTGGCCGTACTCGACAACTGCCAGCCATAACCGGGAGACCGCGTCATGCTGTGGATTCCGCTGACCCGTTTTGGCAACGCCCGATCCGTCCGGGAGGTGCTGAACCGCGTGGCAGGCCGGTTTGCCCTCCTTGAGCGTAAAGGTCCCGACCTGACCGGAACCTCGCGGGTCCTGCTGGGATGCGGTCAGCCGGAACTGCTGGAACCCGCCCTGGAGGCTACCCTGAATCGGGTCACCGCGGAGACCCTCCTGCTGGCCGACGCACTGGACGCGCGTGAAGATATCCCCCCGGGGGCTACCTTCCGGACCGCCGCCCATGCCGCCCGGTTTGCCCGCGCGCTGAACCTGGATCCCGAACAGGCCTGGCGGATTCAGCAGGCGGCCCTGTGGCGCGGCGTTGGAAAACTGCTCCTGGACAACGACCTGCTGCTCAAGAAAAACCTGCTCACCTATGAAGAGTGGCTGAAAATCCGGACCTATCCCGCCTTGGGCGCGGACCTGCTGATCCAGCGGGGCCTTGCCGACGCGACCATCGCCGAAACCGTGCGGCATCACGCGGAAAATTACGATGGAACCGGTTATCCAAACGGCCTGGAAGGCCAGGCCATTCCCTTTGAAGCCCGGGCCCTGCGCGTGGTGGACGTGTTCTGCGCGATGACCAGTCCCCGCCCCTACCGTGGAGGCCACGCCACGGTAGCCGATGGACTGGAATACCTTCAGCAGCGCCGGGGCAGCCAGTTCGACCCGGTCCTTGTCGACCGGTTCGTGGCGGCCGCGCCGGATATCGCGCGGGAATGGCCTGAACGCTGACTCAGGACCCGGCCCGGGCGGCCACGCTCAGGCCCTCGAGAAACCGTAACACCGCCGGATCGTTCCAGCGCGCCGACCCCGCGTGGCGCAGGACCACGCGTCCTTCGGCGTCGATGACCACCGTGCGGGGCACGCCGCCGGCATAGTCGGGTGGAAGTGGCGCCGCCGCCCGCCACACGGGAAAGGTGCACCCCTGCTCCCGCAAGGCCTGGGACACCTGATCGAACCCGTGGACGGCCACCGCGATCAGCCGCACCGGTGGATCCCATGCCCGGCAGGCCTGCCACACGTCCTCCCAGAACGGCAGTTCCGCCAGGCAGTCCGGGCAGGTGGGACTCCACAGGTGCACCACCATCGGCGCGCCCCGGTAGGCCTCGAGCGTAATGGGCTGGCCGTCCGGATCGACCAGCTGGAGGGACAAGTCCGCCATGGACGCGGTAACCGATTCCGGCGGCGTCAACCGGGCCCGCTGGCGCGCGATAGCCCAGTCCTGGAACAACCACGCGGCCCCAACCACCAGGACCACCAGCAGGATTACCGTGCCCAAACACCCGGTGGCCATTCCCAGAAAAAAGGCCCCGCGCCACCCGCGACGCGTGTCCTTCGGGGGATGGGAGTCCCGCGTCTCCGGTAAAACCGGTTCCATGGCGGTTTCTTCACGCATGGCTATCGTCTCGCTGCCCGGGCCATTGCTGCTGTGGCTCCGACGGGGCATCGGCGCTGGCGCCATCCGACGCGGCGGTGTGGTCCAGCCTTTCCAGTTCCTCCAGCCGATCCCGAAACACCCGCTCGTGACCACGGTCCGTGGGCGTATAGAACCGCCCCCGGCTTACCCCGTAATCCTGCGGCACGTACCCGCCGGGATAGTCATGCGGGTACAGGTATCCCTCGCCCCGGCCGAGGCGCGCGGCTCCCGGGTACGACGCATCCTGCAGGGATCTTGGCACGGATACGGCTTCCCCCTCCCGCACGGCCTGCTGCGCGCGCTTGATCCCCAGGTAGGCGGCGTTACTTTTCGGGGCACAGGCCACGTAGGTGGCCGCCTGGGCGAGAATGATCCGCGCTTCGGGCATGCCAATCCATTCACATGCCTGGAACGCCGCCGTCGCCACGACCAGGGCCAGGGGATCCGCGTTGCCCACGTCTTCCGCCGCGGCAATACAGATTCTCCGCGCGATAAACCTTGGCGTTTCGCCCGCCTCGAGCATGCGGGCCATCCAGTACAGCGCCGCGTCGGGATGGCTGCCCCGCATGCTCTTGATAAACGCGGACGCCATGTCGTAGTGGGTATCTCCCGTGCCGTCGTAGTGCAGCAGTTTCCGTTGCGCGCATTCAACCGCCAGTTCCGGGGTCAGCCGCAGGGTTCCCTCCCGGGGTTCGCCTGCCAGCAGGCAGAGTTCCAGGATGGTCAGGGCCCGGCGCGCGTCCCCCTCGGCACACCGCGCGACGTGTCGCAAGGCTGACGGATCGGCCTCCACGACCAGGTCGGGAAAACCCCGGTCGGGGTGCGCGAGCGCGCGTTCCAGCAGACGGACAAGATCCTCTTCTTCCAGCCGTCGGAACTCGAACACGAGCGACCGGGAAAGCAGGGGCGCGTTAACGGAAAAAAACGGGTTTTCGGTGGTCGCGCCAATCAGGACGATCCGTCCATTTTCCACGTCTGGCAGCAGGGCATCCTGCTGGGCCCGGTTAAAACGGTGGATTTCATCAATAAACACGATGGTTCCACGTCCATCCTCCAGGCGCCTGCGATCGGCTTCGGCAATCAGCCGGCGCACGTCCGCCACACCGGCCGTCACGGCATTCAACGGGGAGAACGCTCCCTTGGTGCGCGCGGCAATCACCCGGGCAAGGGCGGTCTTACCCGATCCAGGCGGCCCGTAAAGAATCAGCGAGGTGAACCGGTCCGACTCGATGGCGCGGCGCAGGGGACGACCCGGCCCCAGGATATGATCCTGTCCGACAATCTCGTCCAGGGTCCTGGGCGATACCCGGCGCGCGAGGGGCGCCTCGGCCCGATGGCGTTCCCGCAAGACGTGTTCAAACAGCGGTTCGTTCATACCCCGTATTGTAAATGTTTTACGGGGTAAACCTGTCACCCCTGCTCTAAACCTTTTCCGCGAACAACGTCATTGGGCAAATAACTACCCGCACGCCGGGCGGGTGTTTGCCGGATCGTGCCCGTCCGTGTTATGAAATAGGCGCGAACGTAAGGAATGATCCCATGACCACATCAGATGTCCCCGGGGTGTTTTTTCCCGACGCGGGCACCGCGCGTCGCATCGCGACGCAATGGGGCACACCCGTGTTCGTGTACGACGAAACCACCCTCCGACGGAACGCCGGGGCCGTGCTGGCTTTTCCTTCGGCCTTTGGCCTGACCGCCCGATTTGCCATGAAAGCCCTGCCCAGCCGCGCGGTACTCCGCCTGTTTCACGCGATGGGCCTCCACGTGGACGCCAGCAGCGGGTTCGAAGCCCGGCGCGCCATGCTCGCCGGCATTCCCGCCGGGCACATCCGGATTACCGCGCAGGAACTCCCCGCCGACCTTGCGGACCTTGTCCGGGCCGGATGCCTTTTCACGGCCTGTTCCCCGCGCCAGCTGGAAGTCTATGGACAACTGTTTCCCGGCTCGGAAGTCGCGCTGCGGATGAACCCGGGCCTGGGCTCCGGACACAGCAACCGCACCAACGTGGGCGGGCCGGCATCCAGTTTCGGGTTGTGGCGCGATTACGCCCAAAAAGCCCTGGAAACCGCTGCCCGCCACGGCCTGCGGATCACCATGCTGCACACCCACATTGGATCCGGTGCCGACCCGGAAGTATGGGTGCGATGCGCGGACCTTGCCCTCGACCTCGTGAAGCAGTTCCCGGACGTGGCCACCCTGGGCCTCGGCGGCGGCTACAAGGTCGCCAGGATGCCCGGCGAACACACCGCGGACCTGCGGACCATCGGCGAACGGGTCGCGGAAAAATTCCGGCTCTTCGCCGAACGCCACGGTCGGCCCCTCCACCTGGAAATCGAACCGGGAACCTATCTCACGGCCACGGCGGGCGTGCTGCTCTGCTCGGTCATCGACGTGGTAGACACCGGTCCAGGGGGATACCGGTTTATCAAGACCGATGCCGGCATGACCGAGAATCTGCGGCCTTCGCTCTACGGCGCCCAACACCCCATCCGGATCCTGCGCGATCCCACCGCCCCGGTCGAAGAAGACGATTTTGTCGTCGTGGGGCACTGTTGCGAAAGCGGCGACATCCTGACCCCCGCGCCAGGAGATCCTGAAGCCCTTGGCCCGCGGCGGTTACCCGTGCCCGAACCCGGTGACCTGCTGGCCATGGGCGCGTGTGGCGCTTACTGCGCGGGCATGGCGGCCAAGAACTACAACAGTTTCCCTGAAGCCCCCGAAGTGCTGTTGCGCGCCTCGGGCGAGCCCGTGCTCGTCCGGCGACGGCAAACCCTGGAACAGGTGGTTGAAAACGAACTGGATGTTTCCCTGGAGTGACCGAACTGAACCCCGCTATCAGGGGTTCCGGCTCTCCCCGGGCGGGTTAAACATCTCTTCCAGCGCGCGGGTCAACCCTGCCAGGTCGTGACGTTCCGCGGTCCGGGCAATCGGCAAGCCAGCCGATCCCGCGGCAAGGCTCGTCTGCGGTCCGATGGAAACATAACGAACGCCCGCCGCCTCCATGCGATACCGCAACGCCTCCGGAACCGCGCCCGCGAACGCCCGAACCGTTGACGCACTCGTAAAGGCCACAACCTCGGGCTGGAACGCTTCGAGCATGGCCGATTCCGTTTCCGTGATCGTCGACCGGCAACAGGTGCGATAGGGAACCAGCCGGGTCACTATCGCGCCCATTTCACGGAGTCCCTTACACAGGGTATCCCGCGCCTGTTCGCCTTGAACCACTACCACCCGACGTCTTGGGTAACGGGCCACGCGATCCCGCAGGGTCTCAAGGAAAGCCTCCGCCACGGACTCATCCGCCGTGATCTCCACGCGAAACCCCTGTTCCATGGCCGCCCGGCCCGTGCCGGGGCCGATCACCGCCACGGGAACCCTCTGCCAGAACTCCAGGGGAAATCTCTGGCCGGTCGATAACGACGCCGCGAAGGCCCTCGGGCCATTCGCGCTCGTGAATACCAACAGGGAAACATCGTCGGGATCGGGCGTGGGACAATACAGCAATTGAATCCCGATCAGCGGCAACTCCAGCACCACGGCACCCCGGTCTTCCAGCATTTCCCGAAACGTGCCCGCCTGGTCCCGGGCCCGGGTGATCACCACGCGCCGGCCCGACAGGGTTCCCCCTTCCCGTTCCCGAAGTTTTTCCACGGCCGCCGAAACCAGGTCTTCCGGTCGATCCATGGAACCTTCGACCTTCACCCGCCAGCGGTCCCGGAACACCCGCAACACCAGCCGGTTCCCATCCGCCTCGCAGGCCGCGCCTACCGGCACGGCGCATCCCCCGCCCAATGTCCGGAGGAATACCCGTTCCACGGCCGTTTCCACGGCCGTGACCGGGTCATGAAGGGGTGCCAGCAGGGCCAGTACCTTGGCATCATCCGCGCGGCATTGCAGCGCCAGGGCTCCCTGCCCCGGTGCGGGGATCATGGTATCCACCGGCAGGGGCACACACCGGTCTGCACGCAACAGCCCAAGCCGGGCAAGTCCCGCTTCCGCCAGGAGGATGGCGTCGTACCGGCCTTCCTCCACGCGACGGATACGCGTCGGCACGTTGCCCCGCAGCGACACAACCCGCGCGTCCGGACGAATCACTGCCAGCTGGGCCGCTCGCCTCGGACTTGAGGTACCCACCACGGCCCGGGGCGGCAGGGTATCCAGAGTCCAGCCCCGCGCGGAATACAGCACGTCACGCCGGGCAGGACGGCTGGTCACGGCCCCCACGCGCAACCCATCGGCGTCTTCCACGGGCAGATCCTTGAGGCTGTGCACGGCGAGGTCGATCTTCCCTCCCCGTAATGCCTGCTCCAGTTCCCGGGTGAAAAGGCCTTTCCCCCCGATCTCTGGGAGGGGTTGATCCAACTCCCGGTCTCCCCGGGTCGTCATCACCTGGAACGTGATTTCCAGCCCCGGCCATGCCGCTTCCAGGGCCGCCGCCACCTCCCGACTTTGCGCCAGGGCAAGGTCACTCCCCCGGGTACCAATCACCAGGCGACTCAGCATGCCGGATCATTACCCCCTTCCCCGCGATCCTCCGAAACCATTTCGTCCCGGCGCAGGTTGAACAGTCGTTCCACCGCGTCAAGCAGCGCTTCCGGATCCCCCTCGGCTGCCGCGGTTTTCAGGACCTCCAGGGGACGATGAAGCAGGGTGGCGACCAGCCGTCGCGCCAGTTGCTCAACTATTTCCCGTTGTTCCGGGGGCATGGCGGCCAGTTTTCCCCGCAACCGGCAGAGTTCCCGTTCCCGCGCCGATTCAAAATACCGGGTCAAGGCCAGCACCACGGGCTCCGCGGTAAGGCCCCGTCGCCACGCGCCAAATCCCTTCACGGCTTCCTCCACCAGGCGTTCGGCCTCGGTGATCGCCCGGGCCCGCTGCTGCTGATTGAGCCTCGCCTGGCTTTCCAGGCTGTCAATGTCGTAGTAAAACACGTTTTCCAGCGCGCCCACGGCGGGGTCCACGTCACGGGGAACGGCAATGTCAATCAGCAGGATGGGCGCGCCACGACGCCGCGCCATGGCATCCTGAAAGGCGTCCACCCCTAGAATGGGTTCGGGCGCGCCCGTGGAACTGATGATGATATCCGCCCGGTGCAGGTGATTCCGCAGCACGTCCAGGGGTCCCGCTTCACCCCGGAAGCGACTGGCCAGTTCGCGAGCCCGCTCGAACGTGCGGTTCAGCACGATCACTTGCCCGATACCCCGTTCCATCAGGCGGGACAGGGCCGCTTCGCTCATCGTCCCCGACCCTATGACCATCGCCGTCTTGCCGGCAATATCCCGAAGCACCGTTTCCGCCAGGTCCACCGCCACCGACGCGATGGAAACCTTGCCGTTCCCGATCCGGGTTTTCTCGCGCGTTTCCTTGCCGGTACGTATGGCCCGCTGGAACAGGGTCCCAAGGACCTTGTCCGTCACGCCGGCCTGCCGGGCCTGCTCGTAGGCCGACTGCACCTGCCCCAGTATTTCCGTCTCGCCCACCACGAGGCTGTCGAGGCTCGACGCCACGCGAAACAAGTGCCTGACCGCGTCTTCCTGCGCGTGTTCGTACACTGATTCCGCCAGTGAAGGCACCCGTGGGGCACCCACCCGATGATGCATCCAGCCCATGACCAGTCCACGAAGTCGCACGGCGGGCAACTGGGTCCGGATATACCACTCGAAACGGTTGCAGGTCTGTAACAGGGTGACGCCGGCACGCGCGTCCCCCGCTTCCACCAGCATCTGTCGAAACGAAACCAGGGCGTCAGCAATCTCACCGGCAGGCACCATGAGGGCCTCGCGCAACGCCAGTGGACTGCTGTGGTGGTTTAATCCGTATACGTACAGGGACATACCGCTTTTCCGGCCGGCCCCCCTCGACCGGCATCGGCGGCATTGTATCACGCTTCTTTTCAGCGGCGCACCCCGCGACGACGACTCCCGCGGACACCGAAGCACCCCAGCAGCGACAGCAGGACAGCCGTTCCCGCCACGGCCACCAGGCCGGCCGGAACCGATGCCGTGTCCAGTAGGTCAAGGGGATCGCTGCCCCAGCGCAACTCCTCCCGGTCGCTCAACCCGTCCCCGTCGGTGTCTCGCTGGAACTGGTCCGTCCCAACATAGGATTCAAGACCGTCAGACAGGCCGTCGCCGTCCGCGTCTCCACCCCATCCCGTTGGCGTGAACTGGATGGTCCGCGTGACCACCATGGTGTTATCCGGAACTCCGGATACACTGAACCGTACCGCGGTGATGGTTCCGGTCCATCCTGGTAACGCGGCCAGTTCAGCCTCGTAAAAAACCGTCGACCCGGGGTAAACGGAGTTCAGGGAAAGCTGAACCTTTTGCTCGTCGCTCCAGTCGGCCTTGTCAGACCGTTGCCATGCCATCCACACGCTCGTCCCCAGGGGAACATCCAGACGAACACGAACCCAGGCCGCGGAAGCCGCAGGAAGATGAAGCGTGGTGTTTTGCAAGACCAGCGGGGCGCCGCTGAGACGCGCGGCATACCGCCCCGGTTCGATATATGCCACTTCTCCTCCCCCGGCAATTTCCCAGTCCATGTCCCATCCAACCGCCGGAAAGGCATAGTTCATCAACGTGGCCAGCGGCGACATGGGGCCAATGTTACCCGCGGCGTCCATCGCGCGCACGGCAAACTCATCCCGCCAGTCCACGCCCTCACTGAGGGTCCATTCCGTCAAGTCCGTCTCGCCGGACTGTGTCCCGTTTCTGAAAATCCGATACCGGCTCACCCCGACATCATCGTAAGGCGGCTCCCAGCGTAACACGGGGTGGCCAGAACCGTCCCATACCAGCATGACGCGGCTGACCTGTTCCGGTGGCTCGCGGTCAACCGCTATGAAACGATAATTCCACCGCCGATTGGGTGCGCTGTCTCCATCCACGCCCAGCACCGAAACATCACCGTATGCCGGAATGTTGTCCGCCCAGTGAAAATCAAAACCGGGCAGGCCGGAGCCTTTTCCCAACAGGACACGGGATACGGCCAGTTCCAGTTCATGGCTGCCCAGCCGCAGATCTGCCGTTCCAACCAGAACCCATGCCCCGTCATTCCAGATCTTGACGGTAGTCTGGCTTGAGGAAAGCACCTCGTCATTGATTACGGCGTCATATCCTAACCACCCTGTTGTTCCATCCTGGTCCAGGTCCAGCAGCAACAGCATCCATTTAGGGTCTGTCCATGACAACAATGGATTGGCCGTTTGCGCGTAGAAGTACAGGTTGTCCCCGTCAAAGGTCGCCTTGGCCGATATGATATCGTTGCGGCCCGAAAAATTCTGGTAAATGAGCGATCCGTACCCGTGATGATCGCGATGAATGATGTCTCCCACCGTGTCCCGGTATTCGGGCTCCACGTCAGCCCAGTCGTCAAACATGCCGTCAAGCGTAATGGCGCGCGGGCCGTTGGACGTGGGTATTGGACGCGCGCCCTTGTATTTTCGAATCCACGAGGCCAGCTGGTAATAGTAATTATCGGTATGTCCGCCCCGCATGGGCTCACAATCCCTGCTGTACTCCTGGGTGTATTCATCGACGAACAGGCCGCCGGGGTAGTAGCAGTCTGTGGCAGCCGAGTAACCACCCCATGCATCAAACCGCAGGGCAATCCATTCGTTCCAGCCGGTGACGAAGATGAACGATGGATCTACTTCCAACGCTCGACGCCATTGCTCCTCAAAATTAAGTCCCCAGTTCACGGCATCCGGACGGGGATCCTTAGCGCCATTGTGCCAGCTGCGTCCCATGGCACCTTGAACGTGGCTCATGGGGGCGGGTCCGGGCGTGTTGGGCAGGGCGTTCTGCGCCACCCCCACGCTCATCTGCTCGGGGCTCCCGGATTCATCAAAAAACACGTGCTGGGGATATACCTCCAGCCAACTCCACTGATTGGGCCCGGAGGGACCCATCCAGTAATCCGGCATGGGTTTCCGGAACGTGAAGAAATCCAGAATTTCCGGGTCATTGATGTCCGCTGGATCCGCCAGGATCAGGGGCTTTCCTTTCCACATGAACCACAGGTCCCGCCATTTTCCGGGCTGGTACAAATCATTCCACAACTGGTCAAACACCGGCGCGGGATTCCAGAAAGGACAGATAAATGCTATGTAGGGCGTGCTGTTGCCCTGGCTCCGCATCGACTCGCATTCCGCGCATAGGGCCTCATATTCCTCACGCCAGGTGAAGGGAGCATTAGTCGTGTCGAAAAAAATGACGTCCACCCCAGCGTCGGCCAGCATACTGGCATGTTTTCGGATCACGAAAGGATCCGTCATCACGTAATACCCTAATTCCGGTTCGCCCCAGTGGTACGGTCCGTTTAACGACGGCCACGTGATCGGGGTGCCTTCTGGTATACCAGCCACGATCTGGCTGATATTGTGTGGTCCGTCAAGGTAGTGAATATGCCAGGTCCAATAAAAAATTCCAACCCATTTCCCGGGCCTTGGTGAGCCAACTTCCCCGTGAACGGGAACCGTCCGGCCGAGGGCATCCGTTGCCACCCACGTGTCCGGGTAGATATCGCGCGTTGGTTCAGCGTAACAGGAAAAAGCCACGCAGGAAAAAATCACCAGCGCGAAAAACAGCCACTTAACCATGGCGCGTCCTCCATGCTCCCCCTGAAAATGCTCCCATGCCCCGGTTGCCTGCCTGCAGTCAAATAAACTGTGTTTATTGTATCAAACTGGGCACGTTGTCTCAGGCGTGCCGTAAACCCACGCGTGCCCCCAGCAACAGCAACAGGACCAAAAAAATCCGGCTGCCAACCGGCACCGCAGCCGTGTCCAGCAGGTCAAGGGGATCGCTGCCCCAGCGCAACTCCTCCCGGTCGCTCAACCCGTCCCCGTCGGTGTCCGGCCGGGTCGGATCCGTCCCATGGGCCAGCGTTTCATCGCCATCAGAAAGCCCGTCTCTGTCCGAGTCCATGGAAAAAGGATCTGTCTTCAGCAGGTATTCTTCCCCGTCCTTCAGGCCGTCACCATCCGCGTCCGCGTCGGGACCTTCCGGGTTGAACCGCGCCAGTTCCAGCGCGGCTTCCTGCCCGGCGGAAAGGCCTGTCACTACGATACGGGTCCGGCTGATCGTTCCCTGCCACTCCCCGTTCGCCGAAAGATCCACGGCGAACACCCTCGACGTGGTCGCCTTGCCGGACCATGCACTCAACATGACCCTGCGGGCACTATCCCACGATGGCGCGTCCGCCCGCTGCCACTCCAGGCGCGCGGAAGCCCCGGAAGGTAAGTCCATCACCATCAGCGCCCACGGAGCCGATGCCGCCGGCATCGTCACGGCCGGTCCCTGGACGCGAAGCGTTCCGCCATCGCTTGCCGCCACGAGCCGGCCCGACTCCACCCGTTGTGACGTTGCCCCGCTGACCGCTTTCCAGCCCATGCCCCACCCCGCGACTGGAAAATCGTACTGCCCCAGCCGGGCCGTGGGAGAGAGTCCGCCCTGGTTGCCCGCGGCATCCACGGCCCGCACGGCATAACCGTCCCGCCAGTCCATACCCGCGTCCAGCATCCACGCCGGCTCCGCCGTCTCTCCCACGAACATGCCATTCCGGAACACCTCGTACCTCCACACGCCAACGTTGTCGCGAGGTTCCGCCCATCGCAACGCGGGCCTTCCAGCCCCCGCCCACGTCAGCATAACGGGAGATACTGGTTCCGGCCCGACCCGATCCCGCGGCCCGATGGTAAATACCCCAGTCTCTTCGGGGCCCAGCGTGACCTGTAACCGTATCGCGTCCCCTGCCTGGTACCAGTCCGCCATTTCCCTACCCGTTTCCGTCACGCGCCATACCTCTTCCGGGGTAATCCAGTCCGGGAGCGTGAACTCCACCCATCCGCTGGCGGATCCCCTTTCGTAGACCGGTTGCAGGGGCGTCGATCCGCCGACACGGTAGTTGTTGTTAAGCACCACGGCCACGGCCCCGGCGGGACCCGCGAGCAACCGCGCGATTAACGGCGCGTCCGGTTCTACCGCGGAAGGCTGCAGCGGTTCCCCGTAATAACAAAGGGTCCGAACCGGCGCGAACTGCCGATACGCCCGCGCGGCCATCTGGACGGCGGGAGCGTATTCCTCTCTGTCCTGGTCCCCTGGACCATAGCCGAACCAGAACACCGACTTGGCGCCTTCCATCACGTGCGCCCAGAACTGGTAATTGACACCCCAAGGTTCAGGTTGACCCCACCACGTGGAAGAACACAACTGGGCCCAGGACCATATCGGCCGGGGTTCAACGTTACGCTTCAACAGGCGGGTCCATTCCAGGGCTTCTTCCATGTCCGAAACACGGATCAGCCACGTGCCCGGAATGTTCGTGAACGCCCCGAACATGGCGTAATGATCCATGCACGCGATGTCCGTGAAGGTCGCGTATTCGTTGTATGCCGCCGTGGTGGCCAGGTTGATCCACGTGGGATGACCCGGATCGTTCTGCCAGATCAGCCGGTTCTCCTGGGCCAGGATGCCGGATGGATTTTCACCCGGCGACAGGTCCGGCTCATCCCGGAGAAACCACCCGTGGAAACCGGTGGCTCCTGCCGCGGCCTGAACCGTGGTGGCTGCCAGGGTTCCAGCACCGTAGGTCAGCGAATGTGACAGGAACGCCGTTTCCGCCAGTTCACGGACCGTGTCGTACCGTTGGCCGCCCGGCAGGTTCGCGTTGATACCCAGGGCCCGCGCCTCAACGGTCCGGCCGGGATCGTCGCGCAGGTCCGTGCTCCAGGTACCCAGCAGGAACTCCGGGCGCGTCACCCTGACCAGACCACCGGCGCAGCAACTCCCGGATCCCGGATCGGTTACGTCGTGCCAGATCAGCCGCGAGGCCAGGGGCGTCAACGGAGCAATCGGGGCACTCCAGCGGGCCCGGAAAATCCGCAACCCGCCCGCGGGCACGATCCAGGATCCCCCAAGGGCTTCCAGTCGACCTGGTTGCGTGGGCGTGGCCACTTCGCCGTTGATCCGGATCTCATCAACGCTTATCGTCTGGGAACCATCGTTCCGGGCATAAAGATACACGGAGCGGAAATCCGGCGATACCAGCACGGCCCCAAGCCGCAGCACAGACTCGCCGCACGCCACCACGTTGGACGCCGCCTCGCCATGCTCTCCCAGGACGGTCACCGTGACCTCCGCGCCCGGTTCCAGGGGAGCACCGGTGCTCTTGACCGTCAACGTGGCCACGTCTCCAGGCGCCACGGTTTCCGGCCAGAATCGCCACCATTTCACGCCCGCGAAGGATTCCGGGGCTACGCCGTTCAACTCTACTCCCGTCAGCGACGCGGGTTGCGTGCCCATGTTACGGACGAATACTTCCAGCACGCCGCCCCTGTCCATGGGCCAGGACTCCACGTATGACGTGGTAGCCACCGCTGGGTGGTATACCGATTCCGATTCCACGACGAATTCCGCCCGCGCGCGGGGGATCATCATGAGTCCAAACACAAGAAGCAGCACATGGAAAGGTTTCACGTCTGTATCTCCGGTGTATCGCGTGGAACACTCGTGAAACACCCCCCATACATGATAGTTCCCGGCAACGGCAGGCGTCGTTACCGGGAACCGTGTGTGTTTCAGAACTGTTCAGGCCAGAGCCAGCGTGGCAACAAGCGTGTTCCCCCGCCTCAGTTCACACGATCGGGCAAAAACCATCTCCACTTGCCGGTCTGTTACCCTGGCCTCTGACTCCACTTCCACGCCATCCACCAGCACCCGGGCAGACCGCAATGATTTCCCTTCGGGCAGTTCCAGGCGCAGGCGATTGATCCGGGTCTCACCCCATGCGCAGGCCACGGTGTCCCGTTGCTCGCCGTTTTCACGAACCTGTTCCAACGTAACCCACGCGTCCGGAACGGTGTACACCGCGCGAAACCGATCCGGGGTCATCTTCGGGGCAAACCCAAGAATGCCCTCCGGACCGTGACAGTAAAATCCACCAAGGGCCAGCCATACCCCCCAACTGGCAAGGGCGCGCACGTAATGGTCGCCGCACTCGACCTCGTTGTAGGGATTTGCCAGCGAGGGGTGATACCGGTCATGCACGGCCCGGCATATCACGAGGGCCTCTTCCAGCATGCCTTCATTCGCCATGTGGTTGGCAACCTGGTACTCGTTGCCGGTCCAGACCTCCTCCCGGTACAGCACGCCCTCCTTCATGTGGTTCCCTGCGGGCCACGTGCACACGATCAGGCCGGCGTGACCGGGCGTGATGAACCACCGGAAGGGAGGGTACTTATCGTTGAACGCCTTGACGTCCGGGGCCCAGTTGTACTTCCACACGGACCGCAGGGCCTGCCGCACCTTCCCGGGATCATAGATATACCCCAGTCCCACCTGGTGCGCCCAGCCCTGGCCGAATACTTGGTCCGACAGGCACCCGTCCGCGTACTGGTACTGTGGATACTTCGACAGGTCCACGTCCTGGATGAAATATTCGCCGTTCCACAGCCGTTCCTCGGTCAGTTTCCTGCCCGATTCATACACGCGGGCGCATTCCTCCGCGAACGGCAGGTCTCCCATCTCCCGGGCCATCGCTTCGCCCGCCCGCAACGCCGCAAGGTACAGGCTGCCCACGAATGTGTTCGCGCCGAAAAAGTTGATATCGAAGGTATTGTGCTGCAGGTCCTCGATCAGGCCATCGCCGTTTTCGTCGTGGGTCATGGAAAACCGCAGTGCCTTGCGGATCCGGGGCCAGTTCCGCTGGAGAAAAGAACGGTCCCTCGACATCAGGTGCTCGCGATACGCCTTGAGTACCGTGCCGCATTGCCCGTCCGCCGCGTAGTTGTCGTCTCCGCGGAATCCAACGAGTCCCGTGTCGTCGTGGAAACCGCCCCCCTCGTCCCGGCTGCGGAAGTCCTGCATTTCCCGCACCCGTCGTTCGAGTTCAGGAAACAGCCGGGCCATGCCGTGGGCGTAATTCCACACGTGGCTGCAGTTACCGTGGCAACACGTCACCCCTTCCCAGCCGTGTATCCGCCCGTCGTGCCACCATTCCATGCTCCCCGTACCCAGGTAACTGATGGTGGAATGCAGCCGATCGATAAGCCAGTAGGGCAGGGTTGAATCGTACAGTCGATCCCGCCACAGGCGCGTGTCGCCGGCCAGCCTTGGATAATTTTCCAGCAGGTAGGTCGCTACCGCTTCCGCGTCCGGGAAACGTACCGAGTAATAGTTGCGCTTGCCGCTCGGCTTGCGTGGAAAATGCCAGGTAAGGGCGAAGCGGAAGGTGTAGGTGTTTCCCGGCCCCAGGCGTACTGGCGGGGCTGCCAGTGCCACGCCCCGCTGTTCATCGTCGGGATAATCCTCGTCGCCTTCTCCCGTATTCAGTGGCATGGGCCACGATGCCGCGCGCAGGGCCTTACCCATCCATGAATCGGACTTCGCCGCGTCCCGCTCTTCGACCGCCAGGCACAGGCTGCCCCAGTCGGGATACTGGTCGGGGGTCATGCCCTCCTGATCCATCGGGCGGTCACAGAACACGATCTGATCCACGTTGATGTGGCCCCACCCGCCCTTGGCGTCGTCCACGATTTCAATACGGGCGGTCTTGCCTTCCAGTTCCCGCGTATCCCAGGATGTCCACCGCAACTGTTCTTCCGGACGACCTGCCGCGCGTCGCGCCACTGCCCCGTCCACGATCAGGCGAACCTCCGTGCGTTCCGGGTGGGGCCCCGCTCCCAGCAGGAAACTGATGAACCGCCGACTCACCGTGAACTCCGGGGAAACCAGTTTACCCGTCAGGTCATCGTTGCCACGGTAAGATCCGGCAAACCCCTTCCCCTCGAACCCCCTAACCGGCTGCTGATTCTTCGCGGGACCCGTGGCCGGTGCCTGGCCGAAGGCCTCCCCTTCCACGGTCCACGCGCCGTAATCCGAACCCTCGAAATCGGCGAACACGATATTCTCCCTGGGAGGCGGCAAGGCCGCCTGTTCCTCTTCGGTTGGCGTTCGCGCCCCCAGCACTGCCAGCACGCGTTCGGGCGTCCGGACCCACCGGATGGTGCGGCGAACCCCATCCACCGCATGCCCGCTCTTGTGGAAAACCATGTTTTCCAGCAGTCCCGCCACGGACACCTCGATGGGCCATTCCGTGTCGTTGTGCGCGGTAAATTCCATGATCGTGGCCGGCAGGGCGGAATCTTCCGCGTTCAGCGGAATCCACGGCGTGAAGGCTTCCAGGGATACCCACACGGGCATGGAAGGATCCCGGTAGGTCACCGTGCCGATCGGGAATTCTCCCCGGAACGACACGGACGCCCACGCTTCGCGATTCAGCAGCCGGACCTGTCCCTCACCGCCATCATGACAATACAGCAGTGCGAACTCCTGGAAAAACGGGCGGGCGGGCGCGCGGCGCTCGTAGGTCGATCCCGTGTTGCCGATCCACCGGGACACCGCGTCATTGAAGATCTGCCAGTCCCCCAGCCTGCCGTCGCCGCACAGGTACATCTGCCCCGACCCGATGCCGCCGCAGGGCATGCCGATGGGTTCCAGGTCTGCCCCGGTAAACACTTCTTTTTCGCCCCGTTCGAAGAGGCTCCGCACCCAGGCGGGATCCAGCTTCTTATCTGCCGGTACCGGGTGGTTCGGGTCGACCTGGAACGGCCCGGCCATGAGGGCGCGATGCGAACCCGCGGCCAGCACCGTGAGCCCGGCTATTTCGATAAACTGCCGCCGGGTCAGGCCGTGCCGCGTTGTTTTGTCCGTTGTGTTCTCACATGCGCACCTGCTGTTCTTACCACATCCCGACATGACGGGCTCCTTTCTTTCCCGAATCCCTTTCCAAATTTTGGGTAATCGATGGCATAATTTAGCCTATCCTGAAACCTTTACACAAAAATGGTTAACCCAGGACCACTCCCGCGCCATCCGCCGCGCGCGTCACGTAGGTCTCCCCGGAACGACCCGTCGCCGCTGCGTACTGACGCGCCAGCTCCGCGCAAAACCGGTCCGCGTCGTCCCGGAGCACCAGGCTCACCGTGCACCCGCCAAAACCCGCCCCCGTCATCCGTGACCCCAGGCATCCCGGTAACGACCGGGCAATCGACGTCATCGCGTCCAGTTCCCTGTTGGTCACCTCGTAATCCTCCCTCAGGCTGCGGTCCGATTCATTCATCAGGATCCCGAAGTGGGCCAGGTCTCCTCCACGCAACGCCTCACAGGCCTCACGGGTCCGCCGGTTTTCCGAAATCACGTGCCGGCCCCTCCGGTATACCACCTCGGACATGCCGTCACGGGCCGATTCCAGATCCGCCTCGGTGAAATCCCGCAGGTGCGTGCCTTCCCGGCCGGTGCGTTCCCGCAATATCCGGACCGCCTCGCCGCACTCGGCCACCCGCTCGTTGTATTTTGAGCCCGTCAGCCCCCGCGGACAGTTCGTGTTGGCGATCACGAATACCGCCTGGTCCATCACCACCGGCACCAGTTGACGCTCCAGGCTCCGGCAATCCAGGAACAGCGCGTGATCCCCGCGGCCACACCGTGAAATAAACTGGTCCATGATGCCACTGCTCAGCCCCAGGAACCCGTTTTCCACCCGTTGTCCCAGCCGGGCCGCTTCGGCGTCATCCAGCCGGAACCCACCCAGGCCCTCGAAAAACGCCAGGGCCGCCATCTCGAGGGCAGCGCTGCTGCTCAACCCGCATCCCAGCGGCACGTCGCCCATAATCACCGCCTCGGCTCCGGGCACCGGGTAGCCCAGTCGTTCGAGTTCCAGCGCGACCCCCAGCAGGTAATCCGCCCACGGCGCGCCGGCCTGCCGTGTGATGTGCTCGAGGGAAAATTCCCCTTCCTCGCCAAGGTTCTCCGCCCGCAACCGCAACACCCGCTTATCCAGCGCGCGCCCCGCGATAACCGTGTCCCGCTCGATCGCCATGGGTAGCACGAACCCATGGTTGTAATCGGTATGCTCGCCAATCAGGTTCACCCGGCCAGGCGCCCGCGCGATCACCGTAGCCTGGCCACCAAACCGCTCCGAAAAAGTGTTCCCGCATAACGCCGCGTTGACTGCCATTTTCCATGCCTCCCGGTGATTTGCCGCCTCGCGTTTAAACCACCCATTATTTCTCCGGTTCCATCGTGCCGGACGTAATCCATTCTTCGTTGAATCGAACGTGCTTGATCGAACTGCCTTCCGTCCCTTCCACGCGCCACGAAAAAGTCAGGTGGAACGTGTCGTCCTTCGCCTGGATGATCGACGGGTACGAAAAACTCCCCTTGTTCTCTTCCGTTTCTTCCACCACCCGACGGACCGGCCACGTCCTGCCCTCATCCTCCGACAGGTACACGGCCAGGCGATGGCGCCCCTGGAACGTGTCGTTGCAGACCAGGAGCCACCGGCCCGAGCGTGACACCAGGGCTTCCACGCTGGACCCCGGGTTACGGATATCCAGCGCTTCCACGGGCCCCCAGGTCAGGCCATCGTCCCCGCTTTCGCTGACCCGGACGAAATGCGGAAAGCCATTGTCCCGCATGAAGGCGACGATGGTTCCGTCCCGGCGGCGCGCGAAACTTGGCTGAATGTTGGCAATCTTCAGGGGATCGGGATCAAGGATGGGATAACTGAATTGCCATGTTTTTCCCCAGTCTTCGGTCCAGGCCGCCAGGCTGCAGTTGAACACGTCCGAATACAGGCCCAGCAGGATTCGCCGCTCACCTGCCATGATGGGGTGAATCCGGGTCATCCATCCCAGCCGCTGGTGCAGTTTAATCCCGGCTCGTCGACCGGCTTCCTCGATCTCTCCCTTTAATTCCGGCTCTATTTCCAGCAGCGGATCCAGGACTTCCAGCCCCTTTTCGATCACCGCCCTGAACTTCGCTTCGAGGTCCCGAGGTCGCGCGTGCACCACGTCCTGCCATTTCCAGGTGGGGGCCCCTTCTCCCTCGTAGTCCTCTGAAACCCGGTATTTGAGCAGCGAGCCGCCCCACTCGTTGTCCTGCACCGTGATCCAGAACAGCCACAGGGTACCCCGCGGATCCACGAACAGCACGGGGTTGCAGTCCGGAAGATCCGGCGTGTCGGCCATCTCAAAGGGGGCGGACCATTCCTTTCCCGGCTTCCTGCGGGCCCCCAGCAACTTCACATCGTCCGCGGTACGCTCGCCGCTGCCGTGGAACCACACCGCCAGCAAGTCACCGCCCGGCGTCTCCACGATCGAGGACCCATGGTTGTGCCAGGGTTCCGGAGGAAAAATCAATTCTCCCTCGAACAGCGGCGTGGCCAGGATTGCCGTAGTCAGCAGCAGGGCACTCACCATCATGGGATCTTCCTTTCTCCAATCTTGATTCACTCCGACACGACTCCTATTGTATCGGCATCGGCCCGTGGATTCCACCCGCCCGCCACGGCAATCCGATGGGAAGTTACCCGAGATCGATCTTGTCTTGGGACACCTGCCTGTCATGGCGACGACACGAGGACTACTTGAAAAAGCCATCCGCGCGACTGGGCCTTGTCATATCGTCTTCGTCATGTTTCACCCCGGTTGCGACCGCGTGCTAGTCCGCGTGTCGTGCCCCCTTGTCATTTCCCCTTCTCGTGTCCTTTCGCCCCTCTCATGCGCCTGCCCCTACCCCGCCTTTTTGACCTTTTGCTTCATTTCGACTTTTCCGTCATTTCGACCCACGCCTCATCTCATTTCGATCCACCCATCCTGTCATTTCGCCCCCCCCTGTCATTTCACCTCCCCTTCCGTCATTTCGCCTCCCCTTCCGTCATTTCGCCTCCCCTCCCGTCATTTCGCCCCCCCTGTCATTTCGACCCACCCTGTCATTTCGACCCACCCATCCTGTCATTTCGACGAACGAAGTGAGGAGAAATCTTTCCGGCCTATTTTCGGATCCATAAAGATTTCTCGCTTCGCTCGAAATGACACCTTTCTAAACCGGGATGACACCGTTTTACTGATTCAAACCTGCCCTGCACGGCATGCGTGGACCCCGCTTGGCGCGTGGTTCGTCTCGTTTAACTGATTCAAACATACGCACGACATGGCACTAAGGCCGTAACGGGCACCGCCTCGCGCAACGCCACGAGCCCTTTCACCAACGATAATTCGACACCACCCCCCTGTCATTTCGCCCTCTCCCGTCATTTCGATCCACCCTTCCTCTCATTTCGACTCAGCCCCTTGTCATTTCCCCCCCTTTCTCTCTTTTCGACTCAACCCTTTTCTCATTTCGCCCCCCTCCCGTCATTTCTACCCCCCTTCCTGTCATTTCGACGAACGAAGTGAGGAGAAATCTTTCCGGCCTATTTTCGGATCCATAAAGATTTCTCGCTTCGCTCGAAATGACAACTTTTTAAACCGGGATGACACCGTTTTAACTGATTCAAACCTGCTCTGCACGGCATGCGCGGACCACGCTTGGCCTGCGGGTCGTCGCGTTTTAACTGATTCAAACATACGCACGACATGGCACTAAGGCCGTAATGGGCACCGCCTCGCTCAACGCCACGAGCCCTTTCACCAACGATAACCTGAATCCGCGGATTACGCTACTCCCCCTCAAAAAAAAGCGGCGGGAGCCGCATTGTCACGACTCCCGCCGCGCGATCGCGTCAGCGGTTATTCACCGCCGTTATCTCATTTCCGCCGACGGCTCGCTTTCACGCCGGCCAGGGCCGTCAGGGCCGCCAGCGCCGCAAGACCCAGACCACCGGCCACGGGCACGCCCGGATCGTACGTGATGATCGCCGGACCGACAATGATCGACTCGAAGTCGTCGGACACTTCACACTGGTACGAACCCGCCAGCGACTGCTGGAAGTCAATGATGCTCAGCGTGCTGCTGTTCGTGCCCGAGAAATTCGGACCATCGCTCAGCGGCACGAACGCCTTCGACCCGTCGTCGCGGTACCACTGGTAGGACACCGTGCCCAGGCCACCGGTCACCGCGAAAGACCAGTCGTAGTTAGCGCCCGTCTGCAAGGCGATGTTCTGCAGGCCCTGGGCAACCGTCAGGTGCGTGTCGATTTCGACCTGGGCCGCCGCCGACGGATTCACGCCGCCGTCGTCATACACCTCCACGTAGAAGGTGTAGTCACCCACGCCGTAGACGGCCGGATCCACCACGAGGTTCAGCACGTTGCCGCCCGGTACCGGCTGCACCGTGCCGACGGCCTGCGGCGCGCCGCCGTTCTTCGTGTAGAACCACTGGTAACCGCTCACGTTGATGCCGTTGATGAATTCGGCGGTCAAGGTGAACGGCGCGGCGTCCACGTAGTACTTCCCATCCGCCGGCTGCACCGTGAAGGTGACCACGTCACCCACAGCGACCGTGCGGGTCGCGGACACGGCATTGAAGCCATCGGTCAGGTCATAGGTCAGCGTGTAGATACCCGGCGTGTTTTCGTCCACCGTGCCGGTCACCACTACCGCGCCGGCCAGGTCACCCGCGCAGGTATCCGTGGCCGTCCAGCCCGGATCCACGAAGGGCGTGCCGACCTGGTGCGCCATCGTCGCGCTGCCCAGCAGCGTGAGCACCGGTGGCGTCGTGTCCACTACGTTCACCGTGCGGGTCGCATAAGACCACACGAAGGTCACCGGATCCTGCACCGAGTAGGTCACCGTGTAGGTACCCGGCACCGCCGTGTTGATCGGCAGGCCGGACACCTGAATGGCCGCCGTCAGGTCACCGGATTCGGTGTCCGTCGCCGTCGCGCCCGCGTCGGTGTACGCGTTCGGGCACTCCACCGTCACCGGGTTCGATCCGTTCAGCGTAATCACCGGCAGGTAGTTGTCAATCAGGATCAGGCTGGTGGACGTGGTGGCCACGTTGCCGCTGCCGTCCGTCGCCGCGTAGGTCAGCGTGAAGGTGTACGGATACGGCTGGTAGGCCGGATCGTTGTCCGGGATCGGGAAGGGCACCACGTTGTTACTGGCGTCGCGGCAGGTCACCGTCAGGCTGGCGGTGATGTCACCCCAGCACCCGTCGGTCGCCGTCACGCCGGACAGCGCCTGGGCCAAGGTATACGGTCCAGCGTTCACCACGAAAGACCGCTGGTTCACGCCGTTGATCACGCCCGGCGTCACGTCCTGCACGGTCACCGTTCCCGTGTTGCAGGAAGCCGTGTTGCCACTGGAGTCCACAAGGTTCAGCGTCACCGTCACCGGCGTGCCCAGGTTCGCGCAGGAGAAGGTGTTCGGCGTCACGCTCGAAGCGC